>Ga0255343_1000185_pt1 | contig 112045 bp, 87 predicted proteins | sample wastewater_treat_4_FD_192413 | JGI IMG/M metagenome (GOLD analysis project Ga0255343, IMG submission 192413) | Wastewater microbial communities from Lulu Island WWTP, Vancouver, Canada - plant16 | ecosystem: Engineered > WWTP > Wastewater > Unclassified | place: Canada: Vancouver, British... | reverse complement strand
TGCCCAATTTCAAAACACCGTGCAGGGTTTTATACCACCAACCCCGAATTGTTCCCGGCTATTGTTGAACCTTCAAATACTGTTAAGCTATGAAACTAAACCCCGTATTTGATGACCTCAACAACCCATTGGAACAGCCCGAAGTTTGGAGCAACCATTTAGACCAACTGGAGCAGAAACGCAAAAAAGCAGAGCAGAACAAAGGCTTATTCAAAGTAATGACAGCCAACGAATGGTTGGAACTTGCGAAAACAAGCCCTATACCCGAAATGTTATTTGGCGAATTTTGGCACGAAGGCGAAATATGTATTTTGTTTTCAGATAGCAATTTAGGAAAGTCCATTTTAGCCGTACAGATTGCAGACAGCATAAGCAAAGGGCAACAAATACCGGGCTTTAAGATGGAAGCACCGAAGCAAAAAGTATTGTACTTTGATTTTGAACTTTCGCCTAAACAGTTTGAAGTAAGGTATTCAGTAAAAAATGAAGTCTTAAAGGTTTTTGAAAATCATTATCAATTTGACAAATATAATTTAATACGGGTTGAAATTAGCCCCGAAGCAGAACCACCCACAGAAACCACCTTTGAAAATTATCTTAACCAATCATTGGAACAAAGTATAATTGAAACAGGGGCTAAAATCTTAATCATTGACAATATTACATACCTCAAAAATGAAACGGAGCGTTCAAAAGATGCTTTGCCTTTAATGAAGTATTTGAAGGCGTTAAAAAGCAAATACGGACTTTCAATTTTAGCACTTGCACACACCCCAAAACGTGATTTAAGCCGACCAATTACGCAAAATGATTTAGGCGGTAGTAAGATGCTTTACAATTTCATTGATAGTTGTTTTGCTATTGGGCAAAGTAACACCGATAAAAATTTAAGGTACATTAAGCAAATTAAAGCCCGAAATACAGCAATGATTTATGATACAGAAAACGTAATAGTTTGTCAGATTGATAAACCCTACAATTTCCTTGCATTTGAATTTATTGATTTTGGAGCGGAACGGGAACACTTGAAGCAGGTAACTGAAAAAGACCGTGAAAGCATTATTGAACAGGCTAAAGAGTTAAGCGAAAAAGGTTATTCACAAAGGAATATTTCAAAGGAATTAGGTATTTCACTTGGAGCAGTAAATAAGTATCTAAAAATGTAAAGCGTTCACACCGTTCACACCGTTCACACTTGAACACCGTGAACACCGTGAACATTAAAGCGAATAATATGAATACAGAACACCGATACAGTTTAGAAAAAGGCAGTAAAAAGTACCGTTGCCCCAATTGTGGTAAAAAACGGTTTGTTCGCTATATTGATACGAATACAGGCGAATATTTACCCGAACAGTACGGACGTTGCGACCGGGAAAGTAATTGTTCGTACCACCTCAACCCGTATTTGGACGGGTACGCAAAAGCAGTTTGGGAACAGGAACAGGGCAACCGTTCGGAATTACCGAACAATTGGAAGCCAAAGCGAAAAAAGGCAATACCACTGCCGACACCTGAACCCATATTTTTTGACTTTGATACATTCAAACAAACATTACAGCCCGAACGCTATGAAAAGAACACGTTTATACAGAACCTATTTTACAGGGTACAATTTCCCTTTGAAGTTGATGAGGTTACAAAGGTTATTCAGTTGTACCGATTGGGTACGGTTGCAAATGGTTACAGAGCAGGGGCAAATACTTTTCCTTTTATTGATATAAAGGGCAATGTAAGAGCCGTTCAGGTTAAGCAGTTTGACGAACAAAACCACACCACAGGCACGGACTTTTTACACTCAATAATTGAAAAGCACCACACCCGAAACAATAAGCCGTTGCCCGAATGGTTGGAAGCGTACACAAAGCAGGATAAACGAATTTCCTGTTTATTTGGCGAACACCTTTTAAGCAAGTACCACAGTAACCCCGTTGCATTAGTTGAAGCCCCAAAAACAGCCGTTTACGGTACATTGTATTTTGGTTTACCTGAAGCACCTGAAAGCCTTATTTGGTTGGCAGTTTACAACAAAAGCAGTTTTTCATTTGACAAGCTGAAAGTATTACAAGGGCGTTTTGTGTATGTATTTCCCGACCTTTCAAAAGACGGTAACACCTTTAAAGAATGGGAAACCAAAGCCAAAGAATATGAAAGCCGTTTACCCGGTACACGTTTTATATTTTCGGACTTACTGGAGCAGTTAGCACCTGAACGGGACAAAAGCGAAGGCAACGACCTTGCAGACTATTTAATAAAACAGGATTGGCGACTATTCAGGAAAAGGAACATTCAGGAACAAGCCCCACAGCCCGAACCTGAAAAAGTTACTAAAGTTACTAAAGTTACCCACCAACAAAACATTATTTTTTCACACGTTGAAACATTGCCAAAAGTTGAGGTATTCAAAACTGAACGAATTGAACAGCCCCAAAACTGGAGCAATGATATTGCAGAACTTGAAAACTACTTTGCAAGTATTAAACTACCAACCCAACCCGTAAAGCTGAACAGGTGCAGCACAATAACGGATTGTTCCCTATTCATTGAAAGCCACTTTGCAACCGTGAAAGGAAACAACGGCAAACGAACTTTTTTACCATACCTGAACCGATTACAGGAATTTAAACAAGTATTAACCATAAATTCAAATTGATATGAGTGCAAAAACAAAAGAACAGGTTTTAACAATGGGTTTACGTGAAACCCTTAAAAACATTATGCAAAAGGAAATTGAAAAGCTACCTGAAACACTTGAAGCATTAGACCCAAAGGAGCGTTTGAATGTAGTTTGTAAACTTATGCCGTACATATTCCCAAAGGTTGAAACAGTACACCCCACAGAGGGCGAACCCTTACAGTTTGGCAATTGGTAATATTTCAAAGTTCCTTAATGATTTAGGTTTCATTTTCAAAATAAATTTCAAATGCCAAAGCCCCATACATTCCCAACCCTATACAATGAAGCGTTGCAAATACATATTTCAAAGTTGAAAGGTTGGGGCTACCTTGACCCGGAACAGATTAAAAGCGGTACACTCAACTGGAGTAGAAAAGGAAACCCCACAGGCAGTATTTCAATACAGGTAAACACCCACAGCAAACAACCATACATTGAACTGGATTACAAATACAGGGGCGAACCCCGAAACTATAAAGTATATTTGACCTCAACCCCTTCAAACCTGAACAAGGGCGAAATATGGTATTTCATTTGCCCCCAAACAAAAAAGCGTTGCCGTAAACTGTATTTAATAGGCGGTTACTTTTTACACCGTGAAGCGTTCAACGGTTGTATGTACGAAACACAAACCCAAAGTAAGAAGTACAGGCAACTGGATAAAACATTAGGGGCTTACTTCAAAAGTGATAACCTGTACAGCGAACTGTATAAAAAGAATTTCAAAAAGACGTATGCAGGAAAACCAACCAAAAGGTATTTGCGAATATTGGAACAAATACAGAAAGCTGAAAGCATACCATACCACGAAATTGAACGGGCAATGTTAAGTTGAAATGTTAGCCGGAAAGTTTCTTATTTCCCGTCCGGGAAGTACTCAAAATATAAACTGTAATTTTGCCCCGAAAGGGGTTTTTTAATGTAGTAATGTACCTTATTTGTACCCTATAAGCGTAAAGTCCTGATATTCAATTGAAGTTATATTTTGCATAGGAAAGTGAATTTTTTCCATAAAATATAACTTTGCAATAGATGTTTTTTGCATATAGAATCATTTATTTCCTATTTTTATATGCTTTCAAATATAATTTTATAACTTTGCAACGAAATAACTCCAAAAGCATATAATTATGACATTAAGTTTAGCTGCCTTTGTTAAAACAAAACGGAAAGAAGCCAATCTTACACAGCAAGAATTTGCCGATAGAGCCGGTGTGGCACTTACCGTTGTTCGGAAAATAGAGCAAGGCAAAGAAAATCTTAGTTTGGTAAAAGTCAATCAGGTTTTGATGATGTTTGGTCACAAGTTGGTACCTGTAAATCATAAAAAAATTATGCCATGAGACAAGGTAAGGTTTTTTATAAAGATGAATTTGCCGGAATTATAACGGAAACAAACGAAGGAGAATATCTATTCGAGTACGACAAAGAATACATCAATCAATTTTCTAACCAACCAATAACGTTTTCAATGCCCGTTTTGGATAAAGTGTATAAAGACGATCGGTTATTTCCTTTTTTTGAAGGACTGATCCCCGAAGGTTGGTTGCTGGAAATTGCCTCTAAAAGTTGGAAAATCAATCAGAACGACCGTATGGGCTTGCTTTTGGCATGTTGTAAAAACTGCGTCGGTGCCGTAAGTGTAATTCCGATAACAACCAATGAAGACTATGAATAAGAAGTGTTTATATTGCTATAAGGAACTGGACCAAGCAGGAGATTTTCATCCTTCCTGTAGCACCCACTTTTTTGGAAGTCCGGAACCACCAATTTTAGATTATACCCTATCAGAAATGACGGAGTTAGCCAAAGAAGTGGTAGAAAGTTCGGTAACCGTACCCGGAGTACAGCCAAAACTTTCGTTAGGCTTTATTAAAAACGTTTTGGGAGACGGCAGTAAGGGTCGATTAACCATAATGGGTGCATTGGGCGGAAACTATATTCTCAAACCGCAAAATGAGACTTTCAAGCAAATGCCCGAAAACGAACATCTTACCATGAGAATGGCTGAACTTTGTGGCATTTCTGTAGTCCCATCCACGCAGATTCGACTAAAATCGGGAGAGATTTCTTACCTTACTAAAAGAATAGACCGTACAGAAACGGGAGAAAAAATTCATATGCTGGATATGTTTCAGATTTTAGAAGCCTTTGATAAGTATAAAAGTTCGGTAGAAAAAGTCGGAAAAGCAGTTGCTGAGTACTCATCCAACACCTTACTTGATTTACTTCGACTTTTTGAAGTAGTACTTTTCAGTTATATCACGGGAAATAACGATATGCATCTGAAAAATTTTTCGTTGATTTTAGTTAATGAAGCATGGATGCTTGCACCAGCCTATGATTTATTGAATGTGAATCTACACATTCCGGAAGACACGGAAGAGACGGCACTTTCGATCTGTGGCAAGAAAAGAAAACTGACGAAATCTGATTTTTTTAGCTTGGGATTAGAGTTTCAATTGACCGAAAAACAAATTTTGAATACTTTTAAGCGCTTTGTTCAGGCAGAAAAAAAAATGAAGTTAGAGATAAAGTCATCTTTTTTATCTTCTGAAAATCAGATGAAATATATTCAATTACTGGAAGCCCGTTTGGCTTTATTGAAAGGATAAATCGAAAGCAATTTTTACAAAAAAATTTTAAGATGAAATTAAAATGACAGAACTAATAACGCAATATCCTTATGTGTTACCCTTTGTGATTTTCTTTGGGAGAATTTTTGATGTCTCATTGGGTACTTTGAGAATAATCTTTGTTTCCAAAGGGAAAAGGACGATAGCACCGATTATCGGTTTCTTTGAGGTATTTATATGGGTTGTAATTATTTCTCAGATTCTTTCGCATGCCAATGATTTGATAGCTTATCTTTCTTATGCAGCCGGCTATGCCACAGGCACTTACGTAGGCATGCTAATAGAGAGCAAATTGGCGTTCGGTGTATTGCTATATCGGGTTTACACCAAAGAAAGTGGCGGCGAACTTGTAAAAATGCTGAATGAAAACGGATTCGGAGCTACCATGATTCGCGGCGAAGGTTCAGTAGGTAAAGTGGATGTGATAGAAACGGTGGTAGCACGACAGCAAATGAAAAAGATAGAAAAGATAATCGATGATTTCGACAAAAACGCGTTTTACGTAACTGAAGATGTCCGCACAGCCCAAAACGGTATTTTCCCTAAAACTGCCAAAGTTTTTAAACGCTGGAGAATCGGGAAATAATACACGGTAGGATTAAAGTTAGCTGTTTTCAGTTTTTTAATAGTTTATAGTAAAAAAGACCGTTAGTTTTGATTCTAACGGTCTTTTTTTAGTTCAACTTATTGAGTACTAATCAGCAATCACCTGTACTATTCAACAATCACCTTTACCCGTTCATTATCCACTTGAAGGATGTAAACTCCCAATGGTAAAACTCGACTTGAAAAATCACCTTTCCCCTTGAAAGATTGCAGCAACTGTCCGTTAATATTGTAAATATTCACGGCAGATTGGACTCCGCTAATAGTGATTTTTTGGTCAACGATGGTCATAGCGTTGTCTAATTTTATACTTTCAACTCCCGAAGCCATTTTTTTCCATCCTTCCACAGTAATGTTTACAGTAGGATTATCTTTGAACTTAGCTTTACGGTTTTCAGGCAAACTGCTTCCATCAGCAAGGCACTCCTCGTAATCCCAGTCTCTTCTGTTCCAGCACTTGAATTCTACGTCTGCAACGTTTTCGATTACGGCGGTAAATGTCCCGTCTGAATTTTTTACTGCCGGTATTGCTTCACCCAAATTCCATCCACTTTTGAAACTACCCACTAAATACACGCTATCAGTTCCGGCAGGCACAGCAGTGATATTAACGGTAATATCACCCACATTCACAGGATCATAAATTGCTTTAAATTCCGCACAAACTACACTCACCTCATCATTCTCACCACCGTTACCATAGTAAGAGAAGTTTTCTCTCTGTGTCTGTTCGTATGACCAGCTTGGACCGGAAGCAAATTTGAATTCAAGAAGTTGCGGGTCAATGTTTGGCACGGTGTAGGTGTAGGATTTTCCATCCTCATCTTCCTCAACAAAAGTCATTTCCTTTATGGGCTGTTCCCAATTGACAAAGCTTCCGGTAATGTAGCAGAAATTCGTGGTTTTCGGAACCATTACGTTTATCTTAATGTCTCTCGGAGTTTCAGGTGTGAAATATTGCTTGAAAGAGTTCACCACAGCTCCCTGCCATCCAACTGCGCCGTAAGTAAAATCAGCAGCCGGGTCAGCTTGTTCATACTTCCAATCCGGTCCTGCTAAAAATTTGAATTTGTAACCATCTTCAACATTATCAGGCACGGTAATATCAGCTTCAAACTCCACAAGAGATCCCGTAACTCTGGTCATTGGAGTAGCAGAAGGATTCCAACCATTAAAACCACCAGTAGCATACACCACCTTAGTTGAATCAGGCACCTGAACTTTTAATTTTACTGTTTGGTCAGCAAAACCAACATTAGCTATTGCAAATAAAGCAATTAGCACCATTAAAGCATAATTTTTTTTCATAAGGATAAATTTTAAATGTTAGTAAAAATATTTTTTAAATTGTATCATTTCTTCCAAATACAGGAAGTTAAACTTTTACCCGGTAAAGTAATGTCAAAATGATGATTTTCATCCTCTATGGTCATTTGAAAAGATGTTGCATTTTCATTTTGAAGTACAATACCGTAGGTTCCATCAGGATTCAGAGCTGCTGTGGCATACACACCACTCGGCACATATCCGGAAGTGCCGATACGAAGAGAACCGGGTAACAGCACTTTTGACATATGTCCTATGAAATAATAATGTGACTTTCTGTCCAAAGTTTTATAATCGGACGAATTGATGTCCACAGCTCCGTAACAGGTAGTACAACCGCCGGGGCGATTGGGTCCGCGATTATCATCCAGCATGTAATTCCAAACAATCACAGCTTTGCAATGACGATTTAATGCACCGATTCCGATTTCCTTCATTGTCCACATTAAATCTCCTTCAAAAGAGTGATAATTCCAGGTTCCGATGGACATTTCGGTGAAATAAAGATTTTTATCCGGACGGGCATTGTGAATTTTAGTAAATTCTGAACTGCTGCCTCCATATGCATGATAAGCAGCACCATCGATGTATTTAGCTGCTTCGGGATCTTCGTAAATTTTTAGCGGATAATCTTGTTGATCACTAATGTTGTCGTAGTTGAAATTATGGTCAAAAACAATAATTTTTGTTTTCAGGTTAGCTTCGGCAAATTTCGGTCCCAGCGCTGTCTTTATAAAATCACGCTGCTCCTGCCAAGTCATGTAGAGCGATACCGAATTTCCTCGATTCAAAGGCTCATTCTGAATCGTAATTGATTCTATCGGGAAGCCTGCTTTCTCCATAGCTTGAATCCATTTTACAAAGTAAGTAGCATAATCCTGATAGTATTTGGGATTCAACTGACCGCTTGTCCATGAGTTATAAGGCTGTAAATCAGTTAGATTATTCACCTTCATCCATCTTGGTGGTGTCCAAGGCGACCCCATGATTTTTATTTTTGGATTAATAGCTAATATTTCTCTCAATATTGGGTAAATATCACGCACATCGTAAGGATGCATCGCAAAATTTTCAATTCCCGGCTCATCACAGCAGGTATATTCATCCAGTGAAAAATCTGAACAACCGATAGATACACGTATATAGCTATAACCCATTCCTTTATCAGGACTGAAAGATTCTTCCAGCAGTTTTGCTCTGTCTTCCTTACTCATTTTCAATAGATTATAACACGAAGAACCGGTAATTGCCGCACCAAATCCATCAATAGTTTGGAAGGTTTGCTCAGGCTTCAAAGTAAGCGTTTTCTCAATGTTCATATTGATTCCTGTACCAAAACTTTTTGATACTGCACTGAACAACATCGTTTTATCACCAGTGGTTACGTATGTACTCACGTCTTTTGTTTCCTTTTCATCAGGCTTGTTGTTGTCGGGACCATTGCCTCCTTCACAAGATGTACAACCCACAAAAGTAAGCAGTAACGCAATAATATACAGATAATTAACGATTTTTCTCATGAAATTTAATTTAGTCGATTTTTATAATTTTAGTTGTTTTGGCATTTACATCCAGCGTAATGCGATATACACCATTGAAAGGCACATCAGAACCGCGCCAGTTACCTACGTTACCGGCTTCCGCACTGCTTTTAAGCGGAGATTCTACTGTATAAGCGATTGATGATTCTTCGCCATGGTCCCAGCCTCTGTAATGGAAAAATTTAAAGTTACATGTTCCAAAACCGGTTCCTTCTGTGTTATCTTCGTTTTCAAGATAAACGGTAGCTTGATAAACTCCATTTGAAATTTTTCGGCAAGGTACATAGTCAAGTGGTGTATTCCAGTTCCAGCTTGTAGTAATAGCATACGGTTGCGATGGGCGACCCATTCCAATTCCACAAATCCACAGTGCATCCGGAAATACCACGGTTGGCATGGGTTCAATGTAGAGATAATCGCCTGCAATGTGATAATAGGCTTTATACATACCCGTTTCGCCAAGGAATTTTGCTTTGTTCTCTCCGGTTACTTCAAAATAATCTGGTGCTAATCCGTTTGAAAGGTCAGCAATACCTGTAAAAGTAACTTCCACATCTTTTCCGAAATACACAGTTGCACCACGGAATTGCTTTGCAGCCGATCCAAGCAACGAAGCCGGCGAAGATGCCAAATCAACATTTACATCAAGGGAAGTAACCGGTTCAAGAAGCTTTCCGGCTACATCCAATTTGAAATTGATGGCATCAAAGGAGCACGAAGAAATATTAACCAATGATTCATTCTCAACCGAAATAGGATCTTCTCCTTGTGTAATAAATGTTATTTCACCATTTTTCATCCCAAAAACAAACTCCGATGACCAATCTACACGTCCAAACGGAGTTTTTTTCGATGCAATGTAGCAGGAAAATTTGTTGGGAAATTCAATACCGCTTACCGAGTAAATTAAATTCTCGGAATCGGTTAAAATCAGTTCTTTCGTAGGCAATCCACTTGTAATGGTAGAAGGGATCAAGTACAGTGTCTTCATTTCCGGTCTGTTACCTATGGTATTATCTATTAGCTTTTCTGTTTTGAAACCTTCCACATTTATTGCTATCAAGAAAACTTTAACTTTCTCTTTATCAGGCATTCCCACCCCGAAAGGGATATGGTATTTCTTAGTAATACTTGCTGAATTGCCTTTTGTTCGGATAGACTCAGAGATAATTAGTTTATTGCTGACCGCAATTTTCACTTCCAGTGTGGAAAGTGGATTTGTATCACTCACATCAGCAGTTAGCGTAATGGAGTCACCATACTGAATAGAATTTTCAGCAACACTGGCTGTCAGCGAAGGGATACTTTCCGGATAGTGTGTCCTAAATTCGGCATCCTGACATGAACTTGCAATAACAAGCGTCAAAATAATGATTATATAATGTATTCTCTTCATTTTCTTTTTGTTCTAAATAATATTGTAAAAAAACGATAACGATTAAAAGTAACTCACCCTACTTACAACATTTTATTTTATAGTGGACCACAACTCCCCCTTGGGGGGTCGGGGGGCTGTTAATATCCCGGATTTTGCACCAGATTAGTATTTTCGTCCAACACCGGTTGGGGAATAGGGAGCAACTCTAATTCAACAGAGAACTCACGGGCTTGTTTTAATCGTCCCGGGTCACGCTGATTAAGGGTATTCATTACGCTTTGCAGTTTTTCATGCCGAATTAAATCAAACAAACGATGACCTTCAAATGCCAATTCCAATCTCCTTTCAAGCAGAATAGCATCAAGCAGGCTTTCTTTGGATGATACTGCAGATGCCGGCAATGCGGGTAAACCTACTCGCTGACGTACGGTATTTACTACCTGAGCAGCTTGCAAAAGCTGATTTTTTCTGGCAAGTGCTTCGGCTTTCAAAAGCATAATGTCCGCACCGCGTAGTTTGATAATTGAATTCGCATTAGAACGGCATTTATACATGAACGGATAGTTTTTCGAATCATAATAATTCGACCAAGCAGTTTCATAATATACAATTGATTCGTTTTTACGTTTCATATCTCCCGCATCGTCAAAGGCTTTAATCAAGTCTCTCGATGGTGTCACCCATTTAGCCCAGGTAAAATAGAAATCGTAATCAAGCAGGTCTCTTCCAAACATCCAAGTTACCCAGTTTCCGCTTCCGGTAAAATATTGAAGTTCAAGTATGGATTCAGAAGTATTTCTTGCTTTTGCGTCTGTTTTTGAAGCATTCAATCCGAATAAATCGCTGTAATCTGCTACCAGACTGATTCCATCTGCAAACACCTGATCGGCAAAATAAATCACGCTGTCAGGATTTTGAACTTGTCTTTCTGCATATACTTTGGCAAGCAATGCTTTTGCCACCGTTTTTGAAAGAATGGTTTTATCCGCATTATTATTAGCCGGAGCATGTTCCAAAGCGCTTCTCAAATCGCTGATAATCTGTGCATACGCTTCTGCGGGCGTATTGGATTTTGGGAAATAAAGCGGATAAACTTCCTCGATATTTTCTGCCGTGATTTTGCCGGCTTCTTTGGTAATAACCGGAAAGTTTCCAAACCATCTCACCATGTCAAACATAATCATTGCCCGGTAAATCTTGGCTTCAGCTTTCCATAGATTTCTTTCAGGCTTAGTCAGAGACTCGTCGGGTACCAGGTCAATATTACTGATAATGCTGTTGGCTGCGGCTATATCACCCATATACCGATCCCAGTCACGGGCTATTACACTATTGCTAGCATCCAGGTTGTTAGTTTCCACGGGCACCACCTCCGCACCTGTAGTTCCGGCATATGCATTATCCGAACGACACTCCGAAAACAGCAAATAATCAAGATACCAATGTTCCTGATTACCTGTCATACGTTGATAAATGTCTCTGTAAACAGCGAGCATCGCTTCACGGTCCTTATATTTTATTTCCATTCCGGTTGTATCTTTCGTTCCTACCGTGTTCTCCGAAAGTTGAGATACAGGCTCATAGTCAAGATCGCAGGCTGTGAAAAGTAAAATGAACAGCCCTATACTCAATTTTATTATTTTTTTAACGTGTTTCATAATTTTAAAATAGATTTGGTTCAAATTAAATTTCAATATTCAGCCCAACTATAAAGGAGCGTGTTTGTGGATAAGTTCCGTAATCTATTCCTTGCACATTACCTGAATTTCCCCACTGATTTACTTCCGGGTCAAATCCAAGATATTTTGTAAAAGTGAATAAATTAGTAACAGTGGCATATGGCTGTATTTTTCGAATGCCCACTTTTTTCATCCAGTTCATATCAAAATCGTAGGATAAAGTAACATCTTTGATACGCAGATAACTTCCATCTTCTACAAAATAGGATGAAATCTTCATGTCATAACCGGCTTTCGGGATGGATGTAATCATTCCCGGTCTGCGCCATCTATCAATAACTCTTTTGCTTTGATTTTTAGCATCGTACATCCCTTCTGACTCAATTCTGGATACGTTAAAAATATCATTTCCATAAGTTCCTTGCAATAAAATGCTTAGGTTGAAATTTTTATACGAAAATATATTGGTCATACCGAAAGTAAAGTCCGGATTCGGGTCACCAATGTAGGTCCTGTCTGACGCATTGATAAAATCGTCATTGTTTTTATCCACATATATCAACTCGCCTGTTTCGGGATCTACACCTGTTGATTCATATCCCCAAAAACCACCCAACGGTCTTCCCGGCATATTTTTTACGGCATAATCGGAAAGAATATCGGTTACACGTGCATCGTAGTACACTTGTTTAAACACAAGGCTTTCAAGCCTGTTTTTATTATGAGAGATGTTAAAATCGGTACTCCATTTGAAGTCTCCGACAAAGTTTTTTGAACTCACACTCAACTCAACACCGCGGTTGGTCATTTCTCCTTCATTGCGCTGGATGGAGTTTACAGCCGCTGAGCCGGCAGGTAAGGTTACCCACATCAACATGTCGGTTGTCCGTTTGAAATAGTAGTCTAAGTTCATGGTCAACCTGCTTTGAAACATAGTTAAATCCAGTCCTATATTGGTTTGTGTAGTCGTTTCCCAAGTCAAATCAGACGAACTCAAACTTGCCTGCGAATAGGTTGGAACAGCATCTCCTTGCCCCGGCTTCCACCATTCTATACGGTTAAAATTGTACCTTTCCAGATATGCGTAATCCCCCAGCCCATCCTGATTTCCGGTTTGTCCCCATCCTGCACGAAGTTTCAGGTCATCCAGCCAATGAACATCTGCCAAAAACTTTTCCGATGATGCTCTCCATGCAGCAGAAAACGATGGAAAATATCCCCAGCGCCCCGATGGAGCCAGTTTACTTGAACCGTCAGCACGAACATTGAAAGTTGCTAAATATTTACTGTCGTAGTTGTAGGAAATACGCCCTAAGTAAGACATAATCGCCCATTGAGAAGCCGTTGTACCATTTCCCGGACTTATTTTGTTCGCTGCATTCAATGTCTGAACCAGGTCATTGGCAAAGTGAGAAGCAAACTGATAACTCTCGGACCAGTCTGAAACGGTATAGGACGTCCCCGCCATGGCTTCAAAACTATGCAAATTTATCTTCTTATTATAGGTAAGAATATTATCCAACATCATCACAGCCCCAAACGAGCGGTTGTCCTGCGCTTCTCCAAACTGCCCACGTCCATAACTGGTGGAAATCGGGTCCAAGAAAGATGTATAGTTATAGTAAGTCATATCCCCCGTAATGGACGACGATAGTTTCAGATCAGGCATAAAAGAAATCACGCTTTTACCGGTCGCGAGCAGTCTGTGCGTATTGTGTTTATTGTTTTTTGTTCTGGCTAAGTTCTCCAACGGATGAGTTATATTGCTGACGCCAAAGAAACGATTGTAATAATGTTTCGGATTATCTGTATCCCAGATTGGAGCGTAAGTTGGTGTGTTTATGACAGATAATATTACCCCGCCACGATTAGAGCCTGTCCCGGAGATAATATCACCGATGGAAATGTTGTTTGAATAGGAAATATTTCCACTCACAGTGAGCCATTTAAACAATTCAGCATCTACTGCCGACCGAAAATTAAACCGTTTAAAAGCAGTAGTATTAATAATTCCTGTTTCGTCAGTATATCCACCGGACAAGAAATAGTTTACTTTATTGGAAGTTCCGGACGCAGATAACTGGTAGTTATTTCTGATTCCAGTGGTAAATGTTTCGTCAAACCAGTTTGTTTGGTCTGTAAGACCATCGGGAAGCACTACGGAAGATTGCAAATCGCTAAGGTATTCTTTATATTCAGCTAAATTTAGTGATTCTATTCTCCTGCTGATATTTGTAATACCCCTATAAGTGCTAAATGAAATAGATGAGCGATCTTTGGGGACTGTGGCTTTGGTAGTAATCATCACTACACCGTTTGCACCACGCGAACCATAGATAGCTGCTGACGACGCATCTTTCATAATCTGCATGCTCTCAATATCATTAGCCGAAAGAAAATCAATGTTGTTCATCGGCACGCCATCTACCACGTAGAGCGGATCATTGCTGGCATTCATGGATGTTGTTCCACGTACACGAATTACCATTCCTGCACCCGGACGACCATTAGGCTGAATTACCTGAACTCCGGCTGCTTTTCCCTGAATTGCCTGCGCTGCTGATGTAATGGGACGCATGTCTAAATCTTCGGTAGAAACTGATGAAACGGCAGTGGTCAGGTCTCCACGCTTCTGAACACCATAGCCAATTACAACAATTTCATCCAAACCCTTGGCTTCTTCCGTCAGAATAACATCATTAACTAACTGCGACGACAAGGCAACTTCCCGGGCATTCATTCCAACATAGGAAAAAACCAACACATCTCCCTGCTTGGCATGGATGCTGTATTCTCCATCAAGATTGGTAATAACACCACTGGTTGTACCCTTTACAAGCACACTTACACCGATAAGCGGTTCACCTCCGGCATCTTTTACGGTACCCCGGTAATTACTTGTTGATTGTGCTGATATTGCTGATGTAACAAACACCAATATCAATACTATCAAGCATAAAACATTCTTTCTTTGTGTTCTCATATGTAGTAAGTTAGAAATTTATAACCAATAAATTGACACTCTACTTCTTTGTTATTGTTTTCTTTAGGTCTCCAATTTGTATAATAAAATCACCTTTTTCACATACCCATTCATTTTTAGTGTTTACAAATGCCAAATCTTGTGATGTAATTACAAAATCAACTTGACGAATTTCATTAGGTTTTAAGTTAATTTTCTGAAAGCGTCTCAGCCTTTTCACATCCGGCGTAATAGAAGCATATACATCTGAAGAATATAATAAAATACTTTCCTTGCCCTCTCTATCACCGGTATTTTTCACCGTAACAGCTATTGAGATTGAGTCTCCATCTGAAAAAACAGAAGGATTTACAATCAAATCACTATATTCAAAGGTCGTATAACTTAATCCATGTCCAAATTCAAATTGAGGAAGGTAATCGCCATCAATCTTTTTTCCTTCTTCTATAGCTCCCATATCTTCAGAAGGTTTGTGATAATAAGTATATAAAGCACTCGGATAACGCGGATAAGTGTATGGCAACCTACCGGAAGGATTAGTTTTTCCCGCTAAAATTTCAGCCAAAGCATCTCCCCCGAAATTGCTCGTTAAATAGATGTTGACTATTGCAGCAGATAAGGGTTCAATTTTATTGATACATCTCGGACGACCGGAATTAATCACAAGGATAATGGGTTTTCCTGTTTGCGCCAACTTTTTTGCTAACTCTACCTGATTATCGCTTAAATATAAATCCTGCAAATTTCCGGGTTTTTCAGCATAAGAATTTTCTCCCACACATAGAATGATATAATCTGCCTGTTCTGCTGCGTTAATCGTTTCCTGCAATTTATCAAATCTGTCTATATTGAAGTTGGCTTCGTTAACATAACTGACGCCTGGCAAATATTTTACATTTTTTTGACCAAATTGGGTGGATATGGCCTCATAGATGGTATTAAAACCAGCGGTATAATAATCGGTCTTTTCTCCCTGCCAGGAATAGCTCCAGCCACCGTTCAACGTTCTCATGCTATTGGCATTTGGACCACAAACCAGGATCTTTTTGCCGGGATCAATGGGCAGCACTTTGTTTTCATTTTTCAATAAAGTGATGGCTTCCAAAGCCGCCTGACGAGACCAATCAGCAAATTGTTGAGAAGCAAATTCCGGATAATCTTTAAGATAAGTGACTGGATTCTCAAACAACCCTAATTTCTCCTTCAAAGTTAAGATCCGTCTGACAGATTGATTGATCCTTTTTTCTGAAATTGCCCCTTCTTTTACCAATACTACCAAAGTATCACAGAAAGTTTCGTAATCGTAAGAGGACATGGAGATATCTATTCCGGCATCAATAGCTAATTTTATGGCTTCTTTCATATTAGAAGCTACTTTGTCCCGGGTGTATAATTTATCTATGTCCATCCAATCGGACACCATAACGCCTTCAAATCCTAATTCTTCACGCAGCAATTTTGTCAAAAGATCAGGATTGGCATGAACTGAAATTCCGTTGATTATACCGGAATTGATCATGATTGTATGCGAACCACTTTCAATTGCTGCTTTGAACAGTGGAAGATGATACTCTCTTAAAATGTGTTCAGGAACAAAGGCAGGAGTACGATCTATTCCGCTGTTAGGCACTGAATATGCCAGAAAATGTTTCATGCAACTTGCCACGTGGTTTGCATCTATTCCATTTTTCGAGTCTCCTTCCATACCTTTAACCATTTCAGCTCCCATTACGGTTCCTACATAAGGGTCTTCTCCAAAACCTTCGAACTGTCTCGAAAATCTTGGGTCAGCACCTAGATCCAAAACCGGTGAAAAATTCCAGGGAATGCCGCAAGCCCGTGTTTCGTAAGCTGTTGCCTGAGCCATTCTATAAGCATGTGCAGGATTAAAGGTAGCGGCTAACGCTATCTCGTGAGGGAATAATGTGCCGTCCGCCGTATAAGTTGTGCCATGTATTTGGTCTAATCCATAAAGAATGGGGACAGACAATCTTGTTTCTTCTACTGCAACTTGTTGGATTTGAGATAATATTTGGTTCCATTCCAGTACAGGCAAAGCTCTGTTATTAGTCGTATTTAATATCGAACCTACGTGGTATTCTACTACTGCACGACGCAAAGCGGCAGTGTCAATAATAAATGGTTCGTCACTGCTGAATCTGGAATCGCCCGTACCTATTACATCCAAAGTAATTTGAGCCATCTGTCCCACTTTTTCTTCTAATGTCATTTTAGACAGGAGTTGCTCCACTTTCGATGAGTTCCCTTGTTGTTTGCAACTGTAAAAAAGAAATGGTACAACGACTATTGTTAAATAGAAAATAGATTTTAATCGCATATTACTTAAACTTTAGAGTTCTCTCTAAGCAAAAATACGAAATTGAATGGCTAAAACTTCTAATTGGAAAAATTTGGGGAAATTGTTAAATGTTAATCTGCTGAAAATAAGCATATTAACAAAATATTAGAGTCAAAATAAGTGGATTCTAAGTAAGTTTTTTATGGGTTTATTGCTTATTTTGTGAACGTTCCTATTTTCTTCACCATCATTTCAAAATCATTTCTTGAAACTTTTGCTTTGTTTTTGATTTTTGCACGATAGTTATAGATGGTGTTGGATGAATAGTGGAGTAATTCGGCAATTTTGGCACTATTGTCAATTCCAAGACGGATAAGAGCAAAAATACGCAATTCGGTATTCAATAGTTCGTCTTTTTTCAGCACAATTTTCTCATCATCCATCAAAAGGTCGTTAAACTCACTTACAAAGTCGGGATAAAGCCTCAGGAACGACCGATCAAAGTTATCGTAAAATTCTTTCAGTTCGTTTTCTATAAAATCAGTTGATTTAGCATCATCAATCACTTCTTTCAGCCTACCAACCGATAGTTTCTTTCTTACATTTTTTCGATACGAGTCCATTTTATCAATGTAAAATGAACAAAGCGACAAAAAGTGTCCGATATACTCTTCTTTTACCTGATTCGATTCTAAAAGTTCGGCATTTGTGTTTTTAATCTTGTCGTTTAAACTTCTTAATTCCCAATTCAAATGATTCAGTTGGTCATTAATTTTCACGGTCTGTTTGTTTACTTTTGAAATCTTTCTGTTCTGCAATAAAATCCCTACCCCTGAAAGCAGGAGCAACAAACTCAGGAGACTGATAAACCTCAATAAAGTACGCAATTGCTTTTCCTGCTGTGCTTTATTTAATTGGTAGGCATTGTTGATAATAGCCTGAACTTCCGCTATTTGAGTATATCTCAGTCGAGCATTAAAGATGTTGGCATTATTTACAGAATAGTTAATGTACTGATATGCCCGATTCACATCACCCAACTCAAACATGATCCCGGCAAGCTCCCACGATGAAGCATTATCAGTGATTCCAAGTTTCAAATCGGCAATAGCTGATTTAAAAAGCCATTTCTGGCGAGATTTTATATCACCACTTTCCTTGTAAATCAATGATCTCAGAAAAGTAATAATAGCATACTCATGACTGTTTTCCGGAACACCTTGCAAGCGTTTGTCATTAAATTCAAGTGCAACTTTGAAATCCCGGATGCTTCGAAAATCCGATTCTTTGATAGATAAATAAAGATCACCGTCCCGGGGCAAGATATTCAATTGCAATTTTTTATACTTATCAGCTATCTTCCAGTAAGCGTTACTCAACTCCGGATCTTTACTGTAAAATGAAAGTTCTCCGTAAGTATGCTCCATGCAACTGTAATATGCAAGTAGAAGGTTCGCCGTTAAATCAGCTTCACTAATTTCATCCAGTAAATCTACTGATTCTTTATACAAACCGATAGATGCAAGCAAGTAAGCCAGTTGTATTTTCGATTCTATCTGCGAATCAACATTATTAATATCTTCTGCAAGAGCAATGTTTTTTTTCAAATACACAATAGCAGAATCAGAAATATAAGGGCGGTATTCTTTGTAGATTTGCTGATTGACAGAATAAAGCTGTTGGGGCGTAAGGAACTGTTTTCCTGCTTCGAATTTCAGATTATCAATGCGGTCGTGCCTTTCAACGATATATATTTCGTATTTGCTCAGCAGTTCGTCATACACCTGCATCAGCGAGTCTGTTTCTTTGTCTGACGCCGATACCGGAATTACAAACACCAGAGAAAACACTAAAAAAACTATCAGATTCCTCATCATCCATTGAATTTTCACGAATATTTCTTCCGCAAATTTAGAAAAAATAATCATATAACAATGGTGTTAATATAATTTGGTTTTCTATAAAGTTTACGTTAAATGCCTTATACTCAGAACTCAATACTCAGAACTCAAACCATCTTTCATCTTTTGTCTTAAAGTCTAACAGCCCTATAGTTTAAAACACAATACAAACTATTTTAATTATTTCCCCAACCGATAAATCGGCACAAGACGGGTTGGATTTAATAAAGCAGTAAAATTTATATCTTTAAATTTAAATGTGTATCTTTACGAACTCAATTTTCATTAATCATATTTTTTAAAAAAAGCATTTATGAAAAGTATTAAAGGAACTCAAACAGAAAAAAATCTGTTAAAATCATTTGCCGGAGAGTCTCAAGCGAGAATGCGTTACACTTATTTTGCAAAAGTGGCTGATAAAGAAGGCTTTAAGCAAATTGCAGCTATTTTCATGGAAACCGCCGAGCAGGAAAAAGAACACGCAAAACGCATGTTTAAATACTTAGAAGGCGGAATGGTTGAAATTACTTCAACTTATCCGGCAGGGGTTATCGGCACCACAGCAGAAAACTTAGAAGCTGCTGCTGCAGGAGAAAACGAAGAGTGGACAGAACTTTATCCCATGTTTGCCGACATTGCGGAAAAAGAAGGATTCAAAGAAATCGCCGTTATGTACAGAATGATAGCGAAAGCTGAAGCCATTCACGAAGAACGCTACCTAAAACTGTTACAACGTGTGAAAGACGAAACCGTATTTTCTCGTGATGGGGAAATTGAATGGCAATGTCGCAATTGCGGATATGTTCATAAGGGTAAAAATGCACCGAAAACCTGTCCCGCTTGCCTGCATCCACAAGCCTATTTTGAGCCTAAATGCGATAAGTATTATTGATTTCTTCTCTTCATTTTTTTGTCTTGACACAAAAAAACGAAACAAAAAAGACAGCTACTGCTCATTGAGGGTGGTAGCTGTTTTTGTGTTCTAACAATATGAGGCACCATCAAAATATTAATATAAAATTGAATATATTTGCGGATTGATTTTTAAATATAATTCAGAACAACTCGATCAGAGTATTAATTCAGATAACCATTGTAAAATATACACAAACAATAAACTTATAAAACTATGTTTGAAATGTTATTTGGAATATCACTAATAGACTATATCAGAGAGAATTATATCGTGCTATTAGACCACGCGGGTACATTTGCATTCGCTTTAAGTGGAATTCAACTGGCTGCCGAAAAAAAATTCGATTGGTTTGGAGCCTATGTGGTGGGATTGGTCACTGCAATTGGCGGTGGAACTACCCGCGATTTATTGTTGGGTGTAACTCCTTTTTGGATGTCAAACAGTTCCTATTTAATCGTGACGGCAGTAGCTCTGTTTTCATTTGTTGCTCTTAAGAGATTCATTTTCAGATTAAACAAAGCCCTGTTTTTGTTTGATGCCATCGGTCTCGGACTATTTACAGTGGCCGGAATAGAAAAAACCCTGGCTGTAGGTTATCCATTTTGGGTTGCCATTATTATGGGTATGATTACAGGCTCGGTTGGAGGTTTGATCAGGGATGTTTTAATCAACGAAATGCCCCTTATATTACGTAGAGATATATACGCAACAGCTTGTATTGCCGGAGGTCTCGTGTTTGCATTGTGTTACTGGCTCGAAGTGGACCGTGCTTTGATTGACCTTATTTCAGCTTTTACAGTAATATTGATCAGATTTATTGCTGTTAAGTATAAAATTCAACTCCCAACAGCAAAATACGGGGATATAAAGATCGACAAGAAAATTTTCAGACCAAAAAATAAAACAGAATGAGTTTGAAATTCAACTCTAAAAACGGCCTGCCGCACAAATCCACAGCTATTATCTCCGTAATTCTCAAAGGACTCGGACAAATCATGCTTCAGGAAAACAGCATGACCGGCTTGCTGTTTCTGATTGGTATTTTCTATGGTTCACTTGCCATGGGCTTTGCTGCACTTTTAGCAACCGTATGCGGAACTGCCATTGCTTACCTACTGAAATACGATAAAACGGAAATCAATCAGGGACTTTACGGCTTTAGCGCTGCATTGGTCGGGGTGGCAGTAATGCTGTTCTTAAAACCGGTGTTTTGGTCCTGGGTCATTGTCGTTATCGGTGCGGTGTTGGCGGCAATCTTACAGCACTTTTTTATAAAACGAAAAATTCCTGCTTATACCCTACCCTTTGTGTTAGTGACCTGGCTGATACTATTTGTTTGTAATCTGTTTAATAGCGATTTATTTGCAGTATCCACACCCGCCATTGCAGAAGCAAGCGGCTCGTTGACCAATGGGTTTAAAGGCTTCGGACAAGTGATCTTTCAAAATAGCTTGTTATCGGGCATATTGTTCTTTTTAGCAGTCTTTATCAGCTCACCGATTTCGGCCCTGTACGGACTTGCAGCAGCAATTATCTCGGCCATTTTAGCATTTTACGTCTCTATACCTATTAATGATATCAACCTCGGACTTTACGGCTTCAATGCGGTTTTGTGTGCCATTGTCTTTGCAGGACCACAAGTCAAGGATGGTATATGGGTATTGATTTCGCTTGTGCTTGCCCTCGCCATCAGCCTATTGATGCTAAAAATAGGAATTCCAAAACTTACATTTCCATTTGTTTTGGCGACTTGGGTGACTTTATTTCTGAGAAACAAAATACAAAAACCCGAAAAAACAGTTTGACACTTTAAAAAGCAACAAAGCCAACTAATTTACAGTAAATTAGTTAGCTTTGTTTCGTTAATTTCCAACTAGTGTAACTTATGCTCCGAATTACTATTTCGGGAAACCTACGGTCTGTGCTAACAGCACCTCTTGAGATTTAGACAATTGCAATAAGCCATGAAGTTCTTCCTTATCGAAAGAACCCCTCGCAACCGTTGCCAATCCCTCTGAAGCGCAATAGAGATAAATATTTTGCGAAATATACCCACAGTTTGTGTAGGAGTATTGTTGGCTTGCCGCTTTGTCCATATCACCGACAATCATGATATTAAGCGGTGCATCGTACACATAATCCTGTAGTCCAGCGCTTTTTCTATGGTCACCACCTTTTACCAAAGTAAGCTTGTGTTCCTTTGCATTGTAAAAATAGACACCTTTTTTTGAAATTACATAAAGCTCTAACTCCTGACGATCCATAGCTGTGGGAGCCGTTCGTTTGTCTTCCCTATTGAAGCCGTTGGCAGCCCATAATAAATTAGATAATTGCTGGTCAGAAAGATCCTTCTCTGAAAACGAACGAGTTGATTTTCGCTCATTTAATGATTTCATCAAAGGTTGTCCACCACTCCTATCGGGAGCCGGTAATTTAATTTCTTGTGCATTCATACTACAATATCCTAAACAGATTAAAATAATCGATAAAATTTTTGTTTTCATGTGTGATTGAATTTAATTTTTATAAAACAGGCCTAATATAAGTGTTTTATTTGAAAAATAAAAAAACGAAGCAAAAAGTTAAGACTACGCCCGCTTCGCTTGAAAAATAAACTTTTTATTAACTTTGTCGCATTAAAATTTATAAAACGAATACGGGATGAAAGAAGAATTACTAAAGTATTTGCGCTATTTCAATATGATGGATGAACGGGAAGATTTTGAAGCCATCCATCAGGAAGTCGAAAAGGGTATTGTTTTTAAGGGAACTAATCTCTGGATTCTGATTTGCGCTATTTTGGTGGCATCTGTGGGGTTGAATATGAACTCAACAGCTGTGATAATCGGTGCTATGCTTATTTCACCACTTATGGGACCGATTAACGGAATGGGCTACAGTCTGGCAACCTATGATTTTGATTTATTCAAAAAATCCGTTAAAAATTTAACTTTTGCCATATTGGTGAGCTTGCTTACCTCGGCGCTCTATTTTTTTATATCACCGGTCAGCTCTGCCCATTCGGAACTTTTAGCACGTACCAGTCCTACAATTTATGATGTGTTTATTGCCTTGTTTGGTGGTGTGGCAGGTATGCTTGCTTTGAGTAGTAAGCTCAAGGGCAATGTAATTCCCGGAGTTGCAATTGCTACGGCCTTGATGCCGCCTATCTGTACGGCGGGCTACGGATTGGCTACATTGCAGTTCAGTTTCTTTTTTGGCGCTTTGTATCTTTTTACCATTAATACTGTATTTATAGCCGTAGGTTCATTAGTGGTTTCGCAAATCTTGAAGTTCCCTATCCGTAATGTGGTGGACAAAGTGCGATCAAAAAAGATAAATCGTTATATCACGGCTACACTTTTGGTTACAACCATTCCAAGCGTTTATTTTGGTTACCAACTGGTGCAAAATGAAAATTTTTCTGACAATGCCAAGCGGTTGGTAGAAAAAGTTTCAGTACAAGAAAGATCATATTTGATTGAAAATCAGATAAATGTTAGCAATAAAAGTATTCAACTGATTTATTCAGGTTACGGGGTTTCTGATGAAGCCAAGTCAGCAATTAAATTACAGGCTTTAGCATTGGACATTGACACATCTAGATTGACAATTTTAAATGCAACGGATGTGGATATTCTACGTGAAGAAGCTCAGAAAATTCAATCGGAAACGGATGTTATTTCCAACCAGTTAATTGCAACTCAATTTGCTTTAAATCAAGCAGAAGCAAGCCTGGACAGCATCAAAGACATTGACCTCAAAGGGAAAGTGATTTTAAATGAACTGAAAGAATTTTATCCGCAAATTTTATTCTGTGCTTACACCATTACTTTTATTCATCCCGATACCACAAAAATACCCTTAGTCATTTACACATCAAATACCGTATTAAACAGAAACGATAGAAATAAAATTATCAACTGGACAAAATCCCGGTTAAAAGATGAAACAGCGAAAGTCTATTTTGAAAAAGAGTGATTTTATATTGCATATATAACCAGCTAAAGCAACAACAATTAACTGAAAAATCATGAGAAAAATCAGGCAAAATAAATCAATGAAGTTCTTCAATCCCTCCCCTTTTATATCGGCTCTTAATCGAAAAAAGAACGATCCGAGGGAGTTTACCTTTACGGGAGACTTAAAGGTCAATGAATTAGCTATTCAGCTATTTAAGTATAACAAAGAAGGCTGTGAAGAAATAAATAATATTTCACCGGGGGACATCAGTGCGTTTAAAAAAGATGGAAGTAATTACTGGTTAAACATTTATGGCTTAAGTGATACGGAATCCATCGTTTCAATTTGTGAAAAACAAGGTATCCATAGTTTGGTGATTCAAGATATTCTTGATGTTGATCAAAGACCTAAGTTTCAAGAATTTGAAAATTATTCTTTCCTGACTTTAAAATCAATTGCCCCTTCCGAAGAAGAGATGATAACAGAACAAATCAGTTTTGTTTTCGGAGCAAACCATTTGATCTCTTTTCAGGAGAGAAAGGCAGACTTCTTTGAACACATAAGAATCAGGCTAAGAGAAAACAAAGGAATTTTAAGAGAGCGTGCCGTGGATTATTTGCTTTACACAATGCTTGAATCAATTCTTGACAATTATTTCAAAGCCCTTACGAAATTGGATGAGGAGATTGAAAAATTTGACTTCATGAACACTAAAAAGGAACCATCTCCCAATGCGCTTGAAATCATAGAGAATGATAAAAAATTGGTTGCTTTTATCAAGAAATCTATTCTGCCCATCAAGGAATTTACTCAGATGGTTGAGCGTGGTGAATGTCAATTTATTGAGAAAAAACACATCAAGTATTTTTCCGAAATTAAGGATTTGTGTTTGACTTTGATTGATAATTGCGATATAATTCTTTCATCGCTGGAAAGTGAAACCAATTTATTTTTTTCTATGCAAGGGCATCGCATGAATCAGGTGATGAAAACCCTTACAATCGTGTCAACCATATTTATTCCTTTGACCTTCATTGCAGGTATTTACGGAATGAACTTTTTGTATATGCCTGAACTTAAATGGAAATACGGTTATTTGGGAATATGGCTGGTTATTATTTGTATTTCCTTCGGAATGATTATATTTTTTCGCAGAAAGAAGTGGTTTTGAAACATCACCCAATCCTCTCAAAACAAGAAGATTGGGTGATGTTAATAATTCTATTTTGAAGACAAAGTATTAAGCCTTCTTCTTATCCGGTATAGTTGCTACCACCGTTACAATCACCAAAATTGCCAAAAGCAAACAGAAGGCTAATCCCAACATTGCTCCCTGTCGAATTACCACATTATCTTGTCTGCCTACGAAGCCTATGATATTGCTTAACCAGGCGATTGGCTCGGTTCTGGAGATCACTGCTGTGTAAATTCCTGCTGCAATGGCAACTCCGAAGCTTGTTCCAAGCGATGATGCCATTTTGAAAATCCCTGCTCCACTACCTGCCTGACTATCGGGCAAGTTAGATAAAGCAGCGTCGGTAGCAGGAGTTGCAAAGAAAGCTAAGCCTAATCCGAAAAGCGAGTAAGCAATAATTGCTAATACTACGTATTGTCCTGTCATTATCTGTGTTTGCATAAGCAGTATAATGGCTGCACAAATTATTAATGCTCCCCAGATAATCGGTTTTTTTGCACCAAATTTTTGCAGCAGCTTTTCACCCACACGGATAAACAAAATCACGGCAATAGCAAAACCTAATGTTAGCAATCCGGCTTCCATAGCTGAGAATTGTGCTCCGCGTTGCATCAATGTAAGAGAGACAATAAGCATACCTGAAGTGCCGTTAATGAAGAAGTTTGCTAAACTGGCTCCTGTAAATATTTTATTTTTGAACAAGCCGAAATCTACAAAAGCAAATGGCACCCTCTTTTCTATATAAATAAATAAGTAACCAAACACAATTGTAATAGCTAGCAAAACTAAGGTTATCCAATTTGTCCAACCAAGTTTATTTCCGTTGGTTATGAATATCTGCAGGGCAATCATGGCAATCATAAACATAATAATTCCGCCCCAGTCAATTTTGTATTTACCTGCTCCTTCGCGCTTGTTTTCCGGTAACTCTTTGGTCATATACAGAGCAATAACAGCTACTATCACCGCAAAAAAGAAAATCCATCTCCATCCGGCAATCCATTGTGAATCAAGTCCTGATGCGATAATTCCTCCTGTAAGTGAACTTAATCCTGAACCACCGAATGTTCCGATAGACCAAAGACTGATAGCACGTTGACGTTCTTTTCCTTCCCAGAAAATTTTAATCATACCCAAACTTGTGGGCATTACAAAAGCTGCTGATAGTCCTTGTAAAGCACGCCCTATAAGAAGCATTGGCACAGCAAGGTCGCCTTTGGGAGATAACCCCACTAAGAGTGAGCCCGCAATAGCCAAATATAGTCCGATTCTGAAAGTTTTTACTCGGCCGACACTATCGGCCAATCCGCCTATCACAACTATAAAAATCCCTGAAAACAGGGCAGCCAGTGATACGGCGATGTTCATCGTATTCGCATCCATACCGAGTATTTCGGTCATCACGGGCGAAACGTTCATCATTGAGTTGGCAAAAAGCCAAAACGTTAAAACAGCTAATATAAAGCCTATAAGTACTTTATCTGTTCCTTTGTAAGTTGTTGTTGTTTGCATTGTTGTAAGATTTTATTTGAATGAATGTCTATGATATAGTTCAATATAGCTTCTCAAATTACATTGTAAAGATAATCTTCAATTTAACTGTCATTTAATCTATCTTACTTAAACCTTCATGTTTTTCGCAACAAATGTATAGTTTTTTTCTTTATGATGTAATTAAAGAAACAATTTTTTAATTTTTTTATTCGCATTTTCCGCTTGATAATTTATGAGAATGATATACCTTTGCGATTGAAAGTAGCCCCAGGTCAACAGAGACAATTCAGGCAAACCCGGGAAAACATTAATTTTATAAGAGAGTAAGAAAGTTACTATAACACGTACAAAAATCATTATTTACAGTCAATTATACAAATAAATCAAAACAATAAATCCCATAAAATTTAATCTTATGAATAATAAACTATTATCCGCAGTTGCAAAGCTCCAACCCGAAATGAAAGAGTGGATGGACTATATGCACCAAAACCCGGAACTGAATATGGATACGCCTAAAACAGCCAAATACATCGCCGAGAGACTAAAATCGTGGGGCTACGATGTAGTTGAAGGCATTGGCGGAACAGGCATTGTGGCATCTATGACCGTGGGCAACGGAAAGAAATCTATTGGTCTGCGCGCAGACTTTGATGCATTACCCATTTTAGAAGACAATGATTTGCCGTACAAAAGCAAAATAGAGGGATGGTCGCACCTTTGCGGACATGACTCACACGCCACGATGCTACTCGGCGCCGGAAAATATTTAGCAACAACTAAAAACTTTAACGGAACGGTTCGCTTGATTTTCCAACCTGGCGAAGAGACTATGGAGGGAGCACCGGCAATGGTTGCGGACGGGTTATTCAAGCGTTTCCCTGTTGATGCAGTGTACGGAATGCACAATATGCCGGGCTTACCATTAGGAAAATTCCATTTCCGCGAGGGCGAAACAATGGCAGCCGTGGACAACTGGGAAATTGAACTAACAGGTAAAGGTTCGCACGGTTCAATGCCTGAATTAAGTATCGACCCATTGGTGTGTGGAGCTTCGCTTGTAATGGCACTACAAACTATCGTGAGTCGCAACGTGTCGCCATGGAAAAACTCGGTGGTAAACGTGGGAGCATTTCAGTCAGGTATAGCAGGTAATGCTGTCCCTCAGAAAGCTATCTTGCGATTGAGCATCCGTAATATGGAACCTGACCTTCGTATCATGGTTCTTGACAAAATCCGTTCAATTACCAAAGCACAAGCCGAAGCGTTCAACTGTGCATATGAAATTCGCGAGGGAGTGGCAGGAGCAGTATTAATTAATACACCCGAAAACACTAAATGGGCAGCAAACGTAGCAAAAGCCACTTTCGGCGAGGACCAAGTAGTGGAAAACATGCATCCCTACATGGGCAGCGAAGACTTTGCCTTTATGCTGAAAGAGAAAGCAGGAACATACTGCATGATAGGCAACGGTGATACCTTTATGGTGCATCACCCCAAATATGTATTCAACCAAGATATGCTTAGCCGTGGCGCAACTTACTGGGTGGCTTTAGTAGAAGATTATTTGAAATAATTCTCACTGTCTTTATCACATTAAGACTTGATCTGACAAATCCTATTTTACGTCCATCCTGCGTAAAATAGGATTTACTTTCTTCGCAAAAAATGCGTAGAAAAAGTAGGTTATTCTTCGCAAAATATACCCAAGGCGTTGCCATTGGGCTAATGTATGTTGCCCCTTCAGGGCGATTACTTTAAAATTTGAATTTAGAATATCAATAATTATGGCTGCCCATTTTTTAAACAGACAGCCATAAAAAATAAAAAATTGTAATCTCAATCAAACAATCTGCTCCAATTGCGCTACATTGGCTTTAATCTCTTCATCAGACAAAGCATAATTGGATAAATCACCTGCCAGATACTGGTCGTAAGCGGCCATATCAACCATACCGTGACCCGAAAGATTGAATAAAATTACTTTAGCTTCACCGGATTCTTTAGCTGCTTTAGCTTCGTTGATGGCTGCAGCAATGGCATGTGCAGATTCGGGAGCAGGCATAATGCCTTCGGTCCGTGCAAATAAGACACCTGCCTCAAAAGAATCCAATTGCTGGATAGACGTAGCCTCAATCAAGTTATCTTTCAACAACTGACTAACCAATGTCCCTGCACCATGGTAGCGTAAACCGCCGGCATGAATATGAGCGGGCGCAAAATTATGTCCCAGGGTAAACATTGGGAATAAAGGAGTATAACCGGCTTCATCACCAAAATCGTATTGGAAAATACCGCGCGTTAATTTAGGACAAGAGGCAGGCTCAACTGCCACAAACCTGGTTTTTCTTTTTCCGGTAAAATTATAGCGTAAAAACGGGAATGAAATTCCGGCGAAATTAGAGCCGCCACCAAAACAACCAATCACCACATCCGGATATTCTCCTGCCATCTCCATCTGCTTTTCTGCTTCCAGACCAATGATAGTTTGGTGCAAAGAAACATGATTCAATACGCTGCCCAATGTATATTTGCAATTCGGAGTATTCATAGCCAATTCAATGGCTTCTGATATAGCCGTTCCCAAACTTCCCTGATAATTGGGATTTTCAGTAATGATTTTTCTGCCGGCTTTGGTTGACATAGAAGGAGATGCAATCACTTGCGCTCCCCATGTCTGCATCAAAGAACGACGATAGGGCTTTTGCTCGTAACTGATTTTTACCATATACACAGCCAATTCAATTCCGAACATTTTAGTTGCCAAAGCCATGGCTGTACCCCACTGACCCGCACCGGTTTCAGTGGTTACGTTGGTGATACCTTCTTGCTTGCAATAATAAGCTTGTGCCAAAGCCGTATTCAATTTATGTGAACCTATCGGACTTACACTTTCGTTTTTGAAATAAATATGAGCCGGTGTATCCAAGGCTTTCTCCAAACTATAAGCGCGAACCAATGGAGCCGGACGGTAAATCTTATATTTTTCCAACACCTCTTCCGGAATATCAATCCAAACATCCTTATCATTAATTTCCTGATGTACTAACTCCTTGGCAAATAAAGGGTATAAATCTTCTGCCTGAATGGGTTGTTTGGTGCCGGGATGCAAAATAGGCATAGGCTTATTCGGCATATCAGCTAAAATATTATACCATTTTTTCGGTATATCTCTTTCGGTCAGTAAAAATTTTTTGATCTTTCTCATGATTCATTTAATTTAAAAATTAGTTTTTAATAAGAAACGGGGCAAAGATAAAACATTAAAATGAATAAATAAAACTTTTCAAGCATTTTTTGTTACAATTTATTATCTAAATATGAAATTTAGTTATAAATCAAAAGAATAAGGCGCTATTTTTTTACTTGCCAATTAATAAAAATTTAGCGATAAAGCTTATTTTTGAACCGAATAAGTCCGAATTTTCAAAGATTTCCATCAAACTAGTGAAATAATACCTACTTTTGTGGGAAATATAAAAACATCAATTATGATCCAATCCATGACCGGATACGGCAAAGCATCCGGAATTTACAACGAAAAGAAGATAGTTGCCGAAATTAAATCACTGAATAGCAAACAAGCGGACATATCCACTCGCATGGCGGGCTTATACAGAGAAAAGGATATAGAAATCAGGAACTTATTAATCCAGGAACTGGAGCGTGGTAAAATTGATTTTGCCCTGTATTATGAATCTTTCGATAAAGATACCAACAGCCGTATCAATCAATCGATGGTTGAATCGTATTATGAACAAATACGGGAAATTTCCGACAACACCGGTATTGCCACGCCGGAGAATTGTCTGGAAATTATTCTGCGCATGCCGGATGTGATGAAATCTGAAATTGTCGAATTGGATGAAAATGAATGGATTGAAGTGACTAAAATCATCGCTGAAGCCATTGAACAACTGAAAACTTTCAGGCAACAAGAAGGTAAATCTTTGGAGCAAGTGTTCCGTTCCAAAATAGCCAGTATCAATAATTTACTAAAGGAAATCGATCAATATGAAGCAGAGAGGATTGAAAAGATCCGGGCAAAATTCATCGAAGGACTGCAAAATTTATCGGATAAGTTTGACTATGATCAAAACAGATTGGAGCAGGAACTTATGTTTTATATTGAAAGATTGGATGTAAACGAGGAAAAAATCAGACTGCAAACACATTTGAATTATTTTCTGGAAACTATGGAAAAAGAACATGCTCCCGGGAAGAAATTAGGCTTTATCAGTCAAGAGATAGGTAGGGAAATCAACACTTTAGGCTCTAAATCCAACCACAGTGAAATGCAGAAAATTGTGGTATTGATGAAAGATGATTTGGAACAGATCAAAGAACAAGTGTTGAATATCTTATAGAAAAGAAGTTACTGTAATTGGATTTTAAACTGACTTTGTATGAACAGAATAGCCATATTTTTCAAGAAAATTTATCGTTTCATCACATATGATGTGTGGCGTATTGCCGACAATGAGTTGTCGCGCGGCAAACGATTCCTTTATCGGCTTGTCAAAGTTATCGTAATTGCTTTTCGTGGCTTTTCGCAAGATAAATTAGTCATCAGGGCATCAGCACTCACCTACTCCATCATGTTTGCCATTGTTCCGCTGATTTCTTTGTTTATTGCCATAGGTAAAGGATTTGGTATGGAAAGCATCATAGAAAACTGGTTACAAAGGGTACTGATTGCTCACAGCGAACTCATACCTTTCATTATGGGCTTTGTGGAGAAATATCTGGAAACCGCACAGGGTGGATTGTTCATCGGAATAGGAATAGCCATACTGCTGATATCTGTGATGAATTTCTTCAAACAATCTGAAAAGGCTTTTAACAGCATTTGGCAAGTGAATAAATCACGGTCTTTTGTGCGTCAGTTTTCGACCTACTTCTCTGCACTTTTCTTAGTTCCAGTCATGGTGGTGCTAACCAGCGGTTTGAGTATCTTCTTGAATAAGATACTGATTCACCTGCAATTGACAAATATCTTATCTCCTTTCCTACAATTCGGTGTTAAATTTATGCCCTACCTGGTTAGCTGGATCGTGTTTACATTGATGTACATTATAATACCCAACACCCGTGTAAAAATCACCAGCGGCATCGTTGCCGGAGTGATAGCGGGGACGGCTTTTCAATTTTTTCAAATGCTGTACATTGAAGGTCAAGGATATCTTTCCCGCTATAACATGGTTTACGGTAGTTTTGCTGCTATTCCGTTGCTATTGCTATGGTTACAAATCTCATGTTTGATTGTATTGTTCGGTGCCGAATTGTCATACGCTTCCCAAAATCTTCAGAATTATGAGTACGAAGGAGAAAGCAACTCCATCAGCATTCGATATAAAAAATTTCTCAGCTTATTCCTGACCTACATCATTGTCAAACGCTTTGAAAACAAACAATCACCTTTGCGCAACGATCGGATAGCAGCTACCTATAAACTTCCCATTCGACTGGTGAATCAGTTGTTGAGTGAATTAACAGCCAATGGTATCATTACTGAAATCAGGGATGATGATTTGAAAACCAAATCTTATCAACCTGCTATGGATATCAATCAGTTGACGGTGGATTTGTTCGTGAATAAATTTGAAAGTTATGGCTCTGAATTGTTTCTAGCAAACAAACATCCCGAACTGGATAGCTTCCGGAAGAAACACCTTGAAATGATCAAAAAGGCTCCCGCTCCTGAAACTATTTTATTAAAAGATTTATAGACTCATTTTGAAACCTATGATTATCGGCATTACAGGAGGCATTGCCAGCGGAAAATCAACCCTTTCCAGCTTACTGAAAACACACGGATTCCCGGTGTATGACAGCGATTTGGAAGCCAGCAGGTTGCAAAATGAACATCCTGCCATTGTTTCGCAAACCAAAGCCCTTTTTGGTGATGATATTTATGTGGATGGTCAACTCAACAGACCTGCTGTTGCTGCATTGGTTTTCCAAAATCCGGAGTTATTACGGAAATTGACGAACATCGTTCACCCTATTGTCAAAGCCGACTTTTTACAATGGGCTCGTCAATTCAACCCCAATCAATTGATTTTTATAGAAAGTGCCGTTTTATTTGAAGCTAACTTTGATGGACTGGTAGATAAAGTCATATTGCTGACCGTATCCGAAGAAATCAGGATTCAGCGTGTAATGGAAAGAGATGGCAGCACTAAGAAACAGGTTTTGGCACGTATAAAAAATCAGATTCCGGATACTGAAAAAATACCGAAATCTGATTTAGTAATTCTTACCGATCAGGGTTTACCTGATGATGTACTGCATTTAATTATAAGCTGGCAGGACAGAATAATCCTTTGAATACCTCAGGTTCTGATCCACATAGTTTTCCTTGTAGCTTACGTCCACATCTATTACTTCTCCTGAACTGTCTTTAACCAAGGTATATACCGGATTGACAAATCCACGATAAGGAGCAATATTCAACTCTTTATACCTTGCCAAAACTTCTTTGTGGATATCTTGATTTACCTGCACTGCATAAGTTTCAACCAAATATTGAGCTTTTTCAAAATCACCGGTAGATTTAATCTCCTGAATGTCGGCTAACAGTTCACCAAACAATTCACGCAATTCCTCATAATCATTGATGACTACAAATGTTTTATCATTGCGTTTTTTCAACTCAATCACCTTATCTTCCAAGCCATGTTCATAAGCCCAGGAAGCAATCAATTGACGATTGCGCATGTGTGCCTGCTCAATATTCTTTCCGGGTTGAATGCGCGTCAATTGCGTCATCAAACCATTCATGATATATTGATAATAGGTAGCTTTATAGGCTTCTTCATCGGGCAATAAACCCAGCTCAACCATTTTATCGTCCGCTATATAATACAGGGCGAACAAATCGGCACGTGCTTCTTCAATGGGAGAACCGTAAGCTCTCAGGGCATCCGGACTCACACCCGGCAATAACTTACCCGAACCATGTCCCAAACATTCATGCAGGTCAGTATGCAGATTATTGGTCAGTGACCCATATTTCTTTGCACGTTCGATTTCTTCTTCACTCCACATAAACTCTTCATTGAAGCCACTACCTGCAGAAGCTTTATCATATGCTTCCGTTATGTTTTCTATGGTAACCGACTTAGAACCATAGTCTTTTCGTATCCAATCGGAATTAGGCAGATTGATGCCAATGGGCGTTGCAGGATAACATTCACCACCCAACATAGCTGCCGTGATCACTTTGGCACTCACACCTTTCACTTCTTCTTTCTTAAATTGCTCATCAATGGGAGAATGATCTTCAAACCACTGTGCATTGCGACTGATAATTTCGGTTCGCTTGGTGGCATCCAGGTCTTTAAAATTCACGATGGACTCCCATGTGGCTTTCATTCCCAACGGATCGGTATAACTTTCAGTAAAGCCATTTACAAAGTCAACTTGAGATTCCAAGTCCTGCACCCACAAAATTGAATACTCATCGTATTGTTTCAAATCTCCAGTTTGATAAAAGGCGATTAAAGAATTGATGACAGCTTTCTGCTGCTCGTTTTCGGCCACAGTAGCAGCCTTTTCCAGCCAATAAACGATGCGCTTGATAGCAGCATCATACATACCGTCTAACTTGTAGGTTTTTTCAACAACCCGCCAACCTTCCTTCACCACTTTGCTATTCAAACCATAAGGAACCGGTTTGGGATCATTCCATTTTTTCATGTTAGCATAAAATGCTTCAACCTCTCGCTGGGTGACGCCTTCATAAAAATTATTGGCTGAGGTGAGTATCAAATCCACATTTGCCTCCTGATTTGTCCGCTTGGGATACAAAGTTTCGTCAAAGATAACCGGGAAAATACGGGCTTTAAAAGTTTCCACATCTTCACCATCCCACACAGGTAACAAGGAAGAATCCACGCTATCAACCAGTTGACTTAAAAACTCCTCAGAAAATCCGGGTTTAAACTTTTCTTCCGAATAATGATGATGGATACCGTTACCCATCCAAACTTGTTTCAGATAAGTTTCCAAAGATTGAAATTCCTCTGTATTTCTATCACCGTCATAATGTTGATACACAGCTTCCAACATCCTACGGATGCTTAAATTATGCTTGTGATGCTGATCGTAAAGAATATCTCGCCCTTCTACAGCCGCCTCTGAAAGATAAAAAATCAGCAACTTTTGATTCAAAGACAAATCTTCAAAATGGTTCACTTTGTATCTTAAAATCTCAATATCAGCAAATTTATCCACTGAATATACAAACTCCTGTTCAGCCTGCTGCTTGCCACAAGAAGTTAACAGTAATAAGATGCTTGTCATAATGGTTGTTAGTTTTTTCATTGATGTTCTTATAATAGTAGTTAGTAGTTAGTAGTTGGTAGTTTTTTTAGAGTTAAAGAAGTTAGGGAAGTTAGGGAAGTTAGGGAAGTTACGAGGTCCATGTTCCGGGGTGCGGGGTCTGATTTGTTCATCGTTCTCTGTTCAACAATTCAACAATTAAACAGTTAAACAGTTAAACATTACACATTAAACACTCTTTTTCGCTTCCTGCCAATACCTCTCCAGTTCTTCCAAATTCATTTTCTTCAAATCCAATCCCTTAGCGATAGTTTGTGATTCCATGTAGTTAAAGCGCTCAATAAATTTACGATTGGTTTTTTCCAGGGCGTTCTCAGGATTGATGCCATACAAGCGACCGGCATTGATGATGCTGAAAAGCAAATCTCCAAATTCATCCTCCATCTTATCTGCATCCATCTTACCTATTTCGGCTTGCAACTCCTCAAACTCCTCTTTTACTTTATCCCATACTTGTTCCTTTTCATCCCAATCAAAACCGACACTGCGAGCCTTATCTTGAATGCGGTGTGCTTTGATCAGAGCGGGCAATGACTTAGGAACGCCGGAAAGCACCGACTTATTACCACCTTTTTCCTTCAGCTTTAAATCCTCCCAATTCTGCATTACCTTGGTGGCATTATCAGCTTCAACCCTTGCATAGATATGGGGATGCCTGTATATCAGCTTTTCCGAAAGTTTATACATCACATCATAAATATCAAAATCACCGGTTTCCCTGCCTATTTCAGCGTAAAAAACGACATGCAACAGCAAATCACCCAATTCTTTGGTGATTTCTTGCTTGTCGTCCTTCAGAATGGCATCTGCCAATTCATAAGTCTCCTCAATGGTCAAGGTACGCAAGCTCTCAAAAGTTTGCTCCCTATCCCACGGACAGTGCTGTCGCAGTTCTTTCATGATGGTCAATAACCTGTCAAACTGCTCCAATTGTTCTTGTCGGGTATGCATAATAGACCGTGATATAAGTTGAAAGTTTATAAAGTTGACCTATGATCAGGTGTATTGATTCATCATCTTTTCAACTTCCTCATTGATCATATTCGCAAAATCAGCTACAGACATGCTGCCTTTGTCACCTTCACCTTGCCGGCGAACAGAAACCTGATTATTTTCAGCCTCCTTCTCCCCTACTATCAACATATACGGAATGCGTTTTAATTCATTATCACGAATTTTTCGTCCGATTTTTTCGTTTCTATCATCAACTTGTACCCGTATCTCCTGATTATTCAACTCTTTGGCAATGGCATAAGCATAATCATTGAATTTTTCGCTGATGGGTAATACCACCACCTGATCGGGTGTGAGCCACAAGGGAAATCTTCCGGCAGTATGTTCAATCAACACAGCTACAAATCGTTCCATAGAACCAAGGGGTGCCCGATGGATCATCACCGGTCTGTGCTTTTGGTTGTCTTCACCCGTATATTCCAGTTCAAAGCGTTCAGGCAAATTATAATCAACCTGTATGGTGCCTAACTGCCAGCGCCGACCGATGGCATCTTTTACCATAAAATCAAGCTTGGGACCGTAGAAAGCAGCTTCACCAAGTTCCACGCGAGCTTTCAATCCTTTTTCTTCGCAAGCCTCCATAATGGCTTGTTCAGCTTTTTGCCAGTTTTCTTCAGAGCCTATATATTTATCTTTATTGTCGGGGTCACGCAAAGAAATCTGTACTTCAAAATTTTTGAAATCCAACGCATTAAAAATGATGTAGATGATATCCACCACCTTGAGGAATTCACTCTTCAGTTGGTCAGGGGTACAGAAAATATGGGCATCGTCTTGTGTGAAGGAGCGAACACGGGTTAAACCATGTAGCTCACCACTCTGTTCGTAGCGATATACCGTTCCAAATTCCGCCATGCGTAAAGGCAAATCTCTATAGGAGCGTGGCTTTACTTTGTATATTTCACAATGGTGCGGACAGTTCATCGGTTTCAGCAGATATTCCTCATTTTTTTCCGGCGTATGAATGGGCTGGAAAGAGTCCTGACCGTACTTGGCATAGTGCCCGGAAGTTACATACAATTCTTTATTCCCGATATGAGGAGTCATCACCTGTTCATATTCAAATTTACGCTGAATTTTTTTCAAAAAATCCTCCAAACGCAAACGCAGAGCCGTACCGCGAGGTAACCACAAAGGCAGGCCTTTTCCTACAGTGTCGGAAAAAGCAAATAGTTCCAACTCCCTGCCTATCCTGCGGTGGTCGCGCTTCTTGGCTTCTTCCAAAAGCACTAAGTACTCATCCAGCATTTTCTTTTTAGGGAAAGTAATGCCGTAAATACGCGTCAGCATTTTGCGCTTCTCATCTCCACGCCAGTATGCACCGGCAACACTTAACAGTTTGATAGCCTTGATGGGACCGGTATCCGGTAAGTGCGGACCACGGCACAAATCAGTAAAACTACCTTGAGTATATAAGGTAATGGTACCATCTTCCAATTCATTGATCAGTTCAACCTTATACTCATCACCTTTATCCTTAAATTTCTTCAAAGCATCAGCCTTGGTGACATCTCTGCGCAAAATAGCTTCGTTACGTGCAGCCAGTTCTACCATTTTTTGCTCAATAACAGGCAGATCTGATTCCTTGATGACAGCCGACCCCGGATCAACATCGTAATAAAATCCGTTTTCGATGGCCGGACCGATGCCGAATTTAATGCCCGGATACAACTCCTGCAAAGCTTCAGCCATCAGGTGTGCTGAAGAGTGCCAGAAAGCATGTTTACCTTCTTCATCATCCCATTTGTATAATTTGATGAATGCATCGGATGTAATGGGCCGGGATAGATCCCAAGTTTCGTTATTGACAGAAACAGAAAGCACGTCCTGTGCTAATCTCGGGCTGATACTTTCAGCCAGTTGAAGTCCGGTAATGCCTGATTTATATTCGCGTACCGAACTATCGGGGAAAGTTATTTTTACCATAAAATGAACCTTACAAATGGTTTTTAAAAAATTAAGCGACAAAGTTACAAAAAATTTATTTATCTTTGCACCCGCTTATAAAACCACTTTGCGGCTGTGGCGTAATTGGTAGCCGCGCTAGACTTAGGATCTAGTGGAGCAATCCGTGGGGGTTCGAGTCCCTTCAGCCGCACTGAAAATTCCCTTGAAAAGATGATTTTTTTGAGGGATTTTTTGATGAATATGGGGAAGTTAATTTAAGTAGTTTGTAGTTTGTAGTTTGTAGTTTGTAGTTTGTAGAAGTTAAAGGAGTTAAAGGAGTTAAAGAAGTTAGGGAAGTTAGTAGCCAACACAATTTTATTCTTCGAGTTTCTTTTCAAAGTGTTTCAATGCTAATTTAATCAGATAATACGAGAGCAGTATTATTGCGGGCCATAGCATAAGACCAAGAATTCCACTTATAATCATTTCTTTCATTTTTAATTGGCTAATATTTTTGAGATGTTTCTTCCATCTCTGTTTTATCAATTTTCTTTTTGTTGATCGATTTCCATGCGTACCAAATATAAGCCACAACAAACGGTATCAACAACGACACATACGACATAACCTGAAGCGTATAATGGCTCGATGAACTGTTACGAATGGTAAGCGACGATTGTAAGTCGTACCATGATGGATAATAACTCGTTTGATTGTATCCGGCAATAATAAAAAGTGAGAATACAAGCAATACAGTACCGATACCCGAGAACCAGATGCCCCGACCAGGCTTAAACAACAAATCGTTAGCTATTCCCCACAAAAGCAATGCAACACCGGCGAGAAAAAAAATGAGTATCAAGGGCATTTCGAGCAGGTTGTGTAAGTATTTATATTTTTCAAGCGAAACCACCAAGGTGTCAGCATCGTAAGAATAACCGTCTTTTATAAGCAGTCTCACAAGAAAATACAAAAAGAAAACCAACAATAATACGGTGTTATATACCAGGTATTTTTTTGAGCGAGCAATAATTTCATCATCATCGATCGAGTTCATAAAATATTGCAAGGCAAGCACTCGCACTAGAAAGAAAACAACTAAACCAAGTGCTACATTGTGAAAAGTCGTGACAGCCTCAAGCCCACGCGATGCGCTTTGCCACATTACCTGATTATAATCGTTGAGCGAAAAAGCGGCACCATTGAAAAAAGTACCGACTGCCGTACCTATCAGTATTGGACCCATCAACCCATTGATAAACAAAAATATATCATAGGTTTTCTTACCAAGTAAATTAGCCGGTTTAGAGCGAAACTCATACGACACAGCTTGTAAAACAAAGGAGAATAAAATGGCCATCCATACCCAATAGGCACCTCCAAAACTGGTAGCATAAAACAGTGGAAAGGACGCAAAAAAAGCTCCACCAAAAGTAACTAAGGTAGTAAAGGTAAATTCCCATTTCCGGCCTAAGGTGTTCACCAGCATAGTTCGGTGCATCTCGGTTTTACCAATGGTATAGAGCAAGGATTGCCCGCCTTGCACAAACATAAGAAATACCAGTAAAGCACCTAGCAACGAAATAATTGCCCACCAATATTCCTGTAAGAATGAATAACTTATTGCAGCAATCATTTTAATCCTCCTTCCACTTCTTTGGGTCCAATTTTTATTTGTTTAATCATAATTCCTATCTCAGCAATGAGAAGAGCAGTGAAAATAACGGCAAAAAGTGCGAAAGTTATTTTTACCGACGAAGTGCTAATATTGGTCACAGCCGTTGAAGTTGTCATTAAATCCTGAATGATCCATGGCTGGCGGCCAACTTCGGCAACCACCCAGCCCAACTCAGAGGCAAGATAAGCCAACGGAGTGGAAAACAAGGCAATCCACAAAAACCAAGGTTTCCTTTCAAGCGATCCTTTAATAAGCCACCAGAAAGTCAGCACAAACAAGGCAAGGAAGAAAAAACCAAGCATCACCATAATATGAAACGCATAAAACGTAAGTGCGATGTTAGGAATTAGATAATTCACATCTTTTATGTGCCCATAACCCAAATACTTAAAATTATTCGACTGAAAACTGTCGCTGATCAGCAACGCACGTAATTCAGCAGCTTTTTGCATATCTCCGTTTTTCTTAGCTTCTTTAAATTCGCTTAAAGTCGACAAGGCAAGTTTGCCACGTTCAATCTTTTCTGCTACCGGAAGTATTCCCTGCTCTTCGTTCCCCTCAATGATATCTTTTACTCCCGGAACATAAGCATTGGGGTCGTTTGCCGCCAAAATTGACAAAAACTTCGGTATTTCAAACTTAAAAACAAAATCTTTCAGCTTACTGTATTCCGGATCAGCCTCATTGTTCGACAATAAACCAAAAACTTTAATAGCCACTCCATTACCTCCTTCATAAAGCCCTTCCATGGCAGCAAATTTCATAGGCTGAACTTTATATACCTGCTTAGCCGAACCGTCACCGGTGCCAATAAGTGCAAGTGTTGATATTATTCCGAAAATAGAAGCCACAAGAATACTTTTCCGAGCCAACACAACATGCCGCTTTTTTAGAAGAAACCAGGCCGAAACACCAATTACAAAAACCGCCGAAAGAACAAATCCCGATGTAATGGTATGCAGAAATTTATTAACAGCTACCGGTGAAAATAAAACCTCCCAGAAACCGGTCATCTCGTTTCGTGCAGTTTCGGGATTAAATGTTGTACCCACCGGACTTTGCATCCATCCGTTGGCAACTAAAATCCACAAAGCCGACAAGCTGGCCCCAATAGCGACCAGCCATGAGGAGAGCAGATGCAACTTAGGACTCAATTTATTCCATCCGAAAAACATGACGGCAATAAAGGTCGATTCCATAAAGAAAGCCATAATGCCCTCAATGGCGAGCGGTGCACCAAAAATATCGCCTACAAACCAGGAGTAATTCGACCAATTGGTGCCAAATTCAAATTCGAGTATGATTCCGGTCGATACACCAATTGCGAAGTTTATCCCAAAAAGTGTCATCCAAAATTTGGTCATTTTTTTCCATTCCGGATTACCTGTACGAACATAAATTGTTTCCATGATGGCAATCATGAATGTTGTGCCCAATGTTAACGGAACAAATAACCAATGGTACATTGCCGTTAGCGCAAATTGCGCACGCGACCAATCAACCAAAGAAAAATCAATTGATTCAAACATAAAAGCTTATTCAGTGTTAGTGATGTTTTCAAGTACGTGCGAACTGCGCTCAGCATCGGTGTCAAAGTTTTTCTTCAAAAAGTTTGGAAAAAAGATCAGCTTCATGATTACAAAGAAAATGAACAACTTGAGCAAGATAATAACCCACACCGACTTTCCCCAGGTCATGCTTTTAAATCCATCACAATAAAACTTTATTACCCTTTTCGCGATGTTCATTTACACAAAATTTACGGTCATTCAACAAATTAAAAGTTCCGAGTTCCGGGTTCCGAGTTCCGGGGTGTTTAGCTTTTAGCTTTTAGCTCTTAGTTCTTCGATTTTCGTTTTTCGTTCTTAGTTCTTAGCTCTTCCTCGCTCTTCTTCTCCAAACAGGCTTTTTGCCTTCCGCTGTGCGTTGTTTTTCTTTGGCTTTGCGGGCGGCTGTGCGGGCAGCTCTTCTTTCATCCATCATTTTACGCAGATATTCAATATAGGGTTGAATGTAGCGTTGTTTTTTGGTTTCAAGCAAGTCATCCATCACGACCATAATTCCACTTTCATACACAGAGCCAAAATCGTCATCTTTGATGGATCCAAAAAAACGCATCGTATTGGTCAAACCAATGTATGCATTGAACATAGCAGGAATATTTTCACCTTTTTCCCGTATGGCTTTGTTGAGAAGCTTATAATCGGGGGTTGGTTCATCTTCTACAAGTATTTTCTTCGCTATTCTTTTCGACTTAGCATCAACAGAAACAGGAGTGATAGGTTTGATCAAACCATCTTTGTCCGAAAAATGTTTGTTTAGGAATTCATAGATCAACTCCCGGCAAAGCACGGGATACTCCTTATATATGGTAACCTTACCGATGAAGTATTTAGCTCCTTTGGTTGAATGAATCAATGCTCCTAAACCATCCCACAAATTATCCAAAGCGAACAAACTTTTGATGCCCATTTTAGTAGATTGATATTTCGGCTGTACAAAAGCTCGTCCCAACTCAATTGTGTGCGGCATGAATTCTTTGATAAACTTTTCGCTGAAAGAAAATAAATGTGACATAACAAAAGCCGGCTGCCCACTCTTATCAATGGTCACATCACTGCCGGAAATAAATCGGTAACCTCCGATGATTTCCTCCTCATCCGGATTCCATACAATCAGTTGCTTGTATGGTTTCTCCATAAAATCATATTCGTCGATATCCAATTCTTTGCCCGTTCCACCTCCGCCGGCACGAAATGACAACTCCCGCAAACGACCAATTTCACGCATAACATTCGGAGAATCATGCGCAGTAACTAAAAAAATTTGATTACCTGCTTTATTGGTTGGTCTCAAAAATTTATCTTCAATAAGTTCTTTCTTTAAAATTTTCCGACTAACAGGAGCTATAATTTCTTCCATATGATAACAATTAACATTTTGATATTCACCATCCACCAATCACCATCCACCATCCACCAATCACCATCCACCAATCACCATATTTTTATGTATGCAAATGTAATGTATTTTAATTGGTTCTTAAAAAACTGTGTTCGATAAATATACAAAATTATACTCTATTTTCTACTCAAATCATGACAAAACAGTTCTTTTTTAAAAAATATTTGATGTAAATATTTTGTAATCAGAATAAAAACGATATATTTGCATTTTGAAAAAGAAAACGAAAATTATGTATCAACATAGTGAATATTATAGTATTAACGAATAAAAACTTATTAAAATGACAAAAGCAGACATTGTAAACGAAATTTCAAAGAACACTGGGATTGACAAAGCAACGGTGTTGGCAACTGTTGAAGCCTTTATGGAAACAGTTAAAGATTCATTGGCTAAGAATGAAAACGTATATTTAAGAGGTTTTGGTAGTTTCATTGTGAAACACCGGGCAAAAAAGACGGCTCGCAATATTTCAAAAAACACTACCATGGTTATTCCAGCCCATAACATCCCGGCATTCAAACCTTCGAAGTCTTTTGTTAATCTGGTAAAAAAACAAAAATAACCAATTTAAAATTATTGATATGCCGAGCGGAAAAAAAAGAAAAAGACATAAAATGGCTACGCATAAGCGAAAAAAAAGACTGAGAAAAAACAGACATAAGAAGAAATAAGACGGTCTGGTCGGTCTTTATTTAAGGTCCTGAAACAAACTTAAAGACTTTTCTTTAAGTTTGTTTTTGTTTGAGCGAAAACAAAAACAATTAAATCAAATAATAAAGTGGATAGCGAATTTATAGTAGATGTACAAGCATCTGAAATTTCAATTGCGCTGCTCGAAAACAAACGTTTGGTAGAATTAAACCACGAAAGCCGTGAGGCTCAATTCGCTGTTGGAAATATCTACTTGGGTAAAGTTAAAAAACTGATGCCCGGTTTGAATGCAGCTTTTGTAGATGTTGGTTTCGAAAAAGACGCTTTTCTTCATTATCTTGATTTAGGATCAAATTTCAATACCCTTAACCAATTTGCTACGCAGGTGCAAGGCGACCGTAAAAAAGCACCTCCTATGCATAAAGTCAAATATCTGCCGGAAATAGATAAAAACGGTTCAATCAGCGATGTGCTGAAGTCTGGTCAGAACATACTTGTCCAGGTAGCCAAAGAGCCTATCTCAACAAAAGGTCCCCGACTGACTGCCGAAATATCCATTGCCGGAAGATTTTTAGTGCTGATCCCGTTTTCTGATAAAGTATCCGTTTCTCAAAAAATTACTTCAGAAGAGGAAAAAATCAGATTGAGACAACTGGTTCAAAGTATCAAGCCCAAGGGATTTGGCGTTATAATCAGAACAGTTGCAGAGGATAAAAAAGTAGCGGAATTAGACAATGAGCTTAAAATTTTGGTGAAACGATGGGACGAAGCAACCCGAAAATTGCAGCAAGCCAAGGAAGTTTCACTTATTTTAGAAGAATTGGGTCGCACAGTGGGAATAATTAGAGATTTATTCAATACCACATTCACCAACATTCACGTCAATGATCAGGCAATCTTTTCGGAAGTAAAAAGATATATTGAATTGATTGCTCCCGATCGCAGTAACATTGTGAAGCTATACAAAGATGACACACCGATTTTCGATCATTTCGGGATCACCAAACAAATCAAGTCAAGCTTCGGAAAAACAGTGTCTTTTAAAAGTGGGGCTTATCTGATCATCGAACATACAGAAGCTCTCCACGTGGTTGACGTGAATAGTGGCAACAGATCTAAAAACGCATCGGGACAGGAAGTCAATGCTTTAGAAGTGAATTTGGCAGCGGCTGATGAGATAGCTCGCCAATTGCGGTTGCGCGACATGGGAGGCATTGTAGTCATTGATTTTATTGACATGCACGAAGGTGAAAACCGCCAGAAGGTGTATGAGAGGATGAGGGAAGCAATGTCAACCGACAGAGCAAGACACAACATCCTGCCGTTGAGCAGGTTTGGACTGATGCAAATGACGAGACAAAGGGTTCGCCCTGAGATTGAAATCAATATTGAAGAAAAATGTCCAACTTGCCTGGGAACAGGCAGTGCCATGCCTTCTATATTGTTTGTTGATCAAATCGAAGAAAAAATCAAACTATTAGTAAATAGGTTAAAGGTAAAAAAATTCGTGCTTTTCTTACATCCCTATGTAGAAGCATACCTGTCCAAAGGTATCAATTCATTAAAAATGAGGTGGAAACTCAAATATGGATTGAATTTTAAAATCATAGCTTCACAAGATTTGGGATTGTTACAGTACAAATTTTCTGACACTAAGGGTAAAGAAATCAACCTAAAGAAAGAATTGGAAAAGTTAGAAGAAACCAAAAAGTAATTAGAATCGAGGCTGCCTTTTATTTTGGCAGCCTCAATTTTTTTATCAGGGAATAAACAATTTCTGGCGATTGATGATGTATAAACCTGAAGGCAGTGGTATGTGTAAGGTTTCCGTATCAATCAAACCCTTATAAACCGAATGACCCAACAAATCAAAAATCTCAATCGCAGTAGGATATGTCGTTTCTAACACAGCGAATCCGGGCATGGTTCTGATGCGTAGCCCATTGTTGGTCGTATAGATATTTCCGGTATCTTGAACAGGCTCATATTGCAAGGTAAAATGGTCGGCACTCCACCACTTGTTGGTTAAACTGGCCGTCATGCCTATGCGTAAACTTTCACCCGCCTGAATGGTTACAGGAGGCAAAGTGACTTTCTCCCATCCGTTCTGATAAGGTGAGCCTGCAGGAGATGCATTCCCGATACCTGTATAATAAACCGATGTCCTGGTCAATCCGCCATCTTTGGAACTGTAAAACTCCATTTGCGTACCGGAAGAACAACGCAACAGCACAGCAGGTGTATAAGTTCCCGCAGGAAGATAAGCAATATCCTGATACATACCGGAAGTATAAGCGGAACTTGACCACTTATCCCAGTAATAGTTGGAACTCACACCATCAAAGGCCTCTCCAGACTTATAATCCACTGTATTCACCGTCCAGCCGTAGCTGTCTTTCCTGATACAGTCAGGATTCAAAATCAATACGCTTGCATCAGCCTGAGTTTTACCCTGATTCCAGGTAAACAGCGCCTTGTAGCGATCATCCGACTCCTTGCGCATATTCTGCCTGAAAGCATCATATCCTTCACTTAAAACACTTGAAAATGAGCCTAAAAATCTGAGATTAAATTCATCGGCACCCGCCCAACGCGCTGTCATCGGTCCGATATTTTTAATACCTATGCGAAGTGTGCCGTTTTTGACAGCAATGAGTGGAATGGTTTGTCGATTTTGTAAATCCAATTCGCTGTCCGTGGTCACCGGAGCAAAGTACTCTACCCCATCTGCCTGCGCATACAGGCCCACATTGCCATTGACAAAATCGGTTGACACACCGTTGGTGCTGTTGAAACAGGCTGCCGACAATTCATACACCCCTTCTGCCAGATCATTGATATCCTGATAATAATTGAATGCCATACCGGCAGCATTGCTGTCCCACACTTCAAAATAAGTATCACCGGTACCTTTTGTGTAACCGTTGGCAGCAGAGCGCACGCAGGTCCAACCTTCCACGGCATCCTTCGAGCCGGTCGTGATGTTCGGATTATTGATGTATGCCAAGTTAGTGTCGTCACTGGTTGTTTCAGCACCCACAACGGTTTTTACATACAATCGAAACACATCATTTTCCACATCAAAATCAGCCATATCAAAGCTGTAAGTATGCGTAGTCTTGTCATATGCCGAGCGGTCAGTTTCACTGTAGATATTTTCAAAGGTACCATCCTGTTTTTTGCGCTGGATGATCATCTGATCGGTCATGTCACCGTTATCATTCTTAACTGTAAAAATAATTTTACCGGATGCGGAGTTAATCGTAGTTTTTAGGGTAACTGCTTTCAGGCCCGGTGTCCACCAAACGGGTGTAAACTGAACGTCAGCATTGTAAGCGAAGGTAGATTTATTATCGCGATACACCTCGCCGGCAGGAGTAACCCAGCCGTCGTCCGCTATCATGGCACGATAATATGAGTCCCAGTTATAAATGGCATAGCGCTCAACAAAACGGCAAGTATCCAATACATTTAAAATTTCACGGATGGCATTTTTGTTTTTCTCCAAACGATCTCCGTAATTAGAAGGCCAACTTTCAGTCGTCCAGGATGCACCATTGTTCCATTCGGTGATCCAGATCGGGCGTTTGGTAGCATCATAAATAGCTTTTAAGCGGTTGTACCATGCCTGAGCATTGGCAGCTTCATTGGTACCCCAGTAAGCATGAATCACTACAAAATCACAACGATAGGCCATGTCGTTACAATGATTGATGTAAGTAGTCAGCCAGGAAGCATCTGTTGGTGAGGGTGACCCAATACGCATTCCCGATGGCTGGAAATTGGGCGTGATGGTGCAGCATGTCCACGGAGAGATCACACCTCCGCAAGAACACTTGTCGGAAGTATGCTGTTCTGCATGTTCCGGCTCATTGATACTCAACATATGCGTGCTGTTGGCGTGACCATTCACCTGACTATCCGAGGGCCAGTACAAGTGTTGTTTGGTGGGGATGTATTCCGCATCGGCTGTCGTGCCCCTATCGGCGCTCCAGGTATAGAACCAGGTTGCCCGCATTTTCTTCACATCGCCGGCAATGGCAGCATTGCTCTTGGTGTCGCACCAGCCCTTTTTCGACACATAATTCCACTTTTTGATGTGCACTGAAGAAATTCTTCTGTTCAATGCCTGGGGCAAAACATTGACTACAATGTCTTTATGGTCGGCAACATACACACGACTGTAACCACCTCCGTTGGCACCGGAAGCCAAGGTAGCCATATAACCCCTTTTGAGTACAAAACTGCGGAAGGTATTGGATGCCTTGCCCAATTCATTGGCTCCGGTACGAAGTAAAGTTTGTGTTCCGCCCAAATTCTCTTCACTGTATCCTGTAAATGGTTGATAGGTGGCTTTGTGCGGAATAAGAATCGCACCATTGAGATAAATTCCTATCCGTACATTGTTGTTGTTTACAGCATTGACGCCGTTAATTTTAATGGAAGATAAGTAGTTACTGATAACCACAGATGGCAAGGTATTATCAAATATCACCCAGGCATCTTCATGGGTTAAATTGATGGTGGTATTTTTTAAAGGCATTTCTTCCCGTAAGATGTGGAAATCAACCGCAGTAGATAAGTTTATGCTTTGATTTTCAAGGAAAACGGCATAACGCACGTTTTTTCCATACTTATCCGTTACGGGTGTTCCCTGGGCTACGGCTTTGGTGGCGCTTATTACTTCGGGCAGATAGCTGCTTAATGCACCCACTCCCAGTAAACTCCATTCTGCAGCCGTTCCGTGTTGTGTATAAGCAGGTACTGAACTCATGGATGCACTGCCTGCAAGCGTTCCGTTACGATAAACGCTTACTGACGAACCATTGAAAGCAAATTGGTAATCCATGGCTTCCGTTTGTTTGGGAAGATCATCCTGAAGCAATTGTCCGTTTACAGATATCTTATCAGTTGCAATATCAATTACAGCTCCCTGTCCGCGGGCATTTCTTATTATCAGAGATATTTCCGTATCAATGCTGAAATCAAGTTGATTGAGTGCTAAAGTAAAAGCATTCTCAACATCAAAATTTTTACCTGACAACAAATTGACCATACTCGAAGCCAGACAATTCCCCAAGGCATTTTGAAGGTCGGTATGGGTTTGAATAATTGTTGTAAGCGTTTGCCCGGCAGCATTTTCATAAATTCCTTCTGCCGTTGCAAGTTTCCCGGACAATTGCTGACGCAAGTTGGCATCGTAAATGGTTTGACTCACAACACCCTGACTTTTCTCTATGGTCTGACCCAAAGCATTTATGTAGAGTTGCTTGCGGGCATCATTAAAGCTTGTGTCGGCTTTTATCACCTGCCAACGGCTTAGCTCATTATTGGATTTATCATAAAAAACACTGACATAAGTGTCGGCCTCCTTGCCCGTGTCGCAACCCAACATTTTGGTTGAAGTCTGTCTGCACACGATGCTCGTTTCCATCCCCGCTGAAAAGCTCCACAAGTAATGATTGGTAGCACCCTTAGATGATTGAAAAACAACGCTCCACGTATTAGATGTACTGGCAGCCAGGTATTTACCCGAACTCTTTTGCTTCAGGTAAAAATAACCTTCGGTAGCAGAAGATTCTACCACGAATATATAGCTGTTATTATCGGTATTGACACCAATTTTTGACAAACCGGGTGAAGCATCTGCCTTTTGTCCCAACACCCTGTCGTAATAAATGTTGTACAAATAATATTCATCACCGGCTTGTACCTGGGCCGACAAACTTCCTGGAAAAATGCCGGATAACACAGCACATAATGTCATCAAACTCAATAACCTGATCCGCATAAGCGCATTTTTTATGGGTGTAGTAAAAACGATTGGCAAAGAGCTTCAAACAAATTTGTTATAAACTCTTTGCCAATTCATATTTAAAACATTCCGAAAAAGACTCCTGTTTTATTGAACTTTATAGAAAGCCTTGATCACTTCAGTTCTTTCGGAAGCATAAGTTTTCCTGATCAAATAGAAACCATTTTCTACAGGACGATCTACTCTTAAGCCTTGCAGCGTGAAGTATTCGGTTTGGATAACTGCGTCTTTACCGAAAGCATTATCTACTCCTACCGAAATGTTTTCCACCAGGGAAAAATCACCTGCAAATGTTCTTTCCGTACTATTGGCTGTTGTCCAGGTTAAATAATAAGTACCGGATGTCGCTACGTTGTCAATATCAAATGTAAAATTCGTAAGGCTTGCCGCACCACTCCACACAACAACATTTTTCGTTTCTTGACCCAACATAGTTCCGGTTGCGTTCGCTAAAGTGTTGATACCAAAGGTGGAATTTGCACTGGTATTCATATGTGATGCGTTACATGAGAAGGTATAGGACTTTCCGGCTGTTAAAACTACAGGGAATGAAAGAACTCCCGTGTTTTTATTGAAAGTCAACACCCGGCTATCATACAAACCGTCTCTGTATCGATTCAAATAAATATCGCCGGAAGCTTCAGACCAAACTGCTTCACCCGTATAAGCCCATCCAAAGGTGCTTGGTTCGGAGCCTGCTCCCGTATGACCATTACCAGCCGCCAATCCCAGCAAGTTGGTCGGATCAGGATTTTTGAAACTCTTTACCGTAATGGTTTTTGATAGCGCCCCCGATGTAACGGTAATAGTTCCATCGGTAACCGCTCCTGCGACAGTGCCCGGATTGTAGGTTACCGTCACTTCGATACCGGTATCAAGTCCTGTTGCATTTTTACTAATACTACTAGGATTAACTGAAAGTCCCGAATTCGATGATGCTGCTATCGTAATATCGTTTGTCAGATTGAGTCCGGTAACAAGGAAGGTTTTTGAAGTTACGTTTTCGGATGGGAAGAGTTTATCCGTAGAAACATCAAGTGTCGGGTCCACTATCTCACCATAGCATTGAAGTGAAACATTATCTATTCCAACCCAATTATTGGTTCCGGATTTTATATTCAATCCTATCTCTATATTTCCACCAACAACAAAATCAAAATCAACTGTGAAAAATTTGGGTACAGCCGCATCGCTAACGGCTGTTTCGTTGGTACCGGCATATACAAACAAACCCTCTCCTCCTTGATTTCCAAAAACTCCCATCTTTAAGGTATATCTTCCGGCAGGAAGACCGTTTACAAGCTGATACATTTTGCCGGTAAAAGCTGAACCATTCCAATTTTCCCAGAACGGCATGGTGTTCAAGAAAGCACCTTCATTTTTATTCGTCGCCAATTGACTATTTTGAGCACCTGTCGTACGTGACCAACCATTGATATTGGTATCAAAAGTCGGATTCACGATAAAATCGGTCATATCATAATATTCCCCTTCACCTAAAACTATTTCCGGGGCATAGGCCGCACCTTCCAAATAAGTGATGTTCGTAGCACCGGTAATACCCTCTTCAAGAGCACCTTCAAGCAAGAAAAAGCGATCATACCATTCTAATTTTTGTGGATTGACATTATATCCGGAAGTACGTTCCACAGAGAACCAAACCGGATTGCTGATATTCACATTATTTCCGGTGATAAACACATCATCCAAATTGTAGGTAGTTGCTACATTTAAAACAGTTTTTGTACCCGTTATTGCCACATCCGATGCCCTTTCCGTCAAACCCAAATTAGCACGAATAACTGCACCGTGTTGATCATTATTTACTGCGTTAACTTCATATCTAAAGTTAACCTTGTATGGATGATTGGGTTTAATTTTTCCGGCAGGAATGGATTGAGTCAGGAAACGTGCGGTTTTATGAAACAACAAAGCATTGTTCCCCTCTTTTGTGGGCTTGGTACCGTTATTTCGAATGGATGTCCCGCTTGTAGCTGTATTCACAATGGAAATATTTGCTAGTGCATGGTCATAGCAAAACCAGGTGTTGTTTGGAATAGTCTCAAAACCCGGATTTTGCAAGATATTAGCCGGATTATAGATCCCGGTTTGATTTGTTGCATCATCGGCTTCATTCAAAATATCCGGAAATACAATGACGCTGTTGTCGGGAACAATAGACTCTTTGTAGCTACTTCCTTCAAATACATAAATCATATTATTCTTGGAAACAAACCGAACGGTACCGGTGGCGGCAGGGGTATATGTAAACCACCCGTTAGCCACATTTATTTCCTGGCTTGCGGTACCGGAAACTTCAAGTGTAAAATCACCGACACAAAGGGCCAAATCAGCCGGATTAACGGAAATACCGCCAAAATTGTCTGCTTGTGATTGATACATAAAAGAAGGTAACTGTGCATAACCGGCACTAAAAAATGCAAAAATGCACAAGGTTAATAAAAAAGTAGTTTTCTTCATAAGGATAAAATTTTAAATTAAACGTAGTTTCAAAAATAAGTGATGTCAAAAAATCAGGTACAAATTAAGTAAAAATCATCAGGATAAACAACCCACAAACAATTCATAAAACACTAAAATTAAGTCTGATTTGAAATCTTGTATCATTATATTTGTCTCCATCACAGCATCATATGTTTACTCCAAAACGGCTATTAAGAAAACTCTTATTGAGCGTAAGGGAGCAGATATAGGCTCTATTTGAAATTTATCATTAAATTTGTGGCATCACATACCATCGAATCATGAAGAAATACATTTTATCGATTTTGCTGTTGATCATCAGCTTTAGCGGCTATGCTACCTCAACCCCTGTGTCTCAATTGGCAATGGATCATGTCCCCATCACCGACCAGTTGCCGTATAATTCGGTAAATCGTTTCTTCCAGGATAAGGAAGGATTTATTTGGCTGGGCACATTCGATGGGCTGTGCAGATACGATGGCTACAGGGTGTTGACCTTCAGGTCGAACACGCAGGACCCTGACTTGCTGACTAATAATGAAATAACAGCTATTGCCGAAGACAGTTGCAACAGATTGTGGGTTGGAACGAAAAAAGGTATGAATATTTTGGACAAGCGGACTTATACCATTACACCTTTGGATATTCCTGCACTGCTCCATACTGAAATAAAATCCATCTTTTGTGCAGCGGACGGCACAATCTGGGTAGGCACCAATCAGGATTTAATTCGTTTCGATGCAGACGGTTCTTTGAGAAAAATTTATAATGACGTTGTCCATTCGAGTGTTAATGCCATCTATACCGACAAGCAAGGTAAGCTTTGGATCACTGTTTGGAACCATGGTCTGCACCAGTACAACCCGGAAGAAGATTCATTTATTGCCTTACCTCCCGTAGGAAACAGAAATAACCCCTTCCAGGTGTTTCAGGATAAAGATGATAATTTCTGGATATTGACCTGGGGGGATGGGATTTACCGGTTATCTCAGGACGACGCAGGTAATTTTAGCTATGAAAAACCCACCATTGATAATTATACTTTTACCGAACACGAAAACCGTTTTTTCAGTATTACCCAGGATGATAAAAACGGTTATCTATGGCTGGCTTCAACAATTGGTCTATACGCTTTTGACTTCAAAGGGAATAATACTTTACACAAAATAGATATCTCTTCTTTGCTCAAAAAAACCAATAATATTTTCAGTGAAATCATCAAGGACAAGGAAGGTAATTTGTGGATCAGTTCTTTTGGAGACGGTATCTTCACCATTAATTTCAAAAAGCCTTTTGTCCGGAATTACGCCATGCCGGACATCAAATCAAAAACAGGATTTAATCCTTATATTACAAGTTTATGTGCAGACAATCAAGGTAATATCTGGTTCAATCAAAATCGTTTTGGTTTGGGAATATTAGACACAAAGACGGGAATTGTCAAGCTCTTCCATGAATATCCGGAGATAAAACATTTGAAGGAGTTGAATTTCGTTAACTGCGTCTCGGGCTTTCGCTCCCTTCAAAATGAAATATGGATTGCATTGGCACAAAATGCGCACATCTATTCATTATCAAAAACGAATGGTAAAATAAAAATCAATCGCACCATAGACCTGGAGCAAATCGCTCCAAACACGATCATCAATGATGCAGTTACCGGATTTTTCGAAGACAGAAGGAATAATATCTGGATCATTACGAACAATGACAAAATTTTGGTCAGAAACTACCATACAGAAACCATAAAGCCAATTGACATCTCGCTGAAGGGCATTACGGACATCACCGAAGACGTAAAGGGGAATATTTGGTTAAGCACTTCGCATGATGGGCTTTATTGTGTTTCCTTAGTCAACAACAATATTGATCATCTCAAAGTTACCTGCCTAAACACGGAAAACAGCGCCATTCCCAGCAACCACATCGAAACCGTATGTGCCGGCTTAAACGGCCTGATTTGGATTGGCACTAAAGAAGGACATTTACTGTCCTATAATTTGTTGAATGGTACTTTCGAAGAACATGAATTCGTGGCTAATTATATCAGCGAACGCATCATGGATATCATTGCCGACCAACAAGAGCACATCTGGATTGTCACTAACAAACGTGTGATAGAATTAAACCCGGAAAGCGGTGCATCGCGTACTTTTTCCAACAGAGACGGTGTGTTGGTCAATTCATTTTTGAAAAATTCACATTTCATCAGCAAGAGTGGCAAGATATTTTTTGGAGGGCATAATGGTATTTCTGCTTTTACTTCTTCGGAAGATTTAGTCAGAAACCCCTCCCCTATTCTTGTCAGCTTAACCGATGTGGAAATAAACAATAAATCGGTATTGAATAACAATGGCAACACCCGGTTTGATGTCATTGACCAAAAAATTACCCTGCAACCCAAAGACAGAAATATTGAAATTCATTTTTCTACATTAAATCATTCTTTTCCGTCTAAGATCAGGTATGCCTACAAGATGAAGGGAACCGCTGACGATTGGGTTTATACCGACCGAAATCGTCAATCAGCTGTCTTTAATCAACTGAAAAGGGGTACCCATATCTTTGAATTAAAAGCCACGGATGAAAATGGCAACTGGTCGGAGCCCATGAAATTTACAATTTACAGACGTCCGGCTTTTTATGAAACATGGTGGGCTTTTACATTGTATTTTATTTTATTGATTGCCGGGCTTTACACATCAGTGAACATCATCAGGAAAAGATTGAAATTGAGAAATGAGCTGAAAATTGCCAAAATCGAAAAAGAAAAATCAGAAGAACTGACCCAAAGCAAACTACAGTATTTCACCAATATCTCACACGATTTGCTGACGCCACTGACGATCGTATCCTGCCTGATTGATGATGCGGAAATGACACACAAAGAAAAGATAAATCAGCTGGAGCCGATGCGTACCAATATTCAGCGCCTCCGCCGTTTGCTCCGGCAAATCCTTGATTTCAGGAAAGTAGAAAGTGGCAATATGAAGTTGAAACTTTCATACGGTGACATCGTAGTATTCATCAAAGACATTTGTTTCACGAACTTCGAGCCCATCATGCAAAAAAAGCAAATTAAATTTGACTTTTCTTCTACCCACAACCAGATTCTGGGATATTTTGATCCCGACAAAATTGACAAAGTCGTATTTAATTTACTATCCAACGCCCATAAATACACTCCGGAAGGTGGTGAAGTAAAAGTGGCTCTGGAATTAATTGATGAAAACAAATTGCTTATCCGGGTCAGTGATACAGGGATAGGGATTTCGGAGAAGGAGCAGGAATTGATTTTCACACGCTTTTATACAGGAGAAGGACAGAAAACTAAAGATTCCAATGGAATAGGACTCTCACTCACCAAGGACTTAATCGAGTTGCATAGGGGCAGCATCCAGGTCACCAGTGCAGAAAACAAAGGGACAACTTTCGACATCATCATTCCCATTGACCAAAACAGTTACAGTACCCCGGAGATTGAACATTCCAACTTATTGGATGTCACTGAAAAAGAATATGATGAAGACATATCGGACAACACACAGGAAGATTCTGAAGAAAAGCATTCCGGCACAGATCCCGAAGAACCGATTAACTTGCTTCTTGTGGAAGACAATGAAGAATTATCGAAAGTCATCAGTAAGTATTTATCCAAATTCTACCGGGTATATACGGCCACAAACGGTATAGCGGCTTTGAATATTGTCCGGGAAAATGACATCGATATCATGGTAAGTGATGTGATGATGCCGGAGATGGACGGGTTTGAATTGACAAAGGAAATGAAAACCAATGTAGAAACCAGTCATATTCCTATTTTGCTGCTCACGGCAAAAAACAGCACAGAGGATCGCATCGCCTCTTATAATGCGGGAGCTGACGGCTATATGTCAAAGCCCTTTGAAATTAAGGTTTTACATGCAAGAGTAGAAAATTTTATTTTACACAGAAGGAAGCAACAAAAGGAGTTTGTATCTAATTTTGAAGTCAACCTGTCAACCCTGGAATATACTTCCTTTAACGAACAGTTTTTAACCAATGCAATTAAAATTATTGAAGAAAATTTAGATCAAAAAGATTTGGATGTGAATACCTTATCCGAGAAGCTTTTTGTGTCAAAATCGACTTTATACAGAAAGATAAAAACCATGACTGGTCTTTCGCCCAATGAGTTCGTTCGCAATATACGTTTGAAACATGCCTGTACACTGCTGAAGAACCAATCGGTTTCCATAACTGAAGTTGCAACCATAGTCGGTTTCTCAGACCCCAAATATTTTACGCTCTGCTTCAAGAATGAATTCAATATGACTCCAAGAAAATATCAGAAATTGGAAGCTGCTTCTGATGAAGGAATATAGCAGGAATATGGCAATCTCACTTATTTTTTGCTCACCGGTCAAGGTCAATTTGAACCCCGCAATACCTTGACTCTGCGCCCACGGAACACGGAACTCATAACCTTGAATATCGGAAGTAACGTGGTCGCTGAGCGAAGTCGAAGTACAGCGATTGAGTGCTTGTGAAGTGTTTAGTTTTACTTAATAAACCAGTGCTCTCGTGTCATCAACTTGTCTTTAATGGTGTTGTAATCGTCAGGGTGATTTTTAGCAACTTTCTCAGCCAGATACGCATTGTCATCCCTGCGAATGGCAATACGCATCAAATCATGGTAGCGATTGCCTTCAAATGCCATTTCCAAAGCCAATTCTTCTTGTATTTTATCCTCGACAAACAATATAGAATCCTGTAAAGATGGTAAGTTAGGAATAACATAATGGGTAGTATCCATATTTACCCTACCCAACCCTCGCATTCTGATACCGATATTGTTATTGAATTTATATTCGCGGAAATCCATATACTTTGGAGGAAAATAAATAGTATCATACCGAATCGAATCAACTGCAGGATCCAACTGAGAAGGAACAGTAGTTTCGGCAATCTCCCTCTCCAACTCCCTGTGTGGAATTATCAACCGATTGGATAAATTACTATTATTCAAACCATTTTTAATCACGGCAAAAGCAGCATTTGGCTTTCCTGCTCTGTTTAAAGCCTCTGCATAACGCAGATACAACAAAGCTTTACGATAGATCAACACTTGTTTAGCCCTATTTCTAAAATCTACAGAAGGATTGTTAAGCGACAAATATTTATAAATATAGTAATCGTCATTTTCCAACTCAGAATCTGAAGAAGACCTGACCAATGCTCTGTTAGATGGTGAAACAGAGCCTATTTTTCTTAAATCACCCACTGTGTCAAGTTCAGCAGAATAATAGTAGATTTGGTTATTCCAATTATCAAGGGCAATCTTCGAGGGTATCAAAGCTTGGTTTGATGTCAGACTGTCCAATTCGAATTTTTGTCCAAACTCATTGGAGGTTGCCAGATTGGTAACAAACTCTTCGGTACCGGCGTCGGTAGTAAAAATCGTACTCCAACTGGTAATATAATTAGTCGTAAACGCATTATTCAAGACTTCAATATAACTTTCATATTTATTATCCGCAATTACAAAGTTTTCTGAATGATAAAACAAATCATAATACGCTTGGGCAGCTTGTTCATACTCTCCCAGCCATAAATACAAATCACCCAGCAATGCTCTGACAGGGAAATAGGAATAATTCGTATTGTAATTGCTCAAAATTCCGAGTCTGGGTTCTTCTACATCCTGGTAAGGAAGAATATCCTGGATCAACAAAGGCGCAATTTCCTCAAGGGTCATTTTAGGTTTTGCCTTAAGAACCTCCTCATCTTTCACGGAAAGAACAGGCCGCTCATAATAAGTCACTGACCCAAAATTTAAAGCCAGTTGCATGTATGTCCATGCCCTGATTGCCTTACATGCAGCGAACTCCCGCATCATCACCTGCTTGTTTCCTCTGACGACAGCAGTATCGATGCGTTGAATGATATAATTGCAGTTGTTGATAATGGCATAATAATCCCTTTGGTTGGCATAAGGATTAGATTTCGAAATATTGAAATTATGAATTTCTTTTAAATATGCGCTCGATTCATCAGAAAGCCCCATTAAATCACCTCTTAGTTCTCCCAACAGGACGTAGGTATTGGCGAGGTTTTCCAACTGCGATAAAACACCGAACATAGAAAAAAGCGTATCGTTAGCTCCTGTGAAATCATATTCATCCGGAAACACTACCCTTTCGGAATTTACATTTAACAATTCATCACAACTGCTAAATACAAATAGTGATATAAATGTAAATAATATGGTTTTTTTAATTGATTTCATCGTATGGTTATAATATATTTTTATCACTATAAATTGAACTTAATCCCTAAATAAAAACTCCTTGTCAAGGGAGTAAATCCGGCATCAACACCTTGCAAGTAAACGGAATTACCGGCAGAGAACTCGGGATCCAAACCCAAATAATTCGTCAGGGTAAATACATTATTTGCGGAAGCCCACACTTTCAGACCATGGATATAATCATTTTTAAAGGGAACTTCATAGGAAAGCGAAATAGTCTTTAATCTGAAGTAAGAACCATCTTCAATCCATCTGTCGGAGAAGCGTGCATTTCCCATTGGGTCGCCGTAAAAGGATTTCGGCTGATTGGTGTCCTGACCCTCTGCAGTCCAGCGATTCAGCATTGCCATCGTTTGATTGTTAAACTCGGCCCCCGACTCTAATAAACTTCTTTGGTAATTATAAACATCGTTACCATAAGTGTATGAAAATATTGTATTGAAGGTAAATCGCCTATAGGTCATTTGATTGTTTATTGTACCATAAAAATCCGGATTGGGATCTCCGATGATCTGCTTGTCTTTCTCATCTATGATATTATCCGGAGTGAAATCATCAAAGATCACATCACCGGCAGTGAATGCGGAAAGCGTTCCATCCCTGTTTACTATGCTCAAATTGGCAGCAATTGATTCATCGTGGGTTGCAAAGACTCCTTTTGTTTTATAGCCGTAAAACACCGCAGCCGGTTGTCCAACCTCCATGCGCACCTCTCCCCCATATACGGGCATGGAATAATCGCCAAATGGAAGTGAAGTGATTTTATTTTTATAGTGTCCTATACCTGCACCTAATTCCCAGGTGAAATTATTTAGATTCAGAACCTTTACGTTAAATGAAGCTTCAAGTCCTCTGTTTACCATTGTTCCACCATTATCCCAATAATTTTCAAGTCCCGTAAATTCAGCAAGCTCTCTCAGCATCAGCAAATTGGAGATTTGATTGGAGTACAAATCAACGGAGAGACTTAAAATATTATTAAACAAATGGGTATCGAGACCTATATTGGTCCTTGCCGAAGTTTCCCATTGTATTTTATTATTTTCAATATTGGATAAGACCATTCCACTGGCTCTATCCATGTAACGTACCGCAGAGAAGTATGCCATAGACTCATAATCTTTGATGCCATCATTTCCTGTCAACTCAAATCCGGCTCTAAGTTTTAAGAAATTCACAAAGTCAATATGTTTCATAAATTTCTCAGAAGAAAGCAACCAGGAGCCTGTTATAGAAGGGAAAACTGCCCAACTTCTACCAAACATGGAGAATCCGCCATCAGTTTCCCGTCCGAAACGTGAAGAGGCGTCCATGCTGACAACTGCCGACAGAAAGTACCTGCTGTCGTAGTTATAATCAAGATTGATATAATTTGAAATGGATTTCGTTCTGCTATTGTCTCCCTTGATATCCCAGAACGCATTGGCTGAATTAGCCGTTCCGATTGTAGTCGTGGAGTTTAATCCGGTGTTATGCCTTCTGATATAGTCAGATTCATAAAAGTTACTTACATACCTCCATCCTAATATGCCCTTGATATTATGCTCATCATTGAAAGATTTGGTGTAGCTGATTCGGGTGTCATCAAAGAAAGCAATATTCCTGATCACCTGACTGTTAATCTCATTTTCCGAATACCCTTTGTACTTAGGTATGTAAATCAGAGGAGTATAATACATGGGAATAAATCTTCTTTCAGACATTTTGTACAGGCTGTAATCGAACAAAGTACTTACAGACAGCTCAGGACTTATCCTGTAAACCGGATTGACACCCAAATTAAAGCGTCTGGCAGAATTTCCATTTACCTCATCAAATTCCAAAATGGCGGAGGGATTAGCAACACTAAAACTATCTACATAAGCATAATCCAGGGATTTTTCCCCCGTATCGGTGTAGGAATACGGACTCAAGAAAGGGGACTTTATCTTACTTATCCAGGAAACAGAAAATGGCGAAATACCATCATCAATCATTGTTCTGTCCACTTGTGTGTACGCCACATTCAGTCCGACAGAAAAATTATCCGTCATATTTACGTCTGCGTTGAAACGAGCGTTTAGGCGTGAGAAGTCTATGGTCTTCACCACATCTTCGTTTCCTGCATAGCCTAAAGAGAAATAATACAAGGCTTTTTCATCCCCTCCGCTAACACTTATGTTGTAATTTTGGGTAAAGCCCGTTTGATATATTTCATTTTCCCAATTTGTATTGTTATGATACATGTTGTATATCATTTTATTTTCCGGGTCTGTTTCCAAAAAATCAAACTTCGTTACATCATTCGGAGCTATCCCTTGAGACTTTAACAGTTCACTTGCATAAATCCTGAATTGATTTCCATTCATCATGGGAAAACCCGATGGTGTCATTTTGAATCCGGTAAATATATTCAAATCAATTTTTGTCACCATGGATGCGCCTCTTTTGGTTTTTATCAAAATGACACCATTTGCTCCTTTACTTCCATACAGAGCCAAACCATCTTTTAACACCGTAATACTCTCTATATCATTTGCATCTATGCTTGTCAAGATGTTTGAAAAACAATTATTGTGTACCGATTCAGCATCGTAAAAATTGTTCCATATTACCCCATCAACAACGAAAAGGGGTTGTGCATTGGCGTTTAATGAATTTATTCCCCTGATGAAGGAGGTGGAGCCCATCCCCCACAATCCGGATTTGGACATGGTTCTAACATCGCCTCCCAAAGAATACAGCATTTCATCCGGCGAAAGCGCAATAAGGTGCTCTGATACATCTATCTCTTTGTGCGAATAACTTAGAAGTGAATTGGGTACAGCACCAAAACCACCTTCAATATTTTTGAAATAAGCGGCAAAATGATCGGTATATAAATCAACAGTTATTGTATCACGACCTTTCAACGGAACTTCCAACGGATTATAATCATACACACTTAAACGAAGCACATCGGCCAATGAACTCACATAAATACTGAAATTTCCATTTTCATCGGAAACCGCTGAAGATTTTTTATTTACCACATTTATTTGAACAGCATTCAAAGGTTCTTTTGTATGAACATCTCGCACCAAACCTCTTACTTCAATATTCAAATTGTCTGTTTTAGAATTTTGCTGAGCATTCGATGTTGACACGACAAACATCAAAATGATCAAAACAGTACTTTTTATGCATATGAAGTATCTGCTAAAATACTTGATCATGGATGGTAATATTTTATTTAACATGATTATTCTTTGGATGTATGTTATACTAAAGGGATGTTACAACACAGGCTCTAAAATGATGCAATCTATTAAAAGGTCCCTGCTGTAAGAACGCTGCTCAGCCGTTGTCTTTTTGGTGTCATTCTCAACCTTTACAGAAAACCTGATCTGTTGCACAAACTCAGCCGTAGTTTCGTAATCGAACACCACATTGCTGTGTGGAAACTCAAAATTTTCAGTGATCAAAAACTTGTCTATCTTCGTTGGATCCGTAATAAAAGTAGCTTGAGCAGAGGCGGCAGATTGAACATTTTTATCTGCATCGATGTAGCCGGTTTGTTTTTTCCCTTCTGCATCGCAATAATTTAAAGAAAATTTTACTTTATAGGGACGTTCATCATTTTCATCTAAAATTATCCTGGGTACGAAAACACAATAGATATTGTATTTGGTGGACAACACATTAGGAACAGGGAAAGTAACATGAAGTTTTGCCAATGAATTCAAAGAAGCATCATTCAATCCTAAATAATACTTTCCGGAAACATCAAAGCCGGTACCCAGACTTGATAAAGTCTGCGGGTTGAAGTTTGAAAGCATTCGTCCCATAGAAGCATTTTCTGCTTCGATGATAATGGGTTTTGCCCATGATGCCGTGTCCTCTATGTGCAGTTGTCCAGCCGTATAAACAATACCGTTACTAAGCTCGTATGCTTCAACATCTTGAAACAATGCATCCGGATTATAAAATTTAACACGACCGGTAGATGTAAGCACCTTTTCTGAAACAGGCAAATCAATTTTACCCCGGAAAAACAAATTTCGGATGATGGCCCACTTACTTACTTCATTTTGTTTTGCAACACCTCCATCAGCATCCGACATGATGTAGTAGGACTTAACCCGGTTTAATATTTCAGTCCACGCTTCATTATTAGGAAGCAATGCAGTATAAATACTATCCTCTGCATTTATCAAAGCCAGGTCAGTCAGCAATTTATTCTCTGTTTTGAATATTGAATCCACAAAAACGCCATTTTTATAGCTTGCATTAACGTCTAACTCCTCAACAGATAAAGAACTAACATAGGTTCTTAGTGAATCAAAACCTTCCGTGTGGTAAATATATTCCCAGATATTATAATTATACGGCTCGTAGCCTTTAATAATATGAAGAATTCCATTTTGTGCTGCCAAATCCGACTCCCCAATCTCGATTTGGTTAAACTTGAAGTTTGAAGCATTACGCTCGAATGGCAACAGTTTCTTATTCAACATGGGAATGATTGAGTTTTCAATTCCTGAAGTTGAATAAGCATAACGGGCGGTGTAATTCATCACAATTTCAGTCGCCAAAACCTTGTCGTTCAAGTCAATATTTTTAAGTGCATTATTATCGGGAGCAAATACTGTAAAAGATTGATCTTCAACCAAGAGTGAATCGTAGCCTGATACCTCAAGCAATTTTGTAAACGAATTTAGATTTTCTTTGGATTTAATCAATTCGTACAAATTAAGATTGCTTTTGGTTCCTGAAAAATCTTCGGAGTAGTGCTTATTCCATTCTTCAGTACAAGAAGTCACAATCAACGCAGCAATTACTGAAACCAATAATGCAAATCGTTTTAAACACTTATATTTCATATATATATCTTGTTTTTATTCGTGTATAAATAACTTTTACTAATAATAAGGATGTGTTTCTGTGTAAATCATCATGTTTTTTTCGATTACACTTGCCGGAACATAACTGCTACCTGCTGGAAGAAGTGACTTCCTTATAATACGGATTCTGAACTAATTTAGGATTCGCCCTTAATTCACCATCGGAAATCGGCAAATACAAAGCATCTAATACAGGAACACTTAAAGAAGCAGCAATTCCGGATGCCTTCTTATCAACGATCGCATTGATTTCATTGGTACTACCCTGGCGTCGGGCCATCCTCAACAAATCAAACCAGCGCTTCCCTTCAAATAAAAACTCCCTGTGACGTTCACGCAAAACCAGATTTTCCAACTCTGCCTTTCCTGAATAATTCGTTAATTTCAAAGAATCTGCACCTTCATTAGACCTTAAATAAGTATCGTTTACAAGCAGAACAGCTTGTCTGAAACTTTCTTCGGTTTCTAACTGAACCAAAGCTTCTGCCTTTATCAACAATACATCAGACAAACGATATATAATCCAGTTGGAGGTATTATTACGGTAAGCATACACGCTACCTGTTTGTGTGGCATTTTCTTCTCTGACGGCACCGGCATATTTAAAAATACATGCTACACCACCCTGGAACAAGTATGAATCTTTAGTTCTCACATCGTCAGCACTTTCAATTATGGAAGCAACCTTAAAATTGAAAGGACTGCCATCTCCGGTAGCATTCTCAAGTGCATAAGGATTGTGAGACAACACGATCGGTAACCCCAAATAACCGGCAGGCCTTGATTCAGAACCGTAAAATCTCTTTACAGGCTCGTTGACAATACCATGATCATCAAACTGCAACTCAAAAATACTTTCCGATGAATTTCCTAAATAAAAGTTTTTACTAAACGCATAGGCCCCCCTTTCCAACTTCAACTTGGGAGCAGCTAACACCAAATCACAAGCTTCAATGGCATTTTGGTAATCACCTTTCCATAAATAAACATCAGCTAATAAGGCATTGACCATATTTTGAGTCACACGTCCCTTATCATAATCCGTCCGTCCGTAGCTTATAGGAACGGTATTTCGGGCAATCAGCAAATCACGAATAATATTATCGGTAATCTGTTCTTCCGGAGTCTGCGGCCGGTCATAATCTTGCGTATCATTGATACTTGCGTCTTCAATCCAGGGGACATCTTTAAAAGCCCTGATTAAATAGAAATAGGCCAAAGATCTTATTGCGAGCACTTCTCCTTGTGTTCTGCTCAAATCAGCCTGAGTAAAATTGCGATCTCTTTGAGTTACGTAAGGTGCATATTCCAGAACCGTATTGCAATAATTAATCACAGAATAAAAACCACCCCATGAAACAAAACTATTGTGAGATGTTATTTCTCCCTCTAAAATCCTTCTTACATCCGACATACTTCCCAACACATTGTCATTTCCGGACAGGCCTGATCCTACAGTGATATTATCAGAACGAAGTTCACCCCATATCATCATTCTTGCAATGATATCAGGCTCGGTTAATCTTCTGTAGCAAGATGCAACAACCGCATTTACATCAGAGGCAGAACGCCAGTATTCATCCAAAATGATTTCACTCTCCGGCTTAACAACCAACCATTCCGAACAACCAATCAAAAAGAGAAATAAAAAGCCGGATAAAATATATTTAACTTTCTTTTTCATACATTTTTTTGTTTAAAAGCAATTCTACAATCCGATGGTTAAGCCCAGGGTAAAGTCTTTTGTTCTGGGTGTACTTGCCCTGTCAACACTCAGACCTCCATCACTTTGCAAAGCTCCATATCCTACTTCCGGATCTACTCCGGTATATTTTGTTAAGACAAACAGGTTATTAAATGTGAGATATACATTAATTTTATTGATGTTGATTTTCTTTACAATACCGGAAGGCACATTGTAATTAAAAGACAAATATTTAAACCTTAAAAACGATCCGTCTTCAACGAACCTATCACTTCCCAACCAATTAAAACCCGTATTATACAATGCTCTTGGTAAAGGAGAAGGCATACTTTTATCCGCACCGTCCCCCTCTTCTCTCCATCTCCAGTTAACCGCTATACTCTGATTATTGTCACCATACATATTTTCAGCGTTCATTCTGGCATTGTTAATAATTTTATTCCCGTATCTAAAATTGAAAAGCGTTCGGACAGTCAGACTTCCGTAGCGGAACGTAGGACCGAAGCCACCGTTTAATTTAGGATTCGCATTTCCCAAATACACAATATCAAGTTCATCAATGCTCCCATCATGATTTATGTCTTCATACTTGGCATCCCCGCCCCTGAACCTGTACTCTGAAGGTGTTCCATAAGCAAAATACATATTCTTGGGATTACCTCTTTGGTCTAAAATGGCATTTCCGTCGGCATCTCGTGCCACAGGAGCATCTTCTTGCTCACCCGGGATATACTTGTCATAAGCATATACGCCTTTGTACCTGAAGCCGTAAATAGAGCCATATGGGTTGCCCGTTTGAATTCGGGTTAAATAAGATCCGTTTCTGTAATTAAAGTCCGCATTGTAATTTTCAAGCAGCTTGGGGTCCAAATCGGTCAAAACATTCTTAAAGTTCGATAAATTGAAAGTAAAATCCACGGAGAATTTATCAAGCTGTAAAATCCTGCTTGAATACAGATTTACTTCCCAGCCGGTAGTATACATCGCCCCGGCATTTTTATACGACAACGAGCCAAAGCCGGAGGTTGAAGAAGTAGGGAAATTTGAAAATAATATATCACGGGAATCCTTGGTATAAAAATTAATGTCAAATACGAACTTATCATCCAGGAAACCTAAATCTATACCGAAGTTATTGGAAGAAGTAGATTCCCAACGCAACAGGTCGAGACGTAAATTCTGAGGTCTGATGGCACTTATGTCCATGTACGAACCATAATTGGCGTACCTGCTGTAAAATAAATAATCAGCGCTCGGTTGATTGCCACTTAAACCCCAGGCATATCGGTATGCCAACATACTTATCCATGGGACATTATCCCGCATGAATGTTTCATCAGACATGATATATTTCACAGAAACACCCGGAAAAGTTCCGTATTTATTACTTTCTCCAAATTTAGTACTGCCATCAATCCTCAATGTTCCATCCAAAATATACCGTCCTTTGTAGGCGTAATGTCCTCTGAGCATATATGCCAATCCCCTCCATGACCCGTACCATGAACCGGCATTACCTAAATAAGTGTCGGTCGAAGCATCCGTCGCATGTTCTGAAGGAACTCCATAGCGCTGTAGTACCTGACTGGAGGAACTTCCCATACTCACTTGAAAAGCACCGTAAAGTAACAAACTATGATCTTTAGAAGAAAAATTTGGTTGCCAGGTGATATTGTTGTCCGAGTAAACGGATAAACTTTCATTATCTGAATAATCCGACTTGTTATTTTCGTACCAAACGGAATTGGTAGCTTCCTGTGGTAAAAAAGAAGTAGTTTTGCTATTATTTACGTTAAAAGAAACCGATGATGACAACCTTAGCATCTGCTTGGCAGGATCAATCAAATCATATTGTATTTTGAAATAAGGCCTGATTTGAAAAGTTTTCAATGTGTTTTTGGCAAGCATAGCCAAGGCAACAGGATTTTCCAACCTTCTTTGTCCATCGTTTAATGTTGAGGAGAGCGGAATATTATAGAATACTTTCGTATCGTTTCCATCCCTGTCTTGTTCATAAATACTGACATTGGGCATTTTTTGATAAGCTATTCCGAGAATGGGTTTATAGCTTCTGTCATTGTCTGAATTTGTCAGTGAAAATTCAGCAAAAAACTTAATTCTGTCCGATACACGATAATCCAAATTCGAGCGTGAAGAGACCCTGTTGTAATTCTGTCCTATAATTGTTCCGTTTTGATTCAGAAAACCTCCTGAAATCCGAAAGTTAGCACGTTCTCCCCCACCCGAAACCGTAATATAATGGTCATGGATCTGTCCGACTTGCGTTACTGCATCAATCCAATCGGTGTTATTGTTATATTGTTCGTAATTCGGATTGTTCATATCATAATTATACTCCGGAATATCAGATGCAGTTTTATCTTGCCTCGGGTTAAAATAAGCCTCTTTCATCAACATGGTAAAATTGTCTCCGTTGAGCATTTTCAACCCCTTAGGTTGCACAGTTCTGGTAAAACGGTAGGTATAATCTACCCGGGTGGGACCAGACGATCCTCTTTTCGTAGTTATCATAATTACACCATTTGCCCCTCTGGAACCCCAAATGGCAGATGCTCCGGCATCTTTTAAAACAGTAATTTCAAGGATATCGTCGGGATTGATACTCAGCATATTTGCATATTGTTCTTGATTGGAATGCGCATAGTCGAAGTTGGGGTCAATCTGATATTCGTACGGCACATCATTTATTACAATCAAAGGTTGATTGTTACCGGTAATGGAAGTAACCCCGCGAATGCGCATTGTTGAACCCGTACCCGGATCACTGGAATTAGCAACTATATCCAGGCCCGCTATTCTTCCTTGCAAAGCCTCATCAACACTTGAAACCTGAATCCCTTCCAATTCTTTGGTTTCAAAGGTCTGCATGGACGTTGCAATTTCTCGTATCGGAATGCTATAGCCACCTTGAGTTTGCTTTTTAGCTGCAACAATGTCCACTTCACTTATGGCTACGGAAGTTTCAGATAAAACAAAATTCACAACATTACCCGAAATATTTTTTTCTTGTCTGTTGTAACCTATATAACTTGTGGATAACCTACTTTTAAGACTTTTCACCTTGAGCACATAGCGCCCATTGATATCTGTAATTGTACCGCTGACCACACGATTGTTTACGTCAATCTCAACTACATTTACACCTACAAGCGATTCTCCATCTCTTGAATCCGTTACAGTTCCCTGAATAAGACCTCCAACATCGGAAGTTGATTGTGCACTTGCTTCAGTTGGCGTTCTAAGCACCAGTATAAGTGCTATAAAAGATAATTTTATAAGTTTTCTCATCATTATTCGAAAGTCAGAACTTTATCAATTTGGTGAATTACAGCTGATGCGGAAGTTGTAATAGTAGAAGTATTAAACAGACTACCGGTTACGGAACCTGTTCCGTCCACATTTCTATACTCAGAAGGTTTTTTCCCAAAAACATAGTCTTTCGCAATGATATTATACAACCCATCGGTAGTCACAACATTAGCCTGGCGGATCGGATCTCCTTTCTTGCTATCCATGGTAATGATAAATGAATCGCTTGTCCCTTCAATACCCAATTTCAAATACTTATTTTTAACCGACCCAAAATATGTTTCCACATCACTGGTTTTGAGGGTTGCGGATTGACACTCCAAGGGTTTCCGGGCATCCCATTCATTGTGGTAGTTTTGCCCATAAAACAAGGCATCGTCTTGAAAATGGTATTTTAAAATACGTACCAGATTATCAACGGCTTGATCTCTTTCACCGGCATCAGCTATGGCATTGATATTTTCCCACGGAACAATAGTACCTCTCGCAATTGCATCCTGCACAGCCTGGTTGGTGGGGACATAAATCGTATATCTGAATGCACTGAAAAATTTAATGCGATAATCAATGCCCTGCTGTTCAAATATCTGACTTGCATAAGTATCGGGAACCCCGTTGAGCAAATTGAAAAATTCGCTGAACTCGGGTGTTTCACTCATAATTTTATAGGCTGACCGCAAGGATGGTTGGATGTATTTATCCAGAAAATAAGTTTTACCGTTATCTTGTTCAAAAACATTGGTAACGAGAGATTTAGTTCCATTAAAGACATCACCTCCTCCTTGTACGCTAAGTGAGCCACTGTCTGTTACCTTGATCAATCCATTTCCTTTCATTACATAATATTGGTTGCCGGTTTCTATCCCATCTACCACAATATGTCCATCCAACAGGTCCCACAATCTGTTTCTGATGAATGTATTACTCTTGATCACATCTATCGAATCTCCAACCACTCCGGTTGTTTTATCATAGGCATAAACGGTTGCATATACAGCCTTATCTTTTTCATCGTACCAAAACTTCAGCATGCCATTGGTAGTCTGGCCGTACGCAATTGGGTCTATGTAGTAATGTTCTTTCAATGCCTCGTCTGTAGGCACAAATAAGGCATACTTACTCACCAAAGAGTTAAGATACAGTTTATAGAACGCAAACAAGGTCCCATCCACGCTCTGTTGAGAGATATTGATAGCCCAATCGAACACTTTGGTGTTATCACTCAAAAGTACCGGACTGTATACTGAAATATAGTCTACCGGAGGATAAACTGCATTGGTCAGATATACCTGACCGTTTACCGCAGAATAGGTACCTACTATATGACCGGGTTCAACAGGTAGTGCATAATTTTCTGCATCAACCATTTTATGAAATTTGCTGGGAACAGATTCTGCAATAGAGGTTCTCATGTGACGTTTGAGAAAAGGCAATATCGTTTCATCGGGTATGTTTTCCCAAGTACCGTATCTTTCCCTTAAAATTCTACCCACACCACTGTTAAAATACTCATCCATGGCAGCATCAGTCGGTACAAACATGGCAGCCATGTCAGCCTCTAAGGTACCGCTTGAATAGCTATTCCACCCCGGGTCAAAGGGCAAATAGTTTTTAATGACCTGACCTTTGTAAGAACCTATCGCCACATTGGAGCGTGAAGCTATGAACTTTCTTGCAAATATTGAATCCGAAAATCCGGGATGATTCAATGCATACAAATTGGTAATCGCTTCATCATAATAAGGAATACAGAATCTTTCCAATAATTTTGAAAAAATTTTCGTTTCCGTATGATCATGAATGTATTCCGCCATATTCCCCGGAGGTATCAGCACACTTTCAAGCACATGAATGTAACCATTTTTGCATCTGATGTTCTTCTGAATCACCTTGTTATTAAAAACATAAAAGTCAGATGCGGAACGAGTCTTTCCTCCGGAAATCAATGCAAAATCTTCTTCGGTCAGTGAGTACTTATCTATAAAGTCTTTGGTGAAATATACAATAGTTTTTTTAGTATTATCTTTCACTTCATACACACCTTTATCCCTGTAATAGTCCCAAAACGGACTGGTTGGCAGTTGGTCGCCGGTACTAAAGGCCACACTGTCTATCGGAACGTATTCGGTCTCCTGACGCATGGCCAACCCTTCTATAAGAGTACCGGAACTGTTATAATTTGACAGCTTACTCAGCGTATAAGGGTTATTTAAAGTTGCATACTTCAGCAAAAGTTTCTTTTGCGACAGGGACAACTCATCGTAACTGCCGACTCCCCATGCGTTGTTTTTGAAAAACTCATTATAGGCACTGTCGTTAGCAACAAACAAAGTCTTGCTCCCTGTTCTTCCCAATACCTCAGCATAGTCTAAATCATCAATCAGCTTTACCACTGTCTTAAAACTACCATCTTCTTTCAAATAATCGTATATGCTGGCACCCAACCATTCAGGTTCTGACTTATTATATATGTAATCGTCAGAGCATGAAGAAGCTAACAGTACGGACAGCACCCACAGCAGCAAGATGGAGATTCTCATGAAAGGATTGACTTCTTGAATTAGAGAATTCACCATTGGATATATATATTTAAGTGATTAGTGATCTATAGCCTTATAAATTTTTGCGCTTTAAAATCAGGCGCTTTAATAATATAAGTTCCGGAGGTTAAATCTGTTAAGTCGATAATGGTACTTCCTGTTATTCTTACCTGCTTAACTATCTTGCCGTAGATATTGTATATAGTCAAATCAAAGTCGGATTGAAGTACATCAACCTCAACACGGACAAAGTCTCTTGCAGGATAGATGGCAACAGATGATGGTCGGATATCATTTAAAGCGCTAACTCGATCCTTTTCCCCAACAACCAACCATCCCACTGTTTCAGCAGCGGTAGTCATAGAGCCCGTAGAACGCTCTCTCTCCTTCAGCAGATTGGCAGATTTTTCACCTACAGATGTATATCTCAAAGCCGCAACAACAGGGTCATCATTGCAAGTTTGCATTTGAGCAATAAATACAGGTTTCGGGATACTATCCGAGTAATTAATGCGTTTTAATGTTGAACCCACAAAATTATCATCTGTCTTACCCACAATCAGTTTATTGCCTTCAATTGCGCCTACACCTTGCTCAACAGCAAGATATGATATCTGATTAGTACCTGGAAGATTAGCCGTGATGTTGGGATCTTTCATAAGCTTCATTTCAAATCCCGTAGTGGTTACATTACGCACCCTCAGGGAAGTGGGATATGTCATGAGTGGCAAAATAGGATCAGCAAACACTACCGGCTGTGTTTCAAAAGGAGTTTCAAAAGTAACTTTGGTCCAGCTTCCGGAAGCATTGGCTTTACCTGCTTGCGCGCTTAAACCTCCAAAGTCATATGCTCCTTCAGGCAGAACAAAATAAGGTAAACTTTCGTCCTTGTTAAACCTAATATCAGTCTGGTAGAGCCACGGAACCAACTGAAGATCCATTCGTGTTCTGGCACTAATTAATTTGACACGCGGTACAATCAATGTACTAAAATTGGCACGGGTAGGTGCTCCCAAAATTATTACAGGAGCCTTATCATACGGGGTTTTAAAAAACACCTGATTATAATTATTGTTGTCTATCAGAACATTACCGTATTGAAATTCACCACCGGAGGTTGAAAAATAACTGGCTGTACAATAATTGGAAAAATTACCATCCGCAAATTTAGAGCGCATTCTGTATCTGACGGATCGATAGGACTCTATATCCAGTGTGTCGGAAAATGTTTTTAAACTTGAATCATCCGAATCAACAAAAATTTCATAATCATTATCATCCGTTTTCTTTTCTATAATGGCACCGACATAATTTTCGAAATTGGGATCATTCACTCTTAAGGTCAGAGTTTTCGTTCCAAAAGCAACAGACATGGAAGGATTTCTGTATTTAAAGGTTGGAATAACCTCATTCTCCGGATTATAAGCAATAGCTGACTTATTGGCTTTGTAATATTCTCCGGCAGGAGTTAACTGACCGTTTAAAAGAATAGCTCTTTTATCTTCAACCCAATTATAAATGGAATATCTTTCAACTATTTTAGTGGTATCAAGCACATGCAGAATAGCCTTCAAATCATTTAATTGTTTGGCTTGTTGCTCCGCAGTACCGGAAGGCCACCATTCTGTCGTCCAGTTTGCGCCGTTATTCCATTCTGTGATCCATAAAGGTCGCTGTCCGCATCTGTCGTATATCACTTTCAAATCATTATACCAGTTCTGCGGCGATTTACCTCCCCAATAGCAGTGGACGGCGATAAAATCCAGACGATAATTGCGTGCATCACACGAATCCACAAATTCAAACAAGCCGTTCCAGGGATTGGCATAGGCAGGTGAACCGACTCTCAAACCCGTTTTATAAATTTCAGGCCAACCGGCCAACACCTGAGCTACAGTCATATTGGATTGATCCGATTGATCCGGTTCATTATACCCCAGGACATGAGAAACGTTGGTTTTTCCACTGATTTCACTCCACCCTGGCCATCCTCCATTTTGTTTGATAGGTACGTATTGCGATGAAGGAGTAGAATAATTATCTGCACTCCAGGTGTAAAACCAGGTACCATCAACTTTATCATTATCCGTTCTACCTCCCGAACCTGTACCACACCATCCCTTTTTGGTAACCCACTCCCATGTCAACACACGAATGAATGATATCTTATCATTCAACAAGTTCGGTAACTCCGCGATTTCTATATCTTCATCCTGAGCAATGAACACCCTGCTGTAACCAGAGCCATCCGAGGCTGTGGCAAAAGTCACCATATAACCTCGCTTCAGTTTGAAAGAACTTATCTTATTATCAAATTCACCTAAAGCTCTGTGAAAATCAAAAATTTTATAGCCGGAATTGGATTCACCCTCAAAATTGTATTCGGTATAAACCGTTAATGGTTGGAAAGTAGAAGATTGAGGAATCACCACCGTTCCATGCTTATAAACTACAACACGGCAGTTTGTGTTTAGCTTCGCCGCTTGACCTTCAACAGATACTTTATTTAACAAAGAGTTTATAACTGCCTGAGGTCTGATATTATCAAAAAACAACCAGGAATCAACTGACGTCAGTTCTACTACAGAGTTGTTAAGAACATCGGTAGTAGAGGTGGTGGTTAAATGAAGCTCCGATTTACCGGAAATAGTTATCTCACTATTTGCGTAGGCTGCTCTTGTGATTGTTTGGTCTGTAATTGAAACCGGTGTTCTGCCATCCTGACCGAGCAAACCCAAAGCACTCAATAAAAAAAGAGACAGTAAATAGTATTTTGTTGACATTAGAAATAAATTTATGACTGCAAGCAATGCAAAAGCATTGAACAGCGGTGTTATTTAATAATAAAATGGTACAAGACTTAGTTTTTTAAGCCTTGTACCAGAAAAAATTGTTATCTGACGATTACCTTTGAAGCAAAGTCGCCAATTCTTACTACATAGATCCCGGGTTGTACGGAAATAGCAGATGATTTATCAGATATCTTAACTCTTTGTCCGGATACATTATATACAGCAACCTGTTCGTTACCGGTTAGTCCGTCAATGATGATGGAGTTGTTAACACCGTACACTTTGTACTCAGACAAGCTAATTGAAGGTAGTCCATCATAAAACTCTTCATAAGCTGCATCTAAATTTGCAATTGTTTCCGTAACATCCATCTCACCATCTTGTCCAAAATCAGCGTCTGTCAAAGCCTTACCATAAATTCTAAAATCATAAACCAGGGTATGGCGAAGATAAGCATCACCGGAATAACACGAACGGCCGATCCAGTTGTACATAGTACCTAATTTCCCTGCCCTATTCAAGGTGTATTTCGGTAAATGTGAAACCTCTCCCATTGCTGCAGGCATACCATCCAGATACAAAGTTCCGGTTTGAAACTCACTATCTTGGACGTAAGCAATATGATGCCACGTGCCTTGTGTGGGTGCATATCCAGCAGAAACAGTTTGTTGATTTGCACCGGAACCATCGAGAGTAATCGAGTGTCTTTGATTGTTTAAGGGACAAATGATGTAGCCCGAAGCATCACTGCGGATATCTTCAGAGTTAGAAAATGCCCATAGGAAATTACCATTCCTCGTCAACTCTTCGTACACTTCATCAACCCTAAAGTATGCGCTGATGGTATAATCAGTTAAGTTATAGATCACCTTACCTATGTCTTTTCCCATATCGAAATAACCAATGCTGTCACCCAACTGTAACACATTGTATACAGTAGTTTCTCCAATTTTATTTACATAAGCACCACCCATAGCTACACCTCTGAAACCTTTTTCTGCCTGATCGACAACATATCCGTCCTCATCTATCTCAGAGAAATCGAAATGAACCATCAGATCATTTTGGAAGGCAGTGCCTTCTTTTGCCAATACGGTAGCCTCGAAATCTTTGCTTACAGACTGTCCTTCTTTGATCAAAGTAGCAGTCAAAGTAAGTGAGTAGTCAAAGAAATCAGGACGAGTAACCAAACCTTCATTGGTGATTAATTGTGTGTTGGAAGATTTCCACACTATGGTGATATTCGGATTGGCTGTTCCCTGTGAAGGTAGCGTAAGATCAGCAGTCACGGCACTTAAATCGCCCAGATCCAAATTATCACTTTCAACCTGCAAATCATCCGCAATATAATCCGGATTTTCAGCATAAGCATTATTTAGTAAATCCAGAGTTTCAGACACGTTCAAATAATCTAAATTTATATCATCTACTGACAATGGAACGGCAAACATTCTGAAATCATACAAAAGTGCCTTTCTCAAATAAACATCGTTCTTATAATTTGATCGTCCCAGCCAATTGTACAAGGTGCCGGTAAATCCTTCTTTTGGGATAGCAAAGGCGGGTAGATTAGTCATAGATTCATTTCTGGCAACCTCTACACCATCCATATAAATAATTCCTACGTTGCCCGATTGAACAAAGGCAAAATGATGCCACGCACCTAAAGGAGCGTTGGCTCCGGCACTGGTAGCCTGGTTCCCTATATTGTAATAATTGGTTGCTACACTCTGACTTTGGGCTTTTAGACTACCAATCATATAGCCATTTTTATCAGCGTCTATATCAGCACTATTGGAGAATGTCCAATAGAAATTACCATTACTATTGATAAAGGCATAATCCTCATCTATTCTGAAATAGCCACAGAGGGTGTAATCTAAGAGAGAATAGACTACCCTACCTATTTCTTCACCCATATCAAAATAACCCGTACCATTGCCTAAATCCAACACATTGTATTGGTCAGTTTCACCAATAGTCCGTATCCGAGCCTCATTTTTAAGTGTACCCACAAATCCGCTGAAGTTATCCGTCACCTGCGTTACTCCCTCAACCACAGAAATACTTTCGGGATTAAAATCCCATTGAGCCACTTCATCCGGAGTAGGAATAATGCCTTCAACTATTGCATTGAATATTTTAACCAAAGAATAAACTGAATCTCCTACCTGTTGAGAAACAGTTGCTGTTAATTTAACAACGGCATTGTATTTTTCCGGTTGAGTTACTTTTCCGGTTGAGTCAATCACGGCGGGATTAGAAGAAGACCATGCGACCGTAACACCTTGCGTGCCCAACTCTGTTGGTAAGTCAATATCCTCTGTAATACCCATTAAATCGCCCAAATCAAGGTCTGCATACTGTTTATTCAGTTCAGTCAATTGAACATCACTCTTTTCCAGATATAAATTGGTAATACCATACCAGGCCCATGCTCCTGTAAAAGTAACGTAATATGTTCCGGCTGTGGAAGTTGTAAATAGAATGGAAACTCTCCGATATATTTTCACATTATCTGTACTGGTGAAAGTCTCAGCAACAAGCTGACCTGATAAATTGGGTGTAGTACTTGCACCTACAGTCATATCTTTCGGTGCCGTAGCACTTCCTCCCAATAAAAAATCAAGTGAAAATTCGTAGGTTGAATTTCCCTCTAATTCAACCGGGTATGCATAAACTGCAGTATTGTACGGACTACCATCCCAACGTAACATCAATTGGCGGCCCAGATTATCCGTACCATCCTCATTGGTATAACCAACGCAATTATCTTCACCGGGGTCTCTAAAACGGCAACCACCACCCGAGTTGGCGGTTGACCAGGGAACTCCATCTACGCTACTAAGCCAGCCTACGTCATTGGGTTTCGAATTCTCGCCGGTCACACCGTCTCCATCCCATCCGGCAATTAAATTTTGGGAATAAATTTGTGCACTGAATAAACCAAGCACAAACAAAATTAATAAAGAATAGAATTTTTTGTTCATAAGAATTTCTTTTGGGTTTTAAGTTATTGAAAATTTGACAAGTTGAAATTAAGAAAATACCAAACAGAACTGAAGTTTTTAAAATAATTCATGGTAAATTTCGACGATGCAAATTTACAATATATTTTTTTCAAACTGGATTTTATTCGTTCAAAAAGGTTGAAAAACAATTCAAAACCGCTAAAAAGAAAATTGGAAATAACATTGTTTAAATGGAAGTGATTCTATTTCAGTCATTCACTCTCTGACCAAAATAGAATCACTTATTATAAGATAACTTCAAAAACGAATGAACTGCGATTTAGCGCACCAACACTTTTGAAGCAAAGTCACCAATTCTCACTACATAGATCCCGGGTTGCACGGAAACGGCAGATGATTGATCAGACATCTTAACTCTTTGTCCGGATATATTGTATATAGCAACCTGTTCGTTACCTGTTAAACCTTCGATAACGATGGAGTTGTTTACACTATACACCTTGTATTCAGACAAGCTAACCGAAGGTAGTCCGTCATAGAATTCTTCATAGGCTGCATCCAAGTTTGCAATCATTTCAAAAACATCCATCTCACCACCTTCAGCGAAATCAGCTTCTTCCAGAGCTTTGCCATAAATTCTGAAATCATGAACCAGGGTATGGCGGAGATATGCATCACCTTCATAGCATGAACGACCAAGCCAGTTGTATTCGGTACCCATTTTTCCCTCTTTGGCTAACATATATTTCGGTAAATGTGTAACCTCACCTATCACTTGAGCCATGCCGTCCACATACAAAGTCCCGGTTTGAAACTCACTATCTTGCACATAGGCAATATGATGCCATGTGTCTTGTGTGGGTGCAGCCCCAAACGAAACACCTTGTTCTCCCTCCCATCTGGCAGGACTAATCGCATATCTCTGGGCATTTAAGAGACAAATGATATAGCCCGAAGGATCACTATGGATGTTACTGGAGTTAGAGAATGTCCATAAGAAGTTACCACCACTTGTAATTTCGTCATACACTCCATCAACCCTAAAGTATGCACTGATGGTATAATCAGTTAAGTTATAAATCACCTTACCTACCTCTTTTCCCATGTCGAAATAACCGATGCTGTCACCCAACTGCAACACGTTATACACAGTAGTTTCTCCAATTTTATTTACATAAGCACCACCCATAGCTACACCCCTGAAACCTTTTTCTGCCTGATCAATAACATATCCGTTTGCATCTATTTCAGAGAAGTCGAAATGAACCATCAAATCATTCTGGAAAGCAGTACCTTCTTTGGCCAATACGGTGGCTTCGAATTCTTTGTTTAGAGACTGTCCGTCTTTAATCAAAGTAGCAGTCAAAAGAACTGAGTAGTTAAAGTAATCAGGACGATTAACCACACCGGTATTTGAAATTAACTCTGTATTGGAAGATTTCCACACTATGGTGATATCCGGGTTGGTTGTTCCCTGTGAAGGTAATGTAAGATCAGCAGCCACGGCACTTAAATCGCCTAAATCCAAAGCTTCATATTCGATGTCCAGATCATCCGCAATATAATCAGAATTTTCGGCATAAGCAGCACTTAATTTTTCGATCGTTTCAGCAACAAGAAATTCTTCGTTTGTCAAAAAGTCAGTGGATGACAATGGAATTGCGTAGACTCTGAAATCATACAATAGGGTATTACGTAAATAAGCATCAGATGCATAATTGGAACGTCCTAACCAATTGTAAATGGTTCCGTTTCTACCGGGCTGTCTGAGTGTATACTTAGGCAATTTGGAAATTGTACCCGTTGCAATTTGATCACCGGTTTCAGCATCCAACACGGGTGCACCATCAATATAAATAGTACCGGTAGTCCCGCTCTGAACATAGGCAATGTGATGCCATACACCCTGCTCAGCTCTTCCGGCACCAACCTGATTGTCGGATGCATAATGAGCTGCTGTAATTGAATATGATTGTGCCCCCAAAGTACCGATGATGTAACCGTTTTGCTCATTCATTGCATCATCCGAGTTGGAGAAAGTCCAATAGAAGTTTCCGGCACTACCTAGACCGGTGTATGATTCATCGATGTAGAAGTAACCACAGATGGTGAACTCATCGGACAAAGCATACATTACCTCTCCAATTCCTTCTCCCATGTCAAAATAACCGTTATCAGGTCCCAAATCCAGCACATTAAAGCGTTCTGTCTCACCTATTGTCCTAATCCGTGCAGTGTTCACAATTGTTCCCACAAACTCGTTTTCAGTAAGGTCTTTCACGTTAATAATACCGTCTTTGACGGACAAAGATCCGGCTGAGAAATCCCACCGGGCAATTTCATAGTTCTCCCACTCCCACTCTCCATCACCTCCGGGATAAAGATCCACCACAAACTCTTTGGTTAAAGTATGGACTTTATTATTATCATCAATCTGAGTTAATGTGGCTTTCAAAGTAACTGATGCGGGATATTTTTCCGGTAATACTACGGTACCGGTAGTGTCAACAAGTGCAGTTCCGTTGGAACTCCATCTAATAGTCACCTGGGGATAATCCAATGTTGACGGTAAATTCAAGTCAGTTGCTACATTTTCAAGACTTGCATTGTCCTTCTTAATAAGATCGGCATTCAATGCTTGATGCGTACTGGTCAATTCATCAGGCACACCTGCCAACACCAGAATTTCTGAAGCAGACAAAGCACGACTGTATATCCTGTAATCATCTATTGCACCATTCAAAGCAGGGTCATTATATTGCGATTTAGCAAGGTAATTCTGATTTGATTCCGGTAACAAAGCCGGACAAATGGTAATATTGGAATTTGTTCCAACCAAACCACCATCCACATACAGATATAGAACACCCTTACTTTCCGACTCATCGTAATCTAAAACTACTGCTATATGAACCCATTGTCCAACAGGACATTGTACTCCATCAACAAGTTCCTCCCCACCTCCGTTTTTCAGGGCAAAGCGAATTTTACTTGACCCTCCATGCGGTGTTAAAAAAATATTATAAGCTGTACCCGATCCAAAATCGGAAATACGTGACCACATGTTGCGAGAATCTATCTTCACCCAGGTAGAGATGGTGAAACTCGTCAGCGATGCGAAAAAATTGTCAGGTAACTGAGCATAGTCAGCTTGTGTTGCAAAAAAAGCTGCACCCACTGTCCCTGCTCTACCTTCAGTAGCAGTTACACTACCCTGAAGCAACGCATCATAACCATTACCCGTCGCATCCGTAATTGTGCCTCCCAGTATGTCAGCTTCTTCAAAGGTAAAATGCAACATTAAACTCTCATCAGCAGCCTGAGCTACCGACATACCCAAAAACACAGTAAAAATCAAAAGAATCTTCTTTGTGTTTTTCCATGAAACTCTGTAATAAGTACTCATAATTGTTTTTTTTAAGTGATTAATAAATAAATTTTATTCAAATTGGTTTTAGAAATATATTAAAAATAAAAGTCGGCTACAAATCTACATGATAATTTTCAAATTACAAGCAAAGATAAGAAAAATCTAAAATAAAATGAATTTTTGAAGCATTTTCAGGAAGTTATTTTTAGTAGTTAGTAGTTGGTAGTTGGTAGTTGGTAGTTAGTAGTTTTTTTGGGAAGTTAAAGAAGTTAGGGAAGTTAAGAAGTTACGAGTTCAGTTTTTAGCTGTTAGCTGTTTGATAATCGTTCTTTGTCTTTTGTCTTTACTCCTTGTTCTTTGCTCTTTGCTCTCAATTCAACAGTTCAACATTACACATTCAACGCCTTTGCAATTCCCTTTAACTCAGCCCTCACCCTCTGCAGGCGTTCAACGATCTCTTGCTGTTTGGCTACGTGGTCTTTTTTCTGACTGAGTTTTTGTCTGGCTCCCTCTAAAGTTAAATTTTGGTTATGCACCAAAAGCATGATTTGCTTGACTATACCGATGTCTTCTTGCGTATAGAAGCGCGTACCCTTAGCATTGCGTTTGGGTTTCAGTTGATTAAATTCTTTTTCCCAATATCGTAAATTCGAAGCGCTGATGTCCAACATCTTCGATACTTCAGTGATAGAGTAATAAATCTTTTCCATGTTCATGTGTTTTTCAAAAATAAGTGCACAAAACTACAAAATAATCTTTATCTGTAGATTTTAATCCTCTGTCCCGGTCGAATCAATGAACCTTTTATGTTATTCCATTGGCGGAGACGCGTTACAGAAACTTTATAGCGCGCAGCAATACCACTAAGGGTTTGTCCTGACCTGACTGTGTGATAGATAACAGGTGCCAAAGCAGTATTTACTTCCGCTCTGCGGTTATTGATCAAGGAATCTGCTTTGTAAGCTACAATTTCATCAAACTTATCGATAAACATGCCCGTTAAGCTTACCGGCAATGCCACAGCATAAGGTTTCAAGTCGCCCGGAATGATCTCTCTTCTGTATTGCGGATTGAGCGTTTTAATCTGCTCTTTGGGAACATTCAATACGGAAGCTATTTGTTCAAAGTGAATCCTTTGATTGATAATCACCGTATCTATGGGATTCGGAAATTCCACATCAGCTTTGCATATATTGTGGGCATCGGCATAATACAGAGCATAATTGGCAGCAATAAAAATGGGCACATAACCTCTTGTTTCTGCAGGGAGAAAAGGATAAATAGCCCAATAATCCTGTTTGCCACCCGACCTCCTGATGGCTTTGTTCACATTGCCCGGACCGCAATTGTAAGCCGCAATTACCAAATGCCAGTCACCATAAATATCATATAAGTCTTTCAAGTATTTCACGGCTGCCTGTGTGGACTTATACGGATCCATGCGTTCGTCTATCAGGCTGTTAATCTCCAAACCATACATGCGCCCCGTGGTGGACATAAACTGCCACAAACCTGCCGCACCCGCACGCGAAACAGCGGTTGCATTCAAGGCCGACTCAATAACGGGAAGATATTTTAATTCAAAAGGCAGATCATGTTTATCCAATGCTTGCTCAAACAACCTGAAATAGTAATCACCCAATCCGCGAAAATAGCTGACCTGGCTTCTTCTTTTAACTGTGTACAAGTCTATGAATGATCTTACATGACGGTTATAGGGCATCTCTATCACGTAAGGCATCAGGCTTAGGCGCAATTTAATAACAGAATCGGACACCTGAATATCAGGTGCGACAGTATCACACCGACTTTTCTTTGACTTATCATGGTACCAACTTGACAACATATGATCCAGCGCATAAGTCACTTCATCAGGTATGGGGATAGAGTCAACAACTATTGAATCAACCGGATCTTCAGAAATTTTCACATCAGTCACAGGCAAAGAAACTTCCACATCAGTTTCAGCCAACGCCAGGCAGGTTGGAAATAGCAACGCAAGAATAATAAAGATTTTCTTTGAGAACATTCGAATTTAAAATTTTAAATAAGCGGTAAGACCGTAAGAAAAAGATGATTTTGAAAAATGATTACGGGCCAATCTGTCATTGATAATGGCTGGTCGCAGCTTTAACGAAAGGTCCGTTGACACATCAAAATCATACAAGTGTGCATCTACAAAAGCATCTATTAAAGTCAGACCGTAATAAGCAACAGAAATAATAATGCTCAAATCCCTGTTGTAACGCGACTTGTCCATTGCACTCCTCAGTAAGTTCGTGTAGGCAGTCTGACCGCCGTAACTGTCCATCGTAAACCCCCGCGGTATAATTTCCAAATGGCTATTGGTAGTGGCATCATCATCCGTAATATCTAAATAAGCATTTTTATAAGATGTATATTGTTGGGAATTCCAATTGATGGCATAAAAACACCCTAAAAATCCTCCGTAAACAATCGGAAGCTTCCAATATTTCTTGTTCTTGATTTGTCCGTAACCGGGAATAACAGCACCCAGCCAAATGGTATGAACCGGATCTGGCATAAAGGAATCGACTTCCACAACTTTCAACACATCTTCTATAACATACAACTGTGAATCACTGAAATCAATTACCTGAATTGGTTGAATGGAATCTGACTGAATGGAGTCTCGCACATCAATCAGCACAGGATTGTCTTGTCCCAACGAAGGCATGGCAATAATTATGAGTATTACCAGGACAAGTCCTATTTTAGACCGTTCCATCACAACGAATGACTTGCTTTAATTCTTGTCTATATGATCCAACAAACCCATGATGCGGGTCAATTCATCATCATCTTTAAAGGGTATGATGATCTTTCCTTTTCCTTTATCATCGGATACGAGTTTGACACGGGTATCAAACAGCCTGGTAAGTCTGGATTTTAACTCTTGATATTCAGCAGGTTTTTCTTTTGATGCAGTCGGTCGCTTTTTCTCGAAAGATTCGGTTTCATTGTACAAACGTACCAACTCTTCTACTTTTCTCACCGAAAAACCTTGTTTGAGTATCATCTCATACAAATGGAGTTGTGCCACGGGATCATTCAGACCAAGAATTGCCCGTGCATGTCCCATATCTATTTTTTTATCTTTGATGCCTATTTGAATTTCAGCAGGCAACCTGAGCAAACGTAAATAATTGGCAATGGTAGCCCGCTTTTTCCCAACCCGCTCACTCAGGCGCTCTTGTGTCAATTTATACTCCTCCATCAGGCGATAGAACGCCAAGGCTATCTCAATGGCGTTCAAATCTTCCCGTTGAATATTCTCCACTAACGCCATTTCCATCACCTGGTCATCGGCAGCAGTGCGAATATAAGCGGGGATAGACTTCAAACCAATCATTTTGGCTGCCCTGTATCGCCTTTCTCCGGCTATCAACAAATAGGTATTATCCTCATTTTTCCTCAAGGTAATGGGCGATACAACTCCTATCTCACGAATGGACGTAGCAAGTTCTTCCATAGCCTCAGGGTCAAAATGAGTTCTTGGCTGATTGGTATTCACAACAATCAAATCAAGAGCTATATCATTAATCGACGAAGACCCCCCAACATTCAAAGAATCTGTATCAATCAATGCACCCAACCCTTTCCCTAAACCGGTTGTTATCTTAGCCATATTATTAATGTTTTGAGTTTATGCTGATATCATCGTGTCGCAATCTGTGCGATATATGTAGTCCGATATACAGTATCCAAATTAAATCTCCTGGATAAAATCACCACAATCAAATTGCATTTTTCCGTATCAATTCTTTGGCAAGATCCATATAGTTATTACTTCCCTTAGAATCCGGATCATAAAGCAGGGCAGGCTTGCCGTGACTTGGGGCTTCACTCAGCCGCACATTCCGGCTGATCACGGTTTCAAATACCATCCCTTCAAAGTGTTTTCTAACCTCTGCCAGCACTTGATTTGCCAAACGTAAACGGTTGTCGTACATGGTCAATAAAAAGCCTTCAATCTCCAAAGCCATGTTCAGCTTACTCTTGATAATTTTAATGGTATTCAGCAGTTTACTGATTCCTTCCAGGGCAAAATATTCACACTGCACAGGAATAATTACCGAATCGGAAGCCGTAAGTGCATTGACAGTTATCAGTCCTAATGAAGGTGAACAGTCAATCAATATATAGTCATATTTTGCCTGAAGCGGTGCAATGACTTCTTTCATCACCCGTTCCCGGTTTTCCATGTTCAACATTTCAATTTCTGCACCTACCAAATCTATATGAGAGGGTAAAATACTCAATTTCTTTATTTCAGTGCCGCGGATAGCTTGTTCCGGAGGAACCTGGTCAATCAAACACTCATAAATCGTGAATTCGAGGGTGCGCACATCAATTCCCAATCCTGAAGAAGCATTTGCCTGAGGGTCAGCATCAACGATCAACACTTCTTTTCCCAGTGTAGCTAAAGAGGCTGCAAGGTTAATGGCGGTTGTAGTCTTGCCTACCCCACCCTTTTGATTTGCTAAGGAAATAATTTTACCCATTATACGTTTGTGTTTATCTCTGAACGAAGTCTTAATTTTATTGACTCGCAAAGATAAGAAAAATAAATTGATTTTTTATTTATCTTTGCAAGTCAGGACATCCATTCAAAATGCACAAAACCTCTCCGGAAAACCTACATAAACATATGAGAAAAAGCAAATTAAAACATTTTCTATTGCTCTTCTCCACGCTATCCGTTTTAGCATTTTTTACTTTTTATACCTTCAGAATAGATTTGACCGAAGACAATAGGTACAGTATTTCTCCCTATACGGTACAATTGATGAAAAATTTAAATCAACCTGTACACATCACTTTGTATCTGAATGGCGACCTGAATCCGGCTTTTCACCGACTTAGAAAAGCGACAACAGACATCATTGACGATCTATCTAAACATACCAGGTTCGCAGTTTCAACGACTTATGTCAATCCATCCCGAGCCGGTACGGAAGAAGAACGCTTGCAAATCTTCAGTGATTTGGCGGAACGCGGACTTACACCGACAGAGGTTTATATGCGCGACAAAGAAGGTAAGTCTACGCGTAAAATTATTTTCCCCTGGATTGAAATTGAAACAGATACCCGAAAAATTGCAGTTCCATTGCTGAAGAACCTCCGCAATAAATCCGGAGAGGAAAACATTAACATCTCTATTGAAAATTTAGAGTTTGAAATTGCCGATGCCTTACGAAAACTGAATTTAAAAACCGTACGAAAAATTGCTTTTTTAGAAGGACACGGCGAATTTAGTGAAGCGGAAACCTATGAAATTACCAAAAGCCTGAGCAGGTATTATCAAATTGATCGCGGAGCATTAAACAAGGATGCTTCGGTCTTAAATGACTATCCCCTGATCATAGTTGCCGGACCGCAAACTGCTTTCAGTGAAGAAGACAAATACATTTTAGACCAGTATATCATGTATGGAGGCAGCATACTTTGGCTGGTTGATGGCGTGAAATATGACAAGCAACAACTTACAGAGAAAGGCTTTACGCCTGTCATAGAAGCTGACTTGAATTTGCAGGACATATTTTTCAGGTATGGAGTCAAAATCAATCCGGTCGTCATTCAGGATTTACAATGCGTCAACACACCTGTAAACGTAGCTCCCAAGGGAGAACAGGCACAATTTGATTGGATACCCTGGCATTATGCTCCGCTTTTATTAAGCTCAGATATCCACCCCATCAGTAAAAATACAGGTGGAATATTATCTGAATTTGTATCCGGCATCAGCATTATCGGCAAATTGGAAAATATGGAAACAGAAGTGCTGTTGGTAAGTTCCCATCAATCCAAAGTCACGGCAGCTCCTGCAATAGCATCCTTTCACACTGTACAAGATACTGACCCTAACACTTTTCATTCGAGCTATTTGCCGGTCGCTGTGATGGTAAGCGGTAATTTTCAATCTAATTTCAACAACCGGATACCACCGACTGATGTTATCACCGAAAGACCTTTCAAATCGGTTGGGAACCACACGCGACAACTGTTTATTGCCGGATCAAGCATCATACGGAATGAAACCACCGGCATTGCAAGTGACAGCACTTGTTTACCACTTGGATACGACAGGACAACGGGCTTTACTTATGGTAATGAACTGTTTTTGATCAATGCCGTCCATTACCTCACCAATCAAGAAGAATTGATAGAACTCAGGGCAAAATCAATTAAAATTCGATTGCTGAACCAAGGCATCAGCTTGCAAAACAGAACAAAATTGCAAATCATCAATATTGCATTGCCATTTGTTTGTCTTTTGCTGTTCGCTTTTATCTTCAACCATTTCAGAAAGAAAAAGTACACGCAAAAAGTAAAATGATAGAGATGTTTTTACCTTTTGCACCTACCATGAAAACTTATCCAATGGCGGTGTCTCATATGATTGAATTACTACCCTGATTAAGATTCTCTTTTTAAGACCATTAATTATTTTGAAAAATACAGGAAGATAGAATCCCCTCTGATTTAATTTTTTATCTTTGCACTTCAATTCTCTCTCGTGAATTATCACTTAAAACAAAGAATTATGAGACGTGCAATTTTTCCGGGTACTTTCGACCCGTTTACCATTGGACATTACAGCATCGTACAACGTGGTTTGTCCATATTCGATGAAATCATCATCGGTATCGGTGTAAATCAGTTCAAAAAAACCCTTTTTGATGACGCCAAACGATTAGACATCATCGAACAGGCATTTGCAGACGAGCCAAGAGTAAAGGCAATGGTTTACAACAGTCTGACCATTGATTTTGCCAAATCGGTAGAAGCAGGTTTTATTTTGAGGGGATTACGTACTGTTGCCGATTTTGAATACGAAAGAACTATTGGTGATACAAACCGGATTCTTTCGGGAATAGAAACAGTAATATTATTTACCGAATCTACTTACGCTCACATATCCTCAACAGCTACCCGCGATCTGATGAGCTATGGAAAAGATATTTCTGAGTTTTTGCCACCGAACGTGAGAATTTGAACTAAGAACGATGAACGAAGAGCTAAGAGCTAAAAGCTAAAACTGAACTCGCGACCCCGGAACACGGACCTCGGAACGCGTTAACTTCCATAACTTCTATAATTATAAAATAACTTCCAAAAAATATGAACTCCAAACTCCCTCATACCCTACTTTTCCTCATCTTGTTTTTGGGACTCCCGGCTACGACCACGGCGCAGGAAGAAACTACCAAGACCTTCAATATCAGTAAGAGCCTGAGCATTTTCAATTCCGTGCTAAGAGAACTTGACATGTATTATGTGGACACTTTGCAACATGAGCAAATGGTCAGGTCGGCTATAAATTATATGTTGAGAGACCTGGATCCATATACCGTGTACATACCTGAATCAGAAACAGAAGATATCACTTTCATGACTTCCGGGGAATATGGCGGTATAGGTGCCATCATTACAAAAACCGAAGAAGGAATTTGTGTTTCAGAACCTTATGAAGGTATGCCGGCACAAAAATACGGTCTGAAAGCAGGTGATATCATTTTGGAGATTGACGGAGAAAAGACGACGGATCTCTCTGTTTCTGAGGCAAGTTCAAAGTTAAAAGGTACTCCCAATACGGAAATTAAGCTAAAAATTCAACGCTACGGAGATAAAAAACCTTTTGAGAAAAAGTTTCTGCGCGAAAAAATTCACATTCCGCCCATTTCATTTTCGAAGATTGTTGCCCCCGGAATTGGATTCATCTTTCTGAATGACTTTACAGAACAAGCATCCCTGGAAGTTAAAAACATCATCATGGACATGCAGGCTAAACATCAAATTGGATCTCTTATTTTAGACTTAAGGGGAAATGGCGGCGGATTGATTGATGAAGCTGTAAAAATCATGGGATACTTTGTCCCAAAGGGAACTGAGATTGTCAGTACAAAAGGCAAAACTCCTCAAGCATCTCATACCTATAGAACAACCCTTGACCCGATCTTTCCTGACATGAAACTGGTTGTATTGGTGAACAATGCTTCAGCTTCGGCTTCGGAAATACTTGCCGGAGCGGTGCAAGATCTTGATCGTGGTATTGTGATTGGTGAGCGGACTTTTGGTAAAGGATTGGTGCAAAACATCAGACCGGTCAGTTACGGAGGTCACGTAAAAGTGACAACAGCAAAATACTACATCCCAAGTGGTCGTTGCCTCCAGGCCATTGATTACGCGCAAGGGAAAGAAGACGGTATTTTGAGGCGTATCCCTGACAGTCTTAGTCAAGCATTTAAAACCAAGGGCGGTAGGACAGTTCTTGATGGGGGCGGTATCATTCCTGACTCCATCACCCAGGATGAACGCAAGATAAATATTGCATATTATATTTACGCAAAAAACTTGTATTTTAGTTTTGCCAACCGCTATGCCGCTCAACATGCTTCTATTCCACAACCTGCTGAATTCAAATTAACAGATCGGGATTTTGATGATTTCATTGCTTTCATCAAAGAAAAGAAGTTTACTTATACCCCACAGACAAAAGAATATTTTGATGAGTTGTATAACTTTTCCAAATTGGAAGGTTTAGATAAAGAAGCTGAGGCTGAATTTGAAGCTTTGCGTTCAAAATTACTTCCCGACCTTGACGTTAAATTACGTGAAAACAAGGATGAGATTTTGGGTTTATTGGGAGTTGAAATTGTCAAAAGATATTATTATCAAAAAGGAGCCATCGAATACTCCCTCATCGATGATAAAGATTTAAAGGTGGCTGTTGAGCTGCTGAACGATCAGGCCAAATTTCTTGCTCTGCTGCAAAAAGGAATAGAATAAAGTGAAAAGACTCAGACAGGCTTACAAGTACTTTGTCCATTTGTTGACTGCACGTAACACAAGTGGCTTTGGCGTACATTCTCCTTATATGTACGAGTTCATTCAATCCGTTCTGAGAGTAAGACACCCCTTTTATGCCTTTGAAAAAATAGAGGCGGTACGAAAACAAATGCTTGCCGACAACAGTAAAATTTTCGTTACGGATTACGGTACAGGCACTGACAGAAAAAGAACTGTTTCAGAAATTGCACGGCGCGCATTGAAAGAGCCTGCAATGGCACAAATACTATTCAGAATTGTTCATCATCATCAGCATAAAAACATCCTCGAACTCGGGACTTCCTTAGGGATCAGTAGCATGTACATGGCATCGGCTTCAGTAGGCTGCCAGGTCGTTACTTTAGAAGGCTGCCCTGCAATCAGTGCTTTGGCGCAACAAAACTTTGACCGGCTCAGACTAAAACACATCAAGTTGATTAATTGTAATATAGACAAACAACTCAGCAATATCTTATCAACCATCGGTAAATTAGATTTTATTTTCATTGACGCCAACCATCGTTATGAGCCGTTGATGCGTTATTTTGAAACTTGTTTAAACCATGTAGATGAAAAAGCCATCTTTGTAATCGATGATATTTACTGGTCGGCAAAAATGGAAAAAGCGTGGAAAGAAATAAAAGAACACGAAATGGTAAAAGCTACTATAGATGTCTATCATATGGGTATTGTTTTTTTGAATCCGATACTTCATAAAAAGCATTATGTTGTAAGAACTAAGAGCTAAGAACGATGAGCTAAGAACGATGAGCTAAGAACGATGAACGAACCCGACCACGCGACCCCGGAACACGGAACTCGGAACGCGTTAACTTCCCTAACTTCTTTAACTTCTAAAAAACTACTAACTACTAACTACTAACTACTAAAAATAACTTCTATAACTTCCACAAACATTTAAAGTAAACATTGTCATGAAAATCTACACTAAAACAGGCGACAAAGGAAAGACGAGTCTTATTGGCGGCACAAGAGTTTGGAAAAACGATGCCAGGCTGGAGGCTTATGGAACCATCGATGAACTTAATACGTTTATCGGTGTATTAGTGACTGGTAAACTGCCTGAAGACGTACAGGAGTTTTTGATAAGTGTCCAGCATCAATTATTTACCATTGGATCTTTCCTGGCTACCGACCGTTCGAAAACAGAAATCAAATCAGCCTCCGTCATTCATGAAGCAGATGTTCAGGCATTAGAGCAAGAAATTGACAGGATGAACGAATCGCTTCCGCCCATTCGGAAGTTTATTTTGCCGGGTGGAAGTAATGCCGGCTCCATAACCCATGTTTGCCGCGCAATTACCCGCAGGGCTGAGCGGAAAATCTTACATTTGGTGCAAACAGGTTTCGAAATTGATGCTTTATTATTACAATATGTCAACAGATTATCTGACTACCTGTTCGTTTTATCGCGCTATCTCACTGTTTCTGAGGGGAATAAAGAAATTTTCTGGGAAAGTTAGGAATAATCATTTTTTTTTCTATGTTTGCAAAATATTTAGGAGTATAGTACTTAAACATTTTTTAATGTGACCCGACTATGTATTGGACTTTAGAATTAGCATCAAAAATTGAGGATGCACCTTGGCCCGCAACAAAAGATGAACTGATTGATTATGCCATCAGATCAGGTGCACCCTTAGAAGTTGTTGAGAATCTACAAGAGATTGAAGATGAAGGCGAAGTTTATGAGTCAATAGAAGATATCTGGCCAGACTATCCCACCAAGGAAGATTTCTTCTTCAATGAGGACGAATACTAACCAAGAGCGGTCTCAAAACAATTATTCAACTAGTAAATAACAAGGTGTCTTAGAAATATCCAAACGCTAGGACACCATTTTCGTATCCACCATAAGCCTGTATAACAAACATCATTTGCAGTCCGGTTCCGGCCGTATTTTTTCAAGCACAAACAATTTTTCGGTATTTTATAAGTTAAATAGCTGTACACTGTGTGACTTTTCGGATAAGTTGTACAGTTGACTGATAAGAGAATGAAAAATAAATGCATGAGAAAAGTTGTTTTTTGTCTTTTCTTAATTTCTTTCTTGAACCTCCACGCACAGTTCGATGCGCAACTGAGTCAGTATATGCTGCACCCAACCGGCTTTAATCCCGCTGCCGTTGGTGAGAGTGGAATGTTGGATGTAAGCGGACAACACAGACTGCATTGGGTAGGTATGCCGAACGGTGGCTCTACGACAGTGTTTAATATTAATACCCCTTTTAAAATTGCCGGTAAGCAACAAGGTGTAGGCATCAGTTTTATCAACGATAATGTGGGTCTGTTCATCAATCGCACTTTTCATGTCCAATATGCTTATAAAATCAAAATTGGAGAAGCAGCCTTGAATATTGGACCGGGATTGGGATTTGTAAGCGTAGGGTTTAAAGGTGACAGCGTGCGCGGTCCGCAGGTACAAATCGGAGATTATCACGACATCAACACTGATCCGGCGATCCCCACCACTTTAATTGAAGGTATGAATCTGGATATTGATGTAGGCACATGGTTTACCTACAAGGGTTTTTATGCAGGTGTTTCCTATTCTCACCTCAACCAACCTGTTGTGGAATGGGACGAAACGCACGAATTTAGTCCGACAAGCTCCCTGTTTGTTACTTCCGGATATAATTTCTCATGGAAAAATCCCAAATTCGTATTTAAACCATCCATGCTGGTGAAAACTGATTTTTCTGCCTTTCAACTGGATTTATCAACTTTGGTTGAATATAACAATCAATATTGGGGCGGCTTATCCTATCGTTGGAGTGATGCGGTCGTTTTCCTGGCCGGTATCCATATCGGCAATGGTCTGGCCATCGGATACTCCTTTGATCTGCCTGTTTCACATATGATCAAAGCAAGTTGGGGCTCTCACGAAGTCATGCTTTCCTACGTCTTTGACATCAAGTTCGGCGACTCATCACGCCGAAAAAAATATAAAAGTATCAGAATTCTTTAGTTTGACAGAATAAAATGAACGCTTTTCCGTTTGATAGATTGACAATAAAAATTTCTAACCATATGAATAAATTATTTGTTATCATTGCATCAGTACTGTTGGTAACATCCTGCAACAGACCGGTAGGTGAACTTGCAACCTCCCCCAACTCATCAAAAATGGGGTTCTCGGACACCAAACCGCTTGGCATGCAATTAATTAAAAAAGGAACTTTCATGATGGGTGCACATATGCCAAACGGCATGTTCCCCGGACGGGAAGCCACACGCCAGGTGACGGTCGAGTCCTTTTTTATGGATGAAGCTGAAATCACCAACGATCAGTACCGGCAGTTTGTGTTGTGGGTACGTGATTCCATCGCATACCGCGAACTCATCAATGTCGGCAGATACGAATATATGATTGATGATCCGGATAGCGAAAGTGATTCAATCAGGATCAGATGGTCACAACGCATTCGTTGGAACGACCGGGATGAAGATGTACAAGAAGCTCTATCTACTTTGTATTATTCGGGTAGAGATAATTTAGGTACGCGACAGTTGAATGCTGCGCGCATGATATATCGGTATGAGATTTTCAATTACGACCAGGTGTCGTTGCCACGCAACCAGTTTAATTATATCACCAACTCCTATCCCGAAGGCGCTTATGTGTCGGTTGACACCACCTACTATGATGACAACAACCATCTGGTGACAAGGACTATCAACAGGAAACTGACCAACAGGCAAGATTTTTATTCGACCAAAATGTTGAATATTTATCCTGACACCCTGACCTGGACAAGAGACATTCGTTTCTCCTACAACGATCCGAAAATGAAAATGTATTTCAGTGATCCAAACTACACAGACTATCCGGTGGTGGGCGTAAACTGGGAACAAGCCCAGGCTTTTTGTCACTGGCGTACTGAGTTGTATAACAACACCCATAAAGTAAAAGTGGAGCCCTACCGCCTACCTACTGAAGCAGAATGGGAATTTGCAGCCAAAGGACGCGACAAAGATGCAATTTATCCCTGGAAAGGCAATAAGATAATTGACGAACAAAAAAACTGTTATTTAGCTAACTTCAAACAAGAAAGAGGCAATTATGTGAATGATGCGGGCGTAACGACCAAGCCTGTAAAATCTTATAATATAGTACCCAATGCCAATGGTTTATATGATATGGCAGGCAATGTGGCAGAATGGACTTCAACCGCCTATTTTGGTACTACCAATATGGTTACCGCCGACATCAATCCTAACTTTGAATACAATGCCAAAGCAGATGACCCCGTGCACATGAAACGGAAAGTTGTTAAAGGCGGTTCATGGAAAGATATTCCGTATTTCTTACAATCCGGAACAAGAACTTATGAGTACCAACATGTTAGCAGACCATACATAGGATTCAGATGTGTTCGGTCTTATAGAGGTGATATTAGATAATTTTTTTCTGAAACTTATAGCATTTAAGGAATATGGTAGATAAATTAAAAAAATTAGGGTCTGTAAAAATCCCTACCAAAGATAAACTTTTCAATGTAGGTTACGGCGTCGGTGCATCCATCGTGATTATTGGCGTGCTCTTTAAATTGATGTACTGGCAAGGCGCAAACATCATGTTGACAGTCGGATTGGTAACTGAAGCCCTGGTGTTTTTCATGAGTGCTTTCGAGAAGCCGTTGAAAACATATGAGTGGGACAAGATAATTGATTTTGATAGTGGAAAATTAGACTTGCATATCGATCCCAGGTCATTTATTCCCCCTGCTCCATCACCTTCGGACATGCCGGCTCAACAACATTTTCCGTCAGCAACTCATCCTCATCCCGTACATTCCCAGGCTCCAGCATTTCCGGGTGTTACAAACATCGAAGGTCTCAGTGATGAAGACGCGCAAAAACTCAGCATGAGCATTCAAAATCTGACACGCACAGCAAGTCAGTTGAATGAAATTGCCAGCTTCTCTTTGGAAACAGAGAAACTAACTCAAAGCATACAAGCTTTTTCAGAAAACACTGCCAAATACGTTCAAAATCAAGAGGCTTTGTTTAGGGCAACGGATATCTTGCTACAACTCTACGAACGTATAGGAGAAGATACCGAAAAGATTGAAGTGAACACACAAGAGTACCGCAACAAGGTAGAAAAAATCAACAACAACTTAGCCGGTATGAATTCAATTTATGAAATACAATTGAAAGATGTTCATACGCAATCTGTACATTTCCACAATCAGGCAGAAATCTCCAAGCAGCTTTCGGACGAAATGAAAAATGTTACCGGAGAAATGAGCAAACTAAAGAATGTTTCGGACGATTTTTCACTGGCAACAGAAAAACTGAAAACCAATGCAAATGAATTGGCAGATAATATTGCAAAACTGAACAGCATATATGGCAATATGCTGAATTCAATGGGTTAAATCAAACAAGCAGAATCAAGTATAAAAAGATATTATGGGTGGAACCAAGAACTGTCCGGAAACCCCGCGACAACGGATGATTGGCATGATGTACCTGGTACTGATTGCCTTACTTGCACTGAATGTCTCCAGCGAAATTTTAAACGGTTTTAAAATGGTGGATGACAGTCTGCATACTTCTACTCTTTCCATTGACGAGCAAAATCGTCGCCTTTATCAGGAATTTCACGCCATGTATGCAGAAAATCCGCAAAAGGTAGGCGAATGGCTTGAGAAGGCAAAAATTGTTCAACACGAAGCTGATGAGCTTTTCAACTATATCCATCAATTTAAAGTTGATATTCTTAAACTTGCCGATAAGGAAAAGGCCGACACGATATCGGCAAGAAATATCTACAAAAGAGAAGATTTGAATGTGCCTTCGCATTATGCACTACATGAAGGCAATGGAACTAAGTTGAAAGAAAGGATTGAACATTTTCGCGATTTGATGATCTCCCTTGTTAACGGTAATCACGGGGATCATGAAGTGTTTCAAGACGTCTTCTACACAGGCAACATCAATAATAAATCCTGGGAAATAGCTACTTTCGATAATATGCCGGTTTCCGCCGTAATTACCATTCTTACCAAATATCAGAATGACGTGCGAAACACAGAGTCGAAAGTTATACAACACCTGAAAGAAAGTACGGACGAAGGCGATGTCAGGGTGAACAAACTTGATGCTTTCGTAGTGGCTGAATCCAACTATGTAATGGAAGGTCAGGAATATCGTGCAAAAATTTTATTGGCAGCAGTGGATACCACCAAAGCCCCCAATATATACGTTAATGGAAACAAATTAAGTGGTAACAATTATGTCACAACCGCTTCACGGGTTGGTGAGCACAGCTATTCCGGATACATTGAATTTCCCAACAATCTCGGTGAAATTCAAAAATTCGACTTCACAAGCAAATACAATGTTGGTAAACCGGCAGCCATCATTTCAAATGATGATTTGAATATCCTGTATCGCGGGTTCGACAACAACATCAGTATTTCAGCACCGGGTATTCCGACCGAAAATCTGCGCATAGATGTCAAAGGCGGAACTGCCACGCAGAAGTCAAGCGGCAAATACATCATCAAACCTACCGCCAACAGTGTTGAGGTTTCAGTTATCGGCAACATCAGCGGAAGGCAAATAAATATGGGGAGTAACACCTATAGGGTACGTCAACTGCCCGACCCCAAGCCCTATGCGATATATAAAGACAACAACGGTAACATCCGAAGCGTATTTGACGGCAGTGTACACGGACCTACCTTCGTGGCCGGTAACCCGACTGTAACGGCAGGCTATGGCGAAGATGCCCTGATACAAGCCAATTTTAAAGTAAAATCATTTGCCATCAGAATAGGTCGGAGAACCTACAATTCGAACGGGCCCGATTTCTCTGCGGAACAAATTTCCGTCATCAGTAACTTACCGTCCGGAACACCCCTGATCATCCAACGTATCATGGCAGTGGGACCCGATGGATTGGACAGAAACCTGTCGGCTGTAGCAATCGAGGTATTGTAAGATCTTTATAAATTTTATAAAACTCAAAAAACATCAATTAAAAAAGATGAAGACAATCAATAAAATCCTTGTTTCTATTTTTTTAATATACGGACTCAATGCATCAGCGCAGGATCCGAGTCTGAATTTCTTTGACAGCAGCGGTGTTATCAATTATTCCGAAATGCTGACCAATGATTTGGGTTATTTGCTCACTCATATGGACAACAGGGCTGATGATGTGGTTTGGGCACATATCACCTACAGCATCATCGACATGCGGGATAACATTAACACACAATTGGCGTTCCCGACAGGACAAGATGCCAATTTTAAAAATCTTTTCAGATTAGTTGCTGAAGCCATTGTGGATAAAACACCGGTTTATTACCCTAATGAAGCAGAATTAACACCTGTTTTTGACACAGTGAATCTTGTGCCCCGCAACAAGTTATCAGATGTTTTCTTTATTGAAACATTTGTAGGCGGAGCGCAATACATCGACCCGCTTTTTGAGCTTGATTCAGTAAGCAATACTGTATCACTGAACAACCGCATCTACGATCGTTTTGCAAGAGGAGTCAATAAATTTTTAATCCAACAAGTGTATTACTTCGATACGCATCTTTCAAGAATGCATAGCAAAATAATAGGCATTGCACCCCTGATGATCATGGAAGATGCCGCAGCACCCATGTTTCCATCTTTTGATGATGATGAAGAAGGAGGTACAAATGACGATGCAGCCAACATGCAGCAATTGAAAAATACGCTTCGGGAATCCATCGTTTGTTGGTTGCTTTATGATGACTTGCAAGCTCATTTCTCCAAACAGCCTGTTTTCCCTGAAAACAACATGGCACAAAGAATAAGCTATCACGAATTCTTTTCGAAGAAAATGTACTCTTCATATCTGATAGGTGATAACAACCTTATGAAAAGGCTTTACAGCAACACATCAACATTGAGTAGCGCGGAACTCAGCGAAGAAATCACCAATATCGAACGCAAATTAATCGAGATAGAATCGCAACTTTGGGGGAAATAAAAACATGCGCATAGCCGGTTTAATTTCGGGAGGAGTAGATAGTTCAGTAGTCGTTCATCTGCTTAAAGAAGCGGGGTACAACCCTACCCTATTTTACATCAAGATAGGCATGGATGACGATGATCTATTGCATTGCGATTCGGAAGAAGACATTGAAATGGCTACGCTGGTTGCTCACAAATACGGTTGCGAATTAGAGATTATCGACTTGCATCGTGAATATTGGGATACGGTCGTTGCCTACACAATCGATAAGGTTAGAAAAGGTTTCACGCCCAATCCGGATGTGATGTGCAACAAATTGATCAAGTTCGGTGTATTTGAAGAAAAAGCCGGCCGAAACTTTGATAAAACAGCCACAGGTCATTACGCAACCATCATCGAAAAAGATGGAAAAACCTATCTTGGAACAGCCAAAGATGTCCTAAAAGATCAAACAGACTTCCTCGCACAGATCAATCATTTGCAAGTTTCTAAACTGATGTTCCCTATTGGGAATCTGATGAAAGAAGAAGTGCGCCGGATTGCAACACGAGCCAATTTGCCCAGTGCAAAACGACATGACAGTCAGGGTATTTGTTTCCTGGGCAAAGTAAACTACAACGATTTTATCCGCAAGTATTTAGGAGAAAAAAAAGGACCCATAGTAGAATTGGAAACCGGAAAAATTTTAGGCTATCACAAGGGCTATTGGTTTCACACGGTCGGGCAACGCAAGGGATTAGGACTTTCCGGAGGTCCCTGGTTTGTCATTCGAAAGGATGTTGAAGCCAATATTATTTGGGCCTCCAAGGGCTACGAGGTAGAAGCTGTCTATGGAGACGAATTCGCCATGCAGGATTTTCATTTTATCACGGAAAATCCCTGGACAGACCTTCGTTCAGGAATAGACATTACCTTTAAAATCAGACATACACCCGAGTTTACTCCGGGAAAAATCTTTAAAACCGATAGCGGATACCAAGTACTTTCATCTGAAAAAATACACGGCATTGCTCCGGGACAATTTGGAGTTATTTATGATGCTGATAGCAAGATATGCATCGGCAGCGGAGAAATTATTTCTGCCTGAAAAATAACTGAATGGGCGTTCCCTTAAAATTCCACTTCGACCTGATCTTATTTTCCAAAAACCGCCTGTACGGTTCCTTGATGTATTGAGGTAAGTTGGCAAAGAAAATAAAAGTAGGTATCTGAGTGTTGGGCAACTGGGTGACGTATTTAATTTTGATGTATTTCCCCTTTAAAGCCGGAGGCGGATAATTCTGGATCAACGGCAATAAAAACTCATTCAATTGAGAAGTGGGAATTTTCCTTTGTTTGTTTTTATAAACCTCTACAGCCGATTCAACCACCTTTAAAATGCGTTGTTTGGTTATTGCCGATGTAAAAACAACCGGGAAATCAACAAAAGGAGCAAAACTGTCACGTATTGACTTTTCAAGCTCCTTGACATCTTTAGGGTCTTTTTCCGTGATCAAATCCCATTTATTAACAGCGACTACCAGGCCCTTTTTATTTTTCTGGATCAGGGAGAAGATGCTCATATCCTGCCCTTCAAGTCCGCGGGTGGCATCTACCATCAAAATGCAAACATCGGCATTTTCAATAGCACGAATAGAGCGCACCACGGAATAATACTCCAAATCTTCCTGCACTTTGGCTTTTTTGCGTATTCCGGCGGTATCAATCAAATAAAAATCGTATCCGAATTTATTAAAGCGTGTATAAATTGAATCGCGCGTTGTTCCGGGGATATCCGTCACAATGGTTCTTTCTTCACCGGTAAAAGCGTTAATAATAGATGATTTTCCAACATTAGGACGCCCAACTATTGCAAAACGCGGGAGATCAAGTAGCTCAGTTTCTTTCGAAGTTTCTACAGGGCCAAGCAATTCTACCACACGATCCAGCAATTCGCCCGTACCCAAGCCGTTGATAGCAGAAACAATAAAAGGATCACCCAGTCCTAAAGCATAAAACTCAGCGGCATTATACTGCCAGTCGAAGGTATCCGACTTATTGGAAACTACTATAACAGGCTTATCAGCTCTCCTTAAAATGGCAGCAACCTCATTATCCAAATCGGTGATGCCGGTCTGGACATCCACAACAAACAGAACCACATCCGATTCTTCCAAAGCCAAGGTCACATGTTTTTTGATCTCTTCTTCAAAAACATCCTCTGTGTTCACCACCCAACCTCCGGTGTCAATCACGGAAAACTCGCGCCCTACCCACTCACATTTACCATACTGACGATCACGCGTAGTCCCTGCCTGTTCATTCACAATGGCACGGCGGCTCTTGGTAAGCCGGTTGAACAAAGTGGATTTACCCACATTCGGACGTCCTACGATGGCGACAATATTTCCCATTTTGATGTGTTTTTGAACTGAAAAATTTAGGTTGCAAAAATACTTAAAAATACACGGATGGACAAAGTACGAAACAAAAAGGCAATAAAAAAGGATGAAACTTTGCACATCCATGCTTTAGTTTCACCCTTCATTTTTATTAGTAGTCTCGTCGCTTCAAATAAAGCAGCGGACAAGATGGTTGATCAGCTCTTCATTCTACATTCAGAGTTACGCGCTTGAATGCAGTAACAGTAGCCTTATTCGCTTTCAAATAATCACTTACGGTTTGTTTAGATTCTTTGATAAAAGCTTGCTCCAATAAAGTAGATTCTGAGAAGAATTTATTCAGACGACCTTCGGCGATTCTATCCAAAATTGCTTCGGGCTTACCTTCCTGACGAGCTTTCTCCTTCCCAATCTCCAATTCCTGCTGAACAATTTTTTCAGGAACTGAACTTCTGTCGAGAGAAATTGGATTCATGGCAGCTACCTGCATTGCGATATCACGTGCTACCTGATAATCAACGTCCTTTTCTTCAAAAGATACAATAGACGCCAATTTGTTTCCGGGATGTATGTAAGCAGTTACAGTTGCACCTTCAACAAAAACATAGTAGTCTAATTCCATTTTTTCACCGGTAATACCTGAACGTTCAGTCACCAATTCAGCAATGGTCCGACCATCCATTTTTAAAGCGGCTACTTCTTCCGTTGTAGTTGCTTTGGCAGCCAAAGCTACATCTAAAATAGATTTTGTCAATGCGATGAAATCTTCATTCTTTGCTACAAAGTCTGTTTCACATTTCAGTGCAATGATTGCAGCATATCCATCTTTGATGCCGGCTAACACACAACCTTCGGAAGCTTCACGATCACTGCGCTTTGCAGCAACTGCCTGTCCCTTTTTACGAATAATCTCTACCGCCTTTTCGAAATCGTTTCCGGCTTCTATCAATGCATTTTTACAATCCATCATGCCGGCACCGGTCATGGTGCGCAATTTCGAAATATCTGCCATCGTTACAGCCATAATATCTAATATTTAAAAATTTTCTAATGTTTATAATTATCTAAAAAATCTGTACCTACAATTTACCGACTTTCAAATGGCAAATTGCAAAAGAGTTTAATCTTCATCATCATCTGTAGTAAACTTCCTTACTACATTGGCTTTTAAAGCATCTTCATCTTCTTTGCGAGTCCTCGGACGTCTTGAAACGCGTTGTTTTCTTTCTTTTACGACCACTTCTTCAGATTCTTCCAAAGTTTCGGCGCTGTCCACTTTTTCAACCTTACGTTCTTCCAATCCTTCTTGTATCGCTTCTGTCAAAGCTGTTACAATTACATCAATCGATTTCGTAGCATCATCATTAGCAGGGATCACGAAGTCTATTCCGTTTGGATTAGAATTGGTATCAACAATCGCAAACACCAAAATACCCAGGCGTTGAGCTTCTCTTACTGCGATTTGTTCTTTCATCACATCCACCACAAAAATGGCAGAAGGAAGACGTGTCATATCCACGATGGAACCCAAGTTTCTCTCCAACTTTTCACGTTGGCGGGAAATCTGCAATTTCTCACGTTTGGAGATGTTATCGAAAGTGCCGTCAACCGACATCTTGTCGATGGTAGACATTTTCTTGACAGCCTTACGGATGGTCGGGAAATTGGTCAACATACCTCCTGCCCAACGTTCGGTGATATAGGGCATTCCTACGGCTTTGGCTCTTTCCGCAACCACTTCCTTTGCTTGTTTTTTAGTTGCAACAAAAAGAATCTTACGTCCCGACTTAGCAATGGATTTCATTGCAGCGGCAGCTTCATCAATTTTAGCAACGGTTTTATGTAAATCAATGATGTGAATATCATTGCGCTCCATAAAAATATAAGGAGCCATTGCGGGATTCCATTTACGTTTCAAGTGTCCAAAATGACATCCTGCTTCTAATAATTGTTCAAAAGTTGTTCTTGACATTGTTAATTGTTATTTTGTTTACATTCTTTTAAAACCAATCCCCGGGTAGTCATCGACATCAATATCATGAGTCCCGAAAATTTAGATACTAAACTGAAATTATTTACACTATTTATCAACTTACCATTTACCTTTTCAAATGGCAAACAGTCAATTGTAAAATAGATAAATTTATCGTTTGGAGAACTGGAATCTCTTGCGAGCACCCGGTTGTCCAGGTTTCTTACGTTCCACAGTCCGTGGATCACGTGTCATGAAACCTTCTGATTTCAAAGCAGGTTTATCTTCCGGATTAATCTTCACCAATGCACGGGCAATGGCCAAACGCAACGCTTCTGCCTGACCTTTAAAGCCTCCTCCGTCAAGATTTACTTTTATATCATATTTTTCAACCACACCTAATTTGTTCAAAGGTTGCTTGACAATATACTGCAAAATAGGTGAAGGGAAATAGGCTTTCAATTCGCAATCATTAACGATGATATCACCTTTTCCTTCTTTCACGTAAATACGTGCCACTGCAGCTTTTCTTCTTCCTAGGGCATTTACTACTTCCATATTGATTATTTAAGTGCGTTTAAATCGATTTTTTTTGGTTTTTGTGCTTGCTTGTCATGTTCGGGACCGGCAAAAACATATAAATTACCGAGAATTTTTGCTCCTAACCTATTCTTTGGCAACATACCTCTTACAACTCTTTTAATAAATCTCTCCGGATCTTTTGCCATCAGTTCGGCAGGAGTTGATTTACGCTGTCCACCGGGATAACCGCTGTGACGATAATAAAACCGCTCTGTCCATTTATTGCCTGTCAAAATAACTTTATCAGCATTGATAATGATGACATTATCTCCACAGTCAACATGAGGAGTGAAATTGGGCTTGTATTTCCCGCGCAAAAGTTTGGCAACTTTTGATCCCATACGCCCCAATACCATGTCGGTAGCATCCACCACTACCCATTCTTTCTGCACAGTCGCTTTGTTGGCAGAAATGGTTTTGTAACTTAAAGTATCCACTTTTTAAAAATGTTTTTTTGTTTTTAATTCAATAATTATGCTTTCTATCAGTTTTTACCACCCTGCTCGAAAGAGGCTAATCGGCACGAACAGAGAGCATTAACTCGATAAAAAACATGCTTTTAAATCGGGATAATAAACGGACTGCAAAGATAATATAATTCTTTTAGTTACAAAAGACTTGAACATAAAATTTCGCAAACTGCGAAACCGATGAAAACTTCATCCGTTCATCCTTTACTAAACCCAATCCCCTAGAAGGAATTAGTCGTGTTTTGTTAAAAACTGAATATCTGATGTTATATTGCCCTTTCAGGGCGCGCGTTTTCTCTCCTCACTCCATTATAACCCAAGGCGTTGCCGTTGGGCTGATATATGTTGCCCCTTCAGGGCGAAAGACGATTTGCCAGCCTTTTTTGGCAATTATACCATGTTTTCGGTTATGCTGCGCCCTGAAAGGGCAACATACTTTAGCGCCTTGGGTCATGCTTGACTTTTTTTGCTTCGTTTTTTTGTATCAAGACAAAAAAATGAAGGGTAATTCAAGCTCAAAAATGAAGAAGAAATGTGGAACATTCATCTAAATTAAAGAATTTCATGTACCTTTGTGCGTGAATTTTTAGACATTAGATGAATCAACAACAATATCCGTCTTCTCTTTTGGAAGATGCCGTTAATGAATTTGCAAAGCTCCCCGGAATCGGAAGGAAGACAGCTTTACGCCTATGCCTCTACCTGCTAAGACAAAATGAAGCCGATGTTGAAAAGTTTGGAAATACATTTATTCGCTTGAGAAAAGAAATTCAATATTGCCGGGTTTGTCACAATATAGCCAATACCGAGGTTTGTGATATTTGCTCAAATCCGGGACGTGACCAATCCACAATTTGCGTAGTAGAAAACATCAAAGATGTTATTTCTATAGAAAACACCCAGCAGTTCAAGGGACTATATCATGTACTAGGTGGTATTATTTCACCCATGGATGGCATAGGACCCTCCGACATTGAAATCGGCAGCTTGATAGAAAGGGTAACAAAAGAAAAAATTAAAGAAGTTATTTTAGCGTTGGGAGCAACCATGGAAGGAGACACGACCAATTTTTACATATATAGAAAACTGGCATCTTTCCCGATACGCATCACAACCATTGCAAGGGGAGTGGCCGTCGGTGACGAATTGGAATATGCCGACGAAGTTACTTTAGGTAGATCCATCACCAACCGGATTGAATTTTCAAGTGTTATCAAATAGACAAAAACAATGAAGCAGACCCTAAAAAAACTGACAATTGCATATTATCTGATCTATCTAGCTGCCATCGCAGTTGCAGCAATAGGTTACCTGCTCTTTCGTTCAGGATTGGTAATCGACTCGAAAAGCCAAGCCGGAATTGTCATTTCATCTGTATTGATTCTTTTTATCATCTGCTCAATTCCGCCCTCTTTAGCAATTTTCAACAGAAAGACCAAGCAATGGGCTGAGTTGGAAGATGCGTCTGAAAAACTCAAAGAATATACAAAAGCTTCTATCATCAGACTTGCTATTGTAGGTAGTAATTTTCTGCTTGGAATATTATTCTTTTTTTTACTAAATTCGCAAAATATGATTATCCTTGCAGGAATTGCAGCCATAGCACTACTATTTTGCAAACCCGCAAAAGTCAAGATGATGGCGGAGCTGAAGATAAACGATGTTTAATGTGTAGTGTTTAACTGTTGAATTGTTGAATTGTTGAATTGTTGAATCGTTGAATTGTTGAATTGAGAGCAAAGAGCAAAGAGCAAAGAGCAAAGAGCAAGGAGTAAAGACAAAAGACAAAGAACTAAGAACGAAAAAACTATCAGCTACTAACTACCAACTACTAACTACTAACTACTTAAGTTAACTTCTTTAACTTCATTAACTTCAAAACTACTAACTACTAACTACCAAAAAATGATCATCGCTGTAGATTTTGACGGAACAATTGTTACCCATGAATATCCAAACATAGGTAAAGAGATTCCTTTTGCAATCGCAACACTCAAAAAAATTCAGGACGATTTTCACTACAGGCTGATTCTATGGACTGTACGTGAAGGCGAAAAATTAGAGGAAGCAGTGGAATTTTGCCGAAAAAGAGGCTTGGAATTTTACGCCGTAAACGCTAATTATCCGGAAGAAAAACCTGAGCATCAAGAGCCAAGGAAAATAAATGCTGATTTATTTATTGACAACAGCAACTTGGGAGGTTTACCGGATTGGGGCGTGATTTACCAAATGATTGCTTCCGAACAACAACATAATTTAGAGGCATTATTTAGTCCCTATGCAGGAATGGATCTTACAAATCTACAAAAAGGCAAGAAAAAGGGATTCTTTAAATCAATTTTCGGTTAACATGTCATTGGAAAACAACAAACTGATATTGCGGGCGGTAGAGCCTGAAGACCTGGAAGTTTTATATGTCTGGGAAAACATGCCTTCATTTTGGAAAACAGGCAATACCAGACAACCCTATTCAAAGTTTGCACTCAAAGAATATGTCAGCCAAATCAATTCTAACATTTACGAAACAGGGCAACTTCGTTTGATGATGGTTGCTAAGGAAAGCGGCAAAACCGTCGGAACAGTCGATTTGTTCGACTTCGACATACACCACAGTCGCGTTGCATTGGGATTGTTTGTCGCACCTGAACACCAAGGCAAAGGATTCGCAAAAGCAGCCCTGCAATTGGTGGAATCCTATGTATTTAATTTCCTGAAAATAAACCAACTATACTGCCACATCGCTGCAAGCAACAAAGCCAGCATCAACATGTTTACAAAAGAAAACTTCACCAAAACTAAATTGGCTGACTGGATAAAATCTGAATCAGGATTTGAAGATATTTTTGTATTTCAGCAATTTATCCGTGATTATCAGGGCAAAAAGCTCACTCCCTAATTGATATACACTTCCAACAAGGTCACTTCTCCTTGCGGCAACAATTCAACCTCCGCAACAGAAGCCGGAATCAGGACGGTTTCTCCTTTTTTCACCTTAGTCACATCACCGTTGCAACTGATCTCAAAATTACCCTCGACACACATATACACCACAAAAGAATCAAGCTTGCCGTAAAACCTGTTGAATTGTTCGTTGAAGCGCACGATATTGGTCGTAAAATAATCACAACTTACCAAGGTTGCCAGTTCGTTAATTGACTTTGAATAAACTGTTTTCGGATCAGCAGAGGCGCTAAAATCAATTACATCAAGTGCTGCTTCGGTATGCAACTCTCTTTCTTTACCGAATTCGTCCACCCTTTTATAATCGTAGATGCGATAAGTTAAATCGCTGGTTTGCTGGATCTCAGCCAAAACGACGCCTTTACCAATGGCATGAACAAGACCGGGAGGAATAAAAAACACATCGCCTGCACTTACTTCAACCTTTTGAAGCAAATCGTCCAACCTGCCTTCTTCCAATGCTTTAAGATAATCTTCCCGGGTACTATCTTGTAAGAATCCGATGACCAATCTGCTTCCCGGCTCTGCATCAATCACATACCACATTTCTGTCTTGCCGGAAGACTGATGCCTTTCCATGGCAACCTCATCATCCGGATGTACTTGAATAGACAATTTATCATCCGCATAAATAAATTTGAACAACAATGGGAGTTGGTTGCCAAGACGATCATATATCTGTTTCCCAACCAATTCATCTTTGTAAGTTTCAATAAGTTCTATAATGTTTTTACCGGCAAGAGAGCCGTTACTAACAACCGATAAATCACCATTATACCCTGACAGCTCCCAGCTTTCACCTACCTTGTTTGATTTGGATTTCTTTCCAAATAATTGCTGCAGCTTAGATCCTCCCCAAATCTTATCTTTCAAAATAGGGGTGAATTTCAGCGGATAAAGTGTTTCCATACTTGTTTTTTAAATCTGATTTCTGACTAATTTTGTTTGCGCTTATTCTGACTAATTTTTGTTGCGCTTGGCTAAATTTAATTCCCAATTCCAGGCACTACGTAAGGTGTCTTCAACGGTTTCTTCAGCTTTCCATCCCAATACTTCATTAGCATAAGTAGGATCAGCCCACACCTGCTCAATATCACCTTCTCTTCTACCTGCAATTTTATAAGGAACCTTCACTTGGTTGACTTGCTCGAATGTCTTGATAATTTCAAGTACCGACAAACCACGTCCCGTACCCAGGTTGAAAATTTCGTAATTTTCTTTTGATTTGTTCTCCAACATGCGTTTTACGGCTACAACATGGGCTTTGGCAAGATCTACCACATGAATGTAATCCCGTATGCACGAACCATCAGGAGTGTTATAATCATCCCCGAATACTTGTAATTGTTTCCTGATCCCTATGGCAGTCTGCGTCACAAAAGGCAATAAATTATTAGGAATCCCAAGGGGCAATTCTCCTATTTCAGCGGAAGCATGCGCACCGATAGGATTAAAGTACCTCAACAGAATACTCCGGTAACAATCCGGATTGGAGTGAATCGCATCACGAATAATTTCCTCACTGATTTGCTTGGTATTTCCGTAAGGTGATAATGCCGGCTGGATGGGTGCCTTTTCGGTGACAGGCAATTCTTCCGGTTGTCCATAAACTGTACAGGATGATGAGAAAACCAGGTGTTTGATTTTATGTACGGGCATCAACTGTAACAGATTAATCAAAGAAACCAAGTTGTTGCGGTAATAAAGCAAAGGTTTTTCAACCGATTCACCAACAGCTTTACTGGCTGCAAAGTGGATGATAGCATCAATACCGCCATGCTTATCGATGAAGTTTTCCATCGCCACATAATCTACACAGTCAATATTCTCAAATACAGGACGGATATTGGTTATTTTTTCAATACCATCCAATACCCCGATATTCGAATTGGATAAATTATCAACAATGACAACTTCAAAACCTTCGTTAATCAGTTCAACGACCGTGTGTGAACCTATATAGCCGGTACCGCCGGTCACTAATACTTTTGCCATATTTTTATGCTTTAAATAACTGTGCGGGATAAACCCCTTTACGTACTAATTCATTAATTTTCAACACAACTTGCGGTCTGTCTTCGGAATAAGTAACACCAAACCATTTAGCTGAGGTATCCAATACCTTGCAACTTGCTTTTCCCTGTACAATCAATTCATTAACAGCAAGTGGTATATAATATTCCGATTTCAGTTCCTGACCTTTTTCCTTCAAAAAGTTTTTGAAAATCTCCCATGAATAATCAAAATAATCAGGTGTAAATCCCCACATATTCATTGATACCGGTGTGTTAGAAGGAATAGATATTTCTTCACCGTTTTCATCCAAATAAAAAATAGTACCGGATTTTTCCTCAATATGAGTACGTTCTACTACATTTTGCAAATAACCGTTTTGATCAACCACACAAACTCCCCTACTCACAGAACCGCTTTTAGAAAGAGTGTTTCCAACATGATATCCGATCATACAATATTCATTCTTTCTGCCTGCAACACTACGCAGGAAATCTGCCATAACCTGAAAAGATTCCTGGCCGTAAAAATCATCTGCATTGATAACAGCAAAGGGTTCTTTGATCACATCCCTTCCCATCAAAACAGCATGGTTGGTTCCCCAGGGCTTTTCCCGATCAGGGTGATAAGTAAAGCCGGCCGGTATCTTCGAAATATCTTGAAATACAATTTCAACATCAACCAAATTTTTAAACTTGTCGACTACAATTTCTTTAAAATCTTGTTCAAAACTTTCTCTGATAACAAACACCAATTTGCCAAAGCCTGCTTTGAGAGCATCATAAATGGAGTAATCCATGATGGTTTCTCCTGAAGGACCTAATCTGTCCAATTGTTTCAATCCACCATAGCGACTGCCCATTCCCGCTGCCAATATAAATAAAGTCGGTTTCATAAGTAAAATAATATTAGTTTCAAACCACAAATGTACGGTTATTTTTTTGATTTTATGTAATTTTGTAACCCTTACTTAATCATCAAAGCTAAAATGATTTCATCAGCTCACATATCCATTGCTGCTAAATATATACGTGACGGTCGTTTGGTTGCTTTCCCTACTGAAACAGTTTACGGATTGGGTGCCAATGCACTAGATCCTCAGGCTGTTATGAAAATTTTTGAACTTAAGGAAAGACCAAGTTTTGACCCTCTGATTGTACATGTTGCTACGATAGAAGACGTAAAAAGACTGACCATCACACAGGACGAAAGATTGGATATGTTGGCTGAAAAATTTTGGCCCGGGCCTCTGACCATCATCTTACCAAAAAATGAGATTGTACCGAATATCGTTACATCCGGACTTCAAACTGTGGCCATTCGCATCCCGGATCATCCGGTGGCACTTGACCTGATCCGTCAGTCCGGCTGTCCCATAGCAGCTCCCAGTGCTAATAAATTCGGCAAAATCAGTCCGACTCGCGCCAAACATGTTTTTAAACAGTTACCCGGTGTTGATTATCTGTTAGATGGGGGAAAAACACAAGTGGGCATAGAATCAACCATCATCTCCCTGAATGACAAAGGATTTGAAATTCTGAGGCACGGTATCATTACACAAGAAGAAATTGAACAAATTATTCCACATTACGCTTTGGTTGAACAAGATAACATTATCAGCCCAGGTATGCTCAAATCACATTACAGTCCAAATAAACCCATGTACCTTCTGGAAGGTAACCTGCCTCACACCATAGATAAATCCAGAGCAGGTCTGTTATCTTTCTTTGGCGGGAACACCTCAGGCTATAAGGTTGTTGAAATCTTGAGCCAGGATAAAAATTTAAAAACTTGTGCCGTCAATCTCTTTGCAGCCATCCATCGTTTAGAAGAAGCAAACATAGATTATATCCTTGCCGAATCGGTTCCGGAAAAAGGGATTGGCATTGCCATTATGGATAGATTAAGAAAAGCGGCATATAAGTACGGATCCATCAAGTAAATTAAAACTGCGGATACATCCCCCAATCCGAGGTATAAATTCATATTTATCAAATCAGTTCAATCCTCTTCATTTCAAATATTGTTGATAACTTTTTTGCGTATTCACGGTTTCTATCGTTATTCTTTCTTAATTTTACGCAAATTTTATTTCGTTCAATATTTACTAACATTTAAAACTTTTGAGATTCATGAGAAAACTGATTTTTGCAAGTTTACTGCTTGCCTGTGGTACTGTGTTGGTAGCTCAGACCAACTTCCAGTTACACTATGATTTTGGGAAAGACAGAAATTTCGTCACCACTACTATTGAGCGCTTCAAGCCTGACACATACGGTAGTTTATTTTATTTTATCGACTTCAACCATAGTGAAAATGGTCCGACAGAAACTTATTGGGAGATTGCAAGAGAATTGAAGTTTTGGGATGCTCCTTTCAGCGCACATGTTGAATACAACGGAGGTTTGCATCACGAACCAGCATTCGGGTTCAATATTAAAAATGCTTACCTGTTAGGGGGTACCTATAGTTTGAACAGTTCGGACTTTTCAAAGGGAATTTCTCTAACTGCTGCTTATAAGCTGATTCAAAAACACTCCGATCCGCACAACTTTCAACTTACAGCCGTTTGGTATATGCATTTCTTCAATAACAAGCTTTCATTTACAGGATTTGCAGACTTCTGGAGAGAAAAACAATCTTTTGGCATAAACGACAACGCCTCCTTTATTTTCTTATCTGAACCACAGTTATGGTACAATATTAACAAAATTATTTCCGTTGGTGGAGAAGTGGAACTTGGCTATAACTTCGGTGCAGTAAAAGGATTCAAAGTATGTCCGACCCTTGGTGTAAAATGTAATCTCTAAATAATTATTAGCTTTAAAATCAATTCTTATGTTTGAAAAATATTTTAAACTGAAACAAAACGGAACAAATCCACGCATAGAGATAATTGCGGGAATTACCACGTTCCTGACGATGGCCTATATTCTTGCCGTCAACCCTAGTATTTTGTCTGCTACCGGCATGGATCAGGCAGCTTTGTTCACCACTACTGCGCTTGCTTCTATCGTCGCTACCTTGCTCATGGCTTTCTGGGCTAAACTACCTTTCGCATTGGCTCCCGGTATGGGCTTAAATGCATTCTTTGCTTTTACCGTTGTGTTAACTATGGGATATAGTTGGCAATTTGCATTAACGGCGGTACTAATAGAAGGTGTAATTTTTATCTTACTTACTATCTTCAACGTACGTGAAGCCATTGTGAATGCCATCCCCAAGTCTGTCAGATTAGCCATCAGCGCCGGTATTGGGCTGTTTATAGCATTTATTGGGCTACAAAATGCCGGTATTGTTGTAAAGCATGAAGCTACTTTGATCAGTTTAGGAAATATCACCTCCGGTACGGCTTTATTGGGTATGATAGGCTTGATAATCACATCCGTATTGGTAGTGAAAAACGTAAGAGGTAATCTCTTGATCGGTATTATCTTAACAGCTTTAATTGGTATTCCAATGGGCTTAACTCAGGTAAAGGGCTTTGTAAGTTTACCCCCGAGCATTGAACCGATTTTCTGCAAATTTGAATTTGAACACATTTTCACTTTCGATATGTTGATTGTCGTATTTACTTTCTTATTTGTAGATATCTTTGATACCTTGGGAACTTTGGTAGGGGTTTCCACCAAAGCTAAAATTTTGGACAAAGACGGTAATGTTCCCAGAATCAAACAGGCTTTTATGGCTGATGCCATCGGTACTACCGCAGGTGCTATATTGGGAACAAGTACGGTAACAACTTATGTAGAAAGTGCTGCAGGTGTTACAGCAGGAGGTAAAACAGGTATGACAGCTTTTATAACTGCCATGTGTTTTGTGGTTGCTTTATTCTTTTCACCTGTTTTCCTTGCCATTCCCGGTGCTGCCACTGCTCCCGCTTTGATTTTAGTAGGTTTGTACATGTTGGAGCCGATCAAACAGCTTGATTTCTCCGATTTCTCCGAAAGTATCCCCGCCTTTATCTGCATCATTGCCATGCCGTTAGCATACAGCATTGCAGAAGGGATCACTCTGGGAGTGCTCAGTTACGTATTCATCAACCTCATCAGCGGTAATTTCAAAAAAATCAGTATCGGCATGTATGTGCTAGCCGTGCTGTTTATTTTGAAATATATATTTAATAACTTATTAGCTGCAGGCTAAGGCTAAGACGAGGTTAAAAAGAGGGCTGGGAGATAAACTTCCCAGCCCTCTTGCTTTTTTAGCTCATCTGTCAAGGTCACCCAACTTATCCAAGCAAAATCAATCCCGAACTTTAATATTTTTCCTTCACTCCATAAATTTTCAAGTTTTCATGCAACGAACAGAATGAAGATTTCATCATGCAGACGTATTTCTAATATCAATCCAAAAATCTACGCCATTATGTTCAAAATATTTCGAGACACGCATTATTTATTCAGGGATCAAATTAAAAAACTATATCTTGAGTCCCTTTCTAAAAAGGGGTACACAAAAAAGTTTTTTGATATTGAAGATTTAGATAAGGAAATTCAATTGGCTTATGAAGAAGGCTTGATGATGGTAGCCGTGGATGAAAATGATGAAACTCAATTGACAGGTGCATTATTAGTCTATCCACTTGAATACCACGCCGGCTTTAATCCCGAGCTTGCTGAAGTATCTGACAAAAGACATACTCCTTATATTGCTGAAGTTATTATAAGCAAAAAATTTAGCAAAATGGGACTAAGGCGTAAACTGCTGACAAACACATTTACTTACCTGAAAGAACTTCGTTTTAAAGAAGTATTTACGCGTGTTTTGAAAAGGAATGCCAAATTAGTTAATTTATACAAATCTGCGGGATTCAGTTATGTAAACAGTATTTTAAAAGCACATAACAAAAAGCAAAGATGCTTTACAATTAAAGATTTATATCTGAAAAGGGGATTGTGATCTTAAATAGCATACGAATATCCCTGATAAAATCAAAAAGCCCTCAAACAAAGCAATTCTGTTTGAGGGCTTCTCTCTTTTAAAAAAAACGGCAGTTATCTACTCTCCCACTTGTGCGCAGTACCATCGACGTAACCGGGCTTAACTTCTCTGTTCGAAATGGGAAGAGGTGGAACCCCGGTGCTGTAACCACCTGAATAATTAACTGTCAGCAACTATGATATGAGGCTGTCTCAAAGGTGTTTTAGAAGTGTCCAAATGCAAGGCACTGAGATTGAGGGCAAAGGAGCATACTGAAGTATGTGACTGAGCCCGTACTTCGACAAGCTCAGCAACCATCGAAAGTAACGAAGCAGTTGGGCGCTTATAAGACACCAACACTGACATAATAAGAATGACATATTGAATCAATGCTAAATAAATCTATAGTATTAATATACTTCCTTTCCTTAAATCGTAGAAATAATACTTTTTTGTTTAACTAATTTTTTTGTGGGTTTTAACCCACTCAAAAGCGCTTCGGGTAATTAGTATTACTCGGCTCATACATCTCTGTTGTACACCTGTAACCTATCAACGTGGTAGTCTACCACAACCCTATGTAAAGAAATCTTATCTTGAAGCCGGC
>Ga0255343_1000166_pt1 | contig 118146 bp, 98 predicted proteins | sample wastewater_treat_4_FD_192413 | JGI IMG/M metagenome (GOLD analysis project Ga0255343, IMG submission 192413) | Wastewater microbial communities from Lulu Island WWTP, Vancouver, Canada - plant16 | ecosystem: Engineered > WWTP > Wastewater > Unclassified | place: Canada: Vancouver, British... | reverse complement strand
GCACTTTCATAAAGAGCCTCAGCACCAACCTCAGCTATTCACTCTCCACCGGCGAAAACACCACCGACATGGATACCTACGAAATCATCAAAACCTCCCTCACGCATTCTCTAAACGGCAACCTGTCTTATTCTTTCCGCAGCGGTCGCGGCTTTACGGTGCCCTTCACCAAGAAGAAGATCCACATCAAAAACGAACTGACCTCCAGCCTGAACTTCCTCTGGGAAAAGAAATACGACGAGACCTTCGGTCGCGAATCCCTCTCCCAGATTGACCAGGACAACACCCGCATCGCCATAACCCCCAGCGCCACCTACCAGTTCGATGCCAACATCCGGGGCGGACTAACCGGCACCTGGGAAAAAACAGCCGACAACAAACGCGATACCGGGCTGCGCACTTTCCGAATCGGCGTCTGGGTGGAAGTCAATCTGTAGAGCCAGCGGACACGGGCCTTTGTTGTCCTGTCAGATGCACCCTTAGCGCCCAATTCTATCCCACTTTCACACCCCTCGTATAATACTCGCTTCAATTGCGGGTATCATGCGTGAGGCGTTTATGGGCCCAAAGAAAGGGCCTTAACGGCCTGAAGGTCACGCCTCGATCTTTAGCAGGGAGAAGGCTTAGAACTGGAAGTAGATGAAGGGCTGGATGTCGGCGGAGCGGAACTGGAAGAGAACCCAGATCACCACGGCCAGATAGAAGGCCTGGGCTGGCACCGGGCTCTTTTGCAGAAAGCCTTCAACGCCTGTTTTGAACTTCTTGGGCAGCCAGTGGAGCAGATAACCCACGGCGATGAGGGCTGCCACCACCTGGTACTCCTGAAGCCAGATGAACAACAAGCGCGGATTGAGGTTGGTAAAAATGCGCTCCATCATGGTGAGGGCGTCGTCAAAAGTGCGGCTGCGGAAGAAAATCCGGGTGAAGGTGATGAAGTTGAAAGTGAAGAGAATGCCTAAGATCTTGAGCAGAAGCGGGGTTTGGCGCGGCGGGGCGCTTTTGTCTTTGGAGCGGGGCCAGAAGATGTTGTGCACGAATCTGTCGATGCAGAGGCCAACTCCGTTGAGCGCGCCCCAAAGCACGAAATTCCAGGAAGCGCCGTGCCAGAGGCCGCCCAGCACCATGGTGATCATGAGGTTCACATAGGTTCGCACTTTCCCTTTGCGGCTGCCTCCAAGGGGGATATAGAGGTAATCGCGCAGCCAGGTGCTGAGAGATATATGCCAGCGGCGCCAAAAATCGCCCAGGGATGAGGCGCGGTAGGGTGAATTGAAGTTTGGCTGAAGCTCGAAACCCATCATTGTGGCCAGGCCGATGGCGATATCCGAATATCCGCTGAAATCGCAATAGACCTGCAGGGAATAGCCATAGAGGGCCAGAAGGTTCTCCAGTCCGGAATAAAGGGCAGGGTTGTCGAAAACGCGGTCAACGAAGTTAATGCTGATATAATCGGCAATGACACCTTTTTTCACCAGTCCGGTGAAGATGAGCAGCAGGGCCTTGGCAACCTGTTCCTTGTTCAGGGAGAGTTGTTTGTTAATCTGGGGAATGAACCAGGAAGCGCGGAGAATCGGCCCCGCCACCAACTGGGGGAAGAAGGACACGAAGAAGAGGAAATCGGCAAAGCTGTTTACAGGCTTCAGTTTCCGGTAGAAGATGTCCAGGGTGTAGCTCATCGTTTGGAAGGTGAAGAAGGATATCCCCACGGGCAGGAAAATATCCAGGGCGGGCAGATTGCCTCCGAAAAGGCCGTTTATCGTATCGATGAGGAAATTGGAATACTTGTAATAGCCCAGGGAACCGAGGTTCCAAATCACGCTGAGTGCGATAAGCAGCCTTCGCCGGCCCTGGCTTTTGGAGTTTTCCAAGCCAAAACCGATGAGGTAGTTGATGCCGGCGGTGATCACAAGCAGCAGCACAAAGACGCCGCTGGTCTTGTAATAGAAGTAGAGCGAGGCCAGCATCAAATACCAGGTGCGAACCTTGATTTTCTTCACCACAAAGGGGTAGAAGAGCATCACGACGGCAAAGAAAAAGAGGAAGAAGCTACTATTGAAGATCAACGGATTCTTGGGATCGTAAACCAGGCTTTGCAATATTCTTTCGAGGATCAAGGACGGTTCTCCGCGTAATGTTTGTAAGCCCGCATGAGGGCTTCAAAAAAAAGCTGCCCCTGCAGACGGTAGCCCGGGGCGCTGAAATGCACCATGTCTTTGCCGGCAATTCCGCCGGAGCGCCATTTGCTCATGGAGCCCTGGCCGCCCATCACCGTCTGGAGATCCCAGCAAACATGGCCGTGGGCTTTGGCATAAGCGGCGATTTCTGCCCCAACCTTGGCCACATCGGCGTTTGGGACTCCGTTTTTATAGGAATCCGGGGGCAGGGTGAAGAGGATGAGGGCGTCGCCGCTGTATTTGTAGAGTTTAGTCATGAAATTGTCTATGGCTGTACGGAAACGGGTGGCACTGTAAGTTCCCTGGGCGTCGTTGGTGCCCATGGAAATGACTATGAGGTCGGGTTTGAGGTTCCGGCAGAGGTCAAAGATTTCCTGATTGTTGAGCTGGTTGCGGAAGGAGGCTCCGTTGATGCCCTTGTAATGGAACTTTAGAGTGGGGGAGAAGCCCTCTTCTGCTGATTCCGCCAGCCACCGGTTGAACTCCTTTTCCGTGGCTCCGGCGAACCAGCCTGGCTTGATGTGGGAGCCGCCAAACTGGAAGAGGGTGACCTGTTTCCTACGTCCTGAACGCAGTTCCATCAGCTTCTCGAGAAATGGCGCCAGAAGGGTATCCGTGGCAGGGATGAGGTTGGCGTCCCTTTTCAGGAAGTTCAAACCGTGGAAATAACCTTCAACGGCTCGCAGGGCAAAATGGCTGTGGATGTACTCGTCCAGGGGGTCAATTCCCTCCGGCAGTTCCTCACTTGGCCAGGCTTCCGGATATTCCGGCAAATCCTCTGTCAACACAACTGAGGCAGGGGTTGACTGGGAATCTGGGTCATCAGATTCGTCAGCCCAAACCAAGGTTGTAAAAAGTAGGCAGAGAAGAAGCAGCAACAGCAATTTGTGCCCAAGCTCAGTCATTTTTGCCGGTGGTGAGCACCTTGTGGAGCATCCGGGCCAGTTTGTCGGCACCGGCCCTGGTGAAGTGGGTGTAATCCTTGGCGGCAAGCCTGGGACTCGCGTTCACGTATCCTATCATGGAATTGTAGCCGCCCATGGCTTCATATAGGTTCCAGAAAGCGGAGCCAGTCTCAGCTGCGAGCTGGCTTTGGGTTTGCACCAGGATGGGAATGTCCGGCGAGGTCTGGTAAGAACCGTTCTGCTTGCTGCTGCGGTCCTGAACTCCGATCACTAGGATGGGAACGCCTGGCATGGCACTCTGGATGTGGCGGATGGATTCCGTCATTCCCTTTTTGTAGCGTGAATAATCCCGGACCTTGGGGCTGGAAACGTTTCCGCCGTATTGAAGGACCACCAGATCGTAATCTAGGTAACGCTGGAAAGCGCTCATGTATTCGGCGGGGATGGCGTTGAAATACATTCCGGAAAAACCGCGCACGGCAAAATTGTCCACATAGACGCCACTGAGGTCATCGAAGGAAACGCCGAAAACGTGAATGGGATCTGTGGGGCTGAAAGTTAGCCTGATCCTGGTAACGGGAGTGGCTGGACTTAAATCCAGCATCTGAACACCTTCGCCTGGGGTGAGGGCGTAGGTTGTCTGCTCGCCTCCGTTTAGGGAAACCCGAACGGTGGAATTGGCCGAGGCCCGGGAATAGAAAAGGCGGATACGGCGGAATTCTGAAGCTCCGCCAGTGGTTTTGACACCGGAATATTCCACCCAGGCCGGGCCGCTAACGTTGAAGCGGCGGGTTTCTTTGCGCGAACTGGCTTCCTGGCCGGTAGAGATCACATTGCCAAGGGAATCAAGCACTTCCGGGATGGCTTCGGTCTCGATAACGGATTCTTCGTAGCCCCAGGTGCGGGGAATGAAAGTGTAGCCCACCATGCCGAGGGGATATTTGTCAGACCCGCGTTTCATGAAGGAAACGGTTTCCCAGTTGCGGGAAAATTCGTGCCTGATGGTCTGGCGAAAGCCGTGAACGATGGATGTGATGGGCACTAGGCCGACCCCGTGGCCTCCATATTGGGCCTGGAGCAGTTCACGCAGCTTTCCGGTGAGGAGGTCTCCCTCGATGATGGAATCGCCAAAAAAGGCGATGCGCAGGTTTCCGGATCGGTTTTGGCCCTGCTGCTGGAGCTTTTGGAGGAAGGGCTCAAGCTGCTGCAACTCGCTGGCGATGTGGATCTGTTTCGCTTTCTCAGAGAGGGAATCAGCGGCAGAATCTACCTCGGGTGGGGCCATCAGGGTTTTAATGGGATCGAGCTTCTTGATGGAAAACACCTTGCTTTCGCGGGCGGGAACCAGCGGGGCCAGAACTGCCACGAGCACAATGGCCCCGGCTGTTATCAGAAAAGGACGCCAGAAAGATTTGTTCATTCATCCACCAACAGAACTTTTCCTGTTTGGTTGCCGGCCTTGATCAGATAGACGCCGGAAGGACAGCGCTTGCCGGTTTCATTGTTGGCATCCCAGCAGAAAGCTCCATCAGACACGCTTCTCAGATTGCGGACCAGTTGCCCGCGGGAGTTGTAAATTCTGGCTTCGGTTGCGTTTTGGGACTTGATTTGAAAGCTGCTGCTGCCTGGATTGGGATGGCAGTTAAGACTTGGCGAGGGCACCAGGGCCGGATCGTTTACGTCTGTAGCAGTGTAGTCGTAAATTGCAACAAAGCAATCTTGGTTGGTTTCCGAACCGCTGTCCAGAACATGATTGCCAAAGCGCATCACGCCACTGAACCAGCCAGCGACCACGAATTTATCGTCGCCCAGCCATTTGACATCGGATCCCACATCTGAATACATGCTGCCGGCGCTCACAGGAGGATGAAATTCATCCTTCAGTGCTATGTCCCAGGCGCCATTGGAAACCAATGTCCAATTTCCGAAAGAAATCTCTTCCTCAAAGGAGAGGAGGGATATTTCTTTGTTCACGCCAACGATATCCACCGCGCGGCCCTTGTCGGAACCTGAGCCGCCGTAATGCTCAACATCCAGCCAGTTACCGGCTGCGTCGAAATGGGCGATATAAATGTCATCGGAACCGTTCACGCTGTTGAGGGTGATCCCGCCGATGCTGCCAGTGCCGGTCACTCTGCCGATAACGGCATTGATGGTGGGGGTGAGGTGCTCATCAGCGGCGATGTTTATCGCGCCAACCCCGTAGGAGGGTAGAACCCAGGCGGTAGAGCCATCGCTGTTGTAGCAGGCCACGAACATGCCGTTGGCGTCTGTGACAATATCCCCGAAAACACTGCCCGGGCTGGCGCTGCCTGTGATGTAGGCAACGGACCAGGTGTTGGTGGAAAAGGTATCCACTTTGTAGCCATATTCAACTCCCGGGCCGCCGGCATGACGAGCCCAAAGGGGATTTCCGTCTGTATCGCAGCGCAGTAAAAAGATGTCGCTGCCGCCATAACTGCTGATGCTTATGTCGTCTGAAAACACAATGGTATCCGCGAACCAGCCAGTGAGATAGATGCTTCCGTCCCTTGAGGTTTCGATGCCGTAGCCGATGTCATTGAGTGAGCCGCCGAAGGTCTTAAACCAGAGCAAATCACCCGCTGGATTGAGTTTGCCGTAGAAAACATCCCACATTCCGGAGTGGGGATAGGTTTGGCCGTTGAAAACCACCGGACCCGTGCAAAAGCCCGTGAAATAGCAGTTGCCGTCCATATCTGCAGCGACTGAGAGGGCCACATCCCCGTCGTTGGAGCCGAAAGTCCTCACCCAATGCGGTTCGCCGTCAACGCCAATCTTTGCCACAAAGCAGTCCGAAAGGCCATTGGAAAGGTAATTCACGCCGCCGATGCTTAGAGAATCTGTGAATTCCCCGCACACCCAAAAATACTGGGGGTTGAAGCTGTTAGGCTGAACAGCAAGGTCCCAGGCGGATTCTTTGGCTGGCGAGCCGAATCCGGTGGCCATTTGCCAGGCGCCGGCACTCAGATATGCTGTAAGCAGCAGTAAGATTATCAGACTGGTATATGTTTTCATTGTTATTGCTCCTGATGCCACTTTTAAGGCATGGTTATTTTGACAAGGAAAAAGTTGGAAATCAGTTGACAAAAGAGGCGGGAGGGAAATTGTGGCTTGGCCAGGCGCAGTGCAACGGCAGCTTGTGAACCATGTCAGATCAGGAATGAAGCAGCATTAAGCAACGCGAGTCGTGTGCCGCTGTCAGCCTGGCTTTTTTACAAGGCTGGTTATGGCTTGATTATTGCATTATTGTTTGGTTAATCAAGGAGTTTATAGATGAAAAAACACTCACTCATCCTCTTTCTGGTTTTGCAGAGCGCGCTGGCCATTGCCTTTCCAGCCCGGATCAATAGCTGGAATGTTGACAGGGACCTAAAGACCCTCAACGCGTATAATATCAACGTGGACAATGTGAACCGTGCCACCGGGACCATCGTTGTCTATTTAAGGGACGACAGCGAAATGGCACTGTTGTTGGATGAGGGTTTCTCGGCTGAGAAACTTCCAGACCTGGCGCGGGAAAACGCCGCCCGCCTGCATCAGAACAGCTCCAAAGACGCCCCAAAAGATGATTATTACAGCATTACCCAATACAATCAGTTCATGCTGGATACCGCCGCGCAGTATCCCAACATCTGCTCCCTGAGCCAGATAGGAACCTCTGTGCAGGGCAGGCCGCTTTACTTTATGAAGATTACGGACAATCCCTCCCTCGAGGAAGCTGAGCCAGAGTTCAAATTCATCTCTTCCATCCACGGCGATGAAGTTGTGGGCTACGATATGTGCATCCGCCTGATCCAACTGCTCACCTCCGAATACGGCAATAATACCAGAATCTCAAATCTGGTGAACAACACCGAGATCTGGATTTGCCCGATGCTGAATCCAGACGGATTCGTGCTGGGGCAACGCTTCAATGCCACAGGTATCGACCTTAACCGAAATTTTCCCATGCCTTTCGGCGGGAACCAGCATCCCGACGGCAGCCCCTGGGCGCTTGAAACCATAGCCGTGATGGACTTTGGCAACCTGCACAACTTCGTGCTTTCAGCAAATTTCCACGGAGGAGCGCTGGTGGCGAACTACCCTTGGGATTACACCTTCGCCTATGCTCCCGACAACGCTCTGCTGATCGAAGCCGCGCTTACCTACGCCCGCCACAACCTGCCCATGTACAACAGCACGGAATTTAACCAGGGCATCACTAACGGAGCTGAATGGTATGTAATCACCGGCTCCATGCAGGATTGGAACTATGGCTTCACCGACTGCATGGACATCACCCTGGAGATTAGCAACAACAAATGGCCCCCAGCTTCGCAACTGCCAACTTTCTGGGCGCAAAATCAGGAATCGATGCTGAGCTTTATGGAGTTCGCCCAACGCGGCATTCACGGCCTTGTTACTTCGCAGTCTGGAAGCCCGCTGAGCGCCACAATCACGGTTCAGGGCAACGCCAAGGTGATGCACACCGATCCCGCTGTGGGAGACTTTCACCGCTTGTTATTGCCTGGGACTTATACTGTTACGGCCTCCGCTCCGGGCTACCTGCCTCAAACTGTGGATATCACTGTGCCTGTCTCAGGTTCTGTTGAATACAACTTTGTGCTTGACGAAGCCCAGGCAGTTGACCTCATAGGTCAGCTTAGGGACATAGACGGCTTTGGAATACCCGGAGTGAGTGTGAGCATTGATACTGTGCCAGCCAGCAACGCAACCGCCGATGCCCTGGGCTGCTTCGTTTTCAGCGGCATCCCCGAGGGGCAGTATCATATAACTTTTAGGTCTGGAAACCAGTTGGTGCACGAACAGGACATCCTGCTCACGATGTTTAACAACCGTCTTGTTTTTGTGCAAATCGAACCGCAGCAAAGCTTTTACGACTCCTGCGAAAGCATCACCAACTGGACCGCCAACGGCCCTTGGGCAGCGGTGACCCACATGGGTGAGAGCGTGATAACAGATTCACCCTCTGGTAATTACGCCAATAATACTCTAAGAATACTTCGCATCACTAATCCTATCTCCTTGCAAAATATAATTGAACCAACGCTTAGCTTCAAGGCTGTTTACGATCTTGAAAACGGCTACGATTTCGTGCTGGTGCAGGCTTCGACCACTACCTCCAACTGGACGGAGCTGGGCCGGATTACCGGCACCCAGGCTGACTGGCAGGATTTCAGCTATTCCCTGCAGCAATTCGCAGGTCAGAATGTTTACATCCGATTTGCTTTGGATTCTGACTGGAGCGTGAACGGCGATGGCATCTACCTCGATGACATAACCGTGGCTGGCATTGGGGCAGACCAAATTGTTTTTGGCGACGTGGACAGCGACAGGCTGATCAGTGTGAAGGACGCCCAGGCCGTGATCGATTACACTGTTGGTTTTGATCCCCTGCCCGATATCGACCCCCTACCTTGGTCAGCGGAACGGGTAACCGCCGCGGATGTTGACCTGAGCCTGGTTTTGGATTCCGAGGACGCCTGGTTGATAGGTCAGTATTTGTTTGACCCAGAGTTCCGCTTTCAAGCCCAGAGTGGGGAGGAGGCTGTCCTGCCGTCCGTTTCGCTGAATGCAGAGCATATCGACAACCCAAGTTTCATATATTATTTGGTGAGTGGAACTCCGGCAGGAGAGTTTTATTGTATAGACTGGCAACTGCTTCCCCAGGATGGCGTTACGTATTCGGAGATCACCCCAAGCGGGGACATTTTCGACGGTATTTCAGCGTTCAACCCCCATCAGTTGAAATACGCCCATGCGCAGCTTGGAGGCAGCGGAAACCTGAGTTTCGCTTTTGCTTACAACACTTCCCTGTCTGGAATAAACCTTGCTTACAGCGTCAACGGCCAGTCCGATATGCTGAATTTGCCATCCAGCGTGGCGAATGATGATTTGGTAGAGTCTCCGGCTGTTTTTGCCCTTCAGCAGAATTATCCCAATCCCTTCAATCCGAGCACCCGGATCGAATTTTCCCTGCCTAAAGACCAAGAGGCCTGGCTGGGTATCTACAACACCCGCGGGCAGTTAATGAAAACATTGCTTAATGGACAGACGGCCAAGGGCAGCCATCAAACAGTCTGGAATGGACTGGACGACAATGGCCTGCCTGTGGCTAGCGGCATTTACCTCTGCAAACTTGTAAGTGGCGGCAAAAGCCAGGTCCGTAAAATGATCCTGATGAAATGATGGTACGCAAGATCCTTATTATATCCCTTGCCTTGCTTCTTTGCCTGGTCCTGAGCGCCTGCAAGCACAAGGAGAAAGAATCCGTGCCCGAAGCCATGCCCGGCACAGAATTCCGCCATGACGCAACCCTGACGGTTTCAGCCCCGAACGGCAGCGTCAAGGCCAGGTTTGAAGTGGAGATAGCCGCCACTCCGGAAGCCACCATGCAGGGGCTGATGTACCGTGAGGAGATGGCCCCGGACCGCGGCATGCTCTTTGATCCGGAAGGACTTTCAGACACCTATTTCTGGATGAAGAACACCTACATGCCGCTGGATATCATTTTTATTGACGCGGATCAGCGTGTTCTGAACATCGCGCGTGACACAGTGCCTTTCAGCACCGAACAGATAAAGCCGGACGGCATTTACAGATATGTTTTGGAGATCAATGCCGGCCTCGCCCAAAAACACGACATAGCCGTCGGAGACAAGATAGAATGGACAACAGATTAGTAAGAACAATGGTATTGCTGCTCAGCCTTCTGGCTTTAAGCCTGTTTTTTTCCTGTGACAGGGAACGGGATTTCGAATCCGAACAAGGCACCGTGCTGGAACGGAAAACGTCCCGTGATAGGGACAGGCAGGATGATGAGATCGGAATCGGAGACCTGAGTCCCCGAGACAGCCTGAAAAACGCTCAGAAAGCGGAAAAGCCGAACTCAGGTTCATCGCCTCTGGCGAAGTTTGAATACAACTGGTCAGATGCTTCCGGAATTCCAGACATCGTTATCGTTGTGGATGATTTTGGCAATAGCACCGCCCTGCTTGACGACTATGCCCAGCTTCCTTCCGAGGTGGTTTTTGCCGTGTTGCCCGATCTTCCAGTTACACAAAAATCTGGCCAGGTGGCTTCCCAAAACGGCCATGAAGTTATCATCCATGTGCCGATGCAGGCTGAAGGCGGCGGGAATCCCGGAAAGCGCTACATCAAAACCACTTCCACCCAGGCAGAGATAGCGGAGTTGCTCACCGCCTTCAAAAGCCAGCTGCCCATGGCCATCGGAGCCAACAATCATATGGGCAGCGCGGTGACCGCCAACCGCGATGTGATGGAAATCGTTCTCAATGAGCTGCATGCCCACAATCTCTTTTTCCTGGACAGCTATACCTCCGGCTCCAGCAAAGGCCCTTTCCTGGCTCGCACCTTGGGCTATCCCGCCCTCAAGCGTGACATGTTTTTGGATGTGCCCGACAGTTCCGATGCCACCCTGGCTGCCAAGATCAATTCCCTCGGCAACTTCAAGGGTCGCCGTGAGCCCATCGTGATAATAACTCACTGCCACAATAGGGATAAACTGGCTGCCCTGCAAAAATTCATCGCCCAAATCAAGGGCATGGGACTAAAACTCACCACCCTCACCCGGGCCAGAAACATCGCCGCCTGAGCCTCATCAGAACAGGAAATATACAAAAGCTATCGTAGAAACACTATTCAAATCAACCCTGCCAGGGATATTTACCCGCGAAAAACGAAAACGATTCGGTATTAATCAGTTAATTTTGGGGTGCCTTGTTGCCCAACCCCTTCCTCGTCAGCCTCAACCACGGCATTAATTTCGGTCTGCTCCGGATGTGCCTCCTGCCCGCCCCTGCCTTTGTGCATAAAACCGCGCTTGATCTCTATGGGGATCATGTCGATATTTCTTTTTTCCACCAGCACGGTGAGCGTGTCATTGGGTCTTATCTCAACCGAGCCGGAGGGGGCTATAACCTTGTCCTGGCGGTTGATAAAGGTGATCAGGGTGCCCGGCGGCAGATTCAGATCCTTCACCAGGCAGGAACCCTCATAGAATTCAGCGTCGATAAAGACCTCGATGATCTCATAGTTGGTGTCCTGCACGGTCACAAGTTCCAACATCTTGGGCACCTTGTTGCGGTCTTTGGTGGTGAGCCCCAATTTGCGCGCCAGAGGCAACAGCGTCGTCCCCTGGAGCAGCATGGAGAGCGCCACATTGAAGAACACGATGTTAAAGATCACGTGTCCGCTGTCCAGCCCCGCCGCAGCCGGATAAGTGGCCAGCACGATCGGGACCGCGCCCCTCAAGCCCACCGCTGAAACAAAGAACTTTTCCTTGGGCTTCAAATTGGTGAACAGGGTGAGTAGCCAAACCATCAACGGCCTCGACACCAGGGTGAGGATAAGAAACACGATCACACCTGAATGCCAGATTTTCGAAAAGTCGCGCGGAAAGGCCAGCAGCCCCAGCAGGATAAACAGCCCCACGTTTGTGATGAAGGAAAGGATGTTGTTGAAGGCGAGCAAGCCCTTTTTGTAAGGGATCTGCCGGTTACCCATCACAAATCCGGCAAAGAAGGCTGAAAGCATCCCGCTGGCCTTGAACACTTCTGCCAGGCTGTAACTTAGCAACACGATGGAGAGCAGATAGATATAGAAATACTCCGCCTCGATGTGGCGGATTTTTTTGAAGACATACACCGCCGCAAAGCCGATCAGCACCCCGATTCCCGCTCCTCCTACCAACATCCACACAAAACTCAACACCGCCTTCAGCGTACTGGCCTCGTACCCTGCAACCAGACTGACCATAAACGTGGTCAAAACCACCGCCATGGGGTCGTTGGATACCGATTCCAGCTCTGTGAGGGTGCGAACTTTGTTATCGACAGAGTGGCCCTTGAAGATGGCATACACCGCCGCGGCGTCTGTGGAAGAGATAATTGAGCCCACCAGCAGAGCCCTCAGAAAAGGCCAACCCGTTATCAGGTGAAAGAGCAATCCTGTCACCAGGGCGGTCAATATCACCCCTACCGTGGACATCAACAGCACGGGCTTGAACACTTGGCGGAAGTGCTGCTTCTTGGTGCTGAAACCACCAATGAACAGGATGAATATCAACGCCACGTTGGCAACCTCTTTCACGAAGCGCGCGTTGTCAAGATAGATGAGCCCGGTTACGTCGCTGCCAAAGACAATGCCGATGAACAACGATAGGATGATGACCGGCACATTCACTTTGTGAAACACGCTGGCCATCAATACCAGAGTCAGCAACACCACGGCAGCTATGAGCATATATTACACCATATCATTATTTTGGCAGCAGCAAATTTTCCGATCGTCCGACCCAAATCACGCTGCTGCGAGCTTTCGTGCAATTCTGAGAGAAGCTCCGTTTCGGTCAAGACAAAATATTTTTCCCCGCCTCGAAATCATTTTTTGGAGCTGTTAGGAGCGCGTCAGGCCCAATACACGTATTTCAGTTAATCTGAGTTTGCATCAATGGGCTGAAACCAACGTCTAAAAGAGTAAGACGGTTTTTCTTTGACATGATTTCCACTCCAATCCGGTTCCTCCTTAACGCGCATGCATCCGCCGCTTGTCTGCCTCCCGGAAGATGCCCGCATCCGATGCGGGGATTGGGCGGGTGGCTCCCAATTTCCAAATCAGGGAGGGATAACAAGGAGCAGGGAAAACAGGCCTTCACCACTTTCTTTGATTAGATCGAATCCAGAGTGTGGTTTGTGAGGAAAATCAATCCATACACAGAGATGTGAACGGGAAAACCCAAATGATGATACCCTGTTCAAAAAACAGGGGTATGTGAGCGGGATTTTTCGCTTGACAGAAAAAGCGGCCTCAAAAAATCTGCCTAGACTTGATAAGTTAATGAACAGCGCCGGGGGCGTAGTTCAGTTTGGTTAGAACGTCTGCCTGTCACGCAGAAGGCCGCGAGTTCGAGTCTCGTCGCTCCCGCCATAATACTCGGATGCCGGAAACGGCATCTTTTTTTTTGAGGGAGAGCGGATCCCTCCTGACCGGGAGACCTGAACGAATGAGAGAGACAAACGAACGCGAGTGCATGCATTTCCAAAAAATGGAAGGCCAGGCTGTGTGCTGTTTGCTTTGCCCGCATTGCTGCCATCTGGAGGTGGGGGAGAGTGGGCTTTGCCGCGGGCGCAAGAACATCGGCGGCAAGCTGATAGCGGTCAATTATGCCCGCAGCATCGGAATAGCGCTCGATCCCATCGAAAAGAAGCCTCTCTATCATTTCCGCCCCGGTTCGAAAATCGTATCCTTGGGTTCAAATTCCTGCAACCTAAGCTGCTTTTTCTGCCAGAACTCCGAAAGCAGCCAGCAAGGATGCCCAACCATTATTATTAGCCCGATGGATCTGAAGGAACTGGTGCTGAGGAAATGCGGGGACGGGCCACTGCAGGTTGCGTTCACCTATACAGAACCGCTTACCTGGTATGAATATGTTTACGATTTCGCGCGCCAGGCGCCAGAGGTTGACATCGTGCTGGTGACCAACGGTTTCATCAATCCGAAACCCCTGGATGAACTGTTGCCCCATATCAAAGCGATGAATATAGACCTCAAATCGATTCGCCCGGATTTTTACGAAAAACACTGTGAAGCACGCCTGGAGCCTGTTCTGAAGAGCATTGAGAGGGTGATGGGGGAGGGCGTGCATCTGGAACTGACCAATCTGCTGATTCCCGGGTTGAACGATTCAGAAGCCGAGATCAAAGAACTGGTGGATTATGTGGCAGGCCTGGACAGGAGGATACCGCTGCATTTTTCAGCTTATCATCCCGCTTTCAGGTCTCAAATCCCGTCAACCCCGGAAAGCACGGTTCTTCAGGCTTGCCGGATCGCCTCAGGCAAGCTGGATTATGTTTATGCCGGCAACATCCTTTCCGCGGAGTTCCACGCCACCCTTTGCCCGAAATGCTCTTCGGAAGTTATTTCCGCGCGCAGACAGCCGCTTGCCCTGAAAGCCGGCGGATGCTGTTCCCACTGCTCCCAGCAGATCTATGGAGTGTTTTGATGTTCCGTCGCCTGCGGGAACATATGAGCCTCGCAGATTTTCTGCTGATCCTGGCCGTTCTGGCAGCCATCATCGCCAGTGCCTTCATTTTCATAAAGAAAGAGGATCAGCGACGGGTTTTCATATATAAGGATAACCTGGCAGTTGGCTCCTATCCTCTGAACCAGGACCGCGTTGTCCGCATAGACGAGCACAACACGGTGGAGATCAAAAACAGCAAAGTGCGGATGCTGTCAGCAGATTGCCCTGACCATCGCTGCGTGAAACAGGGAGCTGGAGACGTGCTGCCGATTGTTTGCCTGCCAAACCGGGTGGTGGTGGAAATCCGCTCCCGGAGCGCTGAGCGCGGCCTGATAGTCCAGTGAGGCATACTTAATGCTCAATTTCGCCATTTACGTTTCCGACCACGGCTTTGGACATGCAACCCGGATGGCCGCTCTGGCGGAGGAATTTATCCGCTTCGGCATCTTCACGCACATCCGCAGCGCCAGGCCGGAATTCCTCTGGCGCACTCTTGACCCAAATTACAGCGAAATCCACCCCCAGGCCTGTGATGTTGGTGTTAAGCACGGAAAAAACCTCGGCATCGATCTGGAGGCAACCCGGACCGCTCTGTTGGACTTGATGGGGAGAAGGCTGGAAATTGTGGAAGAAGAGGTGGATTTTCTGCGCAGGAAAAAGATCGACCTGATAATTGCCGACATTCCCTGGCTGTCTGTGGAAGCTGGCACCTACGCAGATGTCCCGGTTTTCGCCATTTCCAATTTCGACTGGCTGTTTATTTACGAGCGCCTGTTCCATGGTCTCAAGGATATGAGGCCGGTGCTGAACACCATCTTTGGTCTCTATCAGAGGGTGGACCGCGCTTTTCGGCTGCCGCTGAGCTCGCCTCAGAGCATGGGCAGTTTCCGCAAAATAGAAAAAACCGGGCTGTTAGCTCGCAAAAGCAAGCCAAACCCTGATTTGAAAAAGGATATTGGCATTGATTCAGAGAAGCCCCTTTTGGTATGTTCCTTTGGAGGGGCGGGGGAGATGGAGATCGAACTGAAGAAGCTTTGCGCCGCTTTCGATGGAACCGTTGCCAGCACCCTGGACCAGACTGGGGGACCTAACCATTTCCGGGTCAGCCAGGATGATGATTTTTCCGCCCTGATTTCCGTGGCGGACATACTGCTGACCAAACCCGGTTATGGCAGCTTCGCGGAAGCCATTCAAGACGGAAAACACCTCATCTTCAGCCCCCGCACCAACTACCCCGAGGAGGATGTCCTGATCCGAGGCATCGCCAGCTATCCAGCCAAAACTGAATTGCCGCATTTGCTGCTTTCCAAAGCTGAGTGGAAAAGCGTTTTTGGAACAATTCGAGACCAGAAGCCGGCAAAAAAGGTTCCCAATGCCAATGCTGCCATCGCATCGCTGATCATCCAACGCTTCATAGAACAAAAGCATGGCGGCAAGAAGCTGATTTCGGTCTTTGATGTGGGGTCCAACAATCTAAACTACGCGCTCTGCGAATCCGGGCAAGCGGTGCCCATCCATACAGCGCAGATAAAAACCGGTCTGGGGCAAAAGTATCATGAGATGCAGGACGGACGTGTGATAATTCCTGCCAGGCAAATTGCTGAGTTCAAGCGCTCGGTTTCTGCTTTTATGCGTTTTGATCGTGATATTGCCTCCAGAAAACAGGTGCTCGCAACAGGAATCCACCGCCGGGGTGATTTCAGAGATGACCTTGCTGCCTGGTTTCAAAAGCGTTGGAACGCACCCTACAAAGTGCTCAACGGCTGGGAAGAAGCTGAACTGGCAGCCCTGGCAGCCCTGGATTTAATTCCACAGGACAGGCAGGCTGTCATTATCGATATTGGTGGTTTTTCAACCGAGATAGTTTCCAAGGGTGACAATAATAAACCACCGATGACAAGCTTGCCGTTAGGATTGCTTACTCTGAACCAAGCCCAGCAAGAAGGAGTTGACGTTAAGAAGCTGATCCGCAGCCACTTGAAAGAGGTTCCGGACACCAAACCGGACCTCGTGATTTGCGTGGGGCTGTCTGCCGTTTTCCTGGCCAAAATAATCAAACAGATACCCAAATACCAACCTGAGAAAATCCACGGCTTGACCATTTCCAGACAGGAACTGGAGGAGTTCATAAATCTTGCCGCTGGGGACGAAACAGACGAAATACAACGCTGGTCTGTGGAAAAGCAATCCCTTCCTTTTCTAAGACTCAGCGCCCTCTTTTACACGCTTCTGCTGGACAAATTCTGCGCTTCGGAATTTATTGTTTGCCATCATGGAATATCTAGCGGATACAATCTTTGGAAGAAACACAAGCGCCAAAGGAATGAAGTTTTACATTGAAACCTATGGCTGCCAGATGAACGTATCGGACAGCGAATTGGTCAGTTCCATACTGATTGGCGCCGGATGGGAGATTGCCTCCAGTATTGACACTGCCAACCTCATCCTCTTCAATACCTGCTCTGTGCGCAAACACGCCGAAGACAGGGTGTTGGGGCGTATTTCCAATGAATTGCACCGCAAATCACAAAACCCAGAACTGAAAATCGCCGTGATCGGTTGCATGGCTCAAAGAATGGGGCAGAGGCTGCTGGAAAACGATATCGGAGTGGACTTTGTGGTTGGGGTGGACCAATATCAAGAGCTTCCTGCTTTGTTGAGTCAAGACAGCGGAGTGGAAACGGAATTCAACTATCAGCAGATCTATCCCGGTCTGCGTCCCTTGCATGGTGACAAGACCTGCGCTTTCGTTACCGTCATGCGAGGCTGCGACAATTTCTGTTCCTACTGCATCGTGCCACACGTACGGGGACGTGAACGAAGCGTGGATTTCCAGCAAATCGTTTCAGAAGTTCGTGAATGCGGTAACAAGGGATTGAAAGACGTTACTTTACTTGGACAGAATGTCAATTCCTACAGTTGGGGTGATTTCGACTTTCCACGTTTGCTGAAGGATCTGAACAATATTGATTCCATATATAGGCTCCGTTTCATCACTTCCCATCCCAAAGACCTTTCAGATTCTCTAATTGAGACTATGGCCTGCAGCGATAAAGTTTGCGAGCATCTCCATCTTCCTCTGCAGAGCGGCAACAACTCTGTTCTGAAAGCCATGAACCGCAAGTACACGATCGAAGAATACTTGAAGCTGGTGGACAAACTGAGAACTTCCATACCCGGAATTGCCCTTACCACAGACCTTATAACCGGCTTTCCCGGTGAAAGCGAAGCTGATTTCGCTGATACTCTGGATGTTATGAGTGAAGTACGTTTTGACTATGCCTTTTGTTTCAAATACAGCGAACGCGAAGGCACATCCGCCTGCAGTTTGCCAGGCCAAATACCGGAAACGGAACGACTGAAACGCCTGCAAAAGATGATCGAGCTACAACGCAAAATCACCCTGGCTAAGTTTTCCGCCCAAGTTGGCAAAACTGTGGAGGTCTATGTGGAAAGCATCAGCAAAAAATCTGATAAAATGGTTTCCGGCAAAACCCGCGATAACAAGATCGCCGTTCTGGGCGGGAGTGTCAATGACATCGGCAAACTTAAAACGGCCAAAGTGATCAAAGCCACGCCAGGGACTCTGATATGCTTATGACCCACGGCCTATATGAACATGCTGATAAGACATGTTATGTAAACTTGCATGCAGAGAGGTTAATTCGTTGAGATTCAGAACACTCTCCCCCACGATATTGATAAGGAATGTAATATGAAAAGCATGACAGGCTATGGAGTTGCCAAGGTTCATTCCAATGACATCGATCTGGAAATCGAACTGAAATCCGTCAACGGAAGATATCTGGACCTGAGGCTCTACCTACCGCGTGAAATTAGTTTTTTCGAACACATCCTTCGCAAACAAATAGCAGCTACTCTTAAACGGGGAACCGTCGAAGCCAGGATCAATTTCACCGACCATCGCGAACCTCGTCTCCTGCTCAACAAAGAAAAGTTGAAAATATTTCATGCAATCGTTGAAGAGGCGGCCTCCGTCTTGGGCATGACTGGACAGGTATCCCTTGAATTTCTGTTGAATGAACCAGGGATCATTGAAAACGCCAATAACCTTGATGAGGACAGGGTACTTAATGAAATGCTTCACAATACCTTGGACAAAGCGTTGGCGAACCTCGTAAAGTCCCTTTCGGCCGAAGCAGATAACATCACCCAGGTACTTAGCGATTCCTGTGAACATATGCTGGAAGCCCTATCTGCCATCGAGGCACAGATAAAACCATATAAGGAAGAACTGTTCGAGAGCATGAAAACACGAACTGCTGAACTGCTTAATTCTTTCTGTACAGAAAATCTGGAGCAGAGGCTGATTCAGGAACTGGCTATCTATATAGACAGATATGACATCCAGGAAGAGATTTCCCGCCTGCGCAGCCATATCTCCACCCTGCAATGCACAATTGAAAAGGATGAGGATAACGGCAAGACTTTAAATTTCATTCTGCAGGAAATGCAGCGTGAAGCAAATACCTTAGGTTCGAAGTTCTCTACAACCAAAACCTACACCCATATCCTCATCCTCAAAGAAGAGGTGGAAAAATGCCGGGAGATTGTGCAGAATGTCGCCTGAACCATTATTAACATGGCGCTCCTGGCCATTTGTGGAGCGACCGAAGGCTTCCGCCCTGTTGCTGGCCTTTCTCATATTTCTGGCTTGGTTTCTCTGGAATCTGGCTGTAAAACAATGGCAACAGCCTTGGTTCTATTTTCTGGGGATGTTGCTTGTTTTGGGCAACCTTCTCCCCTACTTCATTCCAACTACCTATTATCTGTTTGAATATGAGATAGTTATCTACTATCTGTTTCTAAAGATCGCGCGCCGTTACGAGGATTTCGGCTGTTTTTACTGCGACAAGCGTGGCATTATGCTCAGCACTTTCAAGCTGCCCCGGCGCCTGGATGCCTTCAGAGGTCAGTCATTGCGTTTTTCCAAAAACCAGAAGGAGAAGGAGCAACTCATAGAGATCCTTACCCGCAAGATTGGCAAACAGTATTAGGGGTACAGATTGAAAAACATGATTATTTGCGAACGGGTGACCGAGTTGTTCTCCCGAAACTATAATAAGCCATTGTCATACAACGAAATAGTTGGTGAGCTTAAGCTCAATAAAAAAGAGAAATCACTGCTCTCTGAGACCCTGCAGGAGATGGTGTCTGAAGGAACAGTTGCCAAGAAGAGCCGCAAATTCAGCTTAATCATTAGTAAAAAGACACCTGTGGCTCCTGAATCGAAACCCCTAAATCCCAAGTTGATAGAAGGCGTTTTCGACGCAACCCCGCTGGCAAAGAACCTATCCTTCGCCTTTGTGCGCACGGAAAAGGGGGATTATTTCATCAGCGCTGAAGACACACTTAATGCCTATCACGGCGATGTGGTCAACATCGAACCGATTTTACGCAAGGGAAAGGCAAACCGCGCTTTCGTTCGCAAGATAGTGAAACGGGCAAACGACATCCTGGCAGGTGACATCCGCTTCAGCGGACAGCGACTTATCTTTATCAGCAGCAACCTAAAGATCCACAACTGGTTTGAGGTAAGCGATGCAGGCGACGCCAAAGAAGGCGAGAAAGTGGTATTGCAGGTAAGCAACTGGGGAAATCCGGTGCTGGGCAAGATGCCGGTGGGCAATGTGATTGAGGTTTTGGGTCCAGCCGGTGATCCGCAGGTGGAGTTGATGGCTGTGATCCGCCAATACCAACTGCCGCTACAGTTTTCTGAGGAAGTGATTGCCGAGGCTCAGAAAATCGAAGTTGAAATCCCTGCCGAAGAATACCGTAAAAGGCTTGACCTGTGCGAGTTATTCACGTTCACCATCGATCCATCCTCCGCGAAAGATTATGATGATGCCATCTCGCTGGAAACTACTTCCAGGGGCTGGCGGCTTTATGTTCATATCGCTGACGTTGCACACTACGTGAAGCCAGGCAGCGCCATCTTCACCGAAGCGGCAGCTCGCGGCAACAGCTTTTACTTTCCCAAAAAAGTTATACCGATGCTGCCGGAATTGCTTTCCAACAAGGTTTGCAGCTTGCGCCCGGACGAGGAGAAACTAACCCTCACGGTGATCACGGAGTTCGACAGTAATGGCAGAATTCTGGACCAGAAAATGGCTGAGACTGTTATCCGCAGCAACCACCGCCTCTGCTATGAACAGGTGGATAGCCTTTTTGATGATGGTCAGACCGACCTGCCTGCTGAACTAACTAATGTCCTTATGGAAGCGCGCAAGCTTTCAGCTTTACTTACCCAAAAACGCCTGGACGAAGGCTACATTTTCTTTGACCTGCCTGAACTTGAGTATGAATATGACGACGAAGGCCTGATTCGCAGGTTCAACCTGGCGGAGGAAACAGAATCGCACAAACTGATCGAGAACTTCATGTTGATAGCCAACGAATATACGGCAAAAAAACTCACGCAGCTCTCCCCCACCACCCTGTACCGCATCCACGAGGACCCTGACACTGAAAAGATCGAAAAATTGGCTGAACTCCTGGCTCATTACGGCATTACCTATTATGATCGTGGCTCAATGAACTCCTCGCTGCAATATCTGCTAACCACCCTGCCTGGACCTGACTACCACAGGGTTTTCGACCACATTATCCTGCGCAGCATGAAAAAGGCCAAATACTCTACCCAGCACATCCGTCACTTTGGCCTGGGCATGGAAACCTACACCCACTTCACCAGCCCCATTCGCCGTCTCTGCGACCTGCTCATTCACCACCTCTGCAAAACCTATATCCTCAAATCCAGCTCCGCGCAATTCCCTGCTGAAACCCTGCGTCATTATGCCTATGTGGCATCAGAGCAGGAACTGAGGGCTGACCAGGCTGAACGGGACATAGAACGCAACTACAGCATGGCCTACATGAAGAAACAAGTCGGCGAACGTTTCAGCGGCATAGTGGTTTCCGCCAAATCCGCCGGCCTTATCATCCGGCTTAACGAAATCCCCATCAGCGCCATCCTGAGAGCAGCTGATCTTCCTGGCGGCAGATGGCAATACCGTGACAGGGAAATGCGCTTTGTAAGCACTTCCAGTAATAACTACTTCCAGCTAATGGATAAAGTATTGGTTCAGATAATGGATGTTAGTGACGATATATATTTGGAATTACAGAATGTGCCAAACGCCCATCAACATATTGCCATGGCATTGCCAAAAATCGCCACCGCATCCTCTGACAAATGCTTAGGACAAAAAGATAGATCCCGGCAAAGAAATGCCATTGACTATAATGGCGGGCGCAAAAAGATGGTTAGAACATCAAAAAAGCGCAAGAGAAAGAGATGAAAAAACCGATCGGGATATTCGATTCCGGGGTGGGAGGCCTCACAGTTTACAAGGCGATCCGATCCGCGTTTCCGAAAGAAGATCTGATCTATTTCGGTGACACGGCAAGAGTTCCCTATGGCCCCAAATCCCACAATACCATCATTGAGTATTCGGTTCAAAACGCCCGTTTCCTGCTTCAGAAAGGCATAAAGATCCTAATCGTAGCCTGCAACACCTCTTCCGCAGTAGCCTTGCAGGACCTTGAAGCCTTGACCGACATACCCATCATCGGTGTAATCGGCCCCGGCGCCGAAATGGCAGCCAAGCTCACACGTTCAAAAAAGATTGGAGTGATTGGAACCGAAGGCACGGTGCGTTCTGAAGCTTACAGTCGGGCCATAAGTGAGATCTTGCCGGAAGCGGAGGTTTTTTCCCAAGCCTGTCCCCTCTTCGTTCCGCTGGTGGAGGAAGGCTGGCTGGAACACCCCACAACGCGCCAGATCGTGCACGAATATCTTGATCCCTACAAGGAAGTGGATATCGACACCCTGGTGCTCGGATGCACCCACTACCCTCTGCTGAAGGAAATGATTGGAGAAGTGCTCGGCCCCAAAGTTTCCCTGGTGGACAGCGCCGATGCCATAGCCAACTATCTGAGGTCGCTTCTGCCCGTGGATAATGACGGCTTGGGCGGCACAGACAAGTTTTTCGTTAGCGACAACGAACATAAATTCGCCCAGATAGCGGGACGCATTCTGGGCACAGAGCCAAGCCAGCTGCATCGTGTACGCCTGTTCGAAAGCTGGTTTGAGTAAATAAAGGATAAAGGATTTTGTATGGAACCCCTCATTTTAACAGCAGCAATCACCGGAGCGGAAACAACCCGCGCTGACCAACCCAACCTTCCCATCACGCCTGAAGAACAGGCGGCAGACGCCCTGGCTTGTTATGAAGCCGGCGCGAGAGTGATCCACCTCCATGTCCGTGACGACGAAGGCAATCCCACCCAGAGCATGGAGAGGTTTAAGGCGGCTATCGAAGCCATTAAGGCAGCTGCCCCCGAACTGGTTATCCAGATCAGCACAGGAGGTGCTGTGGGCGAAGCTTTCGAAAAGCGTCTGGCGCCCCTGGAACTGAAACCGGATATGGGAACGCTCAACGCCGGCACTCTGAATTTCGGCGATGACGTTTTCATCAACTATCCCAATGACATTGTTCGCCTGGCAGAGGCGTTCAAGGTTTACGGTGTGGTGCCGGAGATTGAAGTTTACGAATCCGGCATGATCGACTACGTGGCCAAACTGGTGAAAAAGGGCATCATCACCCACACTCCGCTACACGTTCAGTTCGTACTGGGTGTACCCGGCGGGATGAACGGAACCCCGAAGAACGTGCTCTACATGATGCACCATCTAAAAGAACTGATCCCATCTGCAACCTGGGCGGTGGCGGGAATTGGCCGCTTCCACATCCCTGCCTCGCTTACCGCAATGGTCAATGGCGGACACATCCGCGTCGGTTTTGAAGACAACATTTTCTATCACAAAGGCGTGATTGCGGAATCCAATGCCCAATTGGTGGCACGCATGGCCCGCATCGCCGCAGAGATCGGGCGTCCCCTTGCCACTCCGGCGCAAACGCGCTCCTTACTTGGCTTGCCGGAGAGGTGATGGTCCTAAGCGATAATGCCAAAGTGGTTTTGGAGCGGCGATATTTCCGCAAGAACGAAGCCGGCGAGACCATTGAAGACTGGAACGCCCTGATCAGTCGCGTGGCAAAGAATATCGCCGGTGGAGACGTGGAGAAAGAAAAAGCCTATAAGGAACTGCTTGATTCAGGTTACTTTCTACCCAACTCCCCCACTTTGATGAACGCTGGCAATGATCTGCAACAACTTTCCGCCTGTTTTGTGCTTCCCATCGAAGACAGCATGGAAAGCATCTTCGAAACGGTGAAAAACGCCGCCCTTATCCACAAAAGCGGCGGTGGAACCGGCTTTTCCTTCAGCCGGCTGCGCGAAGCAAATGCCCGGGTTCGTTCCACCAACGGCGTTTCCAGCGGCCCTATTTCTTTCATGAAAGTCTTCAACGCCGCCACGGATGCCGTGAAGCAAGGCGGAACCCGGCGCGGGGCCAACATGGCCATCCTCAATGTGGACCATCCCCAAATCCTGGATTTCATCAAATGCAAAGCAGATACTAGCGAACTCACCAATTTCAACCTCAGCGTTGGCATCACGGAAACCTTCATGCGGGCTGTGGTTGACGACGCTGAATACGACCTGGTCTCCCCCCGAAACGGGAAGGCAGTGGGACGGTTGAAAGCGCGTGACGTCTTCAGCCTGATAGTGGACATGGCCCACAAGAACGGCGAACCGGGCATCGTTTTTTTGGACAGGATAAACGCCGCCAACCCCACGCCCCACATAGGCAGCATCGAATCCACCAATCCCTGCGGCGAACAGCCACTACTGCCCAATGAGGCCTGCAACCTGGGCTCCATTAACCTGGCTGCGCTGATCAAGGACGGCAAGGTCGATTGGGAGCTGCTAAGGGAAGTCACGCGGCGGAGTGTGGATTTTCTGGATGACGTGATTGACCGCTCGAAATTTCCTCTGGACCAGATCGACGAAATGGTTAAGGCCAACCGCAAGATCGGATTGGGCGTCATGGGCTGGGCTGACCTTCTCTATCAGTTGAATATCCCCTACTCCAGCGACCAGGCGGTGAACCTGGCTGGCGAACTGATGGAATTCATCGATTTCGAAGCCAAGCAGCGCTCTGTCGAACTGGCCGAGGAAAAAGGCAGTTTTCCCAACTTCCCTGGTTCCATCTATTCTACACGACACCTGAGCCGTAAAACCAAGCTGAAGGATTGGGACGCGCTGGGCAAGGATATCGCCGAAAAGGGCATCCGCAACGCAACCCTCACCACCATCGCCCCCACCGGCACCATCAGCATGATCCTGGATACTTCCAGCGGCATCGAACCCCAATTCTCTCTGGTCTATGTAAAGAATGTGATGGACGGTGACAAACTGCTCTACGTGAACAAATGGTTCCGCAGGGCCTTGGAGGAAGCGGGACTGCATAGCCAGGAACTGCTGGAGAAAGTGGCGCAGGCTGGCAGCATCGCTGACATCGAAGAAATCCCTGCCGCCATTCGCGATATCTTCCTCACTGCCCACGACATCAGTCCCGAGTGGCACATCCGCATGCAGGCTGCTTTTCAGCAATACACGGACAACGCCGTAAGCAAAACCATCAATTTCCCCAACTCCGCAACCGTGGAGGACATCCGCATCGCCTACGAACTGGCTTATCAGCTTGGCTGCAAGGGCCTGACGGTCTATCGGGACGGCAGCCGTGAAAACCAGGTGCTGTGCAGTGGAAGCAGTCCCCAGTCCAGTGAACGCAAGGTGGCTCCGCGCAGCCGGCCCGAGGTTACACATGGAGTCACGCAGCGACTGGAAACTGGTTGCGGGCATATGTATGTGACCATCAACACCGATGAATACGGAGCCTGTGAAGTGTTCGTGCAAATGGGCAAAGTGGGCGGCTGCGCCTCCGCTCAACTGGAGGCAATCGCCCGACTTTCCTCTCTGGCCCTGCGCTCGGATATTAAGCTGGAAGCCATCATCCGCCAGTTGAAAGGCATCCGCTGCCAATCGCCCATGTGGAACAAAGGCAGGATGATAACATCCTGCGGAGACGCTGTGGGCCATGCCTTGGAGACCTTCCTTGCCACTTGGAATGGCAGCAGCCTGAAAGCCGTCCATATCGTCGGAGGCGAACCAGAAATTCTTGAGGCCGGTGCCAAGACCTCGATAGCGCTTTGCCCGGATTGCGGTTCTTCCATCGAACACACTGAGGGTTGCCTGAAGTGCCCTTCCTGTGGATGGACCAAATGCTGACCAACTCTTTAACCTTATACACTAGGGAGTGAAAATGCGCTGTAAACACTGTGACGCCCGCCTGGCCGCCCATGACTTTTGGTGCGCCAACTGCGGCAAACAGACCAAGGTGGTAACTCAGGACCTTTCCTCTTGGAACAGCCTGACAAGGACCTGGAGCAACTACAATCCCCTCAAAGGATTGAACATCCCCGCCGCCGCTTTTCCGGTGCTTGCCGGAGTGCTTCCCTGCCTCGCCCTGCTGTTCGCGCTCAACGCCTTCGGACGCCTTAACCTCTCTCAGAATCAAGCAACTGGCAGTATGCTGTTAAACCTGTTTATCACATCTGCAGGCCTATCCGTCTTTCTTCCAATTCTATTAATCCCCTACAAACCGGCTTGTGCGGAACCGGGATACACAATAACTCTCAAGGATATGCTGGCTGGAATGAGGCAGTATCCCCGTTATCTGGTCCTGGTTCTTATATCTGTCCTGTTTTTCGTGATCATCCACCTGATTTGCTTTGGCCTGCCCCAGTTCAGTAGTGATCCCATCCTGCGCCTGGTCTGGATAGTTCTGGTAAATTACTTCCTGGCTGTGTTCCTGCCCGTGCCTGTGCTGATGCAGCGCCTTAACCTGAACTCCTGGCAAGCTGCCAAGCTGTCTTACCGGAAGTTCCACGTTGTGCGCTGGCAGCTCTATCTTCTGGGCCTTATCCTGGTGCTGATGAACCTTGTTGCCACCGCGCTGGTCTTGGTGCCATTGATAATCACACTGCCGCTTTCCTGGTTCGCTGTGCGGGATTACGTGGATCTCCTGCTGGAATATGAAATAATCCGGGAATACAAATAGGGGGCAGTTTTGACCAAAAAGGAAATCACTTCCCTGATTCTGCTTCTGGCCGTGATCGCTTACGGGGCATGGACCTGGTTCCACCGTTCCTACCGCGACACCAGGCTGGACCAGGATTTAATGGACACCGTGGTGACCATCTCGGCTAAATCCAAAAGCAAGAATGTGGGCTCGCAAATCGACTCTGTTTTCGCCTACATGCACACCCTGGAAGCCAAATTCAACGATTACGACCCCGCCAGTTGGGTCTCGAAGGTCAATTCCGCCAATGGTAAAGCGGTGCCGATGGATCCTGACGCCTACGAGCTTCTCTGTCTGGCTGACAGCCTTTATCAGCTTACCGACGGCGCTTTCGACATCACCATAAAACCCCTTTACGACCTATGGGGATTCAGCCGTCCCGTGGTGCAGGGAGATTCGCTGCCCCTGATGCCGCCGGATTCGCTGGCGATTAAGGAAACCTTGAAAAAAGTGGGTTTCAACCGGGTGCGCTTCAACCAAAAACGGATCATCATGCCCCGCGGCATGCAGATAACTTTCGGCGCGCTGGCCAAGGGTTATGTGCTGGACAAGGCGCGTGAGTTCATGGAAAATGATAAATTCATCAGCGGTCAGATCGACTGCACCAGCGGCATGACCTTTTTCGGCCAGCCACTTGGCCAGATCGTCAGTGTGCGCCATCCCCGGGCGAACCAGCAGCAGCAAACCATTGGCAACTTCAAGATCCAAAACGGTTCCCTGAGCACTTCCGGGGATTACCAGCAATATTTTGAGTATGAAAACCGCCGCTATCACCACATCTTGGACCCCAAGACAGGTTATCCGGTGGAGAATGTCTTTTCCGTGACTGTCATCCATCCTTCCGCGGCCTGGGCGGACGGTCTCTCCACGGCTCTTTTCCTGCTGCCGCCCGAGACAGCGATAGAAAGGCTCAAGTGCTATCCCGAAAGCAACGCTGTCATCTTTTACCAGTCCAACGGCCAGATCGTTTCCCTGAAGAGCCTTGGCATGAAAGAATTGGAGTGGCACGACGAAGGATGAACATCCCTGACCTCCAGTCTCAAACAGACCTACGTCACATTGGCATCGACAAGGTGGGCGTGAAGGGCATCCGCTACCCCATCGTGGTGGATGACCGAGACAACAAAACCCAATCCACCATTGGCGAATTCAACATCTATGTGGACCTTCACCACAGCAAGCGCGGCACCCATATGTCCCGCTTTCTGGAGGTGCTGAACCGCTATCACCGCGACGCCATCATCGGCCAGCTCGATAAACTCCTGCTGGAGCTGAAATCCCTTCTCAAGGCCGACGCCGCCTACATCGACATCGTTTTCCCCTATTTCCTCCAAAAGCGCGCCCCGGTCTCCGGAATCAGTTCCCTGATGGATTACCAATGCTTTTTCAACGCTTCCTTCGCGAAAGACTACAAGCTTTGGATCGGGGCCGTGGTGCCGGTGACAGCGCTCTGTCCCTGCTCTAAGGAGATTTCGGAAGCCGGAGCACACAACCAGCGCTCCCTGGTGACCATTAAGGTGCGCTATACTGGCTTAGTTTGGCTGGAAGAGTTGATTTGCATCGCCGAGGAGGCTTCCAGTTGCCAGGTCTATCCCCTGCTGAAGCGCCCCGACGAAAAGTTCGTCACTGAAACCGCCTACTCCAGGCCCCGCTTCGTGGAAGACATCGTGCGCGAGGTCACCCAAAAGCTGGAAGATGACCCCCGCGTGCTTGAGTTTTACGTGGAAGCGGATAGTTTTGAATCCATCCACAACCACAATGCCTACGCGATGGTTTACCGCCCGGGGCGTGATTGAGACCGGTCCCGCCGATTTTGCCTGATTTTCATTTTCAGCCTGCTGTTTCGGGTTTTCTTCCCAATCGGCTGAAGTACATCCTGAGTTCGGATGCTTCCAACCCCGTGCTCTGCCTGCAACTCTACATCCGGGTCGGCAGTGCCTGGGAGACGGAGCGCGAAGCCGGCTATTCCCATTTCATGGAACACCTGGCCTTCAAATCCACCCGAGATTTCGGCTACAACCAGATAACAAGCTTCGTGAACGGCATGGGCGGCTCCATCAACGCCTACACGGATTTTGACTGCACCTGCTACTATCTGCTGCTGCCCTCGGAGTATTTGGCGGAAGGTTTGAAAGTCCTGTCTGAATTGGCCATGCATCCAACTTTCACTGCGGAAGACCTGGCCATGGAAAAAGACATCATCATCGAGGAGATGGAGCAGAACAGGAACGATCCTGAAATAGATTTTCTCGATTTCATCCAGGCCTCTGCCTTTAAGTGCAATCCCCTGCGCCTTCCCGTGATGGGCAGAGCGGCTTCTTTGAAAAAAGCCCGCCTCGCTGATTTAAAAGCCTTTCACCGTAAATACTACCAGCCCGCGAACTCCTTTCTGGTGGTCGTGGGTGATTTCGACCGCTCCACGGCGGAACAGGCTTTGGGGGAATGCTTCGGCCCCTGGCAGAACACAGCTTCGCTTCCCCGCACTTATGACGGGAGCTTTTCAGAGCCAGAAACACCGGACCAGCCTGTGGTATGGCGCGAACACAAGCAGAAATTCCTCACATACGTATTGCCCGAACTCTGTGACACCCATCCCGACAGCGATTCCCTGCTGATCGCCTTGCGCTATCTGGCCGTGGGCCGTCCCTCGCGGCTGTTCAAACGCCTTGTGGAGGAAGACAAACTGGCCTCTTCGGTGAAGGTTTCATCTCTCAGCGGAGTGATGAGCGGTGTTTCAGCCATCGTGGTCTCCCCCATGGGAAAAAACAACGTGGGCAGGATCCAGTCGGTCTTTCAGCAGGAATACCGGGCTTTGCTTGAAGGGAACGTCGATCCAGGCGAAATCGCCCTGGTGAAGCGGGACATCATCAACACCTGGCGCTATGGCTTTGACAGCGTGGAAAACCTCGCCGGAATGCTGGGAGCCGAGGAATTCATCTCCGGCTACGAAGAGCTGTATAAATACGACAGGCAAATCCTGTCCCTCGGTCTGGAAGACGTGCTGAAAGCCGTCCGGAAATACTGGCAGCCCTCCAGTCTGCAAATCATCCATCAATCCCCCCAAGCGGCGGATTTATCCCTGTCCGTCCCCATAATAAAAAACTCAAAGAAAAGCCCTGCTAAAAGCAAAACTTCCGTGGCGCCCGCTGTTCCTGCCCCTGGGAGGGCGAAAGCCTGCCTGGAACAGTATTCCGAAGATGTTTTCACCGCCACCCTTGCCAACGGCCTCAAATTCATCTACCGCTGGCAGCCCCAGCGCCCCATCAGCGGTTTCGCGCTTTCCACGGACCTTTGCCAACTGGCGGAAGAGCCTGGCCAGAGGGGCTTGAATTACCTCTGCTCGGCGGCGATGCTGCATTCCACTCAGTCCCGCAGCTACGCCGAGATGCTCAAGACCTGCCGCGAACTGGGTATCAGCCTAAACGTGGAGCCGCATCCGGACACCACGGTTTTCCGGGGCAAATGCTTTCACTCCGCCCTGCCCACCGCGCTTTCCATGCTGGCTGAAATCTTCTGGCAGCCTGCCTTTGAGGAAAACCATATCCGCCTGCTAAAGAGCACATCCATCGATCTCCTGCGCCGTGACAACCAGAATCCCTCCAGCCTGGCCTGGCTGCGCTGGTTCCGGCTGCTCTTTGGCGTCAACAGCCCTTACGGCCGCTATTCCGGCACCATCAGCGATTTGCGCTCCCACGGCCGCGAAGCCATCCGCGCCTGGTATCGGGATTATTACCGGCCGGACCGGTTCAGCCTGTCCATAGTTAGCTCCGTTGAGCCTCGAAAGGCATTGGACCTGGCCGCTTCGCTCTTTGAAGGCGAATGTCCTGCCTCTCCCTCTCCCGGTTTCAAAGCGCCCCTGCCCCAGCCCAGTCACGTGCGGTTGCGGACCCAAAAACTGGATTCCGGCCAGGCCATCATCCATCTGGGCGGATTCGCTGCTCCGGCAAGCGACAGAACCTCCACCACCGCTTTCCACCTACTCGCCCAAATCATCGGCGGAGACATGGATTCACGCCTTTTCAACCTGGTGCGTGAAAAATACGGCTACGCATACCAGACCGGGATGGAATTCAGCAGCACCAACGAACTGGGATACTGGTTCACCTATTCCTATTGCGATCCCGATGACCGCAAACCCTGCCTCCGCCTCATGCGTGAGGTTCTGGCCGCTGTATGCGCCGATGGCGTTGGCGCCGATGAACTTCTGCACGCCCAGAACTATCTCTGCGGCATGAACCGTTTCGAAGCCGAAAGCGCCGCCCTCCAGGCCGTATTGTTGTCCAGCCTCAGCGCCCTCGGCTATGAACCAGGCTTTTATCTCAACCGCGAGCGGCGCATCAGGTCAGTTGATCTGGAAACCGTGAACCGCGTCGCCCAGGATTGGCTGCGTCCGGACAACCAATGGGCCCACATCCTCACATGATCACCCTCGGACTCGACATCGGTTCCCGCAACACCAAGCTCGTCATTTACGATGCGGAAAAACTCTCTATCCTCTTTGCCAGATGGGTTTCAACCGACGTGAACCCCCTTTTGTCCGTGGAAAACCTGCTGGCTCAGGCAAGGGCTGAAACCGCTTTGGAAACTCCCGCTGTGGCAGCCTGCACCGGATACGGCCGCAAACTCTGGAAACGCGGCAGGGTGCTTTCTGAAATATCCTGCCACGCCGCCGGGGTGCGCCATTTCCATCCCGAGGCCAGAACAGTCATCGACATCGGCGGGCAGGACTCCAAAATCATAACCCTCGCGGCGGACGGCAAGGTTCGCGATTTTGTGATGAACGACAAATGCGCCGCCGGCACCGGACGCTTTCTGGAAATGACCGCGCTGCGCCTGGATTGCACCCTGGACGAGCTTTCCCGCCTCGCTTCTCTTTCCACCCGGGCGCTGGACATCTCCTCCACCTGCGTGGTCTTTGCCGAATCCGAAATCGTGGGCATGATTTCCGAAAACGCCGCTCCTGCCGATATCGCACGCGCGGTCCACAATTCCATCGCCAGCCGCGTCCTCACCCAGATCAGTGCACTTGCGTTCGAACCCCCTGTTTCCTTCACCGGCGGCGTCGCCCTCAATTCAGACCTGGTGCGGTGCCTGGCCCAACAACTGCAAACCCCGGTGAGCGTCCCCCCCTCTCCGGAAATAACCGGCGCCCTTGGCGCGGCCATTCTGGCGGCAACATGAAGATAGATTATCACATTCATACAGAGTATAGTTACGATAGCAGGCTTAAAGCTTTGGATCTTATCTATAGAGCCATTGAGCTTAAATATGATAAGATTGCCATCACGGAACATCTCGACCTCTTTCCCTGGGAACTTGCCCGCTACGGCCTGCCCTCTTTTTCGCGCTACATCAAACAAGTTGACGCCCTGAAGGAACAATTCGCCTCTGCCCCGCTCCGGATAATCTGCGGCGTCGAGGTTGGCGATTTCCAGCGCGTCAAACCCTTTGCAGATGAGTTTCTGGCCCAAGTGGAGTTCGAGCTGAGGCTGGGCGCCGTGCATTTCCTTTCCGACCACACCAACGTGGCGATCCCCTTGAAGAGGGAGCTCACCGCCGCCGACCATGAGGATTATTACCGGCAAAACCTCGCCCTGGTGACGGGCTGCGACATTGATGTTCTGGCCCATCTGGGCGTTCACAAGCGATATCTGGAAGAGCAGCCCGACGAGAGCCATTGCCGGGGGCTGCTCACAGACATATTCCAGGTGATGGTCGAGCGCCGCATCGCGCTGGAAATCAACTTTTCCAGCCTGCGCAAACCCTACGCCCGGCTCCTGCCCGACCTCTGGCAAATCGAGCTCTACCGCTCCCTGGGCGGAAAGCTGTTCAGCATCGGCAGCGACGCCCACCTGCTGGAACATTTCGACCTCAACTATGAACAGCTTCCCCCCTGGCTGTTCTCCGGCGAGATGGAATTTCCCCTCTGAACACCATTTCAGCCTCAACGCCCTCCAAGTTTAAGAGAAAGGGTCATTATTTCCGGCTCACTTTCAAACCGAGTGGGTAATCCGGTTAAACAAGCCCGTAGGGCGACATAACGATAGCGAGGGAGCGTAAGCCCCTCGCTATGGTCTGTCGCCTCTGCGGGGCTTTATGGCCGGGTTAACGGGATCAGGACGAAATGCCGGGGGTCAAGACCGGGGTCTGTGAATTTGCGGAATTTGTTACCGGGCAAATTAGCCAAATTAGCAAATTAGCACGTCTCACACCGGCGCCCGGCAGTTGTTTGGCATCCTGGACTCAGAGACACATCAACATACTGTGTTACATACTATTAAACCTACTAACTACTAATACCTACTAAATTAGTATAGATTATATATAAGTATATATACACCAATATATTGTATATCCAGTTCCATAATCATGTCATCCTAGCCCCGGCGCCGATGTGAGACGTGCTAATTTGCTAATTTCGCTAATTTGACTTGGGGAGAAAAAGGCCGGCGTGTGCCGGCCAGTTAATATATCATTGGATGTCTATGTTGCTCAGGACAGGGTTCAGCACGTATCGCAAGGCGATTTTGTTATTTCCCGCCTCCCGGTTGTGGCAGATGATGGCCTGCCTCTCGATCAGCGATTCGATGCAGCCTCGGAACTCCCGGGAGGTCATGTGCGAAAGGCACAGCAGCCGGCTGTGGGTCATTTCCTGTTCCGGCGCTTTTTGCAGCAGGCGCAGGATTTTCCTTCCACTTTGTTTTTCAGGAACCAGGTTTGTAGGCGTTTTGGGCGATGGCTTTCATCAGATCGGCGGACCGGAAGATACTGCTGGCAAAAGTTTCTGGCGCTTTCTGAAGATTTTTTCGCCCACCCCAGTTTTTCTCATACGCATGTTTATAGAGGGGCATGTTAACGCGCGCAAAAATGCCCCCCAAACCGCTCTCCAACAATTCCCGCGCCGGCTGCGGGAGGTTTTCGGGAGGCGCATCAGACAGCAAATAGAGTGTGTTAACGAACGGCAAGGAAGAAGTTCACGCGGATTTCACAGATTACACAGATTAAGAATCCGTCGAATCCGTTGATCAGTTGAGTCCGTAGGGAAACGCGAATATCCGGATTCCGCGCCCTGCTTTGAGCCCCGCCCCCCTCGGGAAGCAGAAACTGCGGATTTAGCTTGACAGATAGCCCCCGCGCAAATGTTATTTCCCTTCAGTTAAATCTATGAAAATAAAGCCCTGCGCTGCGGGGAGCGGGAGATAAGAATGAAATACTTCAGAAAACTGGTTGGCGAAAAATGCTACCTTTCGCCGATTTCCTTGGACGACGTGGAGCGCTACACCGAATGGGTGAACGACATGGAGATGGGGCTCTTCATGCAGTTTTCCGCTTCCATCTTCGATTTGGACAAGGAACGCGAGTTACTGCAGAAAATCATGGAGGACAGCCATTCCTTCGCCATTGTGGAAAAGGTCACCAACAAATCCATCGGCAACTGTAGCCTGATGGGGGTCAGCGAAGTGCACAGGCACGCGAAGTTCGGCATTTTCATCGGCGACAAGACCTACTGGAACCGCGGCATCGGCACCGAGGCCACGAACCTCACCCTGGATTACGGCTTCAACGTGCTGAACCTGCGCAACATCACCCTCGACGTTTACAGCTTCAACAAACGCGCCATCCGCTGTTACGAAAAAGTGGGCTTCAAGGCGGCGGGCCTGCGCCGTCAGTTCATCTTCATGGCCGGCAAATACCATGATGTGCTGATCTACGACATTCTGGCCGAGGAGTTCACCAGCCCCTACGTGAGCGGTCTTTTTGAGCGCAGCACCAGCGAGGACGCCGGCCGCGGCAAGATCACTTTCGAAAAATCCTGAGAAAGGGAAACCGGCAGTAGCGGCAGAATAGATGTTCCGTAATATCAAAGGCCAGGCGGGCGCCCTGAAAATCCTGAAGCTGGCACTGGAAAACAACCGCGTCGCCCAGGCCTACCTGTTCCACGGCAGCGACGGGGTGGGAAAATTCACCACCGCGCTCTACTTCGGCATGGCGCTGAATTGCCTTTCCAAAAGCGAATTCCGCCCCTGCGGAGTGTGCGCTTCCTGCCGCAAGTTCATGGCGCTGGACCATCCGGACCTGATCTACCTCTTCCCCACTCCCAACCTGGGCCTCAACCTGGACGGCGAAATCACCAAAAGCGAATTCATCCCCGAATATGCAGGCTACATCCGCAACAAGATAGAAACGCCCTGGGAGGACTACCAGTTCAGCGCGAAAATCATGATCCGCAAGGAAAGCATGAGCTGGCTCATAAAACGGCTAAACCTCTCATCCTACGAGGCCAGCCACCGCATCTGCATCATCGAGGACGCGGACATGATGAACACCGAAACCGCCAACGCCTTCCTCAAGACCCTGGAAGAGCCGCCCGAGTCCACCGTGATAATCCTCACCACGGACAATCTGGCCAAACTGCTGCCGACCATCGTTTCGCGCTGCCAGCCGGTGCATTTCCAGCAGGTGACTCCCTCCGTTATTGAAGGCATACTGCGTGAAAAATTCAGCGTTTCGCCGGAAATGGCCCGCACCGCCTCACACATCGCCAACGGCAGCGTGAAGCGAGCCATCCACTTCGCCCACAACGAATCTTCCGAGCTACGCGAACGCGCCTTTGAAATCCTGGAAATGGCCGCTTCCGGCAAAGACCTGGCCTACTTCCGCTCCTTGCAGGGGCTCGGGAAGAAATTCAACGCCGAAAGCGCCATCGAGGTGCTGCGCTATGCCAGCCTCTTCGCCGGCGATTTGAACCTGGTGCTGGACGCCCCGGAGCAGATGGTGAACATCGACAAAAAGGAATTCCTGCTCGGCACTCGGGAAAAGCTGGCGGATGTCGATCCCGCCGCCTATACGGACAGGGTAATCAACTTCGTGCTGCTGATGGAGGATTACGTGCGCAAGCTCCACGGCAACGTGAACCTCCAACTGGTGATGCTCAACCTCTTCGTGGAACTGAAAAAGCTCGTGCGGGCCTGAACATGGCTGAAAACAAGCTCATCCGCAACATCAGCATGATGTCCGTCGCCATCCTCATCAGCCGGGTCCTGGGCATGGTGCGCGACCAACTGATGGCCTTCTTCTTCGGCACCACCTTCCTCAACGACGCCTTCGTTGTGGGCTACAAGATTCCCAACCTGCTGCGCAATCTCTTCGGCGAGGGGGCGCTTTCTGCCTCGTTCGTGCCCATCTACAACGAAATCGGGATCAAGGAGGACCGCCGGAAGCAGATAGATTTCGCGCTGCAAATCTTGGGAATCCTCTCCGTCTTTTTGCTCACGCTAACGGTTATCGGCATCATCTTCGCCCCCTGGATCGTGAAGCTGCTCTATCCCGGCCTGGCGCCCCACACCTACAAACTGGCCGTGCTGCTCACCCGCGTGATGTTTCCCTACCTGCTCTGGATCGGGCTTTCCTCCACCATGATCGCCATCCTCAACTCGCACGACCGCTTTTTCATGACGGGGCTTTCCTCCGCTCTGCTAAACGTGGGCATGATCCTCAGCATGGTGGTCCCCCGCTTCGTCTTTGGCCTGCAGGGAGAGCAACTGGTCCGCTGGGCTGCCTGGGGCGTGTTTGGCGGCGGGTTTTTGCAGACTGTCATCAACTTCCCCTACCTGAAGCAGCTTGGCTATCCCTTCAAGCTGTTCGTGCGTTTCGGCGGAGAAGCCCTCAACACGATGTGGAAGCGTTTCCTGCCTTCGATGATCGGAGTTGGCGTCCGCGAAATCAACATAGTGGCCGACAGCCTCATGGCCTCGTTTCTGGCCGTGGGCAGCATTTCGGCGCTGGAATACGGCTACCGGCTCTTCCAATTTCCGCTGGGAATGTTCGCCGTTTCCACCGGCACGGTGCTGCTGCCAACCTATTCCAGGCTGGTAACGATGGGCAACTGGGAAGAGCTTTCCAAAAACCTGCGCGTGGCGGCAGTGAACCTGATTTACCTGATGCTGCCCATCACCACACTGATCATAGCCTTGGGCGGCGACCTCGTGCAGGTGGTCTTCCAGCGCGGGGCCTTCGACGCCAAAGCCAGCCTCTGGACCGAGCAGGCCCTCATCTTCTACAGCCTCGGCCTCATCTTTTTCAGCTTTAACCAAACCCTCACCCCGCTCTTTTTCGCCAACAAGGACACCCGCACGCCGGTAAAGATATCCGCCTCGATGGTGGGGCTGAACATCGTGCTGAACTTCATCCTGATGCAATTCATGCAGCACCGTGGTCTGGCCTTCGCCACTTCCATCACCGCGATGGTCAATTTCAGCATCCAGTTTTACCTCCTCCGCAAAAAAATGCCCCACATCAGTTTCGCCGGCATCCTTCCCAACTTTTTGAAAACTTTGGGGATCTGCGTGCTGATGCTGGTTTTGCTGCTCGTTGCCAACCACTTTTACCATCCGCGGGGATTCTGGCCCCAGCTCATCAAGCTGGGCCTGCTGGGAACTGCTTCACTGCTCTTCTTCTACGGCCTCGGTCTGCTGCTGAAGCTGGATTTCCTGGCTGAGGCGCGTGACCGCCTATGGAACAAGTTCCGCAGAAAATAGCCCAAAAGCTCCACCTCCTGCCCCAGCAGCCGGGTATCTATATCTGGAAAAACGCCGAGGGAGAGGTTATCTACGTGGGCAAGGCCCGCTTGCTGGAAAGCCGCATCAAAAGCTACCTGAACAACTCCCCGAAAGATATTAAAACCGAACAACTCCTGCGCCACATCGACGACCTGGACTATATCATCACGCTCTCGGAACACGATGCCTTCATCCTTGAAGCCAACCTGATCCGGCGCCACCAGCCCAAATACAACATCCTGCTCAAAGATGACAAGCGCTATCCCTTCGTTAGGATCACCCTCGCGGAGCCCTTCCCCCGCATCATGGTGACCCGCGAACTGCTGAAAGACGGTTCCCGCTACTTCGGGCCATTCACAGACGCCAAATCCCTGCGGATGACCCTGCGCAATTTCGAGTGGATTTTCCCCATCCGCACCTGTTCGCGGGTGATTCCGGCCGACAAGGTGCGTTTCAGGCAAGCCTGCATCAACCACCAACTGGGGAAATGCCCCGCCCCCTGCATCGGAGCGGTTTCGCAGGCCGATTACATGCGCGTGGTGATGCGCCAGATGAGCTTCTTCGAGGGCAAGCACCAGGAAGTGCTGGATGAGCTTCGTGCCGAGATGAACGGGCTTTCCGAGGAACTGAAATTCGAGCAGGCCGCCAAAACGCGTGACCGCATCCTCGCCATCGAACGCATCCAGAAGCGCCAGGTGGTCTATTCCCCGGATGCCCGGAACACTGATGTGATCGGCTTTTACCAGGAGGATAAGATCGCCGTTTGCGTGGTGCTGAGGATAATGAGCGGCATGGTCGTTAACCGGGAGGACTATCCCCTCGGCAATACTGAAAACGACACTCCGGAAGAGGCTTTGGCCGCCTTCATCAAGCTCTATTACTCCCGCCGGGATGAACTGCCCGACGAAATCCTGCTGCCGCTGGAACCGGCTGAGTTTGAGGAACTGAATTCCTGGCTGGGAGGGAAACTGAGTCTGCCCCAGCGCGGCGAAAAGAGCAAACTGCTGGCAATGGCAAAACGCAACGCCTTTCAGCTCATCGAGGAACGCAAGCTGGCCCACATCCGCAGAGCCAACCGCACCGTCTTTCCCATCCAGGAACTGAAGGAAAAACTCGCCCTTCCAAAACTACCCCGCAAGATGGTCTGCATGGACATTTCAACCATCCAGGGCACGGATACCGTTTCCTCCGCCGTTTTCTTCGAGAACGGCAAGGCCAAAAAGAAATTCTACCGCCATTTCATCATCCACGACGTGGACACCCAAAACGATTACGCCGCCCTCCAAGAAACCCTCACCCGATTCCTGGGTGAAACAGCCAGGGACGAAAGCCTGCTGCCCGACCTGATCATCATCGACGGCGGGAAAGGCCAGCTTGGAGCCTGCAAAGAGGTTTTGGACGCCTCGTCCCATCCGGAAATCCCCATCATCTCCCTGGCCAAACGCGCCGAGGAAGTCTATTTGCCGGGTCGCCCGGATTCTATAATCCTGCCCCGCTCCTCATCTTCGCTGCGTCTGCTCACCGCCATCCGCGACGAAGCACACCGTTTTGCCATCACCTTCCACCGCTCCCGCCGCTCAAAACGCACCCTGCTAAGCGAACTGGAGGACATCCCCGGAGTGGGCGAGCAAACAAAGTTCCTGCTGCTGAAAGAGCTGGGCTCAGTGGAGGCAATCAAGGCCGCCAGCCCAGAAGAACTGATGAAGGTCAAAGGCATTGGCAGGAAGATGGCCGGGCGAATCCATGCCCATTACCATTCTTCATAAAGGACAACACCAATGAAAAGGCCCGCTACCGTCAGCGGGCCTTTTTTTTATGCTCGGTTTCAGGGGTTTGGATTCCCCGTTGAGGTTCCAATCCTAAAGGTAATTCAAGATTTGGTTGGCGCGTGAGATGAAGGACTTGAGTTCGTCACCGCTGAAGGCGCGCTGTTCCAGCAGGGAGAGGTCGTGCAGATAGGTGCAGAGGGTGTTCACCTCTTCCTTTTTCCCTAAGGCGTCGAGTTCCAGGATCTTGTTAATGACAGGGTTGGCGCGGTTGACAACCAGGGTGTGGTCCTTGAGCATGCCGCTGTCGCTATGGCGTTGAATTTGACTCATGTCGTGCCAGCGCCTCATGAATTCGTTGAAGACGATCATGGAAGGGATTTCCGGTGATTTGAGGCTTTTCACCTCCACTTTGATTGGGGTATAAGCGTGTTCAAATAAGGCTTTGAGGGTTTCTTCGCCAAGTTCCTCGCGCACGTCGAAGGGGATTTCGTAAGGCCGGATCAGGGTGCGATCCTCTTCCTGTTTCAGATAGGGATTAAGAGCCGTGGTGGCGTTGGGGTGTTTCTTGAGGAATTCAGCGTAGCTATCCTTGCTGAAGGATGCTTCCACTTTCTGGCCCAGCGCCCGGTAAAAGATTTCCTTCAGCTTGTCCGAACCGGCGCGTCCATCCCTGTCCACCAGTTCTTTCTTGTCCTGGTCCACCAGCAAGTCGTTGATTTCGCTGTCCACGCGGATGAATTCGATCTTGTCGAGCTTGCTTTCCAGTTGCTGGTAGAGGTGGGTGTCCAGAGGCGATGTTTGGTAGATGACCTCGATGCCCTGTTCCTTCATCAGGCTGAGGTAGCTTACCTGCGTATCCTCCCCCGAGGCATACCAGATCCGGGTCTTGTCTCCCTCGGATTTGTTTCTGGCCTTGTATTCCTCGAGGGTAACATAGTCGCCGGAAGCGGATTTGAAAATCACCCGGTCCTTCATGGCTTCGAAGAAATCCTCGTCGCGGATGAGGCCGAACTTGATGAAGGTGTCGATGTCCTTCCAGTATTCTTCATATTTCTTGCGGTCTTCGGCAAAGGTTTCGCCAAAGCGGTCGGCCACCTTCTTCACGATGTATTTGCTGATTTGGCGTACCTGGGCGTCGTTCTGCAAAAAGCTTCTCGAAACGTTGAGCGGGATGTCCGGAATGTCGATCCCGCCCTTGAGCAGCAGGAGAAAATCCGGGATGAGGTCCTCAAGGTTGTCGGCCACAAACACGTTGTTGCAGTAGAGCTTCACCTCGCCCTTGAAGAAATCCGGGTCCTCGCGCAGCTTTGGGAAATAGAGGATGCCGCGGAGGTTGACGGGGAAATCGGCGTTCAGGTGTATCCAGAAGACCGGGTCCTGCCAGTCGTGGAACACCTTGCGGTAGAATTCTTTGTATTCCTCTTCCGTAACGTCTTTTGGCTTGCGGTTCCAGAGGGCTTCCTTCTGGTTCACCTGCTCGTCCTTGAACATGATGGGCCAGGGCATGAAGTTGCAATATTTTTCCAGAATCCCGCGTATTTTCCCATCCTCCGCGAAGCTGTGGGAATCTTCGTTCAGGTGGACCGTTATCGTGGTCCCGATTTCCTTGCGTTTTCCAGCCCGCATCACGTATTCTGTGCTTCCGTCGCATTCCCAGCCGGCGGCTTCACTGCCTGGCGAACAGGATAGCGAATCGATGGTGACCTTTTCCGCCACCATGAAGCTGGAATAGAAGCCCAGTCCAAAGTGTCCTATGATGTTGCTCTGGACATCCTTGAACTTGTTCACAAATTCTTCCGCGCCGGAAAAGGCGATCTGGTTGATGTATTTGCGGATTTCATCAGCCGTCATGCCGATGCCGGTGTCAGAAACCTCGATGGTTTTCTTTTTGGAATCCAGCTTAACGCTGATCTTCATGTCCTCTTCCTTGAAGTCCGGATCGGCGTATTTGCGCTTGTTGATGGCGTCAACGGCATTGGAAATCAGTTCGCGCAGGAAGATATCATGTTGGGAATAAAGCCACTTCTTTATGATGGGAAAGATGTTTTCCGTGTGGATGCTGAGGCTGCCTTTTTCGACGTCTTTGGCGGCTTTGGCAGTCTGTTTGGCCTTTTTCTTCTCTTCTTTGGCCTGCTTGTCTTTTTTAAGTTCGTCCTTGGACGCTGTATGCTTGTCTTTTTGTTCTGGCATAAAACTCTCCTTTATCTGAAATACGTTTCTGAGGATAGAATAAGCGGGACGGGGAAATTGTCAAGTTAAATTAGCAGTTATTGGGCGAGAGTGCTAATAATGGCCTTTATATCTGAGCGCGAATATGTTAAGACGGGAAGGCCCGGAATGGAGAGGCTCCCTTGTCCTGTCGGCCACGCCCTTAGCCCTCGCGACTATCGCCCTCCCCCATCTCTCGTATAATTCCCGCATCAAATGCGGGTATTTGGCGGGAGGCGCTTAAGGATCACGATACAGGGCCTTAATGGTCCAAAGGCATCGCAAAGTAACACGCTGGCGTCGAGCGAGGAATGAGCATCGACATCAGAAAAGAGCAAAGTATTTACACTTCAATACATCCTGTCGTCCATGCTCACCGCGTTCGCCGTATGCCAGGTAACTTCTCCATGTTTCAGAACCCGGTCAAAGCAAGCCACTTGCGCAGGAGATACGCTGGATTATTATATCAAAAGATAAAAATGACAGGAGCCAAACATGTTGATAGAGTTGAACGATACAAATTTCGAGACTGTGACCCAAAAAGGCATTGTAGTTGTGGATTTTTGGGCTGCCTGGTGCGGTCCCTGCAGAATGATAGCGCCAACGCTGGAGGAACTGGCGGTTGAGCAACCCGACATAACCATCGGAAAGCTGAACGTGGATGAATTTCCCCAACTTGCCGCCCGTCATGGCGTTATGAGCATCCCCACCCTGCTGTTCTTCGTTAATGGTGAGCTCAAGGACACCTCCATCGGGGCTGTGCCCAAATCGGTGCTTGAGAAAAAGCTCGAACTGCTGCGCGGCTGATTGTCACCCAGGCTGAGTTTGAAGCGTAACAACCTCGTGAACCGGACAGAGTATCTGCTCTTCCGGTTCGCTTTGTTTAAACTGAGGCTGCTTCCCTACCCTTGGGGGCGCTGGCTGCTCACGCGCCTTTTCCTCTGGATTGGCTACGGACTGGGCATTCGACGCCAGGTGGCGGCAGAAAACCTCCAAAGGGTGTATCCGGATATGCCGCCCAAACAACGGAAAAGGCTTTTGAAAAGGGTTTACCTCAATCTTGGCCTCAGCGCCGCGGAGCTTTACCTCCTGCCGGAAAAGCAGCTTATCTCCGGCACCAGCATAAACGGCAGGGAAAACTTGGAAGCCGCACTGGCGCTGGGAAAGGGAGTAATTCTGGCCACAGCCCACCTGGGCAACTGGGAGGCGGCGAGGACTTTGCCGCTCTTCGGCATTCCTCTGGCCGCGGTGGTGCAAAAACAGCACAATCACCTGTTCGACGCCTACAACAATGCCTTACGAACCCGTCAGGGAGTGCGGCTCATAGACCAGCGGCACGGGCTGAAAGAACTTCTGGCCTGCCTGCGCCAAAACATGGTGGTGACCATCCTCACCGACCAAAATGCCGGTCCCGAGGGACTGATTCTGGAATTTCTGGGCCACCCGGCTCCGCATTGGAAAGGGGCGGCGAAAATCTCGCTGCGCTACAAGGCTCCAATCGTTCCGGGCTACGCATTGCGAAACCCTGAAGGGGGCATCAGCATCTGCTTTGAACCGATGATCCACCATCCGGAACTGAGTGACAGCACGAAAAACCAACTCCTCCTCCTGAAAGAGATTAACGCCGTCACCGAACGCTACATCAGGCAGAATCCGGAGCAGTGGCTCTGGCTGCACCGGCGCTGGCTGATTCCAGAGCGAAGCCCCCTGAACCAGGCGCAAGAAATCCGCTCCTGAAGCTGTCCAGAAGCCGTTTGTGGTTCTCGACTCCAAGCTCCTCCTTGCAAAAACCAGCCGGAATCGTCAAGTTTCGGTTGACAAGCTCTGCCACTGTGAAATTAGGGTAAAACCAATCATTTTGGGAGTTCAAAGATGTACATAGACCACCGCTACGATGTTCTGGAAATCTTGGGAACGGGGTCCTGGGCCAACGTTTTCAAGGTGCGTGACGTCCGCACGGATAACATTTACACCCTGAAGCTGTTCCAATACCTCTCGTCGCAGGACCTTTACAAGCAGTTCAAGGCTGCCGACATGCACCACATCACCAAGATCGTGCATCCCAACCTCAGCCGGGTGGTGGATTTCGGACACGTTAGCGATCATATCTACTTCGTGAGCGAATACTTTGACGGAACCACGCTTAACAACTTCCGCTTCAACAAGGCGCGGGTGAACGACTTCTATGACATCATCGTGCAAATCTGCTACGCTTTGAACGCCCTTCACACCCAGAATATAATGCATAATGACCTCAAGCCTGAGAATATACTTTATAGAAAGACACGTAACGGCATAGAGGTGAAGGTCATAGACTATGGCTTCTCCCGTCCGGAACTGAGCCTGGACACCCAATACGTAACCGGGACCCTGCCTTATATCGCACCGGAAATCTACACCGGCAAGGGGGCCTGTTACGCGAGCGACTTTTACTCTTTGGGCGTGTTAATCTACCGCATGCTCACCGGCAGTTTTCCCTTTACACTTGACCAGATCAACGCCATGCGGAGCAGCCGCCGGCAATATTTCTCGCCGGTTTATCCTGTGGACCTGAACCCGAACATCCCACTGCCTCTCCAAAACCTCTGCATCGAACTGCTGGACCGCAATCCGGAAAGCCGTCCCCATAAAAGCGAAGAAATAATCGAATACATTAACCGCAGCACCAACCGTCAGTATCAATTCTCCGTCTCCTGGTCCTTGGTGAACTCCATGCAGTTCAACAGCTATGTGGTGCAGGAGCGGATAGTGAACGATTTGCTGGACTACCTGCCACAAGTTGAGGCAGCCAACGGCAAGATCATCTCGCTGGTGGCGGGCGAAGGCATGGGTAAAGACAATATTCTTTCGCTGTTCCGCTATCACATCCTGCGGGGCAGCTACTTCATCTTCGATTACACCTGCACCAGCAAGGAATATGAGGCTTTTTTCGCGCTGATAAAGGAATACCTGCGTTCCCTTTCGGAAGATGAGATCGCTGCCAATGGCTCGCTGCAAAACATTTCGGAAAAAATGAGGCGGTATCTCTTCATGTCCGAAGAGGCAGCCATGGACGTAACGCCCAGCGAGGCGGACCTTAAGGCTGACTTCGAATTTGCCAAAGCCCTGCTCACCGAGCTTGCCGAATCAAAGCCGGTGATCTTCATCGTGCGCAATATCCAGCATCTGCACCGCCATTCCCTGGAGTTTCTCAATTTCTTTTCCAACACTGTGGTAAACAACCGGATCATGATCGTTATGAGCTGCACAGACTTTAACCAGGTGCGGCAGATTCGGAACACGGTGCTGATCAATGTTCCCATGTTCACGCCGGATGAATCGGCCGCCTATATCCGCAAAATGGTTAATGGGGACGTTCCGAACCACTTTTGCAGGCTGATCCATACCCGCTCGGCGGGTAATCCCTTCCTGATCAGGGAAATCATGATCAACCTCACCCTGCGGGGAATGATCAGCTATGACGGTGAATACCATTTCCCGGCTGACCTTGACGACTACAGCATCCCCACCCGCCTGCTCCAATCCGTTATCAGGCGCGTGGAACACCTCACTCCGGCCAGCATGAAGCAACTTCAGAAGCTATCCGTCGTGCAGACACCCATCTCCCGTGAATTGATCCGTCATATCTGCAAGGCAAGGGACGAAGAGATCTACGACCTCCTCAACGAAGCAAAATACAACGAAATCCTGCTCAAACAAGGCAACCACTATCATTTCACCTTTGCCGAGGCTAAAACCTATCTCCACGACCGCTGCCAGCCAAAGACGCGAAATCTGGTCTCGAAGCGGGTTCTGGAGTTTTATGATAATCAGAACGTGACCGACCCTCAAACCTGCATGGGGATAATCGGAAACGCACGCACAGCAGGTGACAGGGCTTCCGAACGGCGTTATCTGCTGCGGCTGCATCTGCTGCTCAGCGAAGACCACCTCCAGCAGGAAGCTTATGATGCCTTGGCGCATGCTCTGAGAATAGATTTTAGCGGGGATATTGATTTGCGGCAGGAAGAGATTGTGGAAGACCTGGTGAAATTCCGCCGTATGGTTGAAATCACCGGCTGCACCACCGAAGCGGAATTTATCTACGCGCGCCAGTCCGACATTCCCGAATGCTTTGAAAAATACTTATTGCTGGGAACGCTGTTCCTCTTTCAGGGGGACCGCAAGAGCGCTCTAAAGAACTTTGAGAAAGCGGAGAAACTTTCAGCCGATGCCAGCCAGAAGTCAACAGCCAAGCTTTACCAGGCACAGATCTATGCTCGCACAGAGCCTGCCCGGGTGAAGAAATGCCTGGACGGCATAGCTCTGGAAAAAGTGTCACAAGCATTCCAGATAAAGGCGGCGACCCTGATGGCTGCCTACGAAAGCCGTGACCGTGATTATGACCGCGCTGCCCGGGGACTGGAGGATTTTTTGACCGAACTGGCGCCCAGCCAGGACCCGGATGCCATGATCGAACTGGCCTCGCTGCACAACACGTTGGGAGAGATCTACAGCATTCAGAAGAACATTGCTGAGGCTGACGAGCATTTCAACACCGCCCTGAATATCTGGAATTCCTTCAACATCCGCCGCCACTTGGGCTGGATCCACAACAACCTGGCCGACCTTTACCTGAAGCAGGGCTTCACCATTTTGGGCCTTAAACACGCGCAGCAGGCACAGGTCTTCGCCAAGGACCGTCAGAACCTGCTGGCTGAGGGACGCGCACTCCTCAACCAAGGCGAGGCGATGATCAAGATGGGTCGCTTTGAAAAAGCGGAAGAAACACTGCAGGAAGCAAAGGAAATGATCACCCGGGTCGGGGCAAACAAATACCTGGTTTCCATCGAACGAAACCTGGCCTTGGCCAAAAGCAAGATCAGCGATTTCGGCCACTATTACAAATTTATCCTCGAACACGAACCCAAGCTGATCGAAGGCACGATTTCAGAGATCAATCCGCTGGTTAAAACCTATTTCTACTACCTCAGCGAGATGTCCAATCCCAAGAAGCTGCGCCGGCTGATCAGCAAAAACGCCCATATCGACTATGCCCAGATCCAGGAACAGGAATTTTACCACAACGTCCTCAGCCTGCTGGCGATGATGGAGAAGGATTACTCCACTGCCCTCAACGAATTGAAGCTGGCCCTGCAATTTGCCGGGGAGATCAACAACCACTACGCGATGGCAGTTTTCAATGTGCTGCAGGCCACCTGCCACTACGGTCTGGGCGACACAGCACGGGCTGCAGACCTGATCGCCAAGGCCAGGCCGGCAATCCAGGAATACCAATACCGCTATTGGGAACATAGCCTTGACCTGCTGGAACTGAAGCTGCAATTGACCGATCCATCCATCCCCCTGCGAAAGGTTTTGCGCGGTATCAACAGGCAGTTGGAACTGTGCCGCGGCTTGAAATACTATCAATTGGTTGAGGAACTTCTGCAGTTGAAGATCCAGCTTTTAGTGGAACTGGGCTCCCTGGGAGCGGCTGAGAAGGAATTTGCCGCCTACCGTAAATATCTGGAAGCCATCACCACAGGCATCAGAGAAGATGACCGGACCAACTATTTGGAGGTGAAGCGCTACGGGCTGCAGGACGTTTCAAAATTCAGGGTGGTGCCCATAGCTTCGCGCCGCAGGAACACACGCAGCCGCTGGAACGACATGCTGTTCGACATTTCCAACGTGAACAGCGTGCAGAGGGTGAAATTTCTCATCGAGAAAGGCATCGGCCAGATCATCGCGCCCTGGAAGTTTCTGCTGCTGGTATGGTCGGACAAACTGGGAAGCTTTTACAACTTCCACAGCTATAACACCGATCCGGAGACCATCCTGCCCCCGGCTTACCTGCCACACGTCGATAAAGCAATTCAATCCAACAACCTGGTAACCTTCACCAATGAGAGAGAGCACATTGCAATCCTGCCCCTGCTCTCCGGCAGCAAAGCAATCGGCTATCTGGTTCTGAGCGATGCCGGAGAACTGGAATTCACTCCTGGCGAACAGGCTTTGCTGAAAAACGTGAAATCCCACCTCGCTGCCATGCTGGTCCGCACCTGGGACTATCAAAAGATCAATCTGCGCATGGAGAAAATGAACCACCTCATCGAGATTTCGCATGAACTAATGGGACTGATGGACCTGAACGACCTGGAGACTGCGATGGTGGCGGCTGCCATAGACCTCACCAACGCCAGCAGGGGCTTCCTGATCAAGAAAGATACCGACGGCAACAATATATTTCAAGTGCAGATGGACCATAACGGCCAAATCCTCAACAACGCCTTCGGGGTTAGCAAGACCGCCCTCAACCTCTGCCAGGACGGGCAGAAAACCATATCAGTTTACAACGCCCAAATCGACAAAAGCTATGAAAATTCCATAAGTGTGCACGATTACGCTATCCAATCTATTTTCTGCAGCCCCCTCAGGTGGGAAGAGGAATACGTTGGCTATCTCTATCTGGACAATCTGGACGACAGCACCCGTGACATGTATCTGAACGAAGATATCATGGTGCTGCTGATGAATCTCTTCGCGAACGCCGTCAAAAACGTGCTGCAATACTCCGCCTTGACGCAGAAAAGCGTGGAACTTAACAACCTTGAGCAGCTCAAGGACGAATTCATCGCCATCGTGACCCATGAACTGAACACACCCATCTTCATCATGCAGGGAGCCCTGGGTAAGCTAAAACGCAGTGCCAATCTGGATGAGACACAGCGACGGCAGATATTGTCGGAACTGGAAGCAGCGATGAACAAGCTGAGTTTAACCTCTTCAGACATCCAGACCATGAACCATTACAATCTGGCCCAGAATTTGGAAAAATCCCCTCTGCGAGTTGCCGATGTGCTGGAACATATACACCAGCAGGTGGAAATCCTTTCCCGTGAGCGCAGAATGCACATCAGATTGGAGATAGAGCCTGGCTTGCCTCCGCTCCAATCCAACTGGACAGACTTCCACCGTATGGTCTATAATGTTGTGCTGAATGCCGTGCGCTTCACCCGGGAATTCGGCCTGATCACCATTGGGGCTCGCCGATCAGCCTTTGTGCAGGAAAAGATAGACAACAAGGAAACCCTGGTGATCTTTGTTACCGACAACGGCATGGGAATGCCCAAACACTTGATCAACGAAGTGTTCCGCAAGTTTTACGAGCTGAACGCCATCTACGCCCACAAGAGCGGAACAGTTGAGTATCGCAGCAGCGGCCTTGGTTTGGGGCTCTCCATCTCCAAGCGAATCGCTGAACTGCACGGAGGACAGATCGTGATCAAAAGCAAGGAAAACGAAGGCACCTCCGTGTTCATCATCCTACCCTTCAAATAAGAGGGATGTATAATAATATGCGCCAACACATACACGCAAAACTAACTTGTGGATTTTGTTCCCTGCCGCGTTTCAGCCTGGTCCTGATCATCCTGATGCTCTTTGCTGCGGCTTTGCCAGCCCAGCCAGTTCGCGAAGACGACGACTTTGCCTACATCGTTGAACTCTATTACAGCGGCGATGCCTATCTGGACGAGGTTTCGGCGGAACTGGAAGTCTTTGGCAACCGCTATCCGGATTCCAATTACAGCCAGTATATACTTTACCTGAAGGGAAATATCGCCCTCAAACGCGGGGAATATGACCTCAGCAGTAACATCTACAAAGATTTACTGCAGCAGGAACTTCATCCGGACATATTGGCTGACATTCAACTCAATTATGCCATCACAAACTACTATCGCAGCGATTACCCCAAGTGTTTGAAGCTACTTGACGAATTGGAGCGTTTTGCGGTCCATCCCTGGTATCTTTATCAGGTGAATGTTTGGCGGGGCCGCACCAAAGCCAGGCAGGAACTATGGTTTTCCGCCGCTGAAGAATATCAGAAAGCCCTGGCAGTGAACGTTGCCGAGGTCCGGTTCGATTATTTCCAGACCCTGCTTGCTTTGGAGCGCGAGGACCAGGTCACGGCAATCCTGGATACGCTTTCGGCCTCCTCATCAGACTACATGCAATTTCACGGAGCCTGGCTCGACCAGCTTCTTTCAGAAGGTCGCTACACCGAGTTTGAGGAACACGCCGCCGCTCTGGACAGCCTTCATTCCTCTTCATCGGTATTGACTCTGCTGCGAACGCGCAAAGCCTTGGAACTGGGTGAGAGTCTGGATACCAAAATCTGGCTGGAACTGCAAACAGAACCTTCTGACTTGGCCACCTTCTACCGCGCGCTGCTGCTGAAACAGAATGGGTACATAGGTCCAGCCGATTCCCTGTTCAAATCCCTGCTTCATTCCCCGGAAGGGGACATTGCTGTGCAGGCATATCTGGAACGTTTGAAAGGCCTGAGAAAGACTGACCCCGCATCCGCCACCAACCAGCTTGAGAAATTCATGGAAGACCCCCGTTTTCGGTGCGGGGACACACATTTCTTGCTGGGAGAGTTCAAAATGGCTGACGGTGAATATTTGGGCGCTCTTCACAATTTCATTGAAGCCACAAACTTCCGTCTGGACGTCCCCACGGCGGAACGCGTTCAAATCCTTGCCGCCCGTTGCTACTATGAAATCGGCCAGCCGGAACTCAGCTCCGAAGCCTGCAACCGCTATTTGAACAATTACCCTGATGGGCGTTACCGCGACCTGGCTCTCTTCTTTATTGCCAAAAGCCAAACCTTGCCGGAAAATGCCCGTCTGGCCAGACTCAACTATGAAAAACTGTTGCGCGAACATCCCGATTCTGCCTGGGCCATAGAAGCCCGTTTTGAGCTATCGGAGCTCCATTTCTTGGCTTCCGAGTATCCGGAGGCTGAAGCGCTATACCAAAGCCTGGCCGACAGCGGAACGGAGCATACCGGCTTCAAACTGCGCCTGGCCCAGACCTATTTCTATCAGGACAAATACGCCGAAGCCAGCCAGATAATTTCTTCCGACCTGGACCCCTCCACCGATTTTGAAGCCGCTCTTCTGCAGGGGGGAATAAGCTTCAGCCAAAAAGATTACGAAAACGCCCTCGACACCTTTACCATGGCTGGAGACCTTGCCATCACGCCTTCCCAGAAGACGGAAGCCCTTTCCTATCAAGCTTACACCCTCTACTACCTGAAACGTTACGCTGAGGCCTCCAAGCTCTTTCAAGACCTCAGCCGCGACAGCCTCAACGCAGATATCTACCTTTACCAAGCCGCGAAAGCCGCCGCCGCCGGCAGAAACTGGGTTAGGGCCCTCGAGCTTTACGACCGCTGGCTGGATGAATTTCCGGAATCTGACTATTTCCTAAGCGTCCTGGCCGACATCGCCAACACCAATTTCAACCTCGGCCGCTATTCCGAATCCCTCACAGACTGGCTGAATATCCTGAAGCGCTTCACCAACAACACCTATGTTGAAGATGCGGACAGACCCTTGCTGGCTGAGGTTTTCACGGGCATCGAAACCTGTTCCCGAAAATTGCGGGGAACTGAGCACATCGACACGATCGCCAATATGATTGACAGCTTCAAAAGCGACTACATCAAGTTCGAACTGGAATACATACTCGTAAAGCTGTATGCTGATGCCGAACTCTGGGAAGACCTGCTCCGCGAGGCATCTCAGTTCAGGGCCAGCCTTGGTTTGCCCCGCCAGAGGCAAAACGAGTTTGACCAATTGCTGCTCCAATCGCTCATCAAACTGAATAGACTGGAAGAGGCGGACAGCCTTGCAACGATGATCCAGGAGGAAGACCCCAGCCGTGGGGTCCTTGTTCAGTGGGCAGAACTGGCGGAACTCAATGGCAAGCCGGAAATCGCTCTGGAGCGTTATCAACGGGCCTATGCCATAAGCCCGGACGCCGATGTCTGGCTACGCATGGTGGAACTCTCCGCCGCCAACAACTGGCCTGAGTTTGACACCATCTGGGAATCAGGAAGCCAATTCCAGGCGGATCATCCTCAAACCCAGCTTCTGCGAGTGGAATATTTCTTTCACACCGGCAGCTTGGCTGATGCCAAAGCCTTGGCGGATTCACTGCTGGACAGCCAGACCAACCCCTGGATAAGGGCGGGCGCGGAAATCTGGCTGGGCAGGATCAGCCTGGAGCAAGGCGATTATCACTCCGCCCGCCGTGGTTTTCAAAAAATCAGGCTACTCTATCAGGATTTTCCCGAAGTCCATTCCGAGGCTTGCCATTACTATATAATCAGCCTGGTCAAACTGGGCGAAACCCACGAAGCGAGGTTAGCCCTGACTGAATACCGGCACCTGTTCAGCGATGTGCAGGCAGATGAAATCGAAGCCTTGCTGAATAACGGCAGGTAGGGGCAGATGCGCAAAAACCTGGCAACTGTCCTGACCGCATTGTTTCTGGTCTGTGTGACGCTTTCAGCCCAGCCCCAGGCGCTGCCTTCAGTGGAAATAGGTTCAGATGTGGCAGTGAAAGCTCCCCTGGTCAAAAAGCCTCTCCCCTATCCTGGCGAGACCCCCACCGACAGCATCCCGCCGATGATTCCGCCTGTTTTCTCCCTCAAGCACAGGCCAAGAGCCCTGCCCCAAGGAACTTTGCGCCCTCTTCGTCTGGAATTAAGCTCCGGAACTGATTTTGAGACCAAACTTGCCGCGTCCTGTTATCCATCATTGAGGTTCATCCCCCTGCTGAGATTGGATGCCGACCTCTGGGTGCCCGGGACCAATGTCTCGCGAAGCACCCTCAACGCCAGCCTGCAAACGGATTTCGACCCCGAACTGCGTTTCAATCACCTGTTCTCCTGGCAAAAAGCCAAGACTCGGTGCTTCGCTACCGGGGCCTTTTCATACAGCATCGCCAACCTGTATAGTGAAATCGCCATCCATGACATCTACTTCTCAAACCTGAAGACCGATCTCTCTTTGGAGGAGGTGGAGCAAAACCTCGCCGGGGCTTCCCAAGCGGATTTCGCCATTGGCATCAGGCATTCCCACGATCTGGAGCTGCACAAGCTCAAATTCACGAACCGACTGGTGCTGCAAGATACAGCCTTCGGCCTTTCCGTGCAATATCACGCGCCTTGGCTGGAAGAGCATCTGCCCGAACTCAAGCTGGGCCTGATGACCGATTTCATCCACGTTTTGCCAGTCATTGACTTGCACCGCCGCTTCCTACTGGGTCGGGGAAAATATCTGGAACTGAGCAACCGCAGCGAGTTTCAGAACCTGACCTTCCAGCGGTTGCGGGAGCTGTATCCCTGGACGGTCCTGCCTGAGAGGGAACGGGTGGTGATGACGCCCCTAAACCTTTCCCTGAGCGGCTGGCAGGCTTTCAACGATGAAGACGCCCTCTTCCGGTTGCTGGGTTTTCACCAAAACCTCCGCTTCAGCTACAACCAACCCCAACTCTACGTCCGCGACGTTTTGGGGCAAACCTGGTTGCGCCAGACTGACATCCTGAGCTACCGGCTGGGGGCCGAAGCCAGTATGCAATTCTGGGGCTGGATTATCGACCAGGACCTGAACCTTAATTTTGAATACCTGCAGGATGAGCGTTGGCGTCGCAGGCCCTTCTCCCCCATCTTCAATGCCCTTACCGAGGCCCGCCACAACTTAGGCGAACTGGAAATTTTGGCCCAGCTTGACCAGCAATACTGGCGCCGCGACGAGTTTGACCAACCGCTTTCAGCCTTCTTTGACCTCAGCCTCGGATTGAGCCTGCCCCTCAGGAGCGGCCTGAGCCTCACCGCTGGCCTGAATAACGTTTTCAACTCGAAGCACGGAAATTTCGGCGACCTGCCAAACCCGGGCCGAAGCCTCCATGTTTCCTTCAGCTATCTTCCTCTGCGCTGATGGATTGTTCTGGATAGCTGTTTAGATGAATTCCTGCAGAAATCCCATTTGTTGCCGACTCTGCCCGTCCTTAACGCCATCCATTTCACTCCCCGTTTGCCTCCCCATGAGTTCCCGCCTGAAATGCGGGAATTGTGCGGGAGGCGAAAAGGATGCGGATGGTATAGGGCTAAGGGCGGATAAAGTTTTATGCTTGACCTAAATTGAACAGAAGAAATTATGCCGTTGCATGGATAACGCATCTGGAGGTGAATAATGCGTAAACTGGACCTGCAACAGGAACGGGCCCGGATTACAGGATTTATCCGCGAATATCTGAAAACTGCTGGTTTTGCCAGGGTGATCTTCGGACTGTCCGGCGGCGTCGATTCCGCCGTGTGCGCGGCCCTGGCAGTTGAAGCCCTGGGCAAGAAAAACGTGATCGCGGCGATTATGCCTTACAGGACCAGCCAGCCGGAATCCCTGGCTGACGCCGCCCTTTTGGCTAGGATTTTGGAAATAGAACACCACATAATAGATATCACGCCCATGGCCAACGCCTATTTTACCACTTACGAACCGGAAGCCGACAAACTCCGCATAGGCAACTGGCTGGCCCGCACCCGGATGTGCGTGCTTTTTGACCTCAGCGTCAAACACCGCGCCCTGGTTATGGGAACCAGCAACCGCACGGAGTTGATGGTTGGCTATGTCACCCAATTCGGCGATGCCGCCTGTGCTTTCGAGCCGATCGGCCACCTCTACAAGACCGAGGTCTGGGAACTGGCCAAACTGCTTGACATTCCAGACAAGATAATCAACAAAACACCAACAGCGGACTTCTGGGCCGGACAAACCGACGAAGCCGATCTGGGGCTTACCTATCCGGTTCTTGACGAGATTCTTTACGCCCTCACTGAACTTGACGTGAACGTGGATGCTTCGGAAAACTTGGAACATCCTGCCGAGTTGTATCGGAAAGTGGAAAGAATGATCACGGCTTCAGCCTTCAAACGCAGGCTGCCGCCTGTTTTGGAGAACTGAGCATGCTGCTGAACAGAGAACGCTGTTTCAAGTGCAGAGCAGAACGGAGCGTGCGCAAATGCCCCCGCAACCGGGACAAGCTGATTGGCTGGAAATGCTGTTTGGAACTGAGGGTCGATCTGCGCTGTCCCTCCGAATGCCCCTACAGCGCGGTGAAGGATGAAAACAGCCCCTTCCCCGCTTTCCGAGCTGATTCCAATACCGAATTCACCCGCACCGCCAAACGCCACATCGACCTCTGGATCTATCAGCCGCAGGAAGGGCTGGATGGACTCAGCCCCGCCGATTATGCTGCCAAGGACAGCGCTGGAATGCTGGCCTGGCTCGGCAGATTCCAGTTCCCTGCCAATTTTCCCATGACCTATCTGCTTCAAAAGCTCCAACTGGCGCACGATGAATATGAAGAACCGGAAACCCCGGAAACGGTGGCATTCGGATTCTTCGACGCCGTGATAACCCAGGATTGGCAAAAGCTGCGCGCTTTCACCATCAATGACCGGGAAGACCGTGACTTGGCAGAACGCTATACCAGGCTCGTTTCCGAGATACCTGAGCTGAAAAAGGTGAACCGTTACGAAATCCTGCACGCCGGGGCCGCCGATGACGGCGTGAGCGCGATGGTGGTGCTGGACTTGGGCGGAAAGTTGATCTGGGCGGTCCTGCTCACTTCAGCGGAAGGCCGCTGGAAAGTCCGACAGAACCTCAATGGCGGCCCCCATCTCTATTACGGGCAAAACAAACTTTTCCACAAACTGGCGGAACACCTTGCTCAGGGCGAAGCCGAAGCGGCCTGGGACCTGATCAGGAAAAACCTGCCCCTCTATCCTGACTGTGCTGATCTCTATTACTACCGCGCGCTTTACTGGCAATTGGCAAGGCAGTTTGACAAGGCCAAAGAAGACCTGCGCAACTCCCTGGCCCTGGACAATCATTTCTTCGCTGCCGGTTTCGCGCTCTCGGCGCTTTATCTGAATGACAGGGAACTGGAACAGGCGAAGGAACTGCTTTCCTGGCTGGCTGCCGACCGCCCCGATGACCTTAGTGTGCGCAACAATCTGGCCGCCTGTGAAGCTGGCCTCGGAAACATTTCCGCCGCCCAGGCCATCTGGCGTGAACTGCTGAAAATCGCTCCCAACTATGAACCCGCCCTCAAAAACCTTGAACGCTACCCAGGCTGAACAGGTCAAATGGATGAAACTGGCCATCAGAGCCGCTGAAAAAGCGCGCGGGACCTGTTCTCCAAACCCCTTTGTGGGAGCCGTGATCGTAAAAAACGGCAAAATGATAGCTGAAGGCTGGACCCAGAGTTACGGCGGCGACCACGCCGAGGTCCAGGCTCTTGCCAAGGCTGGGAAAGATGCCCGGGGCGCGGATATGTATGTAACGCTGGAACCCTGCTCCCATCAGGGGAAAACTCCGCCCTGCACCCAGGCCATCATCGCGGCTGGAATCAAACGGATCTATCTGGGCATTCTGGACCCCAATCCCCTCGTGCATGGCAAAGGCGTTTTGCAACTGCAAGAGGCGGGCATAGAAGTAGTCCCGGGAGTTCTGGCGGAAGAGATTTCCCGCCAGTTGGAATACTATCTCTGCCGCGTTCACAATCGCCGTCCCTTCGTGATCTGGAAAGCTGCGCTGTCACTGGACGGTAAATACGCCGCGCAGGACGGCTCTTCACACTGGATCAGCGGAGAGCGTTCCCGTGAACAGGTCCACCGTCTGCGTCAGGAAGCTGATGTGGTGCTTACAGGGATCGGCACGGTCCTGGCAGACGATCCGCTGCTCAATGTCAGGCTTAAAAATGCTTTCAAACAGCCTCTGCGTGCCGTCTTGGACCCTTTGTTGAAGCTGCCTCCGGATTCACGCATCGCCCGCAGCATGAACGACTTTCCCACTCTTGTCTTTTGCGCGCGGGGCAAAGAACACACAATGCGGGCCAAAATCCTTGCCGCCCTGGGCGCAAAGATCCAGCCGGTCACCGCCATTGGCAATATCCTCAGCCTGCAAGAGGTGCTGGGCATCCTTCATCAGCAGGGTCATTGCCTGGTGCTTCTGGAATGCGGCAGCAAACTGGCTTCGGCTTTTTTCGCGGCGCGCTTGGTGGATAAATGCCTCATCTTTTACGGGCCCAAGCTGTTGGGTGGAAACAAAGCCATGCTGGCAGAACTAAACCTGCCCGATATTTCATCCGCTCTAAATCTTCAAGACCTGTCCTGCAAAGCCAGCGGTGAAGACCTGATGGTGAGCGCGTATCCTGTTTATGACTGGCATGGTGACAGTTCCTGATTATCCTTTTATCAAAAGCCGTCCTAATGGCAGAACCTTTTATTAACAAGCTATTCAAGGAGGAATAGATGAAAATAGTACATTTTGACAAAGTCGCCCTTGAACCCGTCAACGCTGAAGGGGCTGAGGGGACCAAGATCCGCTGGCTGATCGGGCAGAAAGACGGCGCTCCGAATTTCGCCCTGCGGTTGTTTGAGGTGGAGCCTCAAGGCCACACACCTTACCATGTTCACGATTGGGAGCATGAAGTTTACGTGCTTTCCGGCACCGGGGTGCTGCAAACCGAAAACGGCGAACTGACTTTCAAGGCGAACGACGCCATCTATGTTGATCCCGGTATGCCCCACGCTTTCAAGAATACCGGCACGGACCTGATGAAATTCCTCTGCATCATTCCTCACGAGCAGCCGGTGCTGAAAAAAACACTCAACCCCTTCGCGGACGAAACCGCCAACAACTGTTAGGAAGTGAAGATGCCAAACGCCAAAAACCTGAAATTCCTGAAAGACCTGGTTTCCGCGCCCAGCCCCTCCGGCTTTGAAGGCCCTGCCCAAAAAGTGGTGCGTGATTATCTGAAACCCGTGGCAGACAAGATCACGATCGACCGCAACGGCAACCTCATCGCCCTCAAAAAGGGCAGCGGCAAGCTGAAAGTGATGGTGGTGGGCCATGCCGACGAAATCGGGCTGATCGTGAACCACATTGACGAACAGGGCTATATCTACGTGAAATCCCTCGGCGGTTTTGATGTCAATTTGCTGCCCGGATTACGTTTGGACATCCATCATCAGGGAAAGGTGGTGCGTGGGATAATCGGCAAAAAGCCCATCCACATGATGCGCGGAAGCGACGAAAGCCCCAAGCTGAAAATGGAAGACCTCTGGATCGACATCGGCGTTTCGAGCAAAGAAGAAGCCTTGAAGAAAGTAGCCATCGGAGACGTTATCACCTACCACAGCGAATTTGAGCAGCTTTCCGACGACCTGATCGTCTCCAAAGCCACTGACAACAAGGTGGGAGTGTATGTTGCAGCCGTAGTGATGCAGGAATTGGTAAAGAAACAGATTACAGCCTCTTATTACGCTGTTTCCAGCGTGGGAGAGGAAACCACCATGCGCGGCGCCCGCACCAGCGCTTGGCAAATCGAGCCTGACATCGCCCTGGTGGTTGATGTTACTTTCACTTCCGACATTCCCGGCACGGACAAGCGCGTGATAGGAGACATTTCCCTGGGCAAAGGCCCCACTCTCAGCATCGGCGCAGCTTTGCATCCTGCTGTGCACAAACGTCTGCTTGAAATAGCCAAAAAGCACGAGCTCCCCATTCAGATGGAGATAGCCCCAGGCCGTACAGGAACCGACGCTGACGCCATCCACGACCTCAAAAGCGGTGCCGCGACTGCCGTTATCGGAATTCCCAACCGCTACATGCATTCGCCCAACGAAGTGATTTCTCTGAAGGACCTGGACACTGCGGTTAAGCTTATCACCGAGTTCGTGCTCTCTCTGGACGACAAATTCAAACTGGAACGCTAACCAATACAGCCTTAACAAATAAACATCGAAGCCCGCTGAGGAACCCTTCGGCGGGCTTTGCATTTGTTAACTCGATCTAATTGGGCTCTCTTTCAAACCGGGTGTATAACGCCTTGATGCGGAGCAAGATAGCGTAGGTGTGAAGTGGATGGATACCCCATAAATAAGCGAAGCGAAGCCATCAGGCTGTTAAGGCCGTTTCATGTGACCTTGACGCGCCTCCCGAACAATGCCCGCATTCAATGCGGGAATCATACGAGGGGTTTGGGATAGGGATGAAAGCAGGCGTTCAGGGCGCGACTGTCAGTTATTAACGACGGGTTTTATGATAATATCTGTTGACGCAAAAGCCGCCACGGTATTTTTGGGTCTGTTATAGCAAAAATAAATGTGAATAACCCAAGGAGATAGTGATGTCCAAAGACAACCGTCGTGGCAAAGGTGTGAAAAACCTCCCCAATCACGGGCGGGGTGAATGCCCTGTCTGCCACCGCACCGGGATCAAGTTACTTACCGAGATCAAGGTCGGCGAGAAGACCGTTAAAGTTTGCAAAAACTGTAAGAACATCGCCGCTGCGCGTCTCAGCGCCTGACGCGGCCACTTTCTATAGATTCAGATCGCCCCTTGACAAGCTTTTGGGGTGATCTGAATTTTTTTGAGCAATGCGCGCCATCAAAGCCCTCGGGCAGAATTTTCTGAATCAGCCGGAAATCGCGCGAAAAATCGTGGAGCTTGCCGGTATCCAGCCTGGAGAAACGGTTTGGGAGATAGGGCCCGGCCATGGCATTCTCACCAGAGCCTTGTTGGCAGCCGGGGCAAGGCTGCGCGCGTTTGAGCTGGACAGGAGGTTGGAAGCGCCTTTGCGTGATGAGTTCGGCGATTCCCTCGAACTGGTGATGGGTGACGTGCTGAAGCAGGATTGGGATAAAGCCCTGGCGGAATGCTGCCAACCGCTGAAACTGGTTGCCAACATTCCCTACAACATCTCCTCTCCTCTTTTGGCCAGGCTGGAAACTCACCACCAGGCATTCACTTCAGCCACTTTGATGGTGCAAAAGGAAGTGGCGGAGCGAGTTTGCGCGAGTCCGGGCTGCAAGGCTTACGGAGTGATGACCCTGCGTCTGCGGAGGATTTTCGACGCTGAGATTTTGCTTGATGTTCCCCGGGAGTATTTCAGCCCCGCCCCCAAGGTCGATTCAGCAGTGCTTTCCCTCAAACCCAGAGCTGTTCCAGCCGTTATCCCCGACCTGGCCAAATATCTCAAGCTGATCGAACTGGCCTTCGCCCACCGGCGCAAAACCTTGCGGAACAATCTTGCCAGCCTGCTGGATAAAGATAGCCTCAACCGGCTTCAGCAGCAAAGCGGCATCGATCTCACCCGCCGCGGAGAAACCCTGAGTGAAGCGGAGTTTATTGCTCTCAGTTCTTTGCTTTAGCTGCTGCCTGCTCGCGTCCCAGGTCAATCTGCTCGATTTCAGCTATTCAAGCAGCAACGCTTCCCGCAACCTGGAAAACAATCTCCGTTGCCAGCTTGCCCCTTTCAAAGCCTCTCTGATGCAGATAAACGCCCAATCCTTCGGCGAACAGCGGCTGAATTTCTCCCAACGCAGCCGTCGGTCCCTTCTGAATCTGGACCTGGCTTTCGACCGCGGACTTTTTAGACACAACGTTCAATCCGGCTACGAATACCTTTACGATTCCAGCGAACTGGATGAGGATTTCCAGCCTTACCGCAATAAAACAGGATTTTTGGGTTATTCTTTGGAAATCCAACCTGCGGACAGCCTGCTCTTCGAAGCTGGAGTGCAAGGCCTGATCCGCTCTGAGGAAGACCGCTATCTGCTGGATTCTAAAATCAACAGCCAAGGCTATTTGGTGCATGGCAGGGCAACCGCCTCAACCGGGCTCTGGAACTCCCGCGCCGGACTAAACGCCGCTTTCGAGCGCAAGACAATGGATTGGGAATTTTATCAGACGGGTTCCCTTTCCGCCTGGCTGAACCACCAGAGCCAAAGCCTGCTCTTCAACAACAATTTCAGCCTCTCGCGGCGGTATGATGACATTTATGTGCTGCTGCCGGACGTCGGAGGCAGGGGTCATTATGACCTCGACGACAGGCAGAAACGCAGTTCGCTGGTTTATTCTGGCAGCCTCGAGTATGAGCCTTGGGAGATCCTGCGTCTCAGCCTGCTGGAGAATTTCAGCAGGAAAATCACCGATCTGGCCCAAAACACTATGCGCAACAACACAGACCTTGAGAACCAAGCTTCGCTCTCGCTTGAGCTGAAACCCTGGTCACGCCTTGGCTGGACATCCACTTTCAGCCACGGATACGGCCTTAAGACCTTCGCCCAGGCCCAAACCAGCCGCCAGCTTGAAAACCGCTTCCTTTCCTCACGCCTGAATTGGGAATACACAGACGGCGACACTCTGTCTGCAGCTTTTGCTGTGGACTTGCAGCGCAGCACCTTTCCGGACGACCAGAACCGCTGGGACAACGATCTGCGCCATATCAGGCTCAACTTTACTAACGCCCATTACTGGAAAGACCGCCTCAAAATCAGCAACGGCTTTTTCTGGAATATAACAGACGACGTATATCTGGACGGCCTGCTCTCCTGCAACAACAAACAGACCTCCAGTTACGTTTACAACCCCTCCTGCGCTCTGCTGATCGGCGACCGGCTGCTTTTCGACCAGAACTATCTAGTCCGGGCCGATTATACCAGTTACATGTACGATCCCACGGACAAAGCGTTTTATCGCCAGTTGGAAATGGAATACAAACTGGTTTTTGACAGCTTTCCCTTCGCCGCCCGCTCCCAAGACCAGCGCTGGCTGCTGCTGCCTTACCGCACCAACGATGGAAACGCCCTGCTGGCTGACCTCAGTTTTGGGTTCGAACGCAACGAATACGCTGATTACAACGGCCAGGAATACGTGATTGGATTTAAAAACACACGCTACACGGCAGCTTTCACCCTCAAACACGACATCCAGGACCTCTACTACATAATCCAACCCCGATACACTTGGGGAACCTGGATAGAATACAATCTTTTGCTGGGGCTGGCTTGGAAATTCACAGACTCCTCGCTGTTGGAATTTTCCCTCAACCCCGTGGGTGACAGTCTTTCCAACCTTGACTGGCGCAGTTCCGTTAGCCTGGGAGCGCGTTTCTGATGAGTGCAGAACACACAGCTTGGATGAAGCTTGCCCTTGAGGAAGCAAACTTGGCCCGCTCTGAAGATGAGATCCCGGTTGGGGCGGTATTGGTGAAAGGCGGTGAGCTGATCGCTACTGAACACAACCGCACCCGCCAATTGAAAGACCCCCTTGCCCACGCCGAGAAATTGCTCATTGACAAAATCCTCGCATCCAAAATCAAGTACCTGCAGGATTACACCCTGTATGTAACTTTGGAACCCTGTTTGATGTGTGCCGGAATGATGATCTGGAGCCGGCTGGGCACTTTGGTGTATGGCGCTTCAGACCCGAAAGCCGGAGCTGTGGGTTCCATCTACAACGTGCTGGCGGACAAAAGCTTCAACCATCATCCCCGCGTCCTCCGGGGAGTGCTGGAAGCTGATTGCGCGGCCTTGCTCAGGGATTTTTTCCAAAGCCGAAGACAATGAAGTGGAGAGTTGCCGGAGCGGTTGAACGGGACGGTCTCGAAAACCGTTGTATCCTTACGGGTACCCAGGGTTCGAATCCCTGACTCTCCGCCATTTTGATATGAACCAGACAGATACTCAACTTGTTTGTGACTCTGGTTGTCCGCTTTGCGGAGGAGGCACCCTGCGCGAGGAATTGCTTCTTTATAACATTCCCACTGAATCCTATAATGCTTTACAAGCGGAATTTTCCTCTCTGACCGGAAAGAAACTCAGTACCGATAGTGATGTCAGCATCCTCTCCGGCGGCCAAAAAGTCCTCCTGATGTGTCTCTGCGCTCTATTCTCCCCCGCCCGAAAAATTCTGTTCATCAACCTCTGGCATTCTCTGGATGCTATAAACCGAGCCAGAACTAAAGAGCTCATCACGCTCCGGCAAAACGGCCGTGATATCAGTTATTCTGAGGAAGGCTATGCTGCTTCCCAGGGGTGATTACCAGGTTTGGGAAAACTTTTCCCTCACTCTGCCTGAAGACCTGACATTCGGGCCGGGAATCCACTATCTGAGCGGCGCCAACGGTAGTGGAAAAAGCTCGATGATCACAAAGTTACTCCTGCCCCGTCTGCTGAAGACAAGCTCTATTTACTGCGTTTATTTGGAGCAGCAGATGCAGGTTCAATTCACTACCGTAAAAGCTTACGCCAGTGTAGTCCAACCCCGTAAAACAATAGACTCTGAATCCGAAACCATTGATTTCCTGCTGGATAACTTGCTCTGTGCTTGGCAAAAGGAGCCCCGTCCCTGTTATGTGGTGATGGACGAATCATTGTTCGCCACGAGGGTTCTGGATTTCCTCCAAGCCAATCTGCCCTCGTTTTCCCTGATCTATTCAGCCCACACGCAACTGGTTAAGGCTGACCAGACCATTCTGTTCGAAGCCATCTCCCCCACGCGAAACGAAGTCTATGTCTCCCGTCCTTAAGCTTGGCCTGGCCCTTACCCTGCTCATCGCCGTCCTGGCGCTGGTTTTGGGTCTTTACATGAATGTTCTGGCAGCGCAGGCGATCTGTTTCGCTACCCTTACATTGATGTTGCTGGTTTCCAAAGGCTCCAAGCGCTGGGCTGCTGGATTGCGGCTCATGCTGCCTTTCCTGATATCACTTTCCCTGGTGTATTTGCTTTTTGGCCTGCTGAAAGTTCGCACCCAGGAAGGTGAGGTGGGGTCAGTTCTTTATTGGCTGGAATTCGGACTAAAGCGGATCCTGCTCTTCGCCAATTCCGTGCTGGCCTTCCAGCTTTTCTTCTCCTGGTTCGGTTTCGACGACCTGTTGCACCTGCCTCTGAAAATCAGCACTATGAAATATGTGATTCTGGGCAAAATCCTCTTCGCCAACGCCTTCAATTCCAACTCGGACATCAGATTCCACCAAAGCCTCATCCCCTCTGAACAGACAGCCAAACCCAGATTGGCGCATAGATTCAGGGTCCGTCTCTCCTCCGTTTTGGCCCTACTCCTCACCCTCTCTCGGGAATCAAGGCTGCGGGGACAGCAGATCGACAATCGCCTGGCTTGCTGCCACGGACTGAGAAGCAGCCAGACCGGCCAGTGGTACCTGATCCTTGGTTTCGTGGTACTGGTGACGGTGGCAACAATGATCATCCCCATTCCCGTGCCGGGAGGAGGATTCTTCAATTTCGGCGATGTGATTATCGTTTTCATCGGCCTTTACGCTGGCAGAAAAGCCGGAGCAATCGCTGGCGGAATTGGCAGCGCCATTGCCGATCTGCTCCTCTTTCCGCTTTTCGCACCCATCACCTTGATCGTTAAAGGGCTGGATGGTTATCTTTGCGGATTGGCAAACCAGCGTTCTAGCATCTGGAAAATAATCCTTCCCCTGGCTGGTGTTGTCGTGGTCGTACTGGGATACTTTTTGGGGGAGTGGGCGCTTCCCCAACTGGGCAAAGCAGTAGCCATAGCGGACTTGCCGGTGAATATAGTGCAGGCTTCAGTGGGATTCCTGGGCGGTCGGGCTCTATTCGAAGCAGCCAGATATCTGGATTTCTAAGCCTATTCTTCCCAATAAAAAAGCCACCCCAAACGAGTTGGCTTAATTGTATCGGAGTGGATTCACTTACTTGAGTTCCACCACCAGGAGCTTCTGTTTGCGGAAAGAGTTGGGGTCGGTGACTTTGAGAACATACTGGTCTCCTTCCCTGGTAACTTCATAGGAAGCGGCTACGTGGCTGGAAAGGATGGAATAGCCTTTCTTGGTGACGGGGAAAGTGACTTCCTGGGTGTCCAGAAGGTTGAATTCGGAGAACTTGGTCAGGTCGGCGTCTTTCACTGTGGAAACTTTGCCGATGCCCAGCAGGCCGCCCTTGCGTTCGATTATGCCGCTTTCCCGAAGCTGTTTGCGGGTGCCCACCGCAAAGAACAGACGGTTGCTTTCCCTAGTCTGGTTGGCGATCTCGGTGTCTTTGTCCCTGATCTGGGAATCGCGTTTACTGATCTCGGTCTGGGCTGTCTGACGTTCGGTATCAAGGGTCTGGGAAAGATTGGAAACCCTGCCTTCCAGTTCGGCGACTATTTTTTCTTTGTCGGCAACGGACTTTTTCAGCTTGTTAACCACTGCCTGGATGCTGGCCAGTTGGCTTTTGCTCGAAGCGAGGCGGGATTCCAGCTCGCTGATCCTCTTCTTGTATTCATCAATCTTGGCACGGGCGCGGGTGATGATCTCAGCAGGGGTCGAGCCGCCAATCTCGCTCGCGGTGCCGATGCTGTCCATCAGTTCCTTGTCAAAGGTATCCAGACTGCTCTGTATCTCGCCGATGGTGGCGGTTGATGTGTCATATAATTGCTGTAGTTCGGTGTTCTTCTGTTCCAGTCCTTTTGATTTTTTGGAAGCGCTGCTCCACATCACGCCAAAAACGATGGCAAGAACAGCCAAAACTGCCGCTATAATCCAAGATGTCGATTTCATGCTTGACTCCTCATCTCTTTCAAATATGTTGGCCCATTATTTCACAAGGCGGTTTTGCTGTCAAGAACAAAGCTCAGGACTTATGAATTATTCGATCTTATCAGCTTGGTCCAAAGAATTCAGCCCAAGAGGCCGCAAGGTGGAAAGCGTCAATTTAGCCCATTCCACTCTGAGGCTTAGGTTCAGCGATAAAACAGACCTTATCTTTCTGGCCGGAGCGGACGCCTTTGCCTTTCACAGCGCTGATTTCAGAGCCCCAGACGGCGAACAGAGGATTTGGGACCAGCTCACCTATGCTGTCCTCACTCAGATCGAGATGGATCCAGCCGACAGGATCATCCGCTTCCGCTTTTCCCAAACCGATATCTACCAGCAAAATACGGAATATTTACTCATCGCGGAATTCACCCCACCGAAGCCGAACCTCATCCTGGCCCGGCAGAACGGAGAAGCCATTATCGTTGATGCCCTACATAAATATAGCTACGCTGACAACCCCCAGCGCCAGATTCTCCCCAAATTGCCATATCAACAAGCTAAGACCACATTCCAGCCTGTTGTTGAGGATGTTTCGCTGCCGCTGGAACTGGTGTCCGTCAAAACCGGGGCCAACCTTCTCTGCCCCAGTGTGAACGATTGGCTGGATAACTACTACCACCATGTATTCCTGGCCCGCGAAGATGCCCGGCGGCGCCAGCTTCTCCGCTCCCGTTGGGAACGTGAATTAAAGAAAGCCCATGCCAAGCTTGCCAAGCAACAGGCTGAGGCCAGCTTGGCCAACAAAGCCGAGTATTGGATGATTTGCGCCGAAACTCTCAAGACCAATCTGGCTAATATCTCCAGGGGCCAGGCCTCCCTCGTGGCCGTTAACTATTTCGATCCGGAGCTTGGCAAAATCGAGATTCCGCTTCAGACGAATCTTTCCGCCCACCAGAACCTCCAGAGTTATCTGAAAAGATACAACAAGGCCAAACGGGGCAAAGAACTCATCGCCAAAAACATAGCCGCCACCAGGCAGGAAATAGGCAGGCTGTCCGGTATCCTCGCCCGCGTGGAGGCTGGCGAGGATATAGAAGCTCCTTCCGCCAAAAACATGATCACCCTGGGACGCAGGCTGGATATGGAGGACAGGCTTTTGCGCCTGCGCCTTTCGGATGAGTTTGAAATCGTGATCGGGCGCAAAGCCAGTGAAAACGACTTTATCACCACGCAACTTGGCAGACCTCACGACTGGTGGTTTCACACGAGGATTTACCGCGGTTCCCACATCCTGCTTCGCTGTTTCCGCAAAACCACTCCCCCGGATGAGCTTATCAGCCTTTGCTGTTCACTCGCGGCCTGGTATTCCAAAGCCCGATTTTCGCAAAACGTTCCCGTGGATTACACTCAAATCCGCTATGTACGCAAGCCCCGTAAAAGTCCACCAGGATTCGTCGTTTATACAGAGCACAGGACGGTTTTTGCCGATCCCCGCGATCTTCGTTCCGTGCGTGAGGAACTGAAGCAGTGAAAACCAAGCTCAAGGACCGCGCTTTTCTGATAAAAAGCATTCCCTACAGCAACAGCAGCCTGATCCTGAAAGCTTTTGGACACGAACACGGACAACTTTCACTCTTGGCCAAAGGCATCCGCTCCAAACCCCAAGCCAGCCTCCTCAACCCGCTCTGCCTCTATGAATTCAGCTTTTATGAGCCGCGCGAATCCGGTCTTTGCCTGCTTGCTGAACTTTCACTTGTGAAAGAGTTTGACTTCACGGACCGGATCGAGGTCTGGACAGCTGCTGAGTGCGCTTTGGAGCTATATTCACAGCTTATTATCCCCGCTGAGGAAAGCGTCGCGTATTTTGAGCTGCTGCGGAACTACCTTGTGTATTTGGATTCACTGCAAACGAACGCCGTGCTTATCTGGTGGCGTTTTCTGCTTCGGGTTTTCAGGATGTTGGGTATTCCCTGTGATACACAAGCCTGCTCCTCCTGCGGCGGTAAGGCCCTCAAAGCCTGGGATAAAGGCAGCGGCAAGCTGTTCTGCGACGAATGCTGGAACGCCTTGCCCGACCTTCAAAACTGCGAGCAGCTCAGCCCCGTCTCAGCTATGGTTCTGAGCCTGATGCCGGTGATCGGGGAACACCTGTCCTCTCTGAAACTGGACCGGAACAGCGTGTCCAGCCTGAACGAACTCTTTGCCCGTTATTACCAGTCCCATTTCCACAAAGCCCTCAGGCTGCGCGGGCTGGACGTTCTTGAACAATTCTACACCTGATAATCAATCCCAACTGACTCGCAAGTATTACGTTACCCATTCGCTTTGTAAGTGATCCATTTAAAAGTGAGCCTTAATTGTTTACTCACAATCATATCATGCCGGTCACACCCTTAGCGCCCGAGTCTATACCTCTCCCACGCCTCCCGCACTATTCCCGTATCAAATGCGGGGATGATGCGGGAGGCGCATTCGCGGCCCATGACAAGGCCTTAACGGCCCGACAGGATCGCAAGCTCAATTTCAGGCTGTGCGCCGGAATTTCCCTTGTCAAAATCTCCACATAGCCAAAGATGGATTTTCGCTATAAAATGATGAATAGGAAGACCGCTTGAAACCGAAACTTCGCGCTTTGGTCCTTGTGACAGTCCTGCTGCTCAGCTTCAGCCTGCTGGGCGCTGAATCCTTCGGCTCGCGCACCGCCGCTTCATTGCGGGCCCGTGGTGTGAGTCCCTGGCTAATTGTGGTGATTATCTCAATGTTGCCCGTTGTTGAACTGCGTGGGGCCATCCCTGTTGCCATTGCGCTTTTTGGCATGTCCTGGCAGGAGGCAGTGTTGCTGTCGATATTGGGCAACATGATTCCCATTCCCTTTCTGCTGCTCTTTCTGGAGTGGTTTCTGAAGCTGATTTCCCGCTTCCGCTGGGGCAAGAAGTTCACCGACTGGCTCTACGCCCGCACCCGCAGCAAGGGCAAGGTGGTGGAACGCTACGCGGAGCTCGGCCTGATCATATTTGTGGGTATCCCCCTGCCCGGCACGGGAGGTTGGACCGGAGCGGTGGCTGCCAAAATCTTTGGACTTGATTTCTGGAAGTCCTTTGTCTGTGTCTTCCTCGGCGTGCTGCTGGCTGCAATCGCCGTTACGCTAATCACTTTGCTGGGCACCACAATATTCTGAATCATGGGCTCCTCCGCTTTTCACATCTTCTGGCTGGCTGGTGAAAACTCCGGCGACCTGCATGCCAGCTTGGTGATGAAAAGCCTCAACGCCGCCATTCCCAGCCTGCACCACAGCGGCATCGGCGGGCCCAGAATGCAACGCGAGGGCTTAAAACCGTTATTTCCCTTCTCCAAATTCAACGTGATGGGCTTTGCGGAAGTGCTTGGCCGTCTGGGCTTTTTCTGGAAAGTGGAACGTTTTCTGGGCACTTTTTTCAGGGACGATCGGCCTGATTTAGCCATTCTGGTGGATTATCCCGGCTTCAACTTACGCATCGCCCGTCTGGCAGATTCACATCGCGTGCCTGTGCTTTACTATATCTGCCCCCAGTTTTGGGCTTGGAAACACAACCGCGTTTTCCAACTGCGTGACCAAGTCCGCCACGTGGCCTGCATCCTGCCATTTGAGCCGGAATTGCTGGCCAGGCACAATGTTGCTGCCACCCATGTGGGCCATCCCATCGCGGAGGAAATCAGTTTTGAACTCGACCGTGACAGCTTTGCCAGTTTATATGGTCTTGATCCTGCCAAACGCTGGATCGGCTTTTTGCCCGGCAGCCGCGACAACGAAATAATCCGGATGCTGCCTGTCTATCTGAAAGCGGCACGGAAACTGGCCTCCCAAGGTTTCGAACTCCTTGTTTCCAAAGCCCTCACCGTTTCTCACGGTCTCTTCACGTCACTGCTTGGAACCTCCTGGATAGCGGGACTGAAGGTAATCGACGGCTACCGCTACGATTTGATGCGCCATGCCGATTTGCTGGTCTGCACATCCGGCACAGCCACCCTGGAAGCTGCCTTTATCGGCACTCCAATGCTGATCTGCTACAAAACTTCTGCCTTCTCCTATGCCATCGGCCGCCGCCTGGTGCAAATCAAGCGCGTTGGACTTCCCAACATCCTGCTGGACCAAAACCTCTTGCCTGAGCTGATCCAATCCGCCTGCACACCCGAAAACATCGTCCGGACAGCACTCAGCCTGCTGTCTGACCAAGACCGGTTACAGGAAATAAAGCTTGAACTGCTCAAGATTCAGGCTTCATTGTCTGAACCGTATCCCAGCCTGGAAATGCCGCGCTTGGTGAAAGACCTTCTGGACGTCCATGTCTGAACTGCTATTGAGGCTGGAGGGTGTTCTGGGCGCTTTGCTGCTGCGTTTGTGGCGCCGCACCCTGCGTGTAGTAGCACTAAATCAACCTCCCATTGGCCATCCTTGCGTTTACGCGCTTCAGCACCGAGATTTGCTGCTGCTCACCTTGCAGAGGATAGATCATGATATCGCCGTGATGGTCTCTCGCTCCCGGGATGGAGAACTCATCGCCCGCCCTCTGGCCCGCCTGGGTTTTTTCCCGGTGCGCGGCTCAACCTCCAGAAGCGGCTCCCAAGCTTTGAAAGTTATGGTTAGACTGGCCCGTGAACGCAGCCTGGCACTAACGCCAGACGGCCCCAAAGGCCCTGCCGGATCAGTTCAGCCCGGAATTCTCCAACTTGCTCTGCTGGCTCAGGTCCCCATCATTCCAGTGGTCGCCTCCGCTGGCCGGATGTGGCAGTTGGATTCTTGGGACCTCTTTCGCCTCCCCCATCCCTTCAGCAGGCTCACCGCCATCTATGGTCCTGAGATTTGGGTGCGCTCACGGGAGGATTTTCCCGCCGTTGAAGAGGCCATTCGCCAAGCCTGGCAAAATCTCCAGTCCACTCCCCTCCGTCAGTAATCAATTATTGCCCAATAGAGGAAATCTGCGCTTTCGAGTCAGTAGGATCGTCCAGTTATACAGGATAAAAGAAACAAGCCGGAGAATAACATCTCCGGCTTGTATTTAATTTGAAAGATGAGACTTATCTGGCTAGGGCGCGCTCGGTGAGGCGGCGGACGTAGTTGGCAAGGCGGGCTGGTGAGAAGCGGTCGATCTTAGCATCGCCATAATCCTGCCAATCGCTCTGAGCGGTGGCAACCATAACATTATCTACATACTTGTGGTTCATCTGGGTGATCTCAAGGGAGTATAGAGAACCGTCTCCATGGTCCTGCACGACGTTCGCGGGGAAGGTGTATTCGCGGACGGAGGCAGCCAAATCAACATCGGCAACTTCGTCATCGTAGGGATCGTCCGGATCGAAGGCGTAGGCAGAAGCGGTCTGGCTTTGGTTGCTGGCTTCGAGGGTCCAGTAAATGTAAGCGCTTTGGGCGGGGTTGAAGGTGAGCGGGAAAGTCCCGTCGGCATTGTAAACAATCGTTTGGCGGGTGTTGACGACGGTTTCTCCGTCCACGATAAGCTGGAAGTAGTAGGCGTTGCCGGGAGTAAGGTTTGCCCCACCCGTCCAGAAATCGCCCCAAGCGGAAAGCGCGACGGTCTCGCCACCGATCTTGAGTTCAAGTGTGGTGGGCTCGACATAATCGCCCATGGGGCCAATCCACATCACAGTAACGATGTGGGTGTCTTCTTTGCCTTCGGGGCCGGCAATGGCCATCACGGACCATTTGGCGTCTTCAGGCTCGGTAATGTTCTCACAGCCGGTGAGGAACAAGCCCAAGGCGAGAGTTGCGATAATCATCAGTATAAAGAATTTACGCATTTAATTCTCCTTTTGTTTTGGTTTCTGAGAGTCTTAATCCTGTATCTCCCGTTATTTGTCAAGCTTTTATTGATTTAACGCAAAAAGCGAGTTCTTTTCCCAGGATCTCCTGGACAGCTCTCTACGCTATATACCACCTCGATATCACAATCCTGCAATTTTATCATTTGAACAATTTCCCCAATCCCCATAACTGTGTTTGTCACTCCCAACAATGCGACTATATTGTCTGAAATACTCAATACCAAACGACAGATTTCCTGGAGGAACGATGCAAAACTACTACAAGCTAACTCTCAAGTGCCCCAAATGCGGAAAGGAACTCGGCGACGAGACCAAACTCATCGACAAAGTTCCCGCTGTGAAACTAATGGCGCGCACCGGCCAAGAAGAAGGCTGTGTATGGCTTTCAGCCCTTTACGGAAGCTACAGCAAGGAATCCAGCCTTTCACCCCGGGACGGCGAGATCAGTGTCTTCTCCTGCCCCCATTGCGGCGGTGACCTAACTTCAGAAGAAAACTGCAACATCTGCCAGGCCCCTCTCGTGGATTTTCACCTCTTTGAAGGCGGCAAGGTCTCCATCTGTTCACGTGTTGGCTGCACCAAGCACTCAATCGAGTTCGAAGACCTCAATACCGCCATCAATCATTTCTTCAACGAATTCGAGATTCAAGCCCAACGCCCGGAGTAAGGAGCGGTCCTCACCCGGCCTGGCAGATTCATACCCCAGTCGGGTAAGATTGATTCAACTCATACAGGATTGGTAATTATCACGACAAGCCGCCTCTCAAAAGGCGGCTTTCTTATTTTCCAATGACTTCTTACGATTTCACAAAGTATCTGTGAAACCCTTGAGTCGCTATTATCACATTCTTCTTAGTGAACCGGCAGTTAAAACCCTACCTATGCTCAGGCGCCGGCCAAGCCAGTGGAAAAAGCCCTCCGGACTGCTTTCAGGTTGAACACCCGCATCCACTTGATTCAAAAAGAGTCATAACACGCTAACTCACGCAAGATCCTTCCAGTCTCGTCCTGAGCGCCCGCGACCTTCCCTCTCTCCCGCCTCCCGCCAGATTCTCGCATTAAATGCGGGTATCATGCGGGAGGCAACTCCGGAATCAAAGAAAGGGCCTTAACGGCCAGTAGGCTCCGCTTTGACAAGGCAACTTCAAACACACGCTATCGCATACAATATGAGGGAGTTATCCACCCGGTATGAATGAGAACCAGAACAAGCAAGAATGAGCTTCGACTCCGGCATGGTATTTCAAATATGACAAACAGGTTTGGTTTCGGATCCCCCACATGCTAACATGGACTTTTTCATTGACAGCAGTCCGGTCTGAAAAGAAAAGGAAACGAGCGTGGACATAACGATGTAGTTCACCGCTGCCACAAAAGCAAAGGAAGCCCATGATGAAAAAAAGCAAAGCCCAAACAAGGCGCATGATTGTTCAAATCGCCAGTTTGGCGCTTGCCCTGGGGTTTCTCGCGCTTGTGATTAGGGGCACAAACCACAGCATTCATGAAGCCTGTCCCTACGCTTTGGTTTGTTTTGGTCTCAGCGGTAGCACCTTCCTGAGGTTGGGAGGCTGGGCCATGGCCGGGATGGTCGTCTTTGGCTTCGCCATGCTGGTTTATACGATATTCCAGGGTAGGAAGTTCTGTGCCTGGCTGTGTCCGTTGGGAACGGTCCAGGAACTGCTATTCTCCCTGAGGGGAAAGAGTTACCGGATGAAGCACAGGTCGCCTTTTTACGTGGAGCGCAAGCTGGCCTTTCTAAAGTATCTCATCCTGTTGATAACAGTAGTTCTAACTCTGCTGAGATTTAATTATCTCTTCATCAGGCTCTGTCCCTTTTATTCTCTTTCCTTGCTGCCCAAGCTGTTCGCGCCGGGTATTTTGGTCCTGGGCATTGTATTACTGATTTCCTGTTTCAGCGATCGGGTTTGGTGCCGCTTCCTCTGTCCTTATGCGGCTTTGATGAACATCTTCCAATGGCTGGGTGATACGGTCGGGATTCAGCGGAAAAAGATCAGAAGAAACCTGGAACGCTGCACCGACTGCGGTTTGTGTTCGCTCAACTGCCCCATGAACATCAACATCGCTGAAAATGAATTCGTGCAAGACCGCAACTGCATCCACTGCGGCCTCTGCGCCGAAAACTGCCCCAAACCGGGAACCTACACCGAGGAGCGCGAATGCGAAAACCAGCCGCGATCTTGATAACCCTGCTGCTTGTTGCTGTGATAACCTTGCAGATCCTGGCCGCCCTGAATATCTTTCCCAGGCAGGAACGGGTGAATATCTGCCCCGTGGACGCCATATCCATGCAGAACGGTAAAGCAGTGATAGACAAAACAAATTGCATCGGCTGCCGACGCTGCGTGGCAGGGGTGATGGTTCCTTCCGGATATTTGGAACAGAATTCCGAGCTTGTTGTAGATTCTTTAGGCTCCTCTATAGAGAAACCTGGTATTCTGGCTACAAATCCACCATTGGAAAAGATAGAGGAAACCAAGAAAACTCCGGCTTTGAAAAAGACTCCTGAGACCGAGAAAGCTCCGCCAGCTAAGAAACCTTCAAAGCCTGTAACCGCTGCCACAATCGAAGCCGAAACCAGCGAATCAAAGCACCGGGTTGATGCTGTTAAATGCATCGGATGCGGCCTCTGCACCATCTACTGTCCCACGGGCGCGATTACTATGCTTAACAACAAGGCGGTGATCGACCCAGCCAAATGCATCAACTGCGGCATCTGCAAAACAGGCAACAAAGCTGATTTCAAGGGTTGCCCGGTGAAGGCCATCAGTGTGCCCTAATGCTTTGCTCAAACGTGCTTGCTGGCAGCAAAGGAATAGCGTTCCAAACATTCTACTGTCCTTGATCGCGAGCTTTCAGGACCAAAGATAATAAATAGCGGTTGACCAAAACCGCCCCGTAAATAAAATGAGAAAAAACAAAATACAGACATGGAGGAAATCATGAGAAAAACCGTTGTGGTAAGCGCCAAGCGGACCCCCATCGGAAGTTTCGGAGGAGTTTTCAAGAATGTGTCGGCAGTGGAACTGGGCGTCGCCGTTCTTAAAGCTATCATCGCGGAAACCAACCTGAAAGTCGAACAGATCGATGAAGTGATCCTCGGCAACGTTTGCGGCGCCGGATACGGACAGAACATCGCCCGTCAAGTGGCCATCAAAAGTGGTGTTCCAGACCATATCCCAGCCTATACAGTGAACAAGGTTTGCGGCTCAGGCATGAAAAGCGTGGCCCTGGGCGCGCTGGTGATCGGCACTGGCGAAGCGGACATAGTTGTTGCCGGTGGCACTGAAAACATGAGCCAGATCCCCTATGCGTCGATGGACACGCGCTGGGGTGGTAAAATGGGAGACAAAACTCTCACCGACCTGATGATCCGTGACGGCCTTAGCGACATTTTCAATGATTATCACATGGGAATGACGGCCGAGAACCTCGCTGAAAAATATCAGATCAGCCGTGAGGAGCAAGATCAATTTGCCACGGCCAGCCAGAATAAAACCGAGAAGGCAATTAACTCCGGCCGTTTCCGCGACGAGATTGTGCCAATCATCATTCCCCAGCGCAAAGGCGATCCCCTGGTGATCGACACCGACGAATTTCCCCGCAAGGGCGTGACAGTGGAAGCCCTGGCCAAGCTGCGACCCGCCTTCAAGGCAGACGGCAGCGTTACTGCCGGCAACGCCTCCGGCATCAATGATGGCGCGGCCATTCTTTTGCTGATGAGCGAAGAAAAAGCCCTGGAACTAAATCTGCCCATCCTTGCCACTCTGGTCGGCAACGCCTCCGGAGGTGTGGACCCCGCCATTATGGGATACGGGCCGGTTCCGGCGATAAAGAACCTGCTGGCCAAAACCGGCTGGAAACTTGAAGACATCGAACTGGCTGAGCTCAACGAAGCCTTTGCCGCTCAATCCCTGGCTGTTTTCAAAGGCTTGGAAATGGAAGGCGTGGGCAAACTGGATATGGACAAAGTTAACGTCAACGGCGGAGCCATCGCTTTGGGACATCCCATCGGCTCCAGCGGAGCCCGCATCATCGTTACCCTGCTGCATGAAATGGGCAAACGCAACCTCAATAAAGGCCTTGCCGCCCTCTGCATAGGTGGTGGAATGGGCATAGCAACCCTCTGGGAAAGGAGTAACTAACATGGCAGACAAACTGAAACTGGACAAGAGCATGGCTCTCTATGCCGAGGCCAAAACCCTCGTGCCCGGCGCTGTGGCCGGCATACGCAGACCCTACAACTTCGTTGAGGGCGAATACCCCATCTTCTTTGAAGAAGGCAAGGGCGGACGCATCCGCGATGTGGACGGCAACGAATACATAGATTACCTTTGCGCTTACGGCCCCATTATCATTGGCTACCGCGAGGAAGAAATCGACAACGCGGTGATCGAGCAAATCAAAAACAAGGGCTTTTGTTTCTCACTCACCCAATCCATCCAAAACCAGCTGGTACGCAAGCTGCAGGAAGTGATCCCCAGCTGCGAGATGGCCGCGATCGTGAAGACCGGCAGCGACGCAACCACAATCTCCATCCGCGTTGCCCGAGCTTACACCGGCAAGGTGAAAGTTGCACGCTGCGGCTATCACGGCTGGCACGACTGGTGCGTGGAAGTGAAAGGCGGCATCCCAGAGAAATTCTACGAAGACGTCATCGAATTCCACTACAATGACCTCGACCAACTGGAAGACATCCTGAAAGCCAATGCCAACGATATGGCTGCCATCATCGTAACCCCGGTTGGCCATCCCCTGGCAGCTGAAGTGCAGATGCCCAAGCCTGGATACCTGGAAGGCGTGCGCAAACTGGCAGACAAGTATGGCTGCGTGCTGATCTTCGACGAAATCCGTAGCGGTTTCCGCTGTTCCCTTGGTGGCGCGCAGGAATTGTTTGGAGTAACTCCAGACCTCTCAACCTTCGGCAAGGCAATGGCCAACGGCTATCCGATCGCAGCGCTGGTGGGCAAGCGGGAGGTCATGGATGTCCTAACCAAGGACGTCTTCCTCTCCTCCACCTTCTTCCCCAATTCAGATGCTCAAGTGGCGGCCCTGAAGACCATCGAGATACTTCAGCGTGACAAGATTCTGGATGTGGTAGCAGCCAAAGGCAAAAAGTTCGGTGAAGATGTGGAAAAAGTGGTTGCTGAATCCGGTATTCCAGCCCGTTTTTCCGGCTCGCCATGGATGCCCTTCATCACATTCCCGAGAGATGAAGAAGGCCTCTACAAGAAACTGAGGGTGGAGTTTTACACCCAGCTCATCCGCCGGGGTGTTTTCCTTCAGCCTTATCATCACGGCTACATCTGCTACCGTCACACCGACGCCGACCTCGCCTTCACGGTGCAGGCTATAAAAGAATCGCTGGCTGAGCTTAAAAAGCTGGCCTGAATATAAATGAACCGTCTGCCGGGGCTGGATTTCCAGCCCCGGACAGCTATGTTTTACTGAGGATCTATGGCAAAATACATCTTCGTGATAGGCGGCGTTCTATCTTCCCTTGGCAAGGGGATCGCCACCGCCTCCATCGGTTTGCTTCTTAAATCCATGGGTTACCGCGTGGCAACCCAGAAATTTGATCCCTACCTGAATGTGGACCCCGGCACAATGAGCCCCTTCCAGCACGGCGAAGTTTTTGTGACTGACGACGGCGCCGAGACCGACCTCGACCTGGGGCACTATGAACGTTTTGTGGATGAAGCCCTAACCCAACACTCGAGCTGTTCAGCCGGCCAAATCTACGAAAGGGTGCTGCAGAATGAAAGGAAGGGAATATATAAGGGTAAAACAGTGCAGGTGATTCCGCACGTGACGGATGAGATCAAGCGCCGCATCCAAAAACTGGATGCCGATTACGATATCATCATCACCGAGATTGGCGGAACCGTCGGCGACATCGAAATCCTGCCCTTTCTGGAAGCCGTGCGCCAGTTGCGACTGGACCTTGGCCTGCAGAACACCCTCTACGTGATGCTTACCTATATTCCATTTATCCACGCAGCGGGCGAACTGAAGACCAAACCCTCCCAACACAGCGCCTACAAGCTGCGTGAGATCGGAATCCAGCCTGAGATACTACTTTGCCGCTCGGAAAAACCCTTTGAAAGTGAGATTTACGACAAAATCGCCCTCTTCACAAACGTGCCCCGTGCCAATGTGATCAACGCCATCGATGTAAAAAGCGTTTACGAATGCCCCATCACCTTCAAGAATGCCAATCTGCACAAGATCATCTGCCGCCATTTCGGATTGGAATGCAAGCCCATGCGCCTGACCGCCTGGAACAAGTTCCTGCAAAACAGCACCAGTTGGGAACAAAAGGTCACCATCGCCGTCTGCGGCAAATACGTAAAGCACCAGGATGCCTATAAAAGCGTCGAGGAAGCGCTATTCCATGCCGCGGCCCACCACAGGATGGGGCTGCAGGTGAAATGGGTGAATTCCGAACAGAAATTCAAACCATCCTCCCTGGCAAAAATACTCAAGGACGTGGACGGAATCCTGATCCCGGGCGGATTTGGAGTAAAGGGAATCGAAGGCAAGATCGCCATAGCGGAGTATGCCAGAACGCGCAACATACCTTTCCTTGGCATCTGTCTGGGCATGCAGGTTGCTGTAATAGAATTCGCCCGCCACGTTTGCCACCTCAAAGACGCCAACAGCACAGAATTCTTTGCCGACACACCCCATCCGGTTATCCACAAGATGGAAGACTCAATCTACCAGAAACTTACCGGAGGCACAATGCGGCGGGGGGCTTATCCCTGCAATTTGGAGCCAGGTTCACTAGCCAGAAAGGCTTACGGCCGTGCCAGGATCAGCGAAAGGCATCGGCACCGCTTTGAATTCAACAATGCTTATCGGGATAAACTAACCTCCAAAGGCATGTGCCTGAGCGGCTTTTCACCTGACGGGCTTTTGGTGGAAGTGGTGGAACTTCCCAAAAAGGGTTTTTACCTCGGCGTGCAGTTCCATCCCGAGTTCAAATCCCGTCCAAACAAGGCACACCCCCTTTTCCGGGATTTCTTCGGTGCCGCCCATGCCTATTCTTCCGGTAAGTCCAAACAGTAGATAAGAAAAGACTTCTGCCGCCTTTGTGTAAATATTTCCACTAAATTGTGGTTATTTTGGCATATTATGCCTTGACTTAATCATTGTATCATCTAGGATGACATTGCTTAAACAATTATGGGCCCAACATTGGCTTAGGTTTTAGTGTTTTTATATTATGAACCCATTGCTTCAACCCAAACTTCCTCAACATCGCGGCATACGTCACGCGGTCAGGCTGATCGTGGTTCTAATGCTGTTTGTATTGTCCAGTTGCGGGGACAAGTGCATTGATTCTGGCAGAAGCAAGAAAAACAGACCCAGTATGGAGGAAGTTCAACCCGGAGAGCTTTTCAAATTGCGCTACCGGCTGAAATGGCTGCACCAGGCCCAATTCGCCGGAGCTTACATGGCCAAGGAAAAAGGCTTCTATCAGGCACGGGGCTTGGATGTCGAGTTCCTGCCCGGAGGAGGAGATCATCCACCTTACCAATCGCTTATGGAAGGTTCCGTCGACATAGCCAGCTTTAACCTGGTCACCGCTCTCAAGTATCATAATCCCAAAAATCCCGCTGTTTTACTGGCTCAGATATCGCAGAAAAATTCCACGGTGTTGGTGGGGAAAAAGAGTTCCGGAATCAAAACCATACAAGATCTTGATGGGAAAAAGATTGGCGTCTGGCGAGAAGAAGGTGGCGACCACACCCTTTTCTTTCTGGAAAGCCTGGGCCTGAACATAAGAGCGATACCCATGGACTGGTCTGTCAACCTGCTGCTGGAAAATGCCGTGGACATGATCAACGCCATGTACTACAATGAGTATCACCGTTTGCTCATGACCGGTTTGGATGAAGAAGACCTGGTGGTCTTTGACCTTGCGGATTACGGCTTTGACCTTGTTGACGATGGAATCTACACTACCAGGGACTTTTTTGAAAAACACCCCCGGCAGTGCCGGGATTTCACAGCCGCCACCCTTGAGGGCTGGAACTATGCCTTCCAGAATCCTGAGGAAACCCTGGCTGTGGTGCTGCGTTACCTGAGGGAAAACCATCAACCGGCAAACCTTGAGCATCAGGCCTGGATGCTGGAACATATAAAGTCCCTCATTCTGGAAAATCCCGCCCGCGTTGGTTATCTCGATCCCAAAGATTTTGATCTTGCCAATCGCATCCTGATCGAGCGTGGCATCATCGACAAACCTGTTGATTACCAGACCTTCTACCCCCATGAACACAAGTAAGAAGACCAAATACCTGGGGCAACAGCTCATCTCTTTCATGTTCATCTTCATGTTGATCCTCTTTCTGGTGACCTTTCTCATCACCCGCCAACTGGCCTACAAAGTGATGCGCAGCAACGCAGAAGAAAGCATTAGCAACCTCACAGAGACAAACGCGCAGATGATCGACAAGAACCTCTCCAACATCATGACCATCGCCCAAGAACTGAGGACGGTGATCAACGACGATCTATACACCCCGAAACAGCTTAAGCGCCACATCCACCATCTGCTGATCGATAACCCCAGGCTGATCTCGGTTTGCCTGGCCTATGACAAACCATCCACCAAACGCACCCAAACCTTCTATTTGGAAAACCAGCAGATTCGTAGCATCCCAGCAGAAGATGACGATTACCTTTACAAGGACTGGTTTCAGATACCCTGGCTGTCTCTAAGGCCTTGGTGGAGCGATCCCTGGTTCGACAACCTGGGTTCCAAAGAAAGAGTATGCTCTTACTCCCTTCCGCTCACCATCAAAGGCAAGCATCAAGGCATTATCCGTTTGGACACTCCGATGGAAAGCCTGCACCGCATCGTGAAGCCGATCCGGGTGAAAAAAACCGGCTTTGCCTTCATGATTGCAAGCAACGGCATGATCGTAGCCCATCCCAGGGATTCCCTGGCCATGAACTATTCCGCGTTTGATTTCGCCAACCGTTACGGCGACCAGGAACTGCGCCAAATATGTAAAAACGCCGTGAGTGGCCAAAGCGGCTTTGAGCGCTTCCGTTTTGAAAAACCTGGACCTGATGTCTGGATAGCCTATCGGCCCCTGCCTTCCAATCATTGGAGCCTGTTGGTGGAGGTTCCCAACAGTGAGGTTTTTGCCGATTTGCACTCTCTCTCCATTATCACCACGATTGCTTTCGTACTTGCTTTCCTGATCTTTTCAGGCACGATCTGGTACCGCACCAGTGCCCTTAACCAACCTCTTTCAGAACTGGTGGATGCCATCAAACTGGCAGGGGAAGGCGAGCTGCAGTCTGGCCCGGAGATTGATTCGAACACTTACGAAATCCAAGTTATCGCCGAGAACTTCGAAAAAATGAAGAGCTCGCTAACCAGCCATATAAACAACCTTCAGCAAGTGACCGAGGAAAAGAACCGCATCATGGCTGAAGTTGCCTTTGCTTCGATCATCCAGCGCAACCTTATCCCAAAAAACGATGATGCCTCAAAGTTGCCGGCCAACCTGAAAGCCTTTGGCATCCTCGAACCAGCCGGAGCCATCGGCGGCGACCTCTACGATTATTTCCTCAAGGACGACAAGCACTTTCTCTTCGCAATTGCCGACGTGGCGGGAAAAGGCGTTGCCGCTGCCATGACCATGACCATGATGACAACCTTGCTGCGCACAGTTTCATCGGATAAAGACAAGCCGGAGGATATCCTGCACATCCTGAACACCTTTTTGGTGGAAAACAATCCGAAATCCGACTTTGTGACCATGGTCCTAGGCATCATCGATCTTGAAAGCGGAAGTTGCGTGTTTTCCAATGCCGGCCATACACCAATATATCAGCTTAAGGCGGCAGGCGGATTCAGCAAATTCGCCACCACCCATTCCACCGCGCTGGGATTTTTTGACAATATCAAGATCACTTCCGACGTGCTGCAACTTGCGCCTGGTGACAAAATCCTCATCTTCACGGATGGCGTTTCCGAAGCAATGGACCAACATGACAAACTATTCGGCACAGACGGGCTGGAAAAGGTTCTGAATAAAGAAGCAGGCTCTTCGCCTGAAGAAACCGTTCAGGCGGTCCTGGCTGCCGTTGGCGAGTTTGCGGACACCCAGAAAAGCCACGACGACACCACCATCCTGGTCGTGGAGTTCCTGAAGCCTCTGAACTGCTGACACACCCTTAACCCTCTATCTTCTGCCACTCTATTGTCTCCCGTCATATTCCCGCACTCGATGCGGGTATTGTGCGGGAGGCTAAAAACAGGATATCAACATACCCCATAAGGGCGAAGCGGCTTGGAATAAATCTGTCTCTCAATCCGTGAGGCAGGCCTCGATAGAGCTTTTCAGATGAGCGGCGAGGGCGATTTTATCGTCGTAAATGGGATCACCTGGTCTCACGGGCGGCAGGATGGTGAAGTTCACCCTGGCGGCGTGGATATTGCCGTCGATCTCCAACATGCGCCAGGTGCCGTCCAGGGCGAATGGCACAATGGTGGCGCCAGCCATTTGCGCGAGTTTGAGGCTGCCCAGATGAAAATCAGCCACTTTGCCCCGCTCCGCGCGCAACCCTTCAGGAAAAATGACCATGGGATGGCCTTCCTTCATCACTTTGGCCGCTGCCTGAAAAACTTTGATGGCCTGGCGGGCGTTATCTCGGTCCAGAAAGAAGCTGGGTAGCTGGACCATCCACTGCTTGAGCACAGGCACCCTGGCCAATTCCTGCTTGGCAATGAAGCCCATGGGGCAGCCCGCAAAACCAAGGAGGGTTGGAATGTCAAAATAACTTTGGTGATTGCCCATGAAGCAGATGGGATCTTCCAAAGGAATGTTCTCGCGCCCGGAAACCTTCACACGCGTGCCGGTGCTGACCACCGTGAACCAGCCCCAAACCCTTGCCACCTGCCAGGTTAGCCTGCGGTAACGGCTTGGTGACAAAAACAGCTTGGTGACAAGGTGAAAAAGCAGAAAGATGAACAACAACAGCATCATGATGACGAAGAAGACTTTCCAGAGAATGCTGGTTAGTTTGTTGAACATGGGTTTTCCTTGGTCAGTCGAAATAGGTCCATTCTGTCCAGATATCGTGCAGGGAGGTGATCCAGCCGCCTTTGCTGATGGCATGGCGCAGGGTACTCCAGTAAACTCCAGCCCAGAGGGGAAAATCTATGGGGTCAAAGGTTACATTGTGCCAGAGCAGAGACAGATGGGACTGATATTTGTCCGCCATGTCGATCAAACGGCGTAGGGTTAATCTGGCCGCCAGCGGATTCATGTTCATGGCTTTTTTGGAATGGAGGGTTGTGTCCATCACGATGAGAGGTATCTCCAGCACCCGGAAGGGACGGTTTTCCTCTATGTTGAAGGGATAAAAGGGAAAGGATATCCCTGCCCGGAAGCCGATGTTTTCCCAGTAGCCGAGGGTCGAATCGTAGAGGATTCCGGCGTTTTCGAGAATGCGGAAGCTCTTCTGATAATCGAAATGGAGGTAATGGGATCGGTATCCGCGCACCTCAAATCCCGCTTTGACCAGACGGTCCATCTCTGCTCGGAGGACTTCCTCGTCGAAAGCTGATTCCGGACTGCCATGCAGTCCTACTTCCTCACCGGCCAGCAATTCTTTGAGCCGCCTCAGCACCTTGGGGTTGGATATGTAGTTTTGGCGTTTGTCCTTAAAATCGCCCTTGCCAAAGAGAAACCAGGTGGCCTTAACCCCGAGGTTCCTTTCCTTCTGCACTATCCAGCGGATTTGGCGGCGGGGATTGTGGATCAGGTTTTTATGGAGGGTGTGGCCGAGGATTTTAAATGTGGCGGTAACAGGGCGTTTGTACCAAGTGCGGAGGTTGTATTTGAGGGTGTCAACCTTCTGTGTTCCAGCCCAGTAGTTCCAATAATCCACATCGTGGGAAAGCGATATGCAGAAACGGTTTTCCTCATTCCAAACGATTTCGCGGATGAATTGAGGCAATGCTCTTTCCATGGCGTAGAGTAGCATCTGGCAATAGACATCGACCACGGGAATATCTGTAAAATCCCATCGGTATTGCAGCGATTCAAAGTAATCAACCCGTCCTCGCTGTTCACCGTGGCGGCTGAGAATGTATTCGTGCCAGCAGGTTAGGAAGTAGAAAGCGCTGGCCACGATGTCCTTGCGGAATGTCATGGATTGCGCGCCGATGGCGAAAATCGCCCCGGGCTGGGAGAATAGGAAGGGTATGTATTCCTTCTGATAGAGGCAGAAATCCACTCGGTCCAGGGGATAAAGTTCCAACCGGTCGAAAAAATCAGGGGTGGCGGGATCGAAGTGGATCTTTATTGGATAGGCGCGTTCGCTTTCCGGCCCGTAATAAAGATGAACCCCTTCAATCCTCTCTCCGTATGTGAATTGTGGGTTCAGGCGCAGGATGTTGCAGAACGTCCTCAGCACAAACTCAGCCTTGGGTATGAAATCCCTCGGCAAATCAAGCAGAATGAGGATGTTCGGGAAGCGGTCCATCAGGTTTGGGCTGGCTTACCAGCCTTGGGTGCGGGTTTGGCCATCAGCACCATGTCCAGCACATCCTTAACACTGTCCACCCAAGTGATTTCCATTCCTTCCAGGATGTCCCGGGGAAAATCGCTGATGGTTTCCTCGTTTTCGCGGGGAAGGATGAGTTGGGTGATGCCAGCGCGTTTGGCGGCCAGCACTTTTTCCTTGAGCCCGCCGATGCCCAGAACCTTGCCGGTGAGGGTGATTTCGCCGGTCATGGCCAGATCGTGTCTCACCTTGCGACCGGTGAATAGCGATGCCAAAGCTGTGGTAAGGGTAATTCCGGCTGAGGGACCGTCCTTGGGCACGGCGCCAGCGGGGAAATGGATGTGGATGTCATATTTTTCCAATTCACGGGGTTCGATACCGTATTTTTGGTGATTTGCCTTCAGATGGCTGAGGGCGATCCTGGCTGATTCTTTCATCACTTCACCCAACAGACCGGTTAGGATGATCGTTCCTTTACCTGGCATCCGGGTAGTTTCGCAAAACAAGATTTCCCCGCCGTAACTGGTCCAGGCAAGGCCGGTGGCGATGCCCACCTCTGGTTTGCGGTTGGCCAGTTCCAAACTGAATTTGCGGGGCCCCAGGTAATCCTTTACGGATTTGGCATTGATCACCCGGGGATGGACATCCCCGGAAGCAACTTGCCGGGCTATTTTGCGGTAGATGGATCCAATACGCCTTTGCAGATTGCGCACCCCGGCTTCCCGCACATAATAGCGGATCAGTTCCTGCAGCGCAGATTTGTGGAAAGTGATCTTGTATTCCTTCAGCCCGTTGGCGTCTTTTTCCTTGGGAATCAGGTAATGGCGGGCTATCTGCACCTTGTCATTTTCAAGGTAGCTGGTGAATTCTATGATCTCCATCCTGTCGCGAAGGGCTGGAGGGATGGTGTCCAGCGAGTTTGCTGTGGTGATGAACATCACCTCAGAAAGGTCGAAAGGCAGGTTCAGATAGTTGTCCACAAAGCTGTGATTCTGTTCTGGATCGAGCACTTCCAAAAGGGCTGAGGCTGGATCTCCGCGAAAATCGCGGCCCAGCTTGTCGATCTCGTCCAGCATGAAAACAGGGTTGGCGGTGCCCTGGCGTTTAATCTCCATCATAATCTTGCCGGGCATGGCGCCAATGTAGGTGCGGCGGTGGCCGCGAATCTCAGCTTCATCATGAATTCCGCCTAAAGACATGCGGATAAACTTGCGCTTGAGGGCCTGGGCGACAGATTGTCCGATCGAGGTCTTGCCAGTGCCGGGTGGCCCTACAAAACAGAGAATAGGGCCTTTGAGGCTGCCCTTCAGCTTTTTCACAGCTATGTATTCCAGTACGCGTTCCTTGGGCTTGGCCAGGCCATAGTGGTCTTGGGTAAGGATCTTTTCGATCCTGACCAAATCCAGCCTGTCCTTGCTGTAGGTGGTCCAGGGCATATTCACTATCCAGTCCAGATAGTTCCTCACCACGGCATATTCGCTGGCGGCAGGTTGCATTGTGGCCAGGCGGTCAAGTTCCTCGAAAGCCACTTCCTCCACGTAATCCGGCAGCTTGTTTTTCTCGATGAGCTCTTTCCATTTGAGGACCTCTTTGCTCACCTCGTCGCTTTCACCCAGTTCCTTGCGGATGACGTCCATTTGTTCGCGCAGGTAGTAACGACGCTGGTCTTCGCTCATCTCCAACTGGATGTTGCTACGGATGGCGTTTTCCAGCCGCATCTGGCGAATCATCTCAGCCAGACAGTTGTTCAGGTGTTTGAAGCGTTTCTTCAGGTCGATGGTTTCCAGGATTATCTGGCGGTCTTCGATCTGGAGGTCGAGGTTTCCCGCTATGATATCTGCCACCCGTCCGGATTGTTTGACGTTGCTGAGACCCGCGATCATCTCATTGTTCAGGATTGTGCTTTCAGAGGCTATCTTTTCCATCAGTTCGATGGCTATTGTGCGATAGGCATGGATTTCTGTGTCTTCCTCAATTTGTTCATGCACAGTTTCCACATCCACCATGACGAAGGGTTCCCTCTGCACAGTGCGCTGAAGGCGGACTCTGGAGGTTCCCTGCAACAGCAGGCTAATAGAGCCGTCCTGATTTCGTAGCATCCGGAGTATGGATACGGCCGTGCCAATCTCATTCAGGCCAATGTCGCTGGGACCTTTTTTTTCACGATCCAGGAAAAAGGCCATGGTTTTATCGTGTGCCAAAGCATGGTCGATGACCAGTCTGGATTCTTCGTCGGTTACCACCAGAGGCATCAGCAGGTGCGGAAACATCACCACGTTGTTGATGTGCAGCACCGGCAAGGTTCTGGGGATCCGGCTGTTTTGTTCTTCCATTATGTTGCGCTCCTGATCAAACATAAATCGTAATGTCCCCAGCAGAATGAATTACAAACAAGGCTGGGATACACAGACAATATAACTCTGCAGGTGCCTCAAGCCAAGATCAGGAACAAAATCATGTTCAAGATTCCGAAGACCAGGTTTATCCCTGCCACAATCTTCAGTAGCGGCACGTAAAGGTATTGGCGGAAGTATTTATAGAAAAACTCCAGGTTGAACTGCTCGTCATATTCGTCTATGCGGTGTTCGATGCGCCATTGCTCCAGGAAGTGGGGCACGGTTTTGCGCAGGATCTTGCTGGCAATGCCGCGCACAGCGTTGGAAACAGTGTTGCGGATACTTTCCTTTAAGCCGCCAGGCAGCAGAGGCCAATCGTCCACGAAGGAGGTTTGCTCCCAAACCTTTTGCCGAATCTGCTCTTCAAGGTTGTAAAGATAGCCGGTATTGGCCTGGGGGTTGCCGGCCTGTTCCAAATAATCATGCAAAAGGTCGCGGGCTTTATTGAAAACCCAATCCCGCTTGCGAACAAGAAAACCCGGTGTAAGGGGATTTCTGACCCCAAAGATCTTGCGTTGAGTGGGGTTGAACAGAAACCACTTGGCAAAATAGACCAGCAGCAGGCCGACACCAACGTTCAACACTATAAATAGCAGTGATTTTAGAAACAGCATCTGACCTCCTCAGTCAAGAGACGCTTAAGATTTGGTTTAAACATGATTCAGGATGTGCCCCATCTTTTTCTTCTTCGTTTGAAGATATTCCAGATTGGTTTCGCGCGCGGCTATCTCTATCGGTACTCTTTCAATAATCTGCAGACCGTAGCCCTGCAGGCCAACAATCTTTTTAGGATTGTTGGTGAGCAGGCGTATCTTTTTCAGGCCGAGGTCCTTGAGGATCTGGGCCCCTATCCCGTAATCACGCAGATCAGCGGGAAAACCGAGGTCCAGATTGGCTTCCACTGTGTCCAGTCCCTCATCCTGAAGATGATAGGCACGCAGCTTGTTAACCAGGCCGATGCCCCTACCCTCCTGGCGCATGTAGAGGATCACGCCGGTTCCAGCCTCGGAGATAAGCTCGAAGGAACGTTTCAGTTGCTCGCCACAATCACAACGCAGTGAGTGTAGGGCGTCACCGGTGAGGCATTCTGAATGCACGCGCACAAGCACTTCCGCCTCCGCCTTTATCTCTCCCAGCACCAGGGCGAGGTGATATTCCTCAGACACGGTGCTCACATAGGTAAGGATGTCAAAGTCACCGTAGGGTGTGGGAAGTTTGGCTTGGGATATGCACTTCACCAGCTTTTCACGGTGGCGGCGGTAGCGGATGAGTTCCGCGATGGTGATGATCTTCAACCCGTATTTTGTGGCAAAAGGGATCAGGTCGTCGAGACGGGCCATTTCCCCATCTTCGCGGATTATTTCACAAATCGCTCCAACCGGCGCTCGTCCGGCCAATTTAACCAGGTCCACAGCCGCTTCGGTATGCCCTGCCCGTTTAAGCACACCCCCTGTTTCAGCCCAGAGCGGAAAGATGTGACCTGGCCGCATGAAATCCTCAGCCCTGCTGTCGGGTGAAGCCAGGGCGATTATGGTCTTGGCCCGCTCGGATGCTGAAATTCCTGTGGTAGTGCCTTCCTTAACGTCCACTGTGATAGTGAATTTGGTACCGTGGCGATCAGTGCTGTTCCGCGTCATTAGAGGAAGGTCAAGACGTTTGAGGGATTCGGCTTCCATGGGTACGCAGAGCAACCCTTTGCATTGGGAAATCATGAAATTCACTTGTGAAGCTGTGATAGCGTCCGCCGCCATTACCAGGTCACCTTCATTTTCACGGTTCTCGTCATCAACCACTATCAGCATTCCGCCATCCGCGATTATCTGGATTGCTTCGGCAATCGTGCAAAATGGGCTGTCACCTTTTACATCAGTCATTTTCACCATTCTTCATTATCGTTTAGGATCGAGAATAAATCCCTGGTGTCTGTGTCAATGCCAAAATAATTCTCCAGCCAGGCCATTGTATAATTAAAGTCTTGCGGAGGATCTACCTTGATATCCAGAGGCTTGCCTGAAATTGGTTGCACGAACTGCAGCCTCCATGCGTGCAAAGCCTGTCTCAGCAGATGGGTTGTGAGCAGTTGCGTCACTTTTCGTTTATAGTTTTCTGGAACTATGGCATGAACCTGCCTGCGGGTGTTGTAAAGAAGGTCTCCCAGAAGAGGCAGGTTGCGATGCGCAAAATGCACTCTGATCTGATGCATCCTTCCTGTTTCCAGTGATACCTTCACCAGCGAGAAGCAATGGAAGTACTTGATCACCTTGTAGTTGGTAAGCGACCATCGTCCTTCAGGGGTCACGCACATCTTGCGTGGATTGCTGATGCTGCGGCCGATGTTGTCTTCAATACTGTCCTCGGCTGGGTCCGGAATTCCGCAAGTTATAGCCAGATAGGTTTTTTTCACCTGGCGTTGGGCGAACATATCGTTAAGCGCGCTTTGGACCGGGTCATTCTTAGCAATGACCATCAGACCGGATGTGCCTCGGTCAAGCCGGTGCACGATGCCAGGGCGATTGGCTTCCCGACCGCTGGAAAGGTCTTCCCGCCAGCGGAACACGATGGCATTCACCAGCGTCTGGTCAGATGCCCCGTAACCCGGATGGACGATCATACCGGCAGGTTTGTTGATCACGGCTATGTCGTTATCCTCATAAACCACATCCAGGGGAATGTTTTGCGGCACAACCTCTGCAGGCTTAAATTCCGGCAGGGATACATCCACCTCGTCACCCTTGGTAAGCAGATAACTCTTTTTAACCGGTACCTTGTTCACCAGCACACGGTCTTCTTCTATCAGCTTCTCGATGAAGCTACGGCTGTATAGCTCTTGGATGCGTAAATCTACCAAGTATCTGTCCAGACGGTCAGTCCCGTCTTTGTCAAAAACAACCTTAATCCTGTTTTGCATGCTCCGTGAAGACAAGTGTATAAACTCCACCGATTGAATCGCCCCTAGCGTTGCGCACGATGGCGCCGTTTAGCGTGGCCAGGCGTTGGTACTCGTTATCGGGTATCCTGTTGTCATAGAGATTATCGCCGTAACGCAGGGAATCGAATATCTTTTGAAAGATTCGCTGGTCAAATTCACTTTTTAGCTTCAAGTCCTGGATATTGTTGCTCTCATTGAACATGGGGTAGCGTCGCCGCAGGGCGTCGTTGCAATAGCTGATATCGCCGTTGTTGAGGGCGATCAGGACCCCCTGGGGCAGTAGGTTGATCATCTGTTTGATGCGCTGATCATGCTCGTAAATCTTGTTTTCCTTGGCCTGGTCAAAACCGTGGATGTTCCGCAACATTATCTTCAACCCTTCCAAAAGTGGCACAATATCCCTGTCTCCAGCATGGGCTGCCAGTTCGCCATCTATATTCACCTCGTAATTACCGTGGGCAATTTCGCTGACGATTTTGGCCGTGCGGCTCAGGGATTTCCTGAGCATCACCGGAATAAGGTTGTAAATAACCACACCGCAGACAAAGATAGCTAAAACTGAAACAATCAGGGTTGTTTGCAGATCATTGACCATGGTGGCCAAATCCGTTTTCCGGCTGATGATGATCCATAGCAAGAGTGTCTCCAGCAGGATCAGTCCCAGCAGGATGGATATGGCAAGATGATAGCGTTTGCTAATAGAGTGTTTCATAGCAGGTCCCTCTTGTTCGCGACGTCCCGGATCAGGGAGTCGATGGCGTTTTTTCTTCCCATTAGCATCATCACATCCCCTTCGTTGATTACATCATTGGCTCCGGGCATGTCATTCAGCCTCTGTTCCACCTTGTTCTTGCCCTCGTCAGTCACTGTTAGGTAATTGTATTTAATGGCAATCACATTTATCCCCCTGCCGGTGGGCAGAGCCAACTCCTGCAGAGACTTACCGACAAATTCCAAGGGCGCGACCAATTCAAGCACCACATGGCCGCTAGTTAGATTGTAGTACTCCAGGATGTTTTTCGATATCAGCGTATTAGCCAGTTGCGATCCCACCGTCTCTTCGGGCAGGATGGTGCGCTTAACTCCTATCAGTTCAAGGATACGGCCGTGCAGATGGTTTTCTATCTTTGCGTAGATAATGCCAACGCCGATTTTCTTGAGAATCGCGCAACTGAGGATGGATTCCTGGATGTTGCTGCCTATAGCCATGATCACTGCGTCAACTTCGTTCAGATTCATGTCCCGCAGAGAGTTTTCATCTGTGGAGTCCGTGCACACAGCCTGCGCGACTTTGCTGCTAATTTGATCCACCAGTTCCTGTTTTTTGTCGATGGCAAGAACTTCCATGCCGTTCTCTGCCAGGATCGTGGCCACGGTCATGCCAAACCGGCCCAGTCCGATTACCGCGTAACGTGCCATAATTATTCCCTTAGCCGATGGCTATATTTTCCTCGGCATAATTGATATTGGTTTTCCTGTTTCTAACTGCGAAAGCGTAGATCAAAGTCAGCGGACCGATCCTGCCGACGTACATCAGAAGAGTTATCAGAATTTTTCCTAGAAGGGAAAGTGAAGGTGTGATACCGGTGGAAAGGCCCACTGTGCCGAAAGCTGAAATCACTTCGAACATAATCTTTTCAAAAGGTAAGGGTTCCACCAGTAACAGTATCAAAACTATGAAAAAGACCAGGGAGGCTGAAAGAAATACCAGTCCTGCTGCTTCCCGGAAATTGCTGGAAGGGATTCGCCGCTTGAACACGCTGATATCTCTTCTCCCCTTCAGCAGTGAGACCATCGTGAGCCCTAATATGGAAAAAGTTGTAGTCTTGATCCCGCCGCCTGTAGAGCCTGGCGAAGCGCCGACGAACATCAGAAACATGCTAACCAACAGGGTAGCTTTGCCCATAGCACCGAAATCAAGTGTGTTGAAACCCGCCGTGCGCGTGGTAACAGACTGGAAGAAAGAACTCAGCAAGCGCTGATGGATTCCGAAGCCTTTCATCGTGCCGTAATACTCCATCACAAAAAAGGAGATCATTCCCCCCACAATGAGAAATGCGGTAGTTACCAGCACTATCTTGCTGTGCAGGGTCAGTTTCCGCACATTGTCGCGCTTGAAGAAATAGCGGTAAAGATCGATAATAACTGAGAACCCCAAACCTCCAAAAATGATAAGCAAAGGAATAACGATGCTTACCACAGCGCTGTCGCGAAACCCAACCAGATTATCCGAAAAAAGAGCGAAACCAGCGTTGCAAAAGGCTGAAACCGAGTGGAACATGGAGAGATAAAGCGCCCGGGCCAGCGAATGGTGATGATAAAACCTGCTGAAAAGCAGCGCTGCTCCTGTCAGTTCTATTATCCCGGTCACCAGCAAAATGTTTTTTAGGAGCTGAGACAGGTTGATTCTGTTGGTGCCTCCCACCACCTGGCTCATAACGTTCTTGAGCTTCAGATCGATGTTTCTGCCCATTAACAGGGCGAAGGCTGTGGAAACTGTCATAATTCCCAACCCTCCGATCTGGATCAGCAACAGGATCACCACTTGCCCAAACCTGCTGAAATAGGTTGCGGTGTCATAGACTATCAAGCCTGTAACGCAGGTTGCTGAGGTTGAGGTGAATAGAGCGTTCACGAAAGGCGTCACTCTTTTTTGTGTTGATGCCACAGGCAGCATGAGCAATATGGTCCCGATAAGAATCACCAGGATAAAACTAAGCATCATGGTCACCGGGGGGTTGTCTGCCAGCCATTTGTAGATTCTGCCCCTAGAAAACCGGAAGAGGATGAAATCCAGTATGAAGTAAGTTTGCCGGACAAGCAGGAAGAAAATGACGAACCTGGCGTTGAAGTTCATCAGCAACAATCCCACCACCAACATAACCGTGTCGAAGATCACCACAATCGGGATGGCGCGTCCTTCCCTCAGCAACAGGCGGTGAAGGATAGCCAAGGCCAGCAGGAGCAGATTGACCCAGGCTGTGGCGGTTTGCACCAACTGATAATTTGAATAGTAGCTGATCAGGGGTTCCAGAAAAAGAACCAAAAGGCTCCACACGGCAAGCAAATATGCTGCCGCTTCCACTGGGCTCAGTATCAGCTTCAGGATTTTGCGCATATTCACTCAGCGGGCAGCGATGCCACTATTTCTCTGATATCTTTAGCCACCGCTTCGATCTCCTGACCAGCATCCACTTCAGAAAGCAGACCACGCTCGGCAAAAAAATCCTTCAAGGCCAGGGTCTGTTCGTAAAATTCAGCCAAACGGCGAGAGATAGCCTCTGGTTTATCGTCGTTGCGTATGATCAGTTTCCCACCGCAGGCATCGCAAACATTTACCTCGCTTGGCGGATCGCTCACCAGATTGTAGTTTTGGCCGCAATCACGGCAGATTCGGCGCGAGGAAATCCTGGCAATGGCTTTGGCTTCGGAAAGTTCAAGGAAGAAAACTTGCCTCACCTTGAAGTGCTTCACCAAAAACTCCGCCTGCGCCAAAGTGCGGGGAAATCCGTCAAAGATGATTCCCTTGCGATCTGGATGCAGCGATTGGTCTATGATGTCGAATACAAGTTCGTCGGGAACAAGTTCACCGCGGCTGATTATTTCACTCACCTGCAAACCGAGCTTGGTTTTTAGGGAGATTTGCTCCCGGAAGAGATCGCCAATACTGACGTGCTGGAACTTCAGGCTGTCACCTAACAGGTCTGCCTGTGTGCCTTTCCCGCTACCCTGAATGCCGAAGAACACGAAACATCGCATATAAAACACCTCAATTTTGGTAAATTATCCAGATACTCGCAAGCTGTCAAGCTTTTGCCTTTCCAGCACCACAAAGGCCAGCGCGTATTCCTTTTCGTGAGTCAGGGACAGGTGAACGCGATCTGCCGCCAAAGCGGTCAAACGTTCCAGCGCCCCGCCCCTGAGCAGGATGTCCGGTTTTCCGTTTTTATCTGTAAAAACCTCAATGTCCCTCCAATTCACCATGCCGTCCCAGCCCGTACCCAGAGCTTTCATCACGGCTTCCTTGGCGGCGAAACGGGTGGCGTAACTTTGTTCAGGGTTCGCTTTTCCCTGGCAATGGGTGATTTCGCCCGCGCAGAAAACACGTTCAACGAAGTTTGGATACCGTTCCAGCAGTCTGCGCACACGCTCCACTTTCACGATATCGGTTCCTATCCCCACTATCAATTCTACTCCAAATGACTGCGTTCCAGTTCCAGCAGGCGCCGTTTGATTTCAATGCCTCCGGCATAGCCGGTAAGAGGACCGTTCGAGCCCACCAACCGGTGGCAGGGAATCACGATGGGCAGGGGATTCTTATTTGCAGCCTGCCCCACCGCCCTACAGGCTCGGGGGCGTCCAATCCGCTCAGCGAGTTGCTTGTAGCTGCGGGTTTCGCCGTAGGGGATTTCCATTAGCGCGTTCCAAACTTCCAGCTGAAACTTAGTTCCAATGGGTTCGAGCTCCAGCTTGAAAGCCTTGCCATTTCCATTCAGATAGGCCAGCAACTGCTGGCAGGCTTTGGCCATTTCTGGCTCCAGGGCTTCTGCTGCCTTGCCTTTCTCCACAAAAAGCAGCTTGCGGAGTTTTCCTCGCTCCATAACCAGTTCAAGGCCCCAGTCCTCCCAATCCACATAGCCAACTTGCTGTTCGGCCATTCCTTACCTCGGTTGTTTATGTTGCCAAAAAAACGAGAGCCCCTTTCTCTGAAGTGAGTCTGGGGCTCTGAGGGATAGTGTTTCGCAATTAGGCAGTGAAACGTCTGCGCTCTTTGATGCGGCCCGCTTTGCCTTTGGCATGGCGCAAGTAAAAGAGTTTGGCCCTGCGCACCTGGCCATAGCGGACTATTTCAAGCTTATCGATGTTCGGCGAATTCTGCGGGAAAATACGCTCCACGGCAACGCCGTTCGATATCTTTCTAACGGTGAAGGATTTGGAGATTCCCGATCCGCGTTTCTGGATCACGATTCCCTGGAACACCTGGATGCGTTCCTTCGCGCCTTCTTTGATTTTATAATGGACCTTCACAGTATCGCCGGGGCGATACTCGGGAAAGTCGGTTCTGATTTGGTCTCTGCCAACTGTGTGCAGAATATCCATGGTTCCTCCCATATATGTACTCGGAAGAAAGGCGGTCCAACACGACGCTCACGGCACTACGGACGGACAGATGATTGTAGTCCCCCGGGCCTGTAACCGGCTCGAGGACGTGGTCCGCCGCTTGATGAACTTCATCGCATAATCCATAACCGGTGCCAAATATGAGCAAAACCGGCCTGTCATTTAGGGTGAGAGTTTTCAGATGTCCAAAGGATATCTGGTCTCGCAGCTTCCGCGCTGTCGTGGTAACGATGAGCGGACGCTTTTCTTCCTGCGTTGTTATCTCGTTTATCAACATATCGATCGAATCGCTGGGGCGAATCCGGGCCAGGGCCTGGCTGCGCTGCGGATTATAGGGCAATCCCTGATCCTGCCAGAAGTTTCTGATGTTGTTGAGCAGTTCCTGCTGGCGGAGGTCGGCATGAACAATATAATAAGCCTTAACGCCGTAGGTTTCAGCCACCCGGGCAATGTCATGGATGTCTAGGTTGCTGATGGAAGTGGTCACAGTCTCACCGGCTTTGTTCAGCACTGGATGATGCGCCAGGGCAATATAAAGGACGCTCATTTGCCCCGCTTCAGATCAGGACGTCTCACCCGGGTGAACCGCTTTGCGCTTTCGTTGGCCCAAGCTTGAATCTTGGCGTGATTGCCTTCACGCAGCACCGGAGGGACGCTCTGCCCCATCCAATTCACCGGCCGAGTGTAACAGGAAAAACCAAGTTCATCGCTGCTCGCGCTGAAGGAATCGCTGGTGGCAGATAAGATGTCTCCCAAAACACCGGGCAAGAGCCTCGCCACGCCGTCGATGAAAGCCAGGGCAGGAATCTCGCCGCCCGAAAGGACGTAGTCTCCGATGGAGATTTCATCGCAAACAGCCAAGTCGCGCAGTCGCTGGTCAGTTTCCTTGTAGTGTCCGCAAAGCAGGATCACGCGTGGCAAGCCGGCATAGTATTCCAGCACCGCCTGATCGAGTTTGCGACCTTGGGGGGTGAAATACACAACCGGGGCCCAGCTTTCCTTGACCAGTTCAGTGATCGCCTGATACACCGGTTCGGCGCGAAGCACCATGCCGGCGAATCCGCCAAAAGCGTAGTCGTCCACCTGATTGTGCTTGTTTCCGCTATAGGTGCGGAAATCGGTGAACTCCACCTCCAAAGCTTTCATGGCTCTGGCGCGGGCGATCATGCTGCTTTCCAGAACGCTGGCAAAAGCTTCCGGAAACAGGGTGAGGACGTCTATCTTCATGTGGTGCTGGTCGCCAACAGGCTCTCGGCATTGATCAAAACGACCACGCCGGGATCGGGAATTACCTCGCCGACAAAATGGTCAACCTGCGGGATGAGTATCTCCGTCCCGTCGGGAGCGGTAACCACCAGTACATATTGCGCGTTATTGTGGAAATAGTCCGTCACCTTGCCGACTTCGCGGTCCTGAAAAACCACAGTGTAGCCCAGAAGTTCATCCGGTTCGTCGGACTCTTCTTCCTCTGGAGGTAGCGCCAGGATCACCTCGCGGTGAAGCTTTCGTTCCCTGTCTATTCCGTCCTCGGTAAATCTCAATCGCAGCTTACGATCGGATATGTCTCTATCACTAATAGTTACGAAAAACACTCTATCGCTGTTAAAGATCAGAAATATTTCTTCGGTTTCAGTCAGAATCTTGCGGTAATGCGGTTTCACCATCACCTGGAAGAAACCGTCCGCGTCCATTCCGCCCAAACGGCCGACGGCTGTCAGGTCCGAAACCTTCATCTACTCGATGATTTCGAGCTCGGCTCTCTTCCCCTGCTTGGTGCTGACGGCGTTGATGATGGTGCGCATGGCGCCAGCGGTGCGGCCTCTTTTGCCGATCACCTTGCCAATATCGGTCTTGGAAACACGAAGCTCGTAAAGAGTTATCTTGTCGCCTTGAATCTCTGTGATGTTGACTTCGCTTGGATCGTCAACCAGTGCCTTGACCATGAACTCAATCAGTTCCTTCATTTCTTACCTCTTGTGTGTTTTCTGCTGCTTTTCTGCTTTCTATTTTCTGCTCGTGCCGGATCTGCAGGATGCCAGCCTTGCGCAGCAGCGAACGCACGGTGTCGCTAGGTTGCGCGCCGACTCCAAGCCAATACAGGGCGCGATCTTTTTCGATCTGGATTTTGGAAGGGTTGGGTTTGGGGTCATACCAGCCAATGCTCTCTATGTACTTGCCATCGCGGCTCACACGGGAGTCAATTGCAACAATCCGGTAAAAGGGCTGGTCGTTCGCTCCCATCCTTCTCAGTCTCAACTTGACCATTATTTCTCCTTGCTATTATCAATAAGATGAGTCTATTTTGCGCCAACATTTTTGTAAGTCCTATTTTCGTCAAGGGATTTCTCGCTTTGGAAAAAGCAATTTTTACTTGACATTATCACCCGGCTCGAATAAAAGAAAATTCATCGCATGGGAGGTGTCAATTGCGTACTTTACTGATCATCGCTGTGTGTCTTGTGTGCGTTGCAGCCACAGACGGACTTTACGGTAATCCGGCACTTGAAGCCGCAGAAACAGCCGAACAGCTTTTTAAACAGGCATTGTCGCTGTATCAGGATGACGGGGCGGAGCAGGATCCAGCTCTGGCGGTGAAGTTGTTCCGTCTGGCCAAAGACGGTGGTGTGGACGAGGCACAGTATTATTTGGGGCTTTGTTACCTCCAGGGCCGGGGTGTCGGCAAAGATGAAAAGCAGGCGTTTCGCAGGTTTCATCTTGCTGCTGTTGCCGGTGTACCAAAGGCGATGACGGCTCTCGCAGATCTATATCTGGAAGGCGTTGGAACACAAGCCGATGCAGATATTGCCTTAAAGTGGTACTTAAAAGCTGTTGCCGCCGGTGAATCCAGAGCGCTTGGCATCATCGGGGTAAGATTGCTGGAACAGGATAACCCTGATGTTGGCAGGGCACTAAAATACCTGCGCCAAGCTGCCTCGGAAGGTGATTCCAGGGCTCAGAACGCCATCGGCAGGTGCTACAAAGAAGGAATTGGCTTCAAACCAGATTTGGCGAAGGCGATAAAGTGGTTCATCCGTTCTGCGGAACAGGGTCATCCGCCCGCCTTGGTGAATCTCGGGAACTGCTACATGAATGGCGAGGGAGTTCTGAAAAACGAGGATGAAGCTTCCCGCCTGTACGCTCTCGCCGCGGAGCAAAACTACAGCTGGGGGCAGTTCAAATTGGCTGGGTGTTATGCCACGGGCCGAGGCATATACAAGAATTTGCCAGAAGCCATGCGCCTTTATCGCCTTGCGGCGGAACAGAATCTGCCCGAGGCTTGCTATAACTTGGGATACTATCTCCAAAGAACCGAAGCGGGGATCACGGCAAACTTGAAGGAAGCCGAGCTATGGTTTGGCCGGGCCGCGGAATTGAATTTCGCACCTGGTCAGTTTGCCCTAGCTTTTTATAAATACCACGGCACAGGTATCGGTGTCAATCGCATTGAAGCCTTTCGTAACTTCAAACTAGCCGCGGAACAAGGCCACGCAGAGGCACAGGGATATCTCGGCCTGATGTATCTGAAAGGGCAAGGCACCTGGCCGAATCCAAAGGAAGCTGTCAGATGGCTGTCTTCAGGAGCGGCGGCGGGTTCCAAGGAAGCGCAGTATTGGCTGGGCACCCTGTATGAAAACGGAAAAACGGTGTCCATGGATCAGGAGCGCGCTTTCAACATGTTCCGGCTTTCCGCTTTGCAAGACCATTCGGAATCCCAGAACAAACTCGGGGAGTGCTATCTCTACGGCCGCGGGGTGGAGCGTGACAGTCTGGAAGCCTATTACTGGTTCGTGCTCTCAAGTTCGTTCGGCAGCGTTGACGGATATACCAACAGGATCAAACTTATGCAGGAACTCTCGCAGGAACAGATAGACCTGGTCAACAGCCGGGCGGATGTCTGGCTTGAAGAACGTGGCATGTGGGTGCATACCTCCTATTTCAACAAATGAGGTTATCCCGGATTTTGGGTTCACCCAGGTTCGTTCTTAGCCCTCGCTGATGTTTCCCTGTATTGCCTCCCGCCAAATGCCCGCATAAAATGCGGGAATCATGCGGGTGGCATGCTAGATGGGAACTAGCAGGGGTTAAGGAGGGACGGATGGTTTCTTATGTCGCTTCTGTGTTACCTTGATCCAAAGCCAGGTGGGCTATCTTGTCCACCAGGTCCACAAAGCTGATCCCCACGGCCTTGGCTGCCATCGGGGTCAGGCTGAGCGTAGTCATCCCGGGGAGGGTGTTCACTTCCAGGAAATACGGTTTTTCTCCGTCATAGCGAAAGTCTATCCGCGCGTAGCCCCGCAAGCCGAAAACCTGCCACAGCCGTACAGCGTATGTCTGCATCAATTGGGCCACTGATTCTTCGATTGGGGCCGGGGCCAGATACTCAGTTCGTCCGGCGTTGTATTTGTTGTCATAATCATACCAGCCACTCAGGGGCTTGATCTCAACCAAAGGCAGGGCCTGGCCGTCAATCACGGTAGCCGTAAGCTCGCGGCCTGGGATGAAGCGCTCCAAAAGCGCGCTGGAGCTGTATTTAAGGGCATGCTGAGATGCTTCCCGAAGCTGCTCGACACGCTCCACCTTACTGATGCCGACCGAAGAGCCGCCATCGTTCGGCTTTACGATCAGGGGGAGTCCTAGCTTATCCACTATGCCCTGAAGGTCGCGGGGATCGTTATAATCGCCCAATTGGTCACCGCGAAGCAACACCCAGTCCGCAACAGGCACCCCCTCCTCCCTGGCCATCAGTTTTGACACGTACTTGTCCATGGTGAGGGCGCAAGCCTGGAACCCCGACCCCGTGTAGCGCAATCCAGCGAGGTCCAGAGCGGCTTGCAATTGCCCGTTTTCACCAGAACCGCCGTGCAAGCCAAGAAAGACGAGCTCGGTTTCCAATTCCTGCATCCGCTCGATCAGTTGGCCTAAGGTTGAAAAATCAGCCGGATCAAGTTCCGTGACCTCATAACCCTTTACTCTCAGACCCTCCGCGACCGCCGTGCCGCTTAACAGCGAAATCTTCCGCTCGGAAGAGTCGCCGCCTTTCAAAACTGTTATTCTTTCCATGCTTCCTCTGTTTTTCAGCTTATATAAACCGCCTCAGCGCACTATCTTGAAGAACATCTCCAAATCAAGACCCAGAGCTGCTTTGAACCTTGCCACATCAGGATAGTTCGCGCCGCAGAAATCCAGGCAGGCAAACCTATCCTTGAGCATCTCCACCAACAGCAGGCTGTGCAAGGTGCTCGCCCCACTTTTAAAGCTACTGGGAAGGGTGCTGCGCATGATGGAATAGCCGCGCTGGTCGTTTATGCCGCCTAACACTATGTTGGTGCTGACAATGCGGTCCTGCTCCATCAGGTTGAACTGAGCCAACAGGCCGTCCCGGTGCAGCCGCTCCATCCAGGTCTGGAAGGCTTTGAAGGACAATCCCAGGCTCTTTTCTTTGCGGTCGTAGAGGTCCTTGATCAAAGTGATGAATTCCTCCGGACGGAATTCCTCCACCAGCTTGTAATCGTGTTTTCTGGCGGAACGCAGTTTCTCGCGTTCGTCTCTCAGCATTTTCATTTCTTTAGCGCTGTTGTAGGAGAAAGTGTAATAGGGTAAGACTTTCAATCCCTGCCAGGTGAATCCGCGGACGTCATAATTGTGCGGCGACAGGTTGAATTGCATCCGTTTATAGCGGGATTTCAGCCACTTCGCCACTTCCGAGGTTACCTTGAGTTCGTCCAGCAGATTGCGGTTCGGCTCACGCTCCGGTTCCCAGAAAAACCACAAACCCTGATAGTAAGAACTCATGGGACAGATCAGCCGCCTCAAGCCCAGGCTCTTTTTTTCATACAGCGGCAGCACCGCGACCAGTTGTTCGCCTTTGTGGCAAAGCAATTGCAGCGCTTCCAGCTGATGCAGTTCCTGAACCGCCAGCATAAAGCGCGGATCGATCCAGATGGGGGGAGACGGCAAAGCCTGGTCGGAAGGAGCGCGGAGGCTTATATCATACATATGAGTACTTTTTCAGGATGTTGATCAGTTCCTCAAGTTGGAAGGGCTTGAGGATATAATCGGTGAAACCTTCCTCCATCGCCCCGGAAACTGTTTTCACGCCAGAATAGCCTGTCATGATCAGACAAAACACGTTCGGATAGGCCTGACGAATCTCACGCATCAGTCTAATCCCGCTGGCTTGCCTGTGGCCGTGGTCGATCAGGGCCAGCCCATATTGTTCTTTTTGCAAATGCTCCTCCGCCTCCTTGCGGTTCTTGGCGATGTCCACAACATATCCTCTTGAGCGCAAAAAGTCGCCTATGACTTCTCGCAGAAGCCGGTCGTCGTCAACCAGCAGGATTCTTGTGTTCATTTCACCGCCTTGGCTTGGGTTGATTTTTCCACACCGCGTCCTGCCCTTTTCAAGCAATTGTCGGAGTGGTGTTTTTAGTCTGACTTGCATTTTCAGAAATCCCCACAAAAATGTCAACTAAAATAATCCAGACCCATCTGCTTTTCCCCTTGTTCTGAATTTCATTTTTATATTGACTGAATTCGGACTATATTATTAGTGGAATCACAAATACTGATGAGGTACCAATGAGAGGAAAAGTCAAGTGGTTTAACAAGAATAAAGGTTACGGCTTTATTATTACCGAAGACAACAAAGAATACTTCGTGCACTGGAAGTCCATCGTCACAAATTCCCCCAGGGAGTTGAAAGTGCTCGAACAGGACGAGATCGTCACTTTCGATTTGATGGAAACAGACAAGGGCACCCAAGCTATCAATATTATCAGGATTTCCGGCTGAAATCCGGCCAGATCCATGTTCTGATCAGGGACGGAAGCACGTTGCTTTTGTCCCTGTTTTTTTAACCTATGCCATTTCTGCCCACGAACCTGAAGGAAGCCCAAGCCCGCGGCTGGAGCGAACTTGACGTTATAATCGTCACCGGGGACGCCTATGTGGACCATCCCAGCTTTGGAGCTGCCATCATTGGCCGGCACCTGGAAGCGGCAGGTTTCCGAGTGGGAATCATTCCCCAGCCTGATCCCGCCAGGGACGGGGATTTTACCGTTTTGGGAGAGCCCCGCCTGTTTTTTGGCATCACGGCTGGAAACATGGATTCCATGGTCTGCAACTACACGGCCCAGCGCAAAAAACGCAATGAGGACGCTTACAGCCCCAGCGGCAGGGCGGGTTTGCGTCCGGACCGTGCTTCCCTGATCTATGCGAACGTCCTGAAGCGGCTCTACAAAAAGGTTCCGCTGGTATTGGGAGGCATCGAGGCCTCGCTGCGCAGATTGGCCCATTACGATTTCTGGCAGAACAAAGTGCGGGGCAGCCTGCTGGCCGATAGCAAAGCCTCCCTTCTGGTTTACGGGATGGCGGAAAATGCGGTTGTAGAGATAGCCCGGTCTTTGCGGGACGGCAAACAGGCAAACGAACTGACCGAACTCCCCGGGACCGTGGCTTTCAGTCCGGAACCACCTTCCGAGGATGATCTGGTGCTGCCTGACAACCTCGCCTGCGCTGACAAACTCACCTTTCACCGCATGACCCACCTCTTCGAGGAAAACCAGCATAGCAGAACCCTTTTCCAGTTGAACGGCGGCCGCTGGCTGCGGCATAATCCTCCAGCGAACACGCTTTCGCGAAATGACATGGACGCGCTTTACGCCCTGCCTTTCGAGCATGCCCCCCATCCGCGCTACGGCCAGCAAAAGATTCCGGCCTTCGAACAAATCAGGGATTCGCTCACCTCGCACCGCGGCTGTTACGGTGGCTGCAATTTCTGCGCCATTTCTTCACATCAGGGCCGGGCCATCCAGTCCCGGTCGGCAGATTCCATCGTTAACGAAGCCAAAAGCCTCTCCACGCGCCGCAAGAAAGCCATAACCATCACCGATGTCGGCGGCCCCACTGCCAACATGTATGCCTCGAGCTGTGAACTGGGCTGGCCGGAAAGCTGCAAACGCGCATCCTGCCTCTATCCGAAGATTTGCCCCCGGCTCAAGCCAGACCATCAGGAGCAGCTTCGTCTGCTGGAAAAGCTGGAGCATCTGCCCCAGGTTAATCACGTTTTCATCGCTTCCGGAATCAGGCACGACCTGGCTTTACGAAGCCCCGACTACATCTCATCCCTGGCCACAAAACACACCGGAGGACGTCTAAAGCTTGCCCCCGAGCACAGTGTGCCGGGTGTTCTGCGTCTGATGGGAAAGCCTGATGTCAGCAGCTTTGAAGAGTTTTCCCGCGAGTTTCTCCATGCCTGCAAACAAGCCGGCCTCAAGCGCCAAATCATCCCCTACATCATCATCGGCCATCCCGGCACCACAATCCAGGACGCTCTGGAACTCCGCAAATGGCTGATCCGGAACCGCCTGAAGGTGGAACAGGTGCAGGAATTCACCCCAACGCCAATGACGATCAGCACCTGCATGTATTACACGGGACTGGATTATTACACCGGCAAACCCATCCACGTGCCGAAACCTTCAGAGATCAGGCGCCAAAAGGAACTCGCCCTCTGGCATTTGAATTGATATCCTCCCCGACCCTTTCACTCATCGGAGCCTCTGCATTCATCAAAAGCCTCGCTCCAAGCTGATTTCAGCTTTTGTTGGCTGTTTATTCGCCCTTTGCCCTATCCCACTCACAACCCATTCACTTCCCGCTAACTTCCCGTTTGAAGTGCGGGAACTCAGCGGGAGGCGAAAAAGAGGTGGACTGGAAGGGGCAAAGGAAGGGTAAACCACCGGGAAAAACAAAACCCGGGCTTCCACCCGGGTCTGATAGTGTTGGTCGGGATGACAGGATTTGAACCTGCGACCACTTGAACCCCATTCAAGTACGCTAGCCGGACTGCGCTACATCCCGGACCGTGGAACCTAAAAAAAACATACCCCGTTTTTGACAAGCAAAATTTGTATTTGACATCCCCGCCCCTTTGGAAAGGATGGTCTATTCGTTAGCGCAAGTGTGCATTGAAGCCGCAAGCGCCAAGTTTCAGAAAGGAAGACGAAGATACAGTGAGTTTGATCCGCGCGCGTGATTTGTCGCTGGAGTTTGGCGGCAATTACATCCTGGACCAGGTGAACTGCAGTTTGGAGCAGAACAGCCGGGTGGGGCTGATCGGGGCCAACGGTTCCGGCAAGACGACTCTTATCCGCTTGTTTCTTGGCTTACTGCAGCCAAGTTCCGGAGAGGTTTTGCGCGCCCGGAACTGCCGCGTGGCCTGGCTGCCGCAGGATTTCAAGCTCGAACCGGACATTACGCTGCTGGAGCATGTTCGCGCCTCCCGAGCCGACCTGATTTCCCTGGGAGATGAGATAGACCGCCTCTCCCGGGAACTTGCTGCCACCCACAGCGCGGAGACCGAAGCCCAGCTGAATCATTGCGTGGAGCGCTACACCAGCCTGGGCGGCTACGAGTTTGAAAACGAGCTTAAATATGTGCTCACCTCGCTTAACCTGCCGCCGGATACTTGGAATAAGCGCTGCGGAGATTTCAGCGGCGGCGAGCAAACCCGTATCTGCCTGGCCGCCATCCTGTTGCTGGAGCACGAGTTGCTTATCCTGGACGAGCCCACCAACCACCTCGACCTGGCGATGATGGCCTGGTTGGAAAGATATCTGCTGAAGCAAGCCAAACCCTTTCTGATCGTATCACACGACCGCCAGTTCCTGGATAACACCGTGAGCAGCATCTGGTGCCTGCGCGAAGGCCAGATATCCGTTACCAAGGGCAATTACAGCTCTTTCAAGGCCGCTGACGAAATCGCCCGCCTCAGCCAGGAACGCCAGTATGAGCGCCAGCAAAAGTTCATCGCGGAAACCCAAGCCTACATCCAGAAATTCATCGCCGGAACCCGCACCAGTTCAGCCCGCTCGCGCCAAAAGATGCTTGAGCGGATGGAAATAGTGAAAAAGCCGGGCCAGCAGAAGCAACTGCGACTGCCCGTGGCGGCCGGAAAACGCAGCGGCAATGACGTTTACACCCTCGCCAACCTCTGTTTCGGCATCCCGCCGGAGCTTGAGCTTGCCCGGGAGCTTGACCTCAAAGCCCATTACCGTGACCGCATCTGCGTTATAGGACCAAACGGATGCGGCAAAACCACCCTTTTGAACATCCTCCTCGGGGAACACGAAATCATGGGCGGCAGCCTCAAAACCGGTGCCAGCCTCGATATTGGCTATTATGACCAGCATCAGGTATTGCTGGATGACAGCCTCACCGTGATGGAAACCATCTGGCAGCTTGTGCCTCAGGCACCGCAGGGCTATGTTCTGGGCTGGCTGGCGCGCTTCGGCTTCCGCGGCGACAATGTGGATAAAAAGGTTCACGTGCTTAGTGGCGGCGAGCGTTCCAGGCTTTACCTCTGCCAGATGATCCACGAAAACCCCAATCTGATGATACTTGACGAACCCACCAACCATCTGGATATTGACATGACTGACGCCCTGCTGGAAGCGCTGAAAGCCTTTTCCGGCACAATCATCTTCGTTTCCCACGACCGCTGGTTCCTCAGCCAACTGGCCACCAAGTTCTGGGTTTTCCGGAAGAAAACCTCACCAGAAGGAATCTACACTACCGTGGAGGAACCCGACTGCGACTGGCAGAGAGCGATCGAGCTGTCTTTCGAGGAACCGGAACTGACCAAGGCCCCTCCCCCACCCCGTGAGCGCAAAAAGAAGGTAAATCCCTGGTATCTGGAGCAGATACATCTGAGTATTGAACAGGGCGGGCAACGCCTCGGAGAACTGCAGAACGAGCTTGAATCTATCCACACAGAGCTTTCGCGCTCGGAAACTTATGCGGAACCGGGACGCCTTAGCACCCTGCAAACGCGGATGGCTGAGCTCGAAAGCGAGATCGGGACCTTGGAAAACCAGATAGACGAATGGGAAGAGCAGTATCTGCGGCAAAGCTATGAACAATAAGCGGATAGGCTTCACCACCTCATTCCCCGTTGAAGTGGTTTTCGCGGCGGGGCACACTCCGGTTGACCTCAACAACATTTTTGTGGAGGGTGATTCAGCTACGCACGTCCGCAACGCTGAGCTGAAAGGCTTTCCGCGCACCATTTGTGCCTGGATAAAAGGTAATTACGACGCCGCCCTATGTGCTGACCTTGATGAAGTGGTTGGCATTGTTCAGGGCGACTGTTCAAACGGCGCTTCGCTAAGCGCGATGCTGGCAGAAGCAGGATTGCCGGTCTGGCATTTTTCCTTTCCGCTGGAGCGCACCCGGGAAGCTTTGGATGCCGAAATAAGCAAACTGGAAGCGCATTTCGAAGTTAGCCGGGATGAGGTGATGAAGGTGAAAAGGCGCCTGGACGCCATCCGCGCCAAGCTTAAAACGCTGGATGAATGGACCTGGCGCGAACGCCTCGTGACCGGCAAGGAAAACCATATCTGGCTGGTGAATTCGTCTGATTTTTGGGGCGACCCTGATCGCTTCGAAGAAGAGCTCGATTCCTTTCTGCGCGAGGCCGCCAACCGCGATCCCATACCCTCCGGGCTGCGCTGTGCCTATCTTGGCGTGCCTCCCATATACCGTGATATCTATGATAGCATCGTTCAACAGGGCGCGGATGTGCTCTACAATGAGGTGCAGCGCCAGTTCGCGATGCCATCTCTATTGCCGGACATCGTGGACCAATACCTCGCTTACACCTATCCCTACAGCGTTTTCGAGCGTCTGGAGGATATCCTGCCCCAGCTCAGCCAGCGACGCATCGACGTGGTGATTAGCTACACCCAGTCTTTTTGCCATCTGCAGATCGACAACATTCTGCTAAAAAATCACATCTACCTGCCCTTCCTCACTCTCGAAGGCGATCAGCCGGAAGCGCTGGATAACAGGACTCTGCTGCGTTTGGAGAGTTTTTTCGAGGTGCACGGATGAAGCGGGTTCTGCTGGCCATGAGCGGTGGTATCGATTCCGCTGTGAGCGCCGTTTTGCTTCAGGAACAAGGTTTCGAAGTGATGGGTGCCACGATGCGTCTGTGTAATTCTGATGGTGACCCCTACGGTGTGAGCAGCGGCTGTTTTGGCCCCCAGGAACCGCAAAACCGGCAAATACTGGAACGGGTGGGGAAAAAACTCGGCATCCAGATCCTGACAATTGACCTGAGCAAGCAGTTCGAAAACGAGGTCCTGGAATATTACCGCTCCAACTATTTAGAAGGAAGGACACCCAATCCATGTGTGGTCTGCAATTCCCGGCTGAAATTTGGCCTGCTGCCCAAAATGCTGAGGGACAAAGGCATGGAATTCGACCTTTTTGCCACCGGACACTATGCCAGAACCCGCTTCTGTGAACAATCCGGGCGCTGGCAACTGCTCAAAGGCATTGATCCTCTTAAAGACCAGTCCTATTTCCTTTGCCTGCTTACACAGGCACAGCTTGCCACCACGCTATTTCCCCTGGGCGAACTCACCAAAGCCAGGGTGAGGGAAATTGCCATTCTGCACGGCTTGGATTTTCTGCTCAGCAAAGCCGAAAGCCAGGATTTCCTGAGCGAGGAGGACCATCCCCGCCTTTTCAAATCGGCTAAAATCGAGCCGGGAGAAATGGTCGATCCCCTCGGCAAAGTTGTGGGAAATCATCGCGGCTTGATACATTACACTATCGGCCAACGCAGGCATCTGGGCCTTAGTGGAATGTCCGAACCCTGGTATGTGATCGGACTTGATAATAAGCGAAACCGGGTGAAAGTAGGTCCCCAAAGCTTTCTACACAAAGACCGCCTCACGGCAACCAAGGTAAACTGGGTTTCAATCCAGCCCACCAGCGCTGCAACCCGCGCCGAAATAAAGATCCGACTGGGCCATAACCCCGTTCCCGGCACACTCCGAATCCTGCCAAACGGCTCTGTCGAGGCGGTGTTCGATACCCCGCAAATGTCAATAACCTCAGGGCAATACGCTGTTTTTTACGATGGAGACATCCTTTTGGGAGGAGGTACCATAGCCTGATGTATTATGTGATGAAAGTCCTTGTTTCTGCCGCCCTGATCGTGCTGGTCAGCGAGATTTCCAAACGCAGCACTATCTTGGGAGCGGTGCTGGCCTCCATCCCGCTGGTTTCTTTCCTCGCCATCCTCTGGATATACCTTGAAACCAAGGACACGGCAAGGATCGCGACTCTTTCCACGGAAATCTTCTGGCTGGTGCTTCCCTCGCTGGTATTTTTCATCCTCTTCCCGGTTCTGCTGAAGCGCGCTATGAATTTCTACCTCGCCTTTGCCATCTCCACACTGGTGATGGTGGGCTGCTATTTCATAACGCATTGGTTGATCAAGCTGAAATGAAGTCCGGAACGGCCTTACAGTATTGATGATGGCGTCCAGATTGGCGTGATTCAATGGCAGAATGAAGCAGGGATAAACGATGTCCAAACCCGCTCTAATATCTATTGACACAATCTGCACAGGCAAAACGATGGGCATATGATTAGTATTAAATGGGATAAAAATCGCTGTCCAAATAACATTGAACTGCCTTCGGGCTGGGTTTTTTACACCTTCCGGCAAGGCGACGAGCCTTTGTGGTGTGGCATCACACCCAATGTGGCACAGCGTTTGAAGGTCATCCGCCAGAAAGCGGAAAGCGACTCCCGCTATGGGGAAAATTCCTCTGCCGCGGATACTTTGCAGATAGAAAGCTATCCGCAGGCGATCGACGCCCTGATCCGCTTCAAAGTCTTTCTAAGCAAGCAACAGCCCCGTTTCCAGCATGCCATGCGGACCAGCCGTGACTATGTATATCTTGCCCTCGATGCCCGCCGTTTCCCCTTTGTCTGCGTAAAAGAGGACACGAACGACGACTGGACATATCTGGGGCCATGGCGTGGACGCTTTTTCCTTACCGATGTGATAGACAGCTTCGCGCGCGTCCTTAAGCTACCCAACTGCGAAACTGACAGCCATCCCTGCGAGAAGCTGGAAAGCGGCGCCTGCCAGGGCTGGTGCCAGGCCTTCGCGGAGGATCTTAGCGAAGACCAGAAACCTGATCTGGAAAAGCTTGAGACCCTTCTGCGCGAAACATATCTGCATCCCCAAAACGGCATTCTGGAGATGATCTCAAAAGAACGCGACCGCTATTTCGATGATCTCGAATTTGCCAAGGCGGACCTGCTGGATGACGAGATCGAAAAACTGACACAATACCGCGACTGGCTCAATTTCCTTTACGTGACCAAGTCTTTGAATTATAATGAAGAGGAATTCGGTGTGAAGAACGGCCTTATGAGCTGGTGTCTGTATGAAGGGATGAGCTACGAATTCGCCAACGCGCCTGTCTCCTATCGGGACAACGAGCTGCTGGCGATCAACCTAATCGACACCGATGAAGCAAGATTGCTCTATGAATATCATGTTAAACATCGTAAAGGATAGTCTATGTACGAACAAATAGATGAGTTGGATATTATATTTAGCAGCCATCAAGGCAAAGTTCGGGATATTCACGACCTTGGCGACAAACTGCTGATCGTCACCAGTGATCGCATTTCCGCCTTCGATGTGGTTTTCCCCGATCCGCTTCCCGGCAAGGGAGTGATCCTCAATCAGATCGCGGCGCACATCTTCAGAACTACCGCGCACATCGTTCCCAACCATTTCATCACCGACAAAATCGAGGACTATCCGCCTGAACTGATGCCTTTTAAGAGTTATCTTGAGGGACGCAGCATGTTGGTGAAAAAGCTGCGCGTCATCCCCGTGGAATGCATCGTGCGCGGCTACATCAGCGGCTCTGCCTGGAGCGAATATCAGCAGTCGCGCAGCATTGGCGGCATGGCCATAGAAGAAGATTTGCGCGAAAGCCAGAAATTCGCCCAACCGCTTTTCACTCCATCAACCAAGGCCTCAACAGGCCATGACGTGAACATCAGCTTCGAGCAGATGAAACAGCGCATGGATCCCGCCATTGCCGATTACATCAAGGAAAAATCCCTCGAACTATACAAATGGGCACACGCGAAGCTGCTGGATAAAGGCATCGTATTGGCCGATACCAAATTCGAATTCGGAGCTCTCGGCAACAATATAATCCTCGCCGATGAAGCCCTTACCCCTGATTCCTCGCGCTTTTGGGACCTTTCGCTGTATGAGGTTGGGCATAGTCCTGCCAGCTTTGATAAGCAGATCGTGCGCGATTACCTCATCAGCACAGGTTGGGACAAACAACCGCCCGCGCCGTGCCTGCCGGAAGAAATTGTGCATAAAGCACTTGAGAAATACCGGCAAATCCGAGACCTAATCGTTGGAGATTGATCCATGCCCAAAAGAATATGCATAGTGGATGACGAAGAGAGCATCATCGCCGGCCTGAAACAGGAATTGGAGACGCTCCGCCCCGCCTGGAAAGTGGTTGGGTTCAACAGCGGTTTGAACGCCATCAGAGAGATCATCAGCGGCGGTATTGACCTCGTTATCACAGATATAGCCATGCCGGACATGGACGGCTACGAGCTTTTCTGGCGTATAAAAGACCACGATCCCAGCCTGCCCGTGATCATGATGACGGGCTTCGGCTACGACCCCAACCACGTGCTGGTGCGGGCCAAAACCGACGGCCTGCAGGATATTCTGTTCAAACCGTTCGACATCGACAAACTGATAGCGTTGATCGAAAGCAAACTTGAACCGGAAGGTTGATTGACGGATTTCGCAGACCGGCACCTTAAACGCCCCTCACCGCTCAGCGACCTTCTCAGTCCCCTTGGCCGGATCAACTCCCTTTTACAGATACAGCGCCGTAATCTGCTTTCTTCCAGAGCGTGGCGTCCGCCTTGCAAGGTGATAAGCATCGGCAACATCGTGTGCGGAGGCAGCGGAAAAACACCTTTCACCATCTATCTTTCCGGCCTTATGCAAGCTTCCGGATACAGGGTCGGAGTTTCGCACAGAGGCTACAAGGGCGGACTGGAAAAATCCGCTCCCACGCTGATTTCAGGCAGGGATGGCTTACTGCATGAAGTTGAAGCCGCGGGCGACGAAGCTCTGCTCATCGCCAGCCGTCTGCCCGGCGTCCCTGTGGTTGTGGGAAAACGCCGTGTGGCAGCAGTTTCCCTGTTGCTGGCTAAGTATCCCGATCTTGACGCGGTGCTTCTGGACGACGCGTTTCAGCACCTCAGCATCGCCCGCGACCTAGATGTAGTCTGCTTTGAAGCGGACACCGGCTGCAGCAACGGAAGGGTTCTGCCAGCAGGATATTTGCGCGAACCTCTCACTGCCCTCAACTTCGCTTCCCTGATCGTCGTCAACCACAAACACCCTTACCGCGAAACAGAAGGTGGTAGTGACTTTTGGGCTGAATTTCGCAACCCCTTGCTCCACTGCAGGCTGCAACCGCGGGATGTGATCTCGGCTGATGGCAAAGAGATGGAAATCAGCAGTTTGAGGAGGAAAAAGCTGCTGCTGATAAGCGGAATAGCAAATCCCGACTCGTTTGAAGCAACTCTGAAAGCAGCAGGACTAAGCTGGCTGCATCACTTCCGGTTTGCAGACCACCACGCTTTCACAAACAAAGCAGAGATCAGGCGAATGGCTTGCCTGGCCAGAAAATACGGAGCCGAAACGCTGCTTTGCACAGAAAAGGATCTGGCGAAACTGGCGCGGCACGGGGAATTGAGGGATATGCTGCTGGCATTGAGGATGGATCTCGTTTGCAAGGACGAAGAGGCATTGATGGGGTTGGTAAAGCTTAAAGTTCCTCTTTCATAACATACAGATAACGCCCTGGGTATGAATGTGTTAATTGGTGTTAGAAGTAACCAGGAAGAAGCAATGCCGTCTGGCCATGAAGGCCTTGCCCCGTGTCCCTGAAGCGCCTCCCGCATGATGCCCGCATTTGATGCGAGTATTTTGCGCGGGGCGTGAGAGGGGAGTGAATTCGGGCGCTAAGGACGTGACTGGCATGATATTGCTGTGGGGAAACTAGCTTTTACTCTCTATGAAATAGGTTTCTCTTACAAAGGCTCTCTTTCAAACGCCCACAAGGGGCTATTGATCCAGATTATTGGCAAAGGCTTGCCACTGAGCCGCGACCACGATGCCAGCCGTTTCCGCCCGCGTGATAAGATCCCCCAAAGTGATCTCTGTCAAACCCTCCATCAGCTTGAATTCCGCCTCGCTCCATCCACCTTCCGGTCCGATCAGGAAACATGGCCGTCCCACCTCTTCCTCCGTCAAATGATGCAACCATCTATCCGGTTTGCGTTCCGAGCAGAGGATGGGAGTATAACCGGCTTCGCGAATGGTTTCCAAAGCGGTTTCGAGCTTTTGCGGATGACGTATCTCAGGCAGCCAGGGATTGTCGCATTGCTTGGCGGCGGCAAGGCTGATCCTGCCAAAACGGGTTATGGTATTGTCAATGGCCTGGTGTATCGAATGCTCCGTGATGAGAGGAAACAAAGCCGATACGCCAAGTTCGGTGCATTTTTCCACCAGCAGCTCATCGTTTCGGTTCCTGAGGAGGGCGAAAGCTATCGCGAAGGGATGCCTCCGCTCTTCTGGGAATTTTATCTCCGTGAGCCTCAACAGGACCGAGTGCGCCTCCAGTTTTTCCACCTTTGCGGTGGCGAGAGTGCCTTTGCCCGAATTAAGCAGCAAAATATCTTTTAGGCGGCGTTTGGCCACCCGTGCCAAATGATGGAATTCCTCGCCTTCGAGCCTTACAAGACTATCTGCTTGCAGCCTTTCCAGACCGGGATAATAAACAGACGGCATCGCGCTACTCTGATTATGTGAAGAAATCCTTCAGCTTTTCCTTGAAGGTCTTGCCGGGCTTGAGTTCGCGCTTCTTGTTGAGATCAGCGAGACGTTTGTAAAGCTCTGTTTCCTCGCGTGATAGCCGGCTGGGAGTATGGACGTTGATCCGCACGATGAGGTCACCGCGGGAATCGCTGTAAAGGCCCTGGATGCCTTCCCCCTTGAGACGGAATTCCCTTCCGCTCTGGGTTCCGGCGGGAACTTTCATCCTGGCTTTGCCGGTGATGGTGGGCACGATGATTTCGTCTCCCAGCACAGCCTGCGTGAAATGCACAGGAAACTCGAGGACCACATTGTTGCCGTGGCGCTCGAAAAGATCGTCCTGCCTTTCGTTTACCTGCACCAGCAAATCGCCGTGGGGGCCGTTGCGCGGGCCGATATGGCCCTGACCGCGCACACGCAGGATTTGTCCTTCCTCCATGCCGCCGGGAATCTTGACCTTGATTTCTTTCGTCTTGGCCATTCGACCTTCGCCGTAGCATTTGGAGCATTTATTTCGGATGATCTTGCCTTCACCGCGGCAGGAAGGACATTCGGAGACCGTCTGCATCTGTCCGAACAACGATTGGCGCACTGTTCGCACCTGACCAGTGCCGCGGCATTGGGTGCAGGTTTCGGTGTTTCCATCCGCGCTGCCGCTGCCGTTGCAGGCGTCGCAAGCTGTTTTGGCGTTGATCTTTACGGTCTTTTCGGTGCCGAGGGCGATTTCTTTCAGGCTGAGTGAGAGCTCGATGCGCAAATCGCTGCCCTTGTTGGAGCGCGACGACTGCCCTCCACTTCTTCCAAAACCTCCGCCAAAGATGGTGTCGAAGATGGAGCCGAAGCTCCCACCGCCAAAGAGGTCGCTGATGTCTTCAAAGCGGCTGAAATTTTCCCAGTTGAAGCCGCCGCTGCCAAACTGTTGATCGATGCCCGCGTGCCCATACTGATCGTAAATCTGGCGCTTGTCCTTGTCGGAAAGGACCTCGTAGGCTTCGGAGGCTTCCTTGAACTTCTCCTCCGCTTCCTTGTTGTCCGGATTCTTGTCAGGATGGAACTGCATCGCCAGTTTGCGATACGCTTTTTTGATCTCGGCTTCATCTGCCGTCTTGGGCACGCCCAAAACTTCGTAATAATCTCGTTTCGCCACTTTTACTCCTCTGCTCGCGAATAAGGTGAGGCCCCGGCGAAAGATATTCCCCGCCGGGACCTTTCATATTTATTTATCATCCACAACTTCGAAATCGGCGTCGATTGGGCCTTCAGATTGTTGCGCTTCTTCGGCAGGCGCTTCTCCCTGGAAACCCTGTTGGTCGAAGCCGGAGGTATTTGGTCCTTCCGTGCCTTGCTGCTGCTGCGCCTGAGCGTAGATGATCTCGCCGAGGCGCTGCGCTTTCTGTGCCAGGTTCTGCTTGATTGATTCGATTTCGGAAGCCTCAGTTGCTTTTTCCATACTCTCTTTGGCGTTCTTCAGCTCTGCTTCGAGCTCGCTCTTCTCACTTTCGCTCAGCTTGTCGCCATATTCGCGCAGGCTTTTTTCAGTGCCGAAGATGAGGCCGTCGAGCTCATTGCGCGCGGAGATGAATTCCTGCCGCTTCTTGTCTTCCTCAGCGTGCATTTCCGCTTCTTTGATCATGCGGTCGATGTCATCCTTGCTCATGTCACCGGCGCGGTCGATGTGGATGGATTGCTCTTTGCCGGTGCCCATGTCCTTGGCGGAAACGTGCAGGATGCCGTTGGCGTCGATATCAAAGGTGACTTCGATCTGTGGAATCCCGCGGGGGGCGGCAGGAATGCCGACAAGGTCGAAACGGCCAAGGGACTTGTTATCTTGCGCCATGGGACGCTCACCCTGCAGCACGTGGATGGTGACGGCTGTCTGGTTGTCCGCGGCGGTGGAGAACACCTGGCTTTTTTTCGTGGGGATGGTGGTGTTGCGCGGAATGAGCGACGTCATCACGCTGCCGAGGGTCTCGATTCCCAGGGTGAGGGGCGTAACGTCGAGCAGCAGCACATCGCTAACCTTTTCGTCGCCGGAAAGGATGGCGCCCTGGATGGCGGCACCGATGGCCACCACTTCGTCGGGGTTGAGGCTGCGGTTCGGCTTTTTTCCAAAGAATTTCTCCACCGCTTCCTGCACTGCGGGGATGCGTGTGCTTCCGCCCACGAGCAGCACTTCATTGATATCAGAGGCGCTCACCTTGGCATCCGCCAGGGCTTGTTTGCAGGGTCCGAGCGTGCGCTGGACAAGGTTTTCCGTGAGGCGGTTGAATTCAGCCAGGCTGAGGTCGATGCTCAGATGCTTGGGGCCGGTAGCATCGGCAGTGATGAAGGGCAGGTTGATGTTGGTTGTCTGCGTGCCCGAAAGCTCGATTTTGGCTTTTTCGGCGGCTTCGCGCAGGCGCTGCATCGCAATCGGATCCTTGGAAAGGTCGATGCCTTCCAGTTTCTTGAACTGATCCAGCATCCAGTCGATGACGCATTTATCAAAGTCGTCTCCGCCAAGATGGGTGTCGCCGTTGGTGGAGAGCACTTCAACCACGCCCTGCGATATGTCGAGGATGGAGATGTCGAAGGTGCCGCCGCCAAAGTCGTAAACGGCTACTTTCTGTTCTTTTTTGTTTTCCATGCCATAAGCCAAAGCCGCGGCCGTGGGCTCGTTGATGATGCGCTTCACGTCCAGCCCGGCGATCTTGCCGGCGTCTTTGGTGGCCTGGCGCTGGTCGTCATTGAAATAGGCGGGAACGGTGATCACGGCTTCCGTGACGCTCTGTCCCAGATAGACTTCCGCGGTCTCCTTCATCTTCGCGAGCACCATCGCGGAGATTTCCTGCGGGGTGTAATCCTTGTTGTCGGTGTCGATATGCACAGCCGCCTGGCCTTTGAGGCCGGACTTCACTTTGAACGGCACCTGCTTCATTTCGGAGCCGACTTCGCTGAAAGAGCGGCCCATGAAGCGTTTGATCGAAAACACCGTGTTGATGGGGTTGGTGACAGCCTGACGCTTGGCCAGTTGGCCAACAAGACGCTGTCCGTCCTTAGTGAAACCTACCACCGAAGGGGTGGTGCGACCACCTTCAGCGTTGGTGATAACGACGGGTTTGCCACCTTCTACAACTGCTACGCAGGAGTTGGTGGTACCCAGATCTATTCCGATTATTTTTCCCATTTCTTATTCCTCCATGGTACTTTTATTTAATTTCAATGTTTATGCTATCGGAACCATTGCCGCTGGAAGGCTTATCCTCCACGGGCGGATCGGTTTCCGCCTGATTGGCTTCATATTTGCCTGAAGAAACGGCCACACGTACGGGGCGAAGCACCTTGTCGTGCATGGTGTAGCCATTTTGGATGACAGCGGCCACAAGGTTGGCCTCATATTCGCTGGGAATGTGTGCCAAAGCCTCATGCAGCGCGGGATCGAACTCCTTTCCGAGGGCATCGATCCTGCACACGCCTTCCTTGCCAAGGACACCGCGCAATTGCTGTTCGATCTGCGTTACGCCCTTCACGAAGGCGTCTTCGCGCGCAGCTTCCTCAACCTGGTTCAGGGCGCGCTCGAAGTTGTCCATCACGTCGCAAATCTCCAAAGCCAGTTTCTGCGTGGCCAGCTTGATCCAATCGCTCTTTTCGGCAATGCTGCGGCGGCGGTAGTTCTCAAATTCCGCCATGCTGCGCAGGTATTTGTCCTTCAGTTCCTGATTCTCCTGTTCCAGTTCAGCCATTCGCTTCATCAGGTCCGGCTCGTCTTGCGTTTCGTCATTGGCGTTGGCTGCCAATTCTTCCGAAGCTTTTTCGGCTGCCTGTTCTTCCTGAAATGCCTTCTTTTCAAAGTCTTCGTTAAGTTTATCTTTTTTCTTTTTCACATCTTCTCCTATTTGGCCACCATCATGCCTTTTCTGGTGGTTTCAGTGATGGTTTGCGTGATGTCGCGGATCAGCGGGACGAGCTTTCGGTATTGGGTGCGCAGAGGAGCCACAACACCGAGGTAGCCTGGAATCCCGAACACCTCATAGCGGCCGTAGATGAGGCAAAACTCCGTCCATTCCGGAACGTTGAAATCCTCTCCCATCAGCACGTTCACCGCTTTACCTCTGTCTTTGCTGCGCATCAGGTTGATAACGAGGTCCTGCCGCTGGATGAAATTCATAAAGCTGAGTATGTTGCGTTTGTTGTCAAATTCAGGCTGCTCGAGAAACTTGACGCTGCCGTCGTAGTTGATGTAGAAATCGCTGATGTCCACGAAAGCTTTGTGCAGCTCGCGCAGGAAGGTGCTCACCATGGGGTTGTCGCGGTACATGTTTTCACGCATTTCCACAAGCACACGGTTGGCAATATCGTAGATGCGGAGACCGGCCAGTTCGTCATTCAGATAGCGCACCAGCTTTTTAAGCTGCGCTTTCGTGAATTCCTGCTCGATCTTCATCACCACGGTTTTATCCAGCCCCGAATCGAGGCTCATCACGAAGATGTATTTGCTGTTGCCGATGGGAAAGACTTCCAGCTTGGCAAGATAGCCGCCGGAAACTTCCGGCTCGGCCACAAAGCTCAGCTGGTCTGTCTCCTGTGCCAGCATCAGCATGATGTAATGCAGCGCCAGCGGGGTATCCTTGTAATGCTTGATCAGCAACTCGCGCAGCAGCTCCATATTCTGGAAGCGCACGTTTTCGTGCTCCGCTTCAATGAGCCGAAGGTAATTGCGATAGCCCATGATGGTGGGCACGCGTCCAGCGGAAGTGTGTGGCTGGCGGATCAGATCTGCCTGCTCCAGCTTCATCAGGTCGAGGCGCAGCGTGGCAGAACTCACTTCAGTGAGATACTTTTCATTCAGCACACGCGATGACACAGGCTCGTTGCTGTTGATATATTCATCAACCAGCGCGACCAATGCGGTATTGAGTCTGATCTGATTTTTCTTCATGTTTCGGCTGTCACTCCCTTGTATTTATTAGCACTCGCTCGGGCAATCTGCTAATCTAAGGACAAAGTAATCGAAAGCGGGAAATTGTCAATCGAAAAGTGAGACTGCTAAAATCGCCCTAACAGACCTGGCCAATCATCTACGCCTGACCTGAATCAAAACAAGCCCTCCAAGCCCCTCTGTAAACTTCAAAAGAGCTTTTCGCATAATTTTCAGAATATGGAATAAACACATAACCCCGGATCAACTGATGTGAAAATAAGCCATGGAAGATTGGTGAGCCTACTCTGCCGAAAACCCATGCCACGCTATGTCTGAAATTAACAAGGAACGAGTATCGATTACAGCAATGAATGAGTGTTCCATAATATCCTATGGTCTTTTATCTTTACATCGCTGAACGCAAAGTTACACGAGGAAACATCGGTACATGCGCTCAGTTTCTCTAAATACGAAAGAACTCGAGGCAAAATAGTTCTTGACAAGAATAACGCAAGCGTAAAAATATGCGTGTAGGTCTTGGAATGAATCAAGGATACCATTGAGCCGGGATTGCTTCCTACCAAAGAACGCAGTGGAAGATAAATGTCGTATGCTGAAAAACACATTCATTAGGGGAAAAGATGATAGAGACAGATTTTTTCTGCTCATTTGTAGTTCATGAACCACAACAAGGATGCGTTTTCTTAGCCTGTCCCTGTCTGGCAAGATGGCGCGCAATTCTGTCATGTTTATTTACCCATAACTTGCTGGAGGAACGATGAGAAAGTTACGATTTGCGATTCTCCTGATCCTGCCGCTCATGCCCCTGAGCCTCATTTATGCAGTCAACGATATGCCCATCGTTGCTTTCTTTCAGGGAGAGCATCATCAGTCTAGTTTTGGACGCTCAATGGTTTCTTTGGATTTTAACCATGATGGATATGACGATTTGGCAATATGTTCATCAGGTTACGGTTACATTTATCCTGGGACAATACATAGAGGACATGGAAAGCTCTATATTTATTTTGGAACCAATGGATTCAACTCTAACACTTCTCCAGCATTAACTTACGAAGGCACTTACGATAGTACAAGGGTTGGCAGACAAATTAAAGGTATCTTCAGGGTTGGTGATATCAGCGGAGATGGCTTTGATGATCTCTGTGTGTACGTAGAAGACCACATATCCTGGAACGAGAGTTATAAGAAACTGCTCTTTTTCTACGGAGGCACCACCAATCTGGATAATCCTGATTATGTGATAGATCTATTTGGTAGCGTCTATCAGTTTGGTTGGGTGTATCGGTTAGGGGATTTTAACGATGATGGTTGCGAAGACATGGGATTCGATTACATGCATTATCCTTCCTATCAGAATAGACAGTCAATTATATATGGAGGGTCATTCGTTGAACAAGTGGTTTCTACAGGTGAATTGAGTGACTCCTATACTTCATCAATAAATGGCATTGGTGACATCAACAACGATGGCTACGCTGATTTTACCACGGCATTTGCCACTCCGACCACAAATCCAACCCACAACCTGATCCGTATTTACTATGGCAATGCTGCTGGGAGTACCGATAATCCGATCACGCTCATCTATTGCCAGTATGGAGTCTCCAGGGGCAGCAAACCGCTTGGAGACATGAATGGCGACGGTTATGACGACTTCATGGGATACATTACTGATGAGGGGATGCATGCCTGGCTGGGTGGAACGAACATCGATTACGCTGAGCCTGATTTTGATATGTCCCCACCCTGGTATGGCGGAGAATTCCAGCGCTCTTTGGAGCATGGCGATTTCAATAACGATGGCTATGAAGACGCGGTTGGAGCGAGATTTGGGAGCGGGTTCGCGGTCTGGCTGGGCAAAATAAACGTCAACGGAACTGCTGATTATATACAATACAACCCGGGGTATGAGAACTACGGCTATAGCCTGGTAACTGGAGATTTCAATGCCGATGGTTATGACGACATAGCCATAGCCGCATCACATGAATACGATCCCTGGCCAAGCGGCAATTTCAATGGTTATGTTTGGGTTTATGGAGGCAATGCCGAGCTTGAGGACACAACCGTTGCCAACGATGATCCAGCTTTAACGGGACCTTCAGGGGATTTGACCATCAGGCTCAGCCCCAATCCAATATCAGGGAGTGACCAAATCCTGAACATCGCTTTGAAAGGCTCAGCCCTATGCAGGACTGAACCAATTGTCGTCGAGATTTTCAATATCAAAGGCCAGGCTGTCCTGAAAGAAGTCAGTCAGATCGGGGCAAAATCGTTTCAGGTAGAAGCTTCTTCTCTCAGCAATGGCGTTTACATTTGCCGTGTCACTAACGGCAAACACAACGCGAATAGCAGATTCAGCGTTATTAAATAGGAGTCAAAATGAAGAAAGTATTTTTATTTTCATTTTTAGCGCTTATATGGCTTTTTTGCCATGCATCGAAATACATGATTGGCGCTTACTCCCTTTTTAATCTAGGGAATCCCGCGGCAGTTTCAAACATTGATTCATTGAAATCCAAGTTATTAGATGGTGGGTTCAATACAGTACAATTGACTATCCAGAATGACTGCTCTCCTCTTAAAGACCGTTGCACGCAAAATTGGACATAAAGTAGTCGTAATAACTTCTTGACAAAATAGCTATGCAATTCATTTTGGTTTCCATATAACACAGGAGCCAAACATGGAAAAAGAGACCATCACCTTCG
>Ga0255343_1000164_pt1 | contig 118680 bp, 96 predicted proteins | sample wastewater_treat_4_FD_192413 | JGI IMG/M metagenome (GOLD analysis project Ga0255343, IMG submission 192413) | Wastewater microbial communities from Lulu Island WWTP, Vancouver, Canada - plant16 | ecosystem: Engineered > WWTP > Wastewater > Unclassified | place: Canada: Vancouver, British... | reverse complement strand
AGATGGTCTTCTCGTTCCTCGTGGTCTTCGCGAACACGGGCTTCATGGGCTATCCGGTGGTGGAGGCCATCTGGGGCGGCGCGGCTCTCTTTCTCGCCGCGATATACAACCTCTTCTTCTCGTTCCTGGTCTTCACGGTCGGTATCCTCCTGCTGACGGGCGAAAAGGAGGGGTGGCGGAACATCAGCCCGCGGGTTCTGCTCTCACCCGGTATCGTCTCGGTGGCCATCGGCCTCGGGTTCTTCTTCCTGTCGATAGACCTGCCCGCGGTCATCGGCGGCCCGATCGAGATGCTCGGAGGGCTGACGACTCCACTCTCGATGATCGTCGTCGGCGCCCTGCTTGCGCGCCTCGACCCCGGTACCATCTTCGGCAATCCCCGCGTCTACCTCTACGCCGGTGTCCGGCTGCTCCTGCTCCCGCTCGCGACGCTCGCCCTGCTCGGGACGTTCGTGACCGATCCACTCGTCCTCGGCGTCTGCGTGGTCCTCGCGGCCATGCCGGGCGCGACGAACGCGGTCCTCTTCGCCGAGGAGTACGGCGTCAACCCCGAGCTCGCCAGCCAGTCGGTCTTCATAACGACGCTCTTCTGTATCGCGACCGTTCCCTGGATCGCGGGACTCGTGGCCTGATCCTGGCCCCTCGGCAAGGTCATTCAACATCTTTTAATACCGATATACCAACTGTACTACCATGCGCACTGGATCTATCCTGATCGTGCTGACGCTACTCGCGGCGGCCATGCTCGTCGCGGCCGGCTGCACCACCGTCCCGCCCACGAACCAGACGACCGCGACCACGACGGCGCCGGCCGGGACCCTGACCCCCGCCGAGACCATGACCCCGGCTGAGAACGCGACCGCGAACGTGACGCCCACGAACACGACGGCGCCGAACGTTACTCCCATGGCAAACATCACGACACCGTTCATGAATGGGACATGGCAGTGGATAGCGCGGGCCGGGTCCGAGTCGTTCCAGGTCTCGAACCCGTCGCGGTACACCATCGCGTTCTCCCCCAACGGGACGTACGCGGTCCAGGCCGATTGCAACACGGGGAGCGGGAACTTCACCGTGAACGGCACGAAGATGACGATCGACGCCCCCGTCGTGACCCTGAAATTCTGCGGAGACAGCTCGCTCGACAGTGAGTTCCTCTCGGCGCTGCTCGAGGTGTCCGGGTACCAGATGGACAGCCAGGGCCGCCTCGTCATGCTCCTCGTGAACCCGACCGAGCGTATCATCTTCGCGAAGGCGAAGTAGACCCGCCACGGTTGATTTTTTTCCGGGATCTTCAATATCTTTTAATACGGGATCACCTCCTGTATTCGCATGCGCATTCTATCGCTCTCCGCCGTGCTGGCTCTGCTCGCGGCGGCGATGCTCGTCGCGGCCGGCTGCACCACCGCCCCGCCCACGAACCAGACGACCGTGACCACGACGACGCCGACCGAAACCGGGCCCGTAGCCCCGAACGCGACGGCCACGCGCTGTGCCGTCTGCGAGGCGGGAGGAAACCTGACTCCGACTGCGAGCGCAACCGTGAACGAGACCGCGAACGCCTCGTTCATCGGTACCACCTGGGAGTGGACCGCTCTCGAAGCCGGAGAAGGGAGCATCGTGGTGGACGACCCGGCGAAGTACACGATCGTCTTCGGCGAGAACAGTGCCTACGGGATCAACGCCGACTGTAACGTCGGTGGTGGTGACTACACCCGAGAAGGATCCGCGATCAACCTGACGCCCCCGATCACGACTCTGATCTGGTGCGGCGAGGAGTCCCGGGACCAGGCCTTTCTGGCCGCGCTCGCGAACGTCAGTTCCTACGAGTTCGACGACGAGGGGAGGCTGCTCCTGCGTCTCGCCGGGCAGGGTGACCAGATGGTCTTCGCGGCCCGTGCCGGCGACGATGGGGCGACGGGCTCGCCTCCGTTCGTGAACGCGACGTGGCAGTGGATCGCCCAGGCCGGCTCGGACCCGGTCCAGGTCCCGGCCCCCTCACGGTACACGATCGCGTTCGCCTCGAACGGGTCCTATGCGATCAGGGCCGACTGCAACACGGGGAGCGGAGCCTTCTCCGCGAACGGGACCGAGGTGACGATCTCGCCTCCCGCCCTGACCCTCATGTACTGCGGCGACGACTCGCTTGACGGACGGTTCCTCGCCGCCCTTTCCGCGGTCACCGGGTTCGAGATGGATGCGCAGGACCGGCTCGTGCTGTACATGGCGAACCCCGCCGAGCGGCTGGTCTTCGAGAAAGAGGCGTGAAGTCGGCCCGCGTCCGCCTTTTTTCAAGCGCCACCGCTCAGGGACGCTCCGCCGGAAACGGGAGGAGCTGCTGAACTGCGATGAGGAAGATCCGCTTCGTGGCCCTGCTGTCCTTGCCGAGCGAGAGGGAACTGGCCCGCAGACCGATGGAGAGCGCCACGATCGCGCTCGCGGCCATGTCGGGGTCGAGATCGCTCGGCACGGTGCCGCGCGACCGCTCCTGTGCCAGGTACTCTCGAACGCTGTGTATGGTCCCGTCAAAGGCACGGATAAAGCTCTCGTGGTACGGCGAGTCCTGCGGGATCCGGATGGGCAGCTGGCAGAAGATGGCGGCGTGCGGCCGTGTCTGGTCGAAGATGACGTCTGCGTAGGCCGCGAACGCGCTCGGGATATCGGTCCCGATCGAGAGGGTCCTCCCGATCGAGGCGGAGATGTCGTTGACCACCTGGACGATCATCTCCCGTCGCAGCGCGTCGCCGTTTGGAAAATATGCGTACAGTGCCCCCTTGGTCACGCCGACCTTCTGCGCGATGGCGTCGAGAGTCAGGGCGTCCCACCCCGACTCAGCCACCACCTCGAGCGCGGCGGTGATGATCCGCTTCTTCGCGTCATCACGGTACCCGGTGACGATCCGCGACATGGGCGATAGCTACTTCGATTCAGGTGTATATTGACGTTGTGTTCTGTTTTTTCGTTCAGGGTTTTGAAATTGCACACCAGGATAGAAAACTGAACAAAGGTTTATTATTCAGGGCGGAGTTAATGCACGGAGATGACGAGGATAGTGAAGCCGAGCGTCACGGAGGAACGATACAGCCCACCGGTCGTACCAGAGAGGGCGGGGGGAGGGCGAACACGGTCATGAACGGTTTCGAACGAGGCGCAGGAGGAGAAGAGCGGGTACGATACCGACCCGGACTCGCACCCATGGCGCGCATGGTCTGGTCCCGGGCCTACCATGTCCGGGAGGGAGACGCTGCCGATGACCGGGCCGATCGGCGTCGGCCGTTCGGTGGGGGGCGCCCGTCCTGATCGCGCCTTCCCTTCTAGGCGCCGGGATCAGATCAGCTTGATCACGCCGCTCTTCGGCTCCATCGCCTCTCCCGAACGGAGAAGATACTCCACCTGCTTTCTGATATCATCGCGGCCGAAGTCCATGGCCGCCAGCAGGCTCGTAATCTCGGCGATCTGTGCCCGCCCGGAGCTATCGGCATTATCCCGGATGGCGTCCTTGATCGCCCGGATCAGGTCGCGCCGCCCCTTCGAGATACCGGTCGTGACCTTATCGATGTCGAAGGTCCCGGTCTTGGGGTCGTAGGCGACCTGGCGGAGGCACGTGTCGACGATCCGGACCACCCGCTCGGCGTCCGGGGCCTCGATCGTCCTCGCGAGCCGGATGCGCGCCGAGGCCTCGGCAAGCCGGACCAGGGCCTCGAGCTGCCGTGCCGTGACCGGCACGGGTTTGGTGGCATCGGCGAGGTCGCGAAGACGCATGTAGTAGCCGACCAGCACCTCCTTTGCCGCGGGCGAGAGGATCGGAAAGCAGGTCCGTTTCGCATACGCGACGTACTTCCGGAGCATCGCCGGCTCGATCTCGGGCATCACGGGCGCGAGCTCGCGCTGGATGTACTCTTCGTCGACGCCCTCGAGCGGCTCGCGGGCGTGCTGCGCGATCAGCTCCCCCGTGCCGTGCGCCTTGAGGATGTGCTCGGCGATAGCCTCGTCGCGCTGGTGGTCGGGCTTGTCGGCCAGGATGAAGATCAGGTCGAAGCGGGAGAGAAGCGTCGGAGGCATGTTGATCTGCTCGCCGATGTCGGCGTATTCGTCGAACCGGCCGAGCTTCGGGTTGGCCGCGCCGAGGAGCGCGCACCGGGATTTGAGCGTGGCCGTGATCCCGGCCTTGGCCACCGAGATGCTCTGCTGCTCCATCGCCTCGTGGAGGGCTGACCTGTCCTCTTTGTTCATCTTGTCCATCTCGTCGACGGCGGCGATCCCCATGTCCGCGAGGACGAGGGCGCCCGCCTCGAGCGTCCACCGTCCGTCGCCGAACTCGTCCTTGACGGCAGTGGCCGTCAGGCCGGCGGATGTCGAGGACTGTCCCGAGGTGTAGATCCCACGGGGCGAGAGGCGAACGACGTACCGGAGGATCTGGGACTTTGCAATCCCCGGATCACCGATCAGGAGGCAGTGGATGTCTCCGCGGAGATGCGTGCCGTCGGGCATGTTCTTGGTGATCCCGCCGAAGAGCTGGAGCGCGATCGCCTCTTTGACCTCCTCGTTGCCATAGATCGTGGGGGCGATCGAGTGCGTGATCTTCCGGTAGATACCGGGGTCGGCCGAGAGGCGCTGGATCTCCTCCTCGTCCTTCTCGCTGATCGAGACCTCCTCGAACTCCTTCTCCCCGATCTCGATCGAGTTGGCCTCGAGGTGGATGTCGAAGAACGTTGACTTGTTGCCGTGGGTGATCCGCTGCTGCGAGCGGAGGATCCCGTTGATCACCACCCGGTCGCCGGGGGCCACCGTGCCCGTAATGTCGTCGGTCACATCCACGTCGATGGTCTGGGGCTGCTCGCCGCCGCGAAGACCCTCCGGCGACTCCTGGATCCGGAGCTTCTGGGCGTCGACAAAGGACGAGCGCTTGGGCACGAGCGTGAGCTTCCGGTAGGTGCAGCCCTCGGTCCCGCAGCCGTCGGGCTCGACGAACATTCCGTATTCCTGCCGCTTTTTTGTCAGGTGGCCGCCCGGGCAGCGGAAGACAGCCTCGGTGATCCGGGGACGGACCTCGGTGGTCTTCCTGAGGATCCCCTCGACCGAGACGAACCGGTTGATGTGCTCGGAGCGAATATCACGTGCCTGGACCCGTACGGGCAGGTTCGTGAACCGGATGTTCACCTCGGGCTCCCGGCCCTTGCCGCGGGCCAGCTGCTGCGAGCGTACCGCGTCGCGGACGTCCTCGAGTACCTTGCCGGGGTTCTCGATCAGCTCCTGTGCCATCCGTACACCGGTCTTGCCGAAGGCGTAGACGTCGCGGTAGTCGATGAAGAGCGACCGCTTCTTCGGGTACTGCGAGACGAGCTCGCCGAGCTGGTCACGGTACTTGTGCTTGAGAAACCGGGACCAGTCGCGCACCCGGTTCGTGGTCTCGATCTCGTCGCTCTCGGCCATGGGTCCCCCTATCCGAACCTGGCGGCGGACTGGACGCACCGGGCGAGCAGTGCCTCCATCTGGAGCTCCGGCGTCCCGCCCTCGGAGAGGCGGAAGTCGGTCTCGCCGAGGTGGGCGATCAGCTCGACCTTGAGCTCGCGCAGCATGGGCTGCCGGATCAGCGCGCGGTAACACTGGCCCAGGAGTTCGCCCGGCGCGATCCCCCGGTCATACATCAGCTCGCGCAGCTGTGCCTCGGACTCCACGAACTCGCCCGCCACGACGTGGCAGAGGAGCTCGACGATCTCCTCCGGGCGCGCCGTAGCCGTGGACGCGTAGACCATGGACGCGTCGACCCGGTCAGAGACCATCGCGGCCCCCTGGAGCGCGTTGATCGCCCGGCGCATGTCGCCCTGCGCGACGTAGGCGATCGCCTCGACGGCCTCGTCGTCGATGGAGAGCCCCTCGGCCCGCGCGATCCGGCGTATCTCCTCACCGATCGCGGCCGGCGCGAGCGGCCGGAAGCGGTAGATGGCGCACCGGCTCTGGATCGGGTCGATGATCTTGGACGAGTAGTTGCAGGAGAGAACGAAGCGGCAGGTGCGGGCGTACGTCTCCATGGTCCGCCGCAGCGCGGCCTGGGCATCGGGGGTGAGGGCATCGGCCTCGTCGAGGAAGAGGATCTTGAACGCGGAGCCGCCGAGGGGGCTGGTCCGCGCGAACTCCTTGATCTGGTTCCTGACCACGTCGATTCCGCGCTCGTCCGAGGCGTTCAGCTCGCGGAAGTTCATCTGCCAGGCGTCGCCGAAGAACTCGCGTGCGAGCGCGACGGCCGCGGTGGTCTTGCCCACGCCGGCCGGGCCGGTGAAGAGGAGATGGGGCAGGCTCCCGCTCCGGACGTAGCTCTGGAGCCGCTCGACGATCTCGTCCTGGCCGACGATATCGGCGAGACAGGCCGGCCGGTAGCGCTCGATCCAGATGGTGTGGTCGGCGTCCATGCGTGTATACCCTTGGCCGTACGAGAGTATGAACGGTTGGTTTCGATCACCGGGACGGGATCGATCACTGGATTTCCTATCTTTCACGCCGGCTCTCCGGCTCCGTCCGACCGGTGATTATGAGCTACCCCCCAGGTGGACCGCACTGCCGGGACCGTTCGTGCCTCCAGCCCTCTTCGGTGGATCCCCGGACGAGCGCACGGCTCGAGACCCACATCGGAACACGCCTTTCACTATCAATCGCCACCGAGCGGACGTCGCCTCTCCGGGTGCTTCAGGAGACCCGCGAGGGGGCCGTCCCGTCCTCGTGGAGCCCGCCGATCCCGAGGAACTCATGGATCCAGGTCGTCTCCTCGCTCGGGTGAACGGCGACCAGCACCCTTGGTAGCAACGGCACGGTGATCACTGGCTCGGGCTCGCCTTCGGGTTCTCGGCCCTGCTCGCCACGAGCTTCCCCATGATCTCCAACTTCGGCATCACGATCGTCTTCGCGGTTGTCTTCGACCTGATTGGGGCGATCGTAATGGACCGGGTCCAGATCCGGTTCGATCTCCGCCACAGGGCACCGGCGCCGGCACGGCCCGTGACGGGACGCAACGCGGGCCGTCTCGATGGCGGCGCAGCGTTCGCGGACCTGCCCGGGTCGGCGTGATCGGCGCCGCTCGCCCCTTCCGCGCCTCTAGGCCGGGCTGTTTAGAGCAGCCACGCCCGGCGGGACCCGACGGATCATAGGGCGGGGCTGGCCGTTCTGTGGCAGATCCCGTGCAAAGGTCGAAGGCTGGACGGCGCGGGTGCGGGGACGTGGCGGTCCTCCCAGGAGGACCGGATCGAAAAAAGGGGTGGTTCAGGTCACGACGAAGGTGCCCGTCATCTCCGGGTGAACGTCGCACCGGAAGAAGAAATCCCCGGGAGTGGTGGGGGCGGTGAAGGTATAGGTCGTCGTCGCTGGCCCGGTGACGATCGTTCCCTGGAAGATCGGTGTCGATGCGGTCGAGTCGGTGTACACAGCGAAGTTGTGGGGGATGTTCGCGTCCATGTTGTTGAAGAAGACCGTGACCAGCGCGCCTGCCTGCACGGTGATCTCCGACAGGCTGAACTCGAGGTTCTGGGCCGCCAATTCGACCGACGAGTTGAGGCCAGGGGACGCCGTCGGCATGGGCTCGGCGGTCGGGGTTCCCGTGGTGTCGGGGCTCACGTTCACCGTCACCGTCCGGGTCACCGGGGGCTGGACCGCGCTGTGGTCGTTGTTCGCCAGCAGGACCGAGAAGGTGTGCATCCCCGGGCTCACGTTCTGCCAGGTATGTGTCAGGTTGACCGTCGGGACATACGTCCCAGGCTCGGTCACCGCAGGCGTGCCCGGCTCGGTCGGGGGCTCGACGTCCATGAAGTAGTGGAGGTGTCCCTGCCCGGTGACGTTCGGCGCGCCAAAAGCATCGACGATCTCGAAGTTCGTCACATTCACGCTGACGGTGACCGAGCTGCCCGTGACCGTCGAACCGTCGGCAGGCTCGACGATCTCGACGCTGGGGGCTCCGCCGGTCTCATTTCCGCCGATCGGTACCAGGCCGGGAGTGTTCGCATCCACCATCCGCCAGACCTCGCCCGAGTTCAGGGGGGCAATCCCCGGACCGCCGTTCTGGTTGATCAGGACCAGCACCTCGCCGTCGGCGTTCGTGTACAGCCCGCGGAGGAAGGCGTTGAGCCGGCCGTTCGGGTTGTTGGCGACCGTCATCTCCGAGGTCGTCCACATCGCGTTCTGCTCGGGTGTCAGGAGCGCGGCCCACTCGGGCAGCGTCGCCGTGTCCAGACCTGTCGGCGGCGTCGCGACGAGGAGCGTTCCGTTGCCCACCAGGCGGCTCTGGTCGGACCAGGTGCCGAAGACGTAGGCGCCGTTGAGTGCCGGGAGCGAGCCGCCGCGGTAGACGACGCCGCCGACGATAGTGTTGCCGACGTCGTGGCCGAGCTCGACGATGGGGCCGATCAGGGGTTGGCCGGCGTCACTCGAGATCCGGCAGGTGCCGTTCGGGACCATGTTGTTGTTGGACGGGTCGAAGCAGTGCGTGCCCTCGCGGATGTTCCAGGGGAACGCGCCGCCGCCGTAGACGACGTGGACCGATTCGAAGAGGGCCTGTCCGGCCATCGCGACGAACATCCGGTTGCTGCCGTCGGCGTCGAAGCTCGCGAAGGCGGGGTTCCTGAAGCCGTAGGCGTAGATCTCGGGAGGGATGCTCGCGTTTGAGAGGAACGGGTTGTCGGCCGGGATGCCGTAGAGCGTGCCCGCCCCCGAGGTCCAGGTCGCATTGCCGGTCGCGTTCCACTGGGGGCCCGTCACGGTGTCGACGTCGATCCGGAGGACCTTGCCGTAGACCTTCGAGAGATCCTGGGCGTTGCCGATGCCGGGTGTGTGGCCCGTGCCGACGTCGTTCGCACCGCCGCCGTCGCCGAGGGTCAGGTAGAGGTAGCCGTCCGTGGGCCCGAAGAGGAGGATGCCGCCGTTGTGGTTACCCTGCGGCTTGTCGATCTCCATCAGGATCCGCTCGGTTGCGGTGTCGACCACGTTCGGGGTCTCGTTCGAGACCGTGAACTCGGAGAGCCGGTTGGTGCAGCTCCAGTCCTCCGGAGCGCCCGCCCGTAGGGGGGCGGAGTAGTAGGCATAGACACGGCCGTTCTCGGAGAAGTTCGGGTGGAACGCGATCGAGAGCAGACCGCGCTCGTCGTACGTGGGGGAGAGGTTGACCATCCTGTCGCGCACGTCGAGGAACGGCTCGTCCACGACGGTGCCGTTCAGGTAGAGGATCTGCACGTACCCGTTCTGGTCGACCACGAAGTGCCGCCCGCTGCCGTCACCGGGCTCGGTGACAAAGAGCGGCGATGTGAAGTTGCCGGCGATGCGCTGGAGGCCGATCGGGACAGTGGGCTCGCGGAGGGTGGTCGTCGAGGCATTCCCCGTGACGGTGGCGGCCTCGGAAGAGTTCTGGTTGGTGAGATCGGTGAGAGCGCCGGGGGGTGTCGGCTCTGCGGTGACATTGTCCGTCGGTGTCGGCTCTGCAGTGACGTTGTCCGTCGGTGTCGGCTCTGCGGTGACGTTGTCCGTCGGTGTCGGCTCTGCGGTGACGTTGTCCGTCGGTGTTGGGACGACTGTCGGTTCGCCGGGTTCAGCGGTACGCTCGAAGGTCACATAGTCGAGGTTCTGCCCGTCCCTGAAGAACTGGAGCCGAACGTAGTGGCTTCCGGCCGGCAGGGAGAACTCGGCCGTCGCGTCCTCGTAAGAGTCGAACCCCCCCGTGCTGGGAAGGCTGACCTTCGCCTTCAGGACGCCGTCAACCCAGACCCAGACCTGCCGATCGTCCCAGGGACTCGAGGCACGGAAGGTCGCGGTGTACGAACCGGCCTCCTCGATCTCGACCGAGTAGATCAGCCACTCCGAGGACTTGACGAACGCGACCACGTTGCCGGTGCCGCCGGCCTCGATGTCGACGTCGTCGTCACGGTGAGCGCCGCCCTGGTTACCCGGGGTTCGGTCGTACCAGGCCCATCCCTGGGTACCTGTGTCATAGTCCTCGGCCTCGATCCGTCCCGGGATCGCGGCGGGGGTCCCGCCGAATGGTTCGAACCGGCGTTCCGACGAGATCGGGACCGTGTCCGTGGTCGTGGGGCTCGTCGTGCTGTCCGTGCCGTCGGCAAGGGTGTCGGCGGCCGCTCCGTAATTGGAATCCAGGACCGGCGGACTGTCACCACCGGCTGCCATGGCCTGCGCCTCGGCGAGCGGGGTACGGCCCACGCTCGGCGCCGAGAAGACCGTGATCAGGACGACGACCACGATCACGGCGGCCACGATGGATCGATGTTTCAATTTCATGCAATCAGGCTCCGTCATTCCGACACGGTTCGCGGCAGATAGTGCCGTGCAGGACGCCCTCAGCGTGTCGTGAAATATATTTAATGATTGCCATGCATCTGCCATGTCTAATAGTCGTCCTGGTGACGATCGCATGCAGCCAGGCAGTTCCCGCAGTGGTCGAGCACTCACACCCGGAACGCAGTCTGGTGGCAGGCACGAGAACTGAACGGGGTCACGTTGCCGCACCCATTCACGACCCCCGCGACCACCCACTGTTCCCGGTCCTCGTCGATGGCCTGCCGTCGAGATCGCCGGGAAACGACCACTCATCTGCCAGCATCATCGCCTTAAATGCCTGGCGGGGCAAATATATTTAAGAACACCAGGGGGGATTCGGAGGCGATGGAAGCGGCGGCGCGGGTCTTTGCGGGCGAGCTCTCGGGAGCGACGAGGACGGTGAGGCACGGTGGACAGGACTGCCTGCTGACGCCGGCCGGCGCCTGCGTCCACCTGGTCTATCTCGTGGGCGCACTCACGGCGCTCGAGGGTGACGCGCGCACCGGGCTCGTGGCCCGGGTCGCAGACCCGACCGGGGTATTTCTCGTCCGTGCGACCTCACGCGAGCCCGACGTGATGGCCGTACTCGCCGGGATCACGCCGCCCGCGTTCGTCGCCGTTCTCGGGTACGCGGAGCCCGGCCAGAAGGGACCAGCGATCCGGCCGATCGCGGCCGCGAAGGTCGACCGGGGCGTGCGGGATCGCTGGCTCGTCCGGGCGGCCGACCTGACCGCGGCACGGCTCGAGGCGCTCAACGCCCGGCTGCGAGGCGAGGCGGGCGACGTCCTGGCCGACGAGGCCGTTACGGCCTACCAGGTGACGCCCGCGACGATAGAGGAGTTGCGGTCCATGGCCGAGGGGGCGCTCGCGCTCGTCCCGGCCGAGTCGACGCCTCCCGCGATCGACCTGTCCGGCCTCCTTCTCGAGCGCATCGAGGCTGCCGGCCGCGACGGGATCGAGCAGGCCGAACTCGTCGCGCTCGGCGAGGAGCACGGGTGTGCCCGGGTCGAGGTCGAGGAGGCGCTGGCGGGCCTTCTCGGCGAGGGCGAGTGCTACATGCCCCGAAGGGGGCTAATACGGCGGGCATGAGGCTCGAGTTCCTGGCCGAGGGGCCAGCGGTACTGGTCGAGAACAGCGAGCGAACGCTCGTCGTGGCCGATCTCCACTTCGGGATCGAGTCCGACCTGGCCCGCCATGGGTGGCATATCTCGAGCCGGACAGCAGAGAGGATCGAGCGGCTGGCCCGACTCCTCGCGAGGGTGAAACCCGACCGGCTCCTCCTCCTCGGCGACGTCAAGCAGTCCGTGCCGTACACCACCAGGCAGGAGTGGAGGGAGATCCCCGAGGTACTCGCGGCGCTCAGGGCCCGCGTTCCGATCCTGGTCGTCCCCGGGAACCACGACCCCGGGATCGAGCGGTTCCTCGACCCGTCCGAGCTCGCCGAACGGTCGGGCGTCGTCGTCGACGGCGTCGGGTACCTCCACGGCCACACCCTCCCGGGACCATGCCTCGCCGGGAGGCTCGTACTCGTCGGTCACCATCACCCGTTGGCCGCAGTGCAGGACGAGGTCGGCTGCGCCCTCCGGTCGCCCGCATATATCATGGGCGAGGTCGATGACGACTGCCTCGGGCTCCCGCCATCTGATCGGCCGACGAGGATCCTCTTCGTCCCGGCATTCAACGAACTCGCGGGCTACGACGTCCGGAAGATCGTGGCCGACCCCTTCAGCCCGGTCTCACGCTGCCTCAGGAAAGAGACGGTCGAGGTGCTGCTCGCCGACGGCACCCTCCTCGGCCCTATCGAGGCGCTCAGTCCGCCGGAGGCGGCGGCGTGAGCGCGCTCGACCTCCTCGACCCACGCATACGCCAGACGATCGCCGAGCGCGGTTTCGAAGGGCTCTCCGAGGCGCAGGAGATCGCCGTCCCCGAGGTGATCGCGGGTCATCACGTTCTCCTGATCGCCCCGACGGGCACGGGCAAGACCGAGTCGGCCATGCTCCCGGTCTTCCACGGCCTCCTTCACGGCACTGGGGGCGGCTTCTCCGCGATCTATGTCACTCCACTTCGCGCGCTCAACCGCGACATCCTCGCCCGGATGGAGTGGTGGTGCCGCCAGCTCGGCCTCTCCGTCGGTGTCCGGCATGGGGATACGACCCAGGCGGAACGGCGCAAGCAGGCGCTCCATCCGCCCGACCTGCTGATCACGACCCCCGAATCGCTCCAGGCGATCTTCATGGGCAGGACCCTGCGAAAGCACCTGAAGGCCGTCCGGTACGTCGTCGTCGACGAGATCCACGAGCTCGCCGGATCGAAACGCGGGGGGCAGCTCTCGGTCGCGCTCGAACGGATCCGTACATACGCCGGCGAATTCCAGCGTATCGGGCTCTCGGCCACGATCGGAAACCCGGACGAGGTGGCGCGATTTCTCTGCGGCTCCCGTCCGTTCTCCGTGCTCCAGGTGCCCGTCGCGAAGAGGCTCGATATCCGTGTCGTCTACGCCGGGGAACAGTTCGACGCGCAGGCGAGGTGCGTCGAGCGGGCCCTCGACCCCGCCGGGTCGAACCTGGTCTTCACGAACACCCGCGTGACGGCCGAGGCCCTCGGGCACGCGCTCTTCAAGCGCGGCGATGTCGAGGTCCACCACGGGTCGCTCTCCCGCGAGGTCCGCATGGATGCCGAGGAGCGATTCAAGGGAGGAGAGATCTCGACCCTGATCGCGACCTCGTCCATGGAGCTTGGGATCGACATCGGCCACGTGGAGCACGTGGTCCAGTTCGGATCCCCCCGCGAGGTCGCACGCCTCGTCCAGCGCGTCGGCCGTGCCGGCCACCGGCTCGAGGCGGTCTCGCGCGGCACCGTCCTCGCCACCGGGTTCGACGACCTGCTCGAGTCGGGCGTGATCGTCCGCCGGGCGAAGGCAGGCGAGGTCGAACCGGTCCGCGTCCCCTACGGCGCCGCCGATGTCCTCGCGAACCAGGTCGCCGCGCTCGCGGTCGAGCACGGCGAGATCGAGCTCGCACAGGTCAGGGCGATCCTCGCGGGCTCCGCCGTTTTTCCCGGCGTGGACGCCCTTCTCGACGACGTGGTCGCTGAGATGGAGGGGCATCGTCTCATCCGTCGGGACGGTACCCGGATCATCACCACGGCCCGGGCGCGACGGTACCTGATGGCGAACCTCTCGATGATCCATGACGAGCGGAAGGTCCCGGTCTTCGATCTCGCCAGCAGGAGGACCGTCGGGACCCTCGACGAGTCGTTCGTGGTCGGCATGATCCATCCCGGCTCGGTCTTCATCACCAAGGGTCAGCTCTGGCGGGTCCTCGATACGGAGGAGGTGAGGATCACGGTCGAGCCGGCAAAGCGGGCGAAGGGCGAACTCCCGAGCTGGGAGGGGGAGCAGATCCCCGTGCCGTTCGCGATCGCCCAGGAGGTGGGCGCCCTCCGCCGCACGCGGCGCTTCGGCGACTACCTCGAGAACGAGCGCGCCGCTCGTCATGCCGGGCGGTTCCTTGACGGCATGGACCGCGACCGGGCGATCGTCCCCTCCGACAGGACGATCACGCTCGAGAACGCCGAGGAGGGGGTAGTCTGCAACGTCTGCGCCGGCCACCGCGCGAACGAGGTGCTCGGGCGCGTGCTATCGCTCCTCATCTCGGCGCGGTACGGCACCACCGTCGGGCTCGAGATTGACGCGTACCGCTGCCTGCTGCGCCTGCCGAAGGACCTCCGGGCCCCCGAGGTGAAGGAGGCGCTTCTCGGTCTGGAGCCCGCCCATATCCGCGGTCTCCTCGAGCTCGGGCTCAAGCGGACGGCGCTCTACAAGTGGAAGCTCGTCCAGGTCGCGAAGAAGTTCGGGGCGATCGACCCCGACGCCGACTATGAGCGGCTCAGCATCCACCGCCTCTCGGCCCTCTTCGACAGGACCGCGGTCCAGCGCGAGACGTATCGCGAGCTCTTCGAGTACTACATGGACGTGGACGCGGCATCGGCGGTCGTCGCGGCCGTCCGCGACGGCTCGGTCGAGGTCGCGACCACCCGCGTCTCGGTCCTCGGCGCGGCCGGCCTCTTCAGTTCGCGCGACCTTGTCCCCCCCGAGTCGGCCGACACCGCGATCCTCTCGACCGTGAAACGCCGGATCGAGGACTCCGACGTCGTCCTCTGCTGCATGAACTGCCGGAAGTGGACGCTCAAGACCAAGGTCTCGCGCGTGGACGAGCGCCCGAAGTGCCCGGTCTGCACGGCCCGGCTGATCGCCGCGCTCAAGCCCTGGGACGAGGGGCTCTGCGCGGTGGCAAGGAAGAAGGTCAAGACGCCGGACGAGCGCGAGGTCGAAAAGCGACTACTCCGGAATGCGAACATCGTCCTCTCGAGCGGGAAGAAGGCCGTGATCGCCCTCGCGGGAAGGGGTGTCGGTCCCGAGCACGCATCACGGATCCTCGCGACGCTCACCGAGGGGGACGCGTTCTACAGAGAGATCCTCAAGGCAGAGCGTCGGTACGTCCAGACACGGCACTTCTGGTAAGGGATCTCCGGGAGAAGAGGGACTTACATGATCGACCCGAGCGTCTGCTCGAGAAAGTCGAGGCCCCGCCTGATGTCGTCCATATTCTTGCCGCCGGTCAGGATGATCTTGCCCGAGCTGAAGAGGAGCGCGACGATCTTCGGGTCCTTGATCCGGTAGACGAGCCCGGGGAACTGCTCGGGCTCGTACTCGATGTTCTCGAGATTCAGGGTGATGACGACCTTGTTGAGATTGATATATTTGCCGATGTCGTACGAGCAGACGATGTTCGTGACGGCGACCTGCGGCTCGTCGTAACAGCCGACACCGGCGTCGCGGAGCGAGCTCGTGATGATCTTCAGGCCGTCGTCGAGGGCCTCCTGGTGGCGGATCCCGGTCAGCACCACCTTGCCCGAGCTGAAGATCAGGGACGCGATCTTCGGTTTGTCGATCCGATAGACCGCCCCCGGAAACCGCTTGGTATTGAGTTCACAGGCCGGGATGGCCTCCGAGACCGCGGCGAGATCGATCGAGTCGGCGATCGCGCCAGAAGCGACGATATTCTCGACCTTGAGCGACTCGTACCGGTTCTCTTCCATCATCGTACCTATCGTGTCCTGTGCACTATAATGATTCCGGGGAAACCTTTATGGACGCTTAAAATGGCTGAAATCGGCCTGAATAGGCGATGCCTTCATGCCACCGGCACACCAACCATTTCCTGTTTGCTATGCCCGAGCAGGAGCACAACATGGGCGAGTACGACGAGACCTACGCCTCCTACCGGATCGAGGTCCCCGAGTACTACAACTTCGGCTTCGACGCGGTCGATGCATGGGCGCGGCGGGACCGCAACAAGCTCGCGATGATCTGGACGGACCAGCACGGCAGCGAGAAGAAGTTCACGTTCTGGGACATGATGGGCCTCTCGAACGCGGCCGCGAACATTCTCCTCAAGTACGGGATCCACAAGGGCGACAGGGTGATGCTGATGCTCCACCGGATCCCCGAGTGGTGGTACCTGACGGTCGCGCTGATCAAGCTCGGCGCGGTGGTCTCGCCCGCGCCGACGATGCTGACGCCCAAGGACATCCGGTACCGGGTCGACCTCGCCCAGTTCAAGATGGTGATCACGGACCTGGAGAACGCGCCGAAGGTCGATGACATCTACTCCGAGTGTGCCTCCCTGACCTGCCGCGTCGTGGTCGACGGCGAGCGCGATGGCTGGATCTCCCTGCCGCAGGAGATGGCGTATCCGGCCCCGGTCTCGACCAAGCTCGTGAAACTCCCGGGGATGGCCCGGACGCGCGCGACGGACCCGATGATCATCTTCTTCACATCGGGCACGACGGGCGAGCCGAAGATGGTCCTGCATGACCAGTCCTACCCGCTCGGCCACAGGGTGACGGCGGAACTCTGGCACGATCTCCGCCACAACGACCTCCACTTCACGTTCTCGGATACCGGCTGGGCCAAGTCCGCCTGGGGGAAGATCTTCGGCCAGTGGATTGCGGGCGCCGCCATCTTCGTCTACGATACCCGCGGCAAGTTCAAGGCGACCGAGCTCCTGCCGCTCCTGGAGCGATACGCGATCACGACCTTCTGCTGCCCGCCAACGATCTACCGGATGCTGATCCTCGCGGATCTCGACAGGTTCGACTTCTCCGAGCTGCGCCACTGTACGTCGGCCGGCGAACCGCTCAACCCCGAGGTGATCCGCGCGTGGAAGGAGGCGACGGACGTGACGATCTACGAGGGGTACGGCCAGACCGAGACCGTGCTCTGCATCGGGACCTTTCCCGGGATGGAGGTCAAGCAGGGCTCGATGGGCCGGCCCGCGCCGGGCTGGACGATCGAACTGCAGGACGACGACGGCAGGCCCGTCGGTATCGGCACGGAGGGGCGGATCGCTATCCGGCTCGATCCCCGGCCAGTCGGCCTCTTCCGCGAGTATCTCGGTTCGGCCGAGGAGAACGAGCGAGCGTTCCAGGACGGGTGGTACTATACCGGTGACAAGGCCTACGAGGACGAGGACGGGTACTTCTGGTTCGTCGGGCGCGACGACGACGTGATCAAGTCGTCGGGCTACCGGATCGGGCCATTCGAGGTGGAGTCGGCCCTGCTCGAGCACCCAGCCGTCCAGGAAGCGGCCGTGGTGGGCTCGCCCGACGTGATACGGGGGCTGGTGGTCAAGGCGTTCGTGGTGCTGACGCCGGGGTTCAAGCCCTCGGAGTCGCTGGTGCGCGATCTCCAGACACACGCCAAGAAGTCGACAGCGCCGTACAAGTATCCCCGCCGCATCGAGTTCGTGGAATCGCTACCGAAGACGATCTCCGGGAAGATCCGGCGAAACGAGCTCAGAGACGCCGAACTCCGGAAGTTCCAGAACGGGAACAACCAGGCGTAGGCGGCCCGGACCACAAAGCATATCCCGCCGGGTCGCCTCTCCCCGCCAGAGGGCAATCGGTCCCGGCCCGCCGAGATCCACGGCCCGGCGCAACGGCATCGGGCGTGTCCGGCACCTCCGCCGGCTCGCCGATCCGCGGATCGTCGGTACCGCCCGGTCCCTGGGGCGGCGCGACGTCGGGGCCATACGTTCCTGGCATCGAGCAGCGTGTTCGGTCGTGCGAGCCCTGGACTGGACGGGAGTACCTGGACCGTCGCCCCGACAGGTGACCATCATGTCCCGCGACGAACCCGAACGGGGCCGCACGCCGCGGCCAGTGCCGTCCACCGCTGACGAGCGGGCGCGCATGACGGAACAGCAGATGACCGACGACGAGCGGTTCTCGTTCATCGTCAGTGCGCTCGGCCAGGTGCCGGGGAGCTCCGCCGCCCAGACGCGCGACCCGCTCATTCCCGAAGACGTCAAGAACATGAGCGCGGGCTACACGCCGGGCGTCCCGCGGCTCGGCGTTCCGGCGATCCAGAGCAGCGACGCCAGCATGGGCGTCACCAACCCGGGGTACCGCCCCGACGACCCGGGAGCGACCGCGTTCCCCTCGCTGATCGCTCTCGGCGCGAGCTTCAATCCCGCGCTCGTGCGGGAGGACGGCGAGGCGCTCGGCCGCGAGGCGCGGATCCGCGTCTTCAACGTCATGCTCGCGGGGGGGTGCAACCTGGCGCGCGATCCGCGGAACGGCCGCAACTTCGAGTACTTCTCGGAGGATCCCTGGCTCAGCGCCGTGCTCGCCGCCGAGCAGGTGAACGGAATCCAGAGCCAGAACGTGATCTCGACGCTGAAGCACTACACGCTCAACTGCAACGAGACCAACCGCCACTGGCTGGACGCGCGCATCGACCCCGACGCGCACCGCGAGTCGGACCTGCTCACCTTCCAGGTCGCGATCGAACGCTCGCAGCCGGGCTCGATCATGAGCGGGTACAACAAGATCAACGGCGAGTACGCGGGCGGGAACCATCACCTCCTGAACGAGGTGCTCAAGGGCGCCTGGGGCTACCAGGGCTACGTCATGTCCGACTGGGGCGCGACCCCGGAATGGCAGTACGCGCTCAGGGGGCTCGACCAGGAATCTGGCATCCAGGGCGACATGCTCCTCTGGGGGAAGCAGCCGTTCACCGACGAGCTCCGTGAAGCATACGCGAAGGGCGAGCTGCCCAGGGAGCGCCTCTCTGACATGGTGCGGCGGATCCTGCGCTCGCTGTTCGCGGTCGGCGCCGACCAGTGGGGACCGGCACCCGAGGTGGACATGGCGAGACACGACGCGATCGCCGTGGAAGGCGCCCGGCAGGGGATCGTGCTGCTGAAGAACGCCGGCGCGCTGCCGCTCCCGGCCGACAAGCCGCTCAAGGTCGCGGTCATCGGAGGCTTTGCCCAGCAGGGGGTGATCAGCGGCACCGGCTCGGGCGCGGTGGCACCCGTGGGTGGCTTCGCCGGCGTCGTCAAGATCGGCGGTGCGGGCATCATGGGGAAGCACCGGAATCTCTTCCTGCTCGCGCCGTCTCCGCTGGAGGAGCTCGAGAAGGCGATGCCGAAGGCCCGGTTCGACTTCGACCCCGGGTACACGCCGGCGGAGGCCGCGTTGACCGCCAAGCGCGCCGACGTGGTCATCGTCTTCGGGATTCGCGTCGAGGGCGAGGGGTTCGACAGCGCGGACCTCTCGCTGCCATGGGGGCAGGACGCCGTGATCGACGCCGTGGCGTCCGTCAACCCGAACACGATCGTGGTGCTCGAGACCGGCAACCCGGTGTCGATGCCGTGGCAGGACCGGGTGAAGGCGATCGTCCAGGCCTGGTATCCCGGGCAGGCCGGCGGCCGGGCCATCGCGGAGGTGCTCACCGGCCGGGTCAACCCGTCCGGCCGCCTGCCGATCACCTTCCCCCGGTCCCTCGCCCAGACGCCGCGCCCGGAGCTGCCCGGCCTCGGAACGCCGTGGGGCACGCCGACCACGATCGAGTACAATGAGGGCGCGGAGGTCGGCTACCGCTGGTTCGCGATGCGGGGCGAGACGCCGCTCTACCCCTTCGGCTTCGGGCTGAGCTACACGTCCTTCGACTACTCCGACCTCGAGGTTCGCGGCGGCGAGACGATAGGAGCGAGCTTCACCGTGACCAACAGTGGGGAGCGTGCGGGCGCCGACGTCCCGCAGGTCTATCTCACGGGTGCGCCCGACGGGAAGCGCACGCGGCTTCTCGGTTTCGAGCGGGTCGAGCTCCGGCCCGGCGAGTCGCGCCGGGTGACGGTGACGGCCGAGCCCCGGTTGCTGGCGCGGTTCGACGGCGGCGCGGGCCAGTGGCGGATCGCGGGCGGGACCCACACGGTGGTGCTCGGCAGGTCCGCCGGCGACCCCGTGCTGACGGGCGAGGCGGACGTGGCGGCGCGGCTGTTCGGTGTGTGAGGAAGGTGGGACGGAGACCCCCGGAACGAGTGGGGAGTCCCGGAACGCCAATCTTTATCTCTCCACCCCCCGAATATATGCAGGCGCGAGGGTAGCCAAGCCAGGTCAACGGCGCTGGATTCAGGGTCCAGTCTCGCAGGAGTTCTTGGGTTCAAATCCCATCCCTCGCATGAGGACACGACGGGACAGGTCTTCCTTTCTCGTTCATTTCTCCACCACATACCCCTGAAATGGGCTCGATATCCCCGATCCGACGCCCGAAACCGAATGAAGGCACGGCCCACCGATCCCGTGCCACAGCACGGCCGTTCGCAATGGTGCACCATCACGAAGTCGATGGTCGCCGACCGGGCTGGAGAGCCTGGCAACGGGGTGCCAGCCAGGGATCGCCCCGGTCTCGTTCAGCCACAGGGCGAGTAGGTCTTCGTTCCTCTCTCCGTCCCGACAGGGATCACCCCGACGCGATCCCATCGGTCGCCACGCGCCCGTCGCGCAGGCGTATCTCCCGACCAAAGTACTGCCGGTGGATCTCTTCGTGGCTGACCATCAGCACCGTCTGGCCGAGCTCGCGGTTGATCGAGGCAAAGAGTTCGAGAACCATCGTGGAGGCCTGGCTGTCCAGGTTCGCCGTCGGCTCGTCCGCGAGAAGGAGGGCGGGCGAGTTGACCAGCGCCCGGGCGATCGCGATCCGCTGCTGCTCCCCGCCGGAGAGCTCCGCCGGCAGGTGATCCACCCGCTCCGCGAGCCCGACCCGCCCGAGCAGATCGGTGGCACGCGAGATCCCCTGCCGTTCGGAGACGCCGAGCTCGAGCGCGGGAAGGACCACGTTCTCGAGCGCCGTGAGATCCGGGACCAGGGCGTAGTCCTGGAAGATGTACCCGATCCGCGTCAATCGAAAGCGCGTTCGCTCGTCGTCCAAGAGGGCGAGCGCATCGATCCCCTGGATCGAGATCGAACCGCCGCTCGGCTCGTCGAGGAGCCCGATCAGGTGGAGGAGCGTGGACTTGCCCGACCCGCTCGGTCCGGTCACCCCGATGAACTCCCCCTCCCGAACCTCGAGCGTGACCCCGTCCAGGGCACGAACCTCGACCTCGCCCATCCGGTAGCTCTTGCGGAGCCCCTCGACGCGGATCATCCCGCCCTCATCGCCGAGATGATGTTCTCGCGGGTGATCCGCCACGCCGGGACGAACCCCGCGGCCATCGATGCCGCGAAGAGCCAGACCGTGTTCTCGACCAGCGCGGTCGACTCGAATTGCGGCACGACCACCCCGTCCGGGAAGACGAGTGGATTGGCCGTGAACCAGGCGCCGAGGAGTCCGACCATGACCAGGCCCAGGAGTGTACCGAGCGTGCAGATGGCAAAGACCTGGATCAGGTAAGACCGGATGATCGTCGACGGGTGGATCCCGATCGCCTTCAGGATCGCGATCTGCCGGCGCTGGTTCATGGCCTTGATCGTGATCACGATGAAGATCACCACCACGGCGATCACGAGGCTCACGAAGGTCGAGATGGAGATGATGACATCGAAGGTCTTGATGGACTCCTCGACCGTGGTCGTAATCGCCTCCCGCCACGTCTTCACCTCCTCCTGCACCCCGGCCTCGAAGAGCGCGGTCTTGACCTCGTCGACGTCCGCGCCGCGATCCGCCTTCACGAGGACCTCGGTCGACTGGTCGACCTCCGTCCCGAGGAGCGACTCCAGTTCGTCCCAGGTGATCAGGGCCGAGTAGTCGGTGATGTACGACCTGGTCTCGTAGACCCCCTTCACGACGTACGGGCGGGTCACCCCGTTCGCGAAGGCGATCTCGATCCGCTCGCCGACCCTGACACCGCCGAGCGAGGCGAAGAGGTCCTTGCGCGTATCCTCGTTCCCGGCGACGAACTGCCCGATCAGCACTTCGCCCCGCTCCCCGCCCGAGAGGAACTCGCCGTCCTGCATGTGCTCGTGGATCTTCGTGACCTCGACCTCGTTCCGGGGATCGATCGCGGTCACCGGGACGGAGACCGACCGGTTGCGGGCCAGTATCGTCGCCCCGATCCCGTACCGGGCCGAGCCGCGACGGACGCCCGGGACGCGGTTCACGGTCTCGAGCAGGGCGGCGGTGCGGCCGATGTACTGGTCGCCCTCGAGGGGCCGCACCTGGATGTCCGAGGTCTGGAAGTCGATCGACTGCTGGTTGAAGAGCTCGACCGAGCCCGAGATGATCGACGGGAGCAGGATCATGTTCGTAAAGACGAGTGCGAGGATCGCGACGTTCAGGAGGAGGCTGGTCCGGCTCCCGCGACGGAGGGAACGGGATGCCAGGTAGAATGCGACCCGCTCCCGCTCAAACATGGGACGTCCTGCCCTTCCGCCGCCACCAGATGAAGAAGACCGCCGCCCCGACGATCACCGCGAGCAGGAGCACTCCGATCGTCAGCTCGCTCCCTGACGACGCGACCGAGAGGCGGAGGGTCCGCGTGACCGCGTGGCTGCCCCAGTCGTCCTCGTAGGTGGCATTGAACGTGTAGTCGAACTCGCCGGCCCGATCCGCCGTGAGGGCGAAGACAGCAGGAGCGTTCGATCCAGGCCGGACGGTGCCGATGAATGTCTCCTTCGTCCCTGGCAGCGGCACGTCGACCCTGGCCGAGACCGCGCGGGCGTCCCCCGTCCCCGTATTGTCCATCCGGACGATGAGGTCGACCTCGTCCCCCTGGCGAACCCGGATCGGGTCGGTCTTGAGCGACGCGATGGCGAGCTCGCTCCTGCCCCGCAGGTCGATCCCGAGCGTCTCGACCCACTGCGGCCGGGTGCCGTCGACGGCCGTGTAGGCGACCTCGACCGGGACCAGGTGCAGCCCCGACCCCGCCGACCGGTCGACCTGGAGGTCGATGCTGAAGGTGTGGTTGGCGCCGCGGGGGGCAGCGCCGAGGTGGACCGTGCGCGAGCCGATCGGGAAGAGCCCCGTCGTGTTGCCGCCGATCCGGAGAAGGACGTCGCCTGCGTCCGCGTCACCGGCGTTCACGAGGGAGAGCCCGATCGTCGCCCGCTCGCCCGGCGCGAACGGCCCGACCGTGGACTGGGAGAGGACGAGGACGGGCTGACGCAGCCCGGCGATCCGCGTGTTCACGTTCACCGAGACTGGGAACCGCAGCGTCTCTCCCTCCTCGAGCCGGACCGTCAGAACCGGGAAGAAGACCCCGCTGTACGACGGGGCTCCGACCAGGAACGGCAGCGTGATGGACTGGCCGGGTCCGAGCACCCCGCGGTACTGCCGGTCGCCGCCGAGAACGCGTATGTCCCCTCTTCCGACGAGCGTGACCTGCTCGATGACCGGGTTGATCTCGGTGCTGGTCGAGACCATCGAGCCGGCGCCGGACGCGTTGCCCGAGGACTCGGTCCTCATCGAGGCGCTTGCCGTGTTGGTCAGGGTGATGCTCAGGAGCCCCTGGTCACCGGGCATGAGCACCTCGGGGCTCAACCGGACATCCGAGACGATCACCGATGGGAGGTCGGCGCTCACGGGGATCGCTATCAGCGCAGTGAGAAGCAGCAGGAGGAGCAGGCAGGAGCGGAACGGCATCTCGGTACCTCGTCGGAGGCGCCGGATCTCGAGGTCGGAACCGGCACCTCTGACTGATATCGGTGCCACCGGGGGAAAATTGTTATCTGAGCGTTCGGTCGGCCGCCATACCTGCCGTTCCAGACGTCACACTGGAGGGGAGACGCGTGTCCCGCGACGCCATACTCTCCGACACACGATCCCATCGGTCCCCCGCTCTCATGCCCGCTGGGCTCCAGTGAATGACATTAATTCCTGTGCTTCCAACACTGGTTATGGCAGGTCACCAGAGCCGGACGGACCGTGCACCGGTCCCCAAGCTGATTACCGGAGGGAGACGGACGGGCGGCGCGAGACGGGGTCGTCGGGAGGGGGCCTGATGGCCGGGCATGGCGGTTCCCGGATCGCGGTCATCGCCGCCATCGCCGGCAACCTGGTCATCGCGATAATCAAGTTCATCGCGGCGGCGATCACGGGCTCGTCGGCCATGATCTCCGAGGGCATCCACTCGCTCGTCGACACGGGAAACGGCTGCCTTCTGCTGCTGGGACTGAAGCGGGCCGGCCGGCCGGCCGACGAGGCCCACCCGTTCGGCCACGGCAAGTCGCTCTACTTCTGGACGCAGATTGTGGCGATCTCCATCTTCGGGATCGGCGGCGGCATGTCGCTCTACGAGGGGATCAGCCATATCCGTCACGTTGCGCCCGGTGCCCAGCTCGGCGACCCCACGGTGGCCTACATCGTGCTCGCCATCTCAGTCCTCGTCGAGGGCGCGTCGTTCTCGGTGGCGATACGGGAGTTTCGGCGGGCAAAGGGGGACCGGGGTACCCGCGAGTTCATCGGTCGGTCCAAGGACCCGAGCCTGTATACGGTCGTCTTCGAGGATAGCGCGGCCATGCTCGGCCTGATCTTCGCGTTCCTCGGGATCTATCTCGGTCACCTGTTCAATAACCCGTACCTCGACGGCGCGGCCTCGATCGCGATCGGCCTGTTGCTGATGAGCGTGGCCTGGATCCTCGCGTCGCGGACCAAGGGGCTGCTGCTCGGCGAGGGCGTGAACCCCGAGGAGCTCGCGGACATGCGAAACCGCGTGGAGTCGGACCCGGCCGTGGAGCGCGCCGGCGACATCCTGACCATGTACATGGGCCCGCACGATCTCCTTGTGAACATGGGGGTCTGCTTCGCGCCGGGTACCACGGCAGAGGAGATGCACGAAGCAATCCGCCGGATCGAGGCCGACCTTCGCGCAGGCTACCCCGAGACGAACCGGGTCTATATCGAGGCTGAATCGCTGCCGGTGGCCGGTGCCCCCTCGGGGGTCTGCACGGCACGGACGGGAGAGCGGACCGGGACCCGCGAGTAGCTCGCTCGATCGCGAACGCCGGAAGTGGGTCCTGCCCTTTCCGCCCGCTCCCGGCTGCAGGCCGATTGCCCCCGGATACCGGGAAGAGCGGGAACCAGTGCTCCGCAGGTGGTGCCTGCTTCCATGCCGGGCACCGGGTCGGGCACGGACGGGAGAGCGGCGCAACCTTGATCATCCCCGCAGGCAACGAGGCGTATCATGTGCGGCCGTTACTCGCTCGTCTGCACCGACGACCTCGGCAACCGGTTCCGGGTGTACCAACCCACGATCGGCTGCCGCTCGCGGTTCAACGTCGCGCCGTCGCAGGTCATGCCCGTGGTCGTGCAGCGCGAGCACGCCGAGCTCGTCCCGATGGAATGGGGTCTGGTCCCTCACTGGGCGAAAGACCTGGCCTCGGCCCGCCGGCCGATCAACGCCAGGGCGGAGACCCTCGCGGAGCGCCCCATGTTCCGGGGCCTCCTCAAGCAGAACCGCTGCCTCGTGCCGGCCAGCGGGTTCTTCGAGTGGAAGAAGGCAGACGGCGGGAAGAAGCAGCCGTACCACGTACGCCTGAAAGGCGGCGGGATCTTCGCCTTCGCGGGTCTCTACGACGTCTGGCACGACCTCGACGGCTCGGCCCTCGCGACGTACACGATCATCACCACGGCCGCGAACCGGGTGGTGGCTCCGCTCCACGACCGCATGCCGGTGATCCTCCGCCGCGAGGACGAAGACCGCTGGATCGGCGGGGGGACCCTCGCACCGGGTGATCTCTCCAGGCTCCTGGCGCCGTATCCCGACCGCGATATCGAGGCGTACCCGGTCTCGACGCGGGTCAACACGCCCACAGCGGACGACCCCTCCCTGATCGCGCCGCTCGAGGAGTCGTGATCCCTGCCGGCCCCGGTGACGGGGTGGACCGGCAGGCATAACTCTGTCTCGTCGAAGATCAAAGGCATTGGCAGGATCGGCATGAAACGGATAGTCATTGAGGTCGACCCGTCGGCGTGCACGGGCTGCGGCCTCTGCACGCTCGACTGCCCGACCCTCGCGATCGAGGTCCGCGACGGGTGCTCGATGCTCGTCGACGAACGCTGCTGCGACGGCGGCGGGGCGTGCGTCGCCTCGTGCCCGCACGGCGCGATCGCCCTCGCCGAACGCGAGGCGCGGCCGTTCGAAGCCGGCCGACGGCGCCAATGACCCCGATCGGGGCTGTTATATCCAGACGAGCCGATATATAAAGGATCGGCATGAGCGACGGTCTCTCTCCCGGCATGCGCCAGTACCTCGCGGCGAAGCGCCAGCACCCCGACGCCCTCCTGCTCTGCCGGATGGGCGACTTCTACGAGACCTTCGGGGCGGACGCGGAGACGGTCGCCCGCGAGCTCGACATCGTCCTGACCTCCCGCGGCACGGACACGCAGGGGAACAAGATCCCGCTCGCCGGCGTCCCGTACCACGCGGCAGAGTCGTATATCGCCCGGCTCGTTCGAAAGGGCTACCGGGTGGCGATCGCCGAGCAGATGGAGGACCCCAAGAAGGCCCGGGGACTCGTGAGACGCGAGGTGGTCAGGGTCGTGACCCCCGGGACGCTCGTGGACGGGGCCATGCTCGAGGCGCCGCAGGCCCGGTACCTGATGTCCGTCGCGCCGGGGCCCGCACGGACCGGGATCGCGGTCCTCGACGCCTCCACGGGCGAGTTCGCGGCCCTGTCCGTGCCGAGCGGCGAGGCACGATCGGCCATACTTGCCGAGGCCGTCCGGCGCACGCCCGAGGAGGTGCTCGTCCCCGAGGGGCTCGAGGGTCCCGTCCTCGATGCCGTGGTATCGCTCGAGGCCGTCGCCACCCGCCGCCCCGCCGCCTCGTTCGGGAGCGAGGCGGCCCAGCGATACCTCGCCGCCCGGTTCGGCCGCGGCTTCGAGCGCGATGACGACGCGGCCATCGCCGCTGCCGGCGCCGCCCTCGCCTACGCCGAGGAGATGCACCGTGCGCCCCTGCCGCAGGTGAGCGGGCTCTCCGTCGCCTCGGACGGCGCCGCGCAACCCGTGATCGACGCGATCACGGTCCGGAACCTGGAGCTGATCCGGCCGGTCCGCGACGAGAAGCGGGGAGCGACCCTGCTGCAGGTCCTCGACAGGACGGTCACCCCCATGGGCGCCCGCCTCCTCCGCGCCCGGATCGTCCGGCCGCTCACAGACCCGGTCGCGATCAACCGCCGTCTCGATGCGGTGGAATCCCTCGTGAACGATACCGTCGCGCGGCGAGATCTGCGCCGCCGCCTCGGGGACGTGGCCGACCTGGAGCGGATCGCCGGCCGCATCGCGTACGGCAACGCCTCGCCGCGGGACCTCGCGGCCCTCCGGCGTTCGCTCGAGGCCCTGCCGGGGGTCAAGGCTTCCCTCGCCCCGGGCGGAGCGGCGGTCCCGGCCCTGATCACGGCTGCGGTGGGCGAGCTCGGCGACCACGCGGACGAGGCAGCGCTCGTCGCCGCGGCGCTGGTCGACGACCCACCGGCGGCCCTCCGGAGCGGCGGCATGATCCGGGACGGGTACGACCCGGAACTCGACCGCCTTCGGGGGCTCGCGACGAGCGGTCGCGACTGGGTGGCCGCGCTCCAGCAGGCCGAACGCGAACGGACGGGGATACGCACCCTCAAGATCGGGTACAACCGCGTCTTCGGGTACTACATCGAGGTCCCGAAGGCCATGGAGACCCGCGTCCCGCCCGAGTACGAGCGGCGGCAGACGACCGCCTCCGGCGAGCGCTACGCCACCCCGGGACTGCGGGAGAAGGAGGCGGAGATCGCCCACGCGGACGAACGCCTCGGCGAGCGCGAGCAGGAGGTCTGGCAGGGACTCCTCGAGTTTCTCCGGCCGGCCGTGCCCCGGCTCCAGGCGGCGGCGCGTGCCGCCGGACTGCTGGACCTCTTCACCTGCCTCGCCGAGGTCGCGGTCGAGAACCGGTACACCCGTCCGGCCGTGACGGACGGGAGTGCCATCAGGATCCTGGGCGGCCGCCACCCCGTCGTGGAGGCCCGCTCGAGCGAACCCTTCGTCCCGAACGATACTGTGCTCGACGCCGCGGGAGAGCAGATCCTGATCATCACGGGCGCGAACATGGCCGGGAAGTCGACGTACATGCGCGCGGTCGCCCTGATCACGATCATGGCCCAGTGCGGGATGTTCGTCCCCGCCGATCACGCCGCGATCGGGACCGTGGACCGGGTCTTCACCCGGGTCGGTGCCTTCGACGACCTCGCCTCGGGCCAGTCGACCTTCATGGTCGAGATGCTCGAGCTCGCGAACATCCTCGCCCACGCGACCTCCAGGAGCCTGGTGATCCTCGACGAGATCGGGCGCGGGACCTCGACCCTCGACGGCTACGCGATCGCGCGGGCAGTGCTCGAGTTCCTGCACGGCAGGGGGAAGAGCGGGCCGCGCACGCTCTTCGCGACCCACTTCCACGAGCTGGTTGAGGCAGAGGCCGACCTTGTCCGCGTGCGGAACTATCATATGGCCGTCAAGGACACGGGGAGATCGGTGATCTTCACGCGGACCATCATACCCGGCGCGACGGACCGGTCGTACGGCGTTCACGTGGCCGAGCTGGCGGGGGTGCCGGCGCCGGTGATCGGCCGGGCGACGGTCCTGCTCGAGGAGCTCGTCCGGCGGGAGGCGGCGCGCGAGCCCGGCGACGGTCCGCGCCGCGTCCGGTACACGCAGATGCTCCTGCCGGTTGGCGACGACCCCGCGCGCCCGCCCGAGCCGCCGGTGCTGGCCACGCTCCGGGCGCTCGAGCCCGACCGGATGTCCCCCATCGAGGCGCTCCAGGCGCTCTACCGGCTGAAGGAGGAGGCGGAGCGGTGACCAGCGCCATCCATCCCCTGGCCCCGGAGACGATCACGAAGATCGCGGCCGGCGAGGTGATCGAGCGGCCGGCATCGGTGGCAAAGGAACTGGTCGAGAACGCGCTCGACGCCGGCGCCACGCGCATCACGGTCGCCGTGGAGTCGAGGGCCGGGGCGATCGCGGCGATCCGTGTCACCGACGACGGCTCGGGGATGTCGCTCGAGGACCTGCGGCTGGCCGTGCTCCCGCACACGACCTCGAAGCTCAGCGGTGTCGATGACCTCGACTCGGTCACGACCATGGGCTTTCGCGGCGAGGCGCTCGCCTCGATCGCGGCCGTGAGCCGGCTCACCCTCGTCTCGCGGAGAGCCGACGCGCTGCTCGCGAACCGGCTCGTCGTGCGCGGCGGGGAGGTCGAGGAGGAGGGGGAGACCGCCGCGCCGGTGGGCACGCGCGTGACCGTCGAGGACCTCTTCTTCAACACGCCGGCGCGACGGAAGTTCCAGAAGTCGCTCGGGACCGAGCTCGCGCACCTCGCGGGGACGATCGAACGGCTCGCGCTCGCCCGCCCGGAGGTCGCGTTCTCGCTCACCCACAACGGGCGTCCCCGCCTCTCGACGCCGGGCACGGGTCTGCTGGAGGCGATCGCCTCGCTCCACGGGCCCGAGGTCGGGTCCGCCCTGCTTCCCGTCGCGGGAGAGGGGGGGCTCTGTCGCGTCTCGGGGTTTGTCGGGGCCCCGTCGGTGCAGCGGCCGAACCCGTACCAGGTCTTTCTCGCGATCAACGGCCGCACGGTCCAGAGTCCACAGCTGGCGGCGGCGGTGAGAGCGGGGTTCGGCACCCTGCTCCCCGCGGACCGCCACCCGGTCGCCGTGATCGCGCTCGAGCTGGACACGGCCCTCGTCGATGTCAACGTCCACCCGGCAAAGAGGCAGGTCCGCCTCTCGCGCGAGCCCGAGGTGCTCTCCGCCGTCTCGACCGCCGTGGCCGCGGCGCTCGACGCGCTCCGGCCGGTCCGGGCCCCCCAGCCAGCCGCCGGGACGGCGACCATCGCTCCCCCCGGGCCCGGCCCCGCGGCGTTCTCGGTCGCCGAGCCCGCTCTCGCGTACGGCCGGCGGACCGACCGGCAGCTCCGCCAGACGGCCCAGGCCGCGTTCGAGGCCGGCCCCGGGGCCGGGGTCCCGGACCTTGATCTCCTCGGGCAGGTCGACCGCACCTACCTCGTGGCCCGGACGGCGAGCGGAGACCTCGTCCTGGTCGACCAGCACGCTGCCCACGAGCGGGTGCTCTACGAACAGCTCTCGGCGCCGGTGACGGTCGAGACCCAGGAACTGCTGGTCCCGGTCGTGATCGCCTGCACGCCGCAGGAGGCCGCCGTGATCGACGAGAGTCGCGGGGCCCTTGCCGCGGCCGGTTTCACGGTCGACGAGTTCGGCGAGAACCGCTACGCGGTCCGGACGGTCCCGGTGGTGCTGGGCCGCGAGGTCGAGCCAGGGGTCGTGCGCGAGGTCGTGGCCGGGTTGATCGGCGGCGGCAGCGGACCCGACGCCCGCGAGCGTCTCGTCCGGCTCGTGGCCTGCCACGGCGCGATCAGGGCCGGGGCTCCACTCACGAACGAGCAGGGGCGTCGGCTGATCGACCAGCTCTTCGCGGCGCGGACGCCGCTCACCTGCCCGCACGGCCGGCCGACGGTCGTGACCTTCACGCGGGCCCGGCTCGAGGCGCTCTTCTCGCGCCGTTGAGCCGTTCCGTCCCGCAGCGGCCATCGCCGAGGCCGTGCGGGAGCGATCGCGCCGCCTCACCGCTGGCCGAAGTGCTGGAGGGACGCGAGACCCCGATGTGGCCCGCCAGTACGTCCAGACGCCCCTCGTCGGGGCGAGGCGATGGGGCATCCGGTTCTCGTGTCGCCGCCTTGATGTTCCGGGAGCGCCCACGGGTGATCGATACACCCATGACGTTGCGACTGGCATGGATCCGCCGGGTGGACCCCTGGAGCGCGGCGAAGGTCGCCGGAGCACTCGGCGCGCTCGTGGGGGTGATTGAGGGGCTGCTGCTGCTCGCCGCCCTCCTGCTCGGGAGCGGACTGATCGCGTCGCTCTCTCCCGAGGGCGACCTCGCCGGCATGGTCGGGGCGGGATCGGTCGTGGTGGGCGTGCTGGTCCTCTTCGCCGCTCCGCTCGCGGGAGCGGTGCTCGGGTTTGTCATCGGCGGCGTCGGGGCGGCTCTCGCGAACGTCGCGCTCGGGTTCGCGGGGGGACTGGAGCTGGAGCTCGACCTCGAGTGAACCTCGCGCGGGGGGCCCTGGAGAGGGACGCGGCAGGCTCTCCGCGGGCAATAACGAGGCTTCCATCCCGTGGACAGCGAAGGGAAATGCGTCGTCGGCACCGGCCGAGCAGAAATCGCCGACCTCGCCCGGCGTCTCGATCCCCTCTGAACAGCCGAACCATACCGCCTTCTTGATCGCCCGGGTGAGCGTCACCACTGCCACGCCGACGGATGTCGCGACCGCCACGATCAGGGTCGTGGCATCGATCAACAGCCCCCCAGCCTCCTCGCCGGCGGCCGCGACGTCGCCTGGCAGTCCGGGGCCGCCAGCGTATCCAGTCTCCCCGGAGGGCCGCGTGATTCACCGTGGAGAGTACTGTTCAATCGCGAAATGGTTATCGATGGCCATAGTGAACAGCCGGGTACCCGCATCTCTTTGTTGCCACGGCCTACCGCCTGCCGCACTATGGTGTTCGATGGGCACTACGGCCACGAGAGCGGAGAGCGGACGGGCTGGCCATGACCGCGGGCCTCCCGGTACCGGAGCGGAACGCGGCACGGGAGGAACGATGTGGAGTACTACCCTGCGAAACGCAGCCTGCGCGCTCATCCTGATCGGCATGGTCCTGGTGCTGCCGGCAGCGGCCACGGATACGATTGCGTTCATGTCCTCGCGCGACGGCACTTGGGCGATCTATACCATGGACCCGGTCACCGCTGCCGCGACCCGCCTGACCACGGGCGATGACCGCAATTGCGACCCTGCCTGGTCGCCCGACGGCACGCGGATCGCGTTCACCTCGGACCGCGACGGCAACGCCGAGGTCTATGTCATGAACGCGGACGGCTCGGGCCAGACGCGGCTGACCGCCAACGCGGCATGGGACGGGACGCCCGCCTGGTCGCCCGACGGCTCGAGGATCGCGTTCCGGTCGAACCGCGACGGCAACAACGAGGTCTACGTCATGGACGCCGACGGCTCGGACCAGCGCCGGCTGACGGTCAACCCCGGGGCCGACGCGGAGCCCGCCTGGTCGCCCGACGGCATCCGGATCGCGTTCGAGTCGGACCGCGACGGCAACGTCGACCTTTACGTCATGAACGCCGACGGGTCCGGCCAGGAGCGGATCACCACCCACGCGGCCTTCGACGGCGCGCCCGCGTGGGGCCGTGAGGGCCCCGCTGCCGAACCGACGACGACGATGGCGATCGTGCGGGCACCGGGGGGTTCGGGGCCGCCGACGGACATCGACGGGGACGGCCTCTACGAGGACGTGAACGGCAACGGTCGCCCGGACTTCGCCGATGTCACGCTCTACTTCAACGAGATGGACTGGATCGCGGCGAACGAGCCGGTTGACTGTTTCGACTGCAACGCCAACGGCCGGATCGACTTCGCCGACGTCGTCTGGCTCTTCAATCACCTCTGATCAGCGCGACCGTGGTCCGGTCCCCCCGCCCCATTCGCTGCCCGGGACCCCGGCGTCCCCCGGCGCACATGGACGAAGCGCAAAGGTGAAGCGGGTCACGAGCGTACATCCCCGTATGCGCACCTCACGCATCCCGCCGGAGGAGTCGGCCGGCCTCGCCGAGGTCGAACAACTCCGACGCATGGTGACGGACGCCTGTGCCCGGCCTCCGAACGACGAACCGCGGGTCGCGGCCCTCTCGGACGAGGAGCGTTCGCGCATGGAGGAGGCCCTTCGAACGGTCGAGGAGACCGTCACGGCACTCACCCTGGAGCGGGATGCCCTCGTCGCACGGGTCGCGGAGCTGGAACACCTTGGCCGGGTCGGCGCGGCCCAGGTGGCCGCCGCGATGGTCGACCGCGATCGCCTGGCCAAGGAGCAGGACCGGCTCGAGGACGAGAGGACGCGGGCGAGGACGAAGGCGGGGGCGGCAGCGGCCGAACGCGACCAGGCCCGGCAAGCGCTCGAGGCCATGACCGGGCGGGCGATCGCGGCCGAGACACGCGCCGCCGTGGCCGAAGCCGTCGCCGCCGAACGGCTCGAGCGCATCGAGGACCTGCGATCAGCCATCGAATCCATGCTCCAGGCCGGCACACCGCTGCCGAACGGGGCGAGGGACGGGAGAGAGAGCTCGTCCTGATCTCGTCCCGGTGCCGCCCACGCTGCACACGGCGACGTACCAGGCGAGCCGCGGCGCCCCGCGCGACCCGTCGGATCGCCTGCACCCGCCAGGGCGCGCCCGGCCTCTCCACCGTCACGGGCGCGGCGGGGCTGGGCTCGCATCGACCGATCTCCCGGAGGACTCGATCGTCCTGGCGTACCGCCCGATGATCGGCGGCGCGCTGATCCCGTGGGCGAAGACGCTGAGCAGGATCGTGGTGACGATGACGGCCTGGACCGTGGCCATCCCGGGGAGGGTGGACACGTCCACGAATATGATCAGCAGGAGCACGATTGATGCCAGTCCCCGAGGGCCGAACCAGCCCAGGAAGAGGATCGTCGGCAGACCGAGGCGGATACCGATCAGGGAGAGAGCGACGGGGACCATGCGGATGACGGTCAGGCTGAGCACTGCGTAGAGGAGCACCGTCCAGGAGAACCCCGCGAGAAGTACGATCGCGAAGAGGCCGAGGATGAAGAAGACGGTCAGGTTCAGGATCTCACCCTCGACCTCCGCGAACTCGAGCGCCGACCTCCCGATCTCGCGCTCCCAGGCTGCCACGGCCAGGCCTCCGACGAACGCGGCAATGAACCCGATGCCACCCAGGTGCTCGGCCCCGACCCAGGCGATGAGCGCCAGGGCTATGAACGCGATCCATCTGAGCGTACCGGTCATCGATTCCCGCCTCTCCGCGGTATCCACGAGCCACGCGCCTACGAAGCCGACGGCGAGCCCGACGACGAGGCCGATCCCGATCAGGACGAGGGCGCTCATGGCCAGGGACTGCTCGGGGACTCCGGTGGACTCCGCCGCCAGCGCGAGGAAGAAGTAGAAGAAGGGGATGGCCCCGCCATCGTTGAGACCGCTCTCCACGTTCAACGCCTGCCGGATCCCCAGCGGGACGCGAGGGTTCGTGACGATCGCCTTGCCGAGCGCCGCGTCGGTGGGGGCGAGCACGGTGCCGACCAGGGCTGCCTCGGCGAGCGAGATGCCGGGAAAGAGCCCGATCGCGATGAGGCCGCCGGTGAGGATGGTGAGCGGCAGGCCGACGATGAGCAGCCGCACGGGCAGTATCCCTCCCCGCCGCAGGGCGCGGATGTCGATGCTGGCGGCGTCGGAGAAGAGGGTCAGGACCAGCGCGATCTCCGCAACGAGCAACATGGTCGATTGGCCGGCGCCGGGTTCGATCACGCCGATGATCGCGGGGGAGAGCAGCAGCCCGGCGGAGACGAAGACCATCTGGGGAGTGACGACGGTCCGTCGAGGCGGCGGGAGACGAGCGCCTAGAGAAAGATAACAAACGTGAAGGCGAGGAGGAAGACCAGGACGAACTCGTTCATAAAAAAACCCTATACAGCTCCGCAGTTGAATTTCTTTTTTTTACTCGGAGCTCCAGATGGCCTCCCGGCGATCATGACGGACGTCGCCGGCTGCGGGAGACGTGATCGATCGTGCCGCGCCCGGTCTGTCCGGTCGAGCAGGGGACCCGGCGAGGGCTGGATCGCCGGCAGAGAGAAGACAGCGGTGCCGGACGGTCCCGGTGTCGACCACGGGACGCCAGTGCCGGGGTGGAGTGAGAGGCCGGCGGTCGACCCCGTCATCTCCCCGGGAACGAGGGCAGGGTGCCGGACAGGGTGCCTAGCCCGCGAAGAGGTCGGTCGAGAGGTAGCGCTCGCCCGTGTCGGGGAGGATCACGACGATCAGCTTCCCCGCGCTCTCCGGGCGCGCCGCGACCTGGAGTGCGGCCCACAGTGCGGCGCCGGACGAGATGCCGGCCAGGATCCCCTCCTCGCGGGCGAGGCGGCGGGCAGTCGCGAACGCGTCCTCGTTCGACACCCTCACGACCTCGTCGATGACCGCCCGGTTCAGGACTTCCGGGACGAAGCCCGCGCCGATCCCCTGGATCCGGTGCGGCCCCTGCTGCCCGCCCGAGAGGACCGGGGAGTCCGCCGGCTCGACCGCTATCGCGCGGAAGGAGGGCTTTCGGGGTTTGATCGCCTCGGCGATCCCCGTGATCGTGCCGCCCGTGCCGACGCCGGCGACGATCATATCGGCGGCGCCGTCGGTGTCGCTCCAGATCTCCTCGGCAGTTATCTCGCGGTGGACCCGCGGGTTTGCCGGGTTCCGGAACTGCTGCGGCAGGTAGACCGCGTCCGGGTCTTCGGCGACCATCTCCCCGGCCCGGTCGACGGCACCCCTCATCCCCTCCGCACCGGGGGAGAGGACCAGTTCCGCCCCGAGCGCCGCCATCAGCCTGCGCCGCTCGACCGACATGGTCTCGGGCATGACGATGCGGAGCCGGTACCCCCGGGCCGCCGCGACCATCGCGAGCGCGATCCCCGTGTTCCCGCTCGTCGGCTCGACGATGACGGTCCCGTTCCGGATCAGGCCCGCCTCCTCGGCCGCGGAGATCATGGAGAGGGCGGTCCGGTCCTTGACGGAGGAGGTCGGGTTGAAGGCCTCGACCTTGGCAACCACCGTCCCCGGGAGGCCCGCCGCCATGCGATTGACCCGGACGAGAGGGGTTCGGCCGATGGTCGCCGTGATGTCGTTGCAGATGCGGCTCATCATGCTAACGCTCACGATGCGACTATTTAGTCCTGTTCTCGAGGACCCCGTCCGTCGCCCCTGAAGAGACCCCCCGAGGGTCCGCCCCGGGCAGGCGAAACCCGGCCGTCTCGGGGGCGGAGATGGCGGATCTCGAGTCATCGTCGCCAGCCACCGAGCGACCAGGGCCTCTCGACCCTCCGCCTCCCTCGCGAGCTCCATCAGCACCGCGAGCACCGCGGCTTCGAGCGGGTCGTCGAGCCCGCCGAAGGTCGCCGGCCAGTTCCTCTCGAACGCGGCGAGGATCACGTCCATCGCCGGCTGGTCGTCTGCCCTGAGAGCCCGGCGGAAGCGCCGCCAGCGCTCGAGGACGAGCGGGAGCTCCGAGCGGCAGCTCATGCCGCGCCTCCCACCGTCGCCATGGGTCCCGTCCGACCGCCACGCCGGTACCGGAGAGGGGTGGAGGGGGCGCGTCCGTTGCTGTCGATCATGCACACCTCCGATGTGGTGCCGCCGCCGTGACTCCCAGCGGCGGACGATCAGATCCTCGGCGCAATTCGTATCACCGGGACGCAATCGCGGCGTGTAAGTGTCCCTTCGGGCCCGCATCATCGTACGAGACGTCGAGCCTCTCTGCCGGTGCGGAATGCGGTTGCACGGACGGGTGCGGCGAAGACAAACGGGCCGACCGGCGGCACCTCCAATGGTCAGGCCGGTTCCACCAGGCGGGCCGCCTTGAGGACCCGGTCGATGGAAGGAGAACGGTGGGGTACGAGAATTCCCCGGGTTCTCAATACCGGATGACGGCGGTACCGATGGTCACCTCAGCAGGCGCGCGTTTATCGCAACGATCACGGTCGAGGCCGACATCAGCACGGCGCCGATCGCCGGCGTCAGCACGATCCCGGCACCGTAGAGCACACCGGCCGCGAGCGGGATGGCGACCACGTTGTACCCGGTGGCCCAGAGCAGGTTCTCGGTCATCTTCCGGTACGTCCGCTTCGAGAGCCGCATCAGGCTCGCCACGTCGCGGGGGTCGGAGCGGACCAGCACGATGTCGGCCGACTCGACGGCCACGTCCGTGCCGGCGCCGATCGCGATGCCGACATCGGCCTGGGCTAGGGCCGGCGCGTCGTTGACCCCGTCCCCGACCATCGCCACCCGCGCATCGCGCTGTACCTCCCGGACCTTCTCGGCCTTCTCGTGCGGCAGGACCTCGGCGAGATAGTCGTCGAGCCCCAGGTCAGCCGCGACGGCCGCGGCAACGGTCCGGCTGTCGCCGGTCAGCATCATGCACCGGTAGCCCATGGACCTGAGCTCGGTCACGGCCTCCCGGGCCTCGGGACGGACCACGTCCGCGAGCGCGAAAGCCGCGAGCGCCCGGCTCCCCTCGACGAGGAAGACCACGGTCTCGCCCCGCGTCCGGGCCTCCGCTACCCGTTCGTCCGCGAGCTGGATGCCGTGCTCCTCGAGGAACCCGGGGCTCACCACCCGGAGTCGCCGGCCGTCCACAGCACCCTCGACCCCGCGGCCGGGCAGGGCACGGAACTCCGCCACTGCCGGGACGACGAGGCCGCGGCGCCGTGCCTCCTCCACGATCCCCCGCGCGATCGGGTGTTCGCTCGCCGCCTCGAGGGCGGCCGCGTCCGCGAGCGCGACATCCTCCGCGACCTCGCCGAGCGGTATCGCGGCGGTCACCCCGAAGCGGCCCTCGGTGAGCGTCCCGGTCTTGTCGAAGATCACGACGCCCAGATCGCGAGCCGCCTCGAACGCCTGCCGGTCCCGGATCAGGAGCCCGGCGCCGGCTGCGAGCGAGGTCGAGACCGCGACCACGAGCGGGACGGCAAGGCCCAGCGCGTGAGGGCAGGAGATCACCATCACCGTCACGGCCCGCTCGACGGCGAAGGCGACCGCTTCACCGTAGAGGAGCCACCCCGCGAACGTGATCGCCCCGATGGTCACGGCCATGACGGTCAGGACGTACGCGGCCGTGTTGGCGAGATCCTGGGTCCGTGACCTGGACTCCTGCGCCTGCCGGACGAGTTCGATCACCTGCGCGAGGTACGTCTCCTTCCCGGTCGCGGTGACCCGGACGGTGAGCACCCCCTCGCCGTTGATCGCGCCGCCGAGCACGCGTTCACCCGGCGTCCGCCGGACGGGCCTCGACTCGCCGGTCAGCATGGCCTCGTTCACGCTCGACGACCCCCCGGTCACCTCGCCGTCGACCGGGACCTTCTCTCCCGGCCGGACCTGGACCTCGTCGCCGACCACGAGGTCGCTCACGGGCACGTCGACTGTCCCGCCGCCGCGGACTACATGGGCCTCGGAGGGCATGATCCGCGCCAGGGCCTCGAGCGCCCGGGAGGCGCCGAGGACCGATCGCATCTCGATGTAATGGCCGAGGAGCATGATGTCGATCAGGGTCGCGAGCTCCCAGAAGAGTCCCATGCCCGGCATCAGCCCGATCACGACGGCCGCGGAGTAGACGTAGGCGACCGTGATCGCGAGCGCGATCAGGGTCATCATGCCGATCCGGCGCGCCCGGACCTCCTTCGCGAATCCGGCGAGGAACGGCCGACCACCGTAGACGAAGACGATGGTGGCGAGGAGGAAGACCGCGTACTCCCCGCCCGGGACCGTGAACTCGACCCCCGCGAGTTCCTGCACGTCGGGGGTCAGCACCAGGATCGGGACCGTGAGGACCAGTGAGACGAGGAACCGGCGCCAGTAGTCGGCGAGCATGCTGCCGTGGTCGTGGTCTCCGCCACGACCCTCGCCAGCGGGAGGGGGGCCCGACCGGTCATCCAGAAACGAGTGATCCTGACCGGGCCGGGGCGCTGGCGTCTCGTGGCCCGTGTGCATGTCATGCGTATGGTCGTCCGTCACGGTATTCACCTGTCGCAGCGCCCTGCCGATCACGGACGAGATCCAGGTGGCGCTGGATAAACGTTGCGGAGACAGGAACGGTCCGTCGTGCCGCTCGAACGGCGCCGAGCGAGCCTGCGCGGCGGGCTACTCGGAGTCCCCACGGTCGCACCCGCATCCCGGGTCGAGGTCTCCAACCCGCAGGACACCGTCCGCGACCTCGCCGGCATCTTCCATCAGCGTGGAAGAGTGGCCTGTCTCGACCTGTGAGGAGGCGAGGAGGTCCTGGACCAGTCGCTGTATCCGGGTGCCGCCCTCGACGATGAAGGCGATATACTCGTCCGCGTCGGCATCGATCTTCCCCCGGTATCGCCGCTCCAGGAGCTGGCTGGCGCTGAGAATGGATTGCAGGGATTCCTGAAGGTCATGAGAGGCGGCGCACGCGAACCGCTGCAGTTCCTCGTTCGAGCGGGCGAGGTCGTCCACGCACGCCGCGAGCGCCCGCTCGCTCTCGCGCAGAGCCGTGAGGTCGAGCGCGTTGAAGACGACATTCTCGAACGGGCGGGAGAGGTCGACCGGCGTCGAGCTGAGCAGGATGTCGCGGACCGCCCCGTCCTTGCGTCGCCACCGGGTCTCCACGGCCCCGATCCCGTGGCTCGCGATCGGCGCGTACTTCTCATGCCCGACGGTGTCATATGCCTCGTCGTCCGGGTAGAGGAGGCGCGCGTCACGCCCGAGGAGCTCGTCGCGGGCGTAACCGGTCATGCGGCAGAACCTGTCGTGACCTGGGTGATGATCCGATGCGAGACCATGCCGATCCCGACGGGCGCGGCGCGGATGATCCCGTCCAGGGTCCGTTCCCTCTTCCGCAGCGCCTCCTCGGCCCGGGCGCGGCCCGTCGCGGCCCAGATCCGGTCGCCTGCCTCGCGGACGAGGTCGACCTCGGCGTCGGCCCAGGCCCTCGGCTGCGTGGTGTACGCGGCGATGACACCCGTGAGCCGCCCGCCGCGATAGATCGGCGCGCCGACCAGGCCCCGTACCCCGAGGGCGCGGTGCAGACCACTGCCACCCCCGGCCGGCTCGGCCCTGACATCGCTGCTCCTGCGGACCCCTCCACCGCGGAGGAACGCGCCGATGCCGAGGTCGTCCATCTGGTACGATCCCCGTACGTCCGGCACGGTGCCGTCGGTCCAGTCGGCACGGACGGTCGCAACGACGCCGGTCACGTCGACCTCGCAGTAGACGACCCCGTTCACCGCGAGATGGCGCCCGAGCATCTCGCAGGCGGCGGCCGTGATCTCCACCAGGTCGCCGAGCTCGCGGAGGCGGTCGCCAAGCGCGAGGAGAAAGACCTGCCGACGCTCGCTCTCGCGGAGAGCGGCCTCGGCTTCCTTCTGCTCGGTGATGTCCATGTGGACACCGACGACGCGGAGCAGACGCCCTCACCCGTCGTAGACGCCGTCGCCGAGGGCCCGCAGCCACCGGAACTCCCCGGGCGCGGGCGAGTACCGGAACTCCAGGTCGAGCGGTTCGCCGAGCGCGAGTGCCGCGTCCAGCGCGGCCTCCGCCTGCTCACGGTCCTCGAGGTGGACCAGGGCCCGGAGCTCGTTCATCGCCAGGCAGGGGGGCAGGGTGTCGTCGAAGATCCGGAAGGAGCCGTCCCGCCACTCTCCGCCACCAGCGGGCGGAGTCCACTCCCAGACCCCGATCCGGGCGCACTCCCGGGCGAGGCGGAACCGCTCCTCGCTCTCGCGGAGCGCCGCCTCGGCCCTGTTCCGCCGCGTGATGTCCTGCCAGACGACGAGGGCGCCCTCGACGGCATCGCCGTCGCGGACAGGGGAGGCAGTGGCCAGGATGTCGAGGGTCCGTCCGCTGGCAGCCGTGATCGAGAGGGGGAACTCGATCACCTCCTCGCCCCCGAGGGCCCGGGTGCCGGGCAGCTCCCCGGGTGAGAGCAGGGAGCCGTCGAAGCGCCGGTGAAAGAAGAGGCGGACCACGTCCGGGGCCGAGAGGCCCGCGAGGCTCCTGCCCGCGAACGCCTCGGCCAGGTCGTTCGCCGCCGCGATCCGGCCGTCGGCGTTGAAGAGGATCGCGGGCTGCCGGATGCAGGTGAGCGGAACGGACGGTAATGGCATGAGAGTTCGTGGCGTGGACGCTGTATCGATCACCTTTCCCCAGAGCAGATAATGCTTGGCATCGCCCCGGCGGGGCGTTCTCGCCGGCCACGCGCCTCAATGGGGATCGGGCCGCGCAGTTAACAGAGTGATGAGTACGGTCGAGCCCCTACCGGGCACGGACTCGACCGGGATACGTGCCTCCCGCTGGTTCTGGAGGCGAACGCCCCCGTCGTCTTCCGGGAAGCACCATCGAGGCCATCGATCCCCATCCGCTTCCCGAACGTCGAGACGAAGAGCAGCCCCTTCCCTTTCGACGACTGAACGGTTCCACCGCTCGCCGGGATCACCCGGGGGAACCCGGCTCCCGGGCGGGAGGGCGCACGTCCCCCGCCGGTATCGGCGCGGGGCTGACGGTCCCGGGCAGGGCGGGGGCTCGACCTTCTCTCGCCCTGCCTGTCGCTCGGGCCGCGTCCCGCCGGGCGGCTCCATCGTCCGCGATCGGGATACCTTCTAGTAGCCGCGCGCCACCTCTCTGCCAGATGCGGCGACGGCGCACGGCGGACGAGACGGCGATCGCGTGGCACGCGCTCGATCAGTCCGGGCTCCTCGAGCGGCTGGTCTCCGGGATCGACGGGCTGAGCGACGAGGAGGCGGCCCGCCGGCTGGCGGAGTTCGGCCCGAACCAGCTCCCTGATCGTCCTCCGCCCTCGCCGTTCTTCCTCTTTCTCGCCCAGTTCCGGAGCCCCCTGATCTACATCCTCCTGATCGCGGCCGGCATCTCGCTCGCGATCGCCGACGCTGCGGACGCGGCGTTCATCCTGATCGTGGTCATGGTCAACGCGTCCATCGGCACCTTCCAGGAATGGAAGGCCGAGCAGAGCGCCCAGGCGCTCAGGACCCTGCTGAGGACCACGGCGACGGTCATCCGGTCGGGCGGATCGGAGGAGGTGCCGGCCGAGGACCTGGTGCCGGGGGACGTCGTGCTCCTCGAGTCCGGCCAGCGGGTTCCCGCCGATCTCCGGCTGCTCGAGGCGCGGGACCTCCGGGTCGACGAGTCGTTGCTGACGGGCGAGTCGGTCGCGGTCGAGAAGGAGGCCGGCGAGGCGCTGCCCCCCGAGACTCCCGTCGCGGATCGGCGGACTATGGCGTTCGCGGGCAGCACGGCCACGTTCGGTCGGGGCCGGGGTGTGGTCGTGGCAACGGGCGGCCACACCCAGGTGGGCGGGATCGCGACCTCGATCGCCTCGGTCGAGAGCGCGAAACCGCCGCTCGTGCTCCGCATGGAGGTGTTCGCGCGAAAGATCTCCATCGCCGTCGTCGGCGCCGGCGTCCTCCTCGGCGCCAACGCGTACGCCCGCGGGATGCCGCTCGTCGAGGTCTTCTTCTTCGTCGTGGCCCTCGCGGTCGCGGCCATCCCCGAGGGGCTGCCGGTCGCCCTGACCGTCGTGCTCTCGGTCGCGGCCTCGCGCATGGCCCGTCGGCAGGTGATCGTCCGGCGGATCACCGCGGTCGAGAGCCTGGGGTCCTGCACCTGCATCGCGAGCGACAAGACGGGCACCCTGACCGTGAACGAGCAGACCCTCGCCACGGTCTGGCTCCCCGGCGGCCCGACGTACCCCGTGGCCGGCAGCGGGTATGCGGGCGAGGGGGCGGTGGAGGGACCATCGGGCCGCGTGGTCTCCGGCGGGGAGCGCGTCCTCCTCGAGCGTTTCGGGACCGCGAGCATCCTCGCGAACGAGGCAGACCTCGGGCAGCACGAGGGCCGGTGGCGATACCACGGCGACCCGATCGACGTCGGGTTCCTCGCCTTCGGGTACAAGCTCGGCCTGGACCCGGCGTCCGTCAGGGAATCGGTTCGCATGATCCACCGGATCCCGTACGAGTCGGAACGGCGGTATGCCGCTGCCGTGGTCGAGCGGGCCGGCGGACGGCAGGTCGTCGCGAAGGGGGCGATCGAGACCCTGGTCCCGTTCTGCACGACGATGGCGACATCCGGCGGCCCGGTCCCCCTCGACCCGCAGCGGGTGGAGGAGGCTTTCGAGTCGCTCTCGGCCGGCGGATTCCGGGTACTCGCCGTGGCCGAGGGGGCCGACCCGGGGGGCTGGTGGGAGGAACTCCCGCCGCTCACCCTGCTCGGCCTCGCGGGGTTCATCGACCCCGTCCGGCCCGACGCGGCCGACGCGGTCGCGGAATGCCACGCGGCCGGGATCCGCGTGGTGATGGTGACCGGCGACCATCCCGGTACCGCCCTTGCCATCGCCGGTACTCTCGGCATTGCCTCGCACACCGGGGACGTGGCGACCGGTGCCGAGCTCGACGAGCTCGGCTCCGCCGAGGTGCCGGCCTACCTCGACCGGGTCGGCTCCGCGACGGTCTTTGCCCGGGTTGCTCCGCTCCAGAAACTCGCGATCGTAGAGGCCCTGCTCCGGCTCGGGCACTTCGTCGCGGTGACGGGTGACGGGGTGAACGACGCCCCCGCCCTCCAGCGGGCGAACATCGGCGTCGCGATGGGCTCGGGCACGGACGTCGCCAAGGACACGGCATCGATGATTGTGACCGACGACCGGTTCAGCTCGATCGTGGCCGGCGTCGAGGAGGGGCGGTACGCCTACGACAACGTCCGGAAGGTCACCTACCTGCTCGTCTCGACCGGCGCCGCCGAGGTCTTCCTCTTCCTGCTCTCCACGATCGCGGCACTGCCGCTGCCGCTCGCGGCCGTCCAGCTCCTCTGGCTCAACCTGGTCACGAACGGGATCCAGCACGTCGGTCTCGCCTTCGAGCCCGGCGAACCGGGAGCGATGCAACGGCCGCCGCGCCCGCCGACGCAGGGACTCTTCGACCGGTTGATGCTCGAGGAGACCCTGCTCTCGGCAGCGGCCATGAGCGTGACCGGGTTCGCAGTCTGGGCCTGGCTGCTGGGCTCGGGTATGGCAGAGGACCAGGCCCGGGCGCTCCTCCTCGTCCTCTTCGTGCTCTTCGAGAACTTCCACGTCTTCAACGCTCGCTCGGAGACGATCTCCGCGTTCCGCATCCCCCTCTCGCGCAACTGGCTCCTGGTCATCTCGGTGATCGGGGCCGCGCTGGTCAACGCCGCCGCGATGTACATACCCGTGCTGGCCGGCATGCTCCGGACGGGGCCGATCGGTCCGGTGGAATGGGTCACGCTGATCGTCATCGCCTCCTCGATCCTGGCCGTGATGGAGCTCTACAAGCGACTCCGCCGCCCGTCGCAGAGCATGCCGTGAGAGGGGCGTGCCCTGCCGGGCCACCCCAGGGCCTCTCCGGCGACGATCTGGAGGTAGATCCTGAATTCCCTGGAGAATGATCGGACGGCATCGAGCGCAGCGTGAGACCCCGAGAGGGACTGTTCGCGGGCCGGGCAGAACCAGGAGACGGGCACGGTGGTTAGCAGATCGGGGAGCTCGTGCCGGGCACCGTTGCCCGGTGCCGGGCTCCCCTGGCACCACGCAGGTGCTGGCCATCGAGGTGTGGAGATTCTCCGGGGAGATCTTCGTGATGGCGGATGCCCGGGCGATCTCCTCTTTCGCGCCATGACGCCAGGTGGGGCCTGCTGCTAGGACCGATTGTCCTCGCTCCGGCAGCGGTCGTCGGTGAGGCGATTCCTGGCCTTCGTGGGGTGCAGCGTAGGTACGGCGAGCGGATCGAGTAGACCCCCGCCGAAGGCTCGGCCCTCCTTATCGTGGTGAAGTCGATGCCGATCCGCGCCGACGAGAAGGTGGTGGCCGTGCTCTCCGTCCGGCACGACAGCGATGCATCATACCTCGAGCGGCTGGGCGGCGGCCCGGAGCCCAGCTGGACAGGCGAACCATGACGGCGGACGGGCCGCCGGCGATCCCGCGTCCCGGGCGCATTCCCCGGTTCACGCCGCCGGCAGGGTGAAGTAGAAGGTCGAGCCCTCGCCCGGCGTCGACGCGATCCCGACCGTGCCGCCGTGCCGCTCGACGATCCGCTTCACGACGGCGAGCCCGATGCCCGTGCCCTCGTACTGGTCGTGGGTGTGGAGGCGGCGGAACATCTCGAAGATCCGGTCGAAGTACTCGGCCTCGATCCCGATCCCGTTGTCTTTGACCGCGAACTCCACCATGCCGTCCGTCCGTTCGGCCGAGATCGCGATCGCCGGCGGGCGGTCCGGGGAGCGATACTTGATCGCGTTGGAGACCAGGTTCACGAAGACCTGCTCGAGCTGGGCCGCATCCGCCATGACCGGCGGCAGCGGCCCTACGGTCACTGTGGCTCCGGCCCTGCGGATCGCCTCGTCGAGCGACCGTATCGAGGCGTCGACCACCGCCCCGGCGTCGGTGGGCGCGGGCTCCCGGGCGTGCGTCTCGACCCGGGAGACCTGGAGGAGGTCCGCGATCAGCCGCTGCATACGCATCCCCCCCTCCACGATGAACCCGATGAACTCATCCGCGTCGCTGTCGAGCTTTCCCCGGTACCGCCGCTCGAGGAGCTGGCTGAAGCTGATGATCGACCGCAGGGGCTCCTGCAGGTCGTGGCTCGCCACGTACGCAAAGCGCTGCAGCTCCTCGTTCGAGTGCCGGAGGTCCCGCGCGTACCGCATCAGGGCCTTCTCGGTCTCGTGCAGCTCCGTGATGTCGAGGGCCGTGAAGATGACGGCGGAGGCGGGGTTCGGCGGGTCGATCAGGGACGAGCTGAGCAGGACGTCGATCAGGGTTCCGTCCTTGCGCCGCCACCGGGTCTCGACCTCGCCCCGTCCGAAGGCCTCGAGCAGGGAGGCCGACTCCTCGCCCACGGACGCGTGCGCCGCGTCGTCGGGGTAAAGGATGCGGGTCTCCTGGCCGAGCAGCTCGCCCCGGTCGTACCCCGTCATCTCCAGGAGGTGGTCGTTGACCTGCTCGATCCGCCGTCCCGGATCGAGCCCCGAGGCCAGGCCGATCCCGACGGGGGCCGCGCAATAGATACTCTGCAGGAGCCGCTCGCGCGCCCGGACGGCCTCCTCGGCCCGCTCCCGCTCGCTCACGTCGATCGTGGTGCCGATCATCCGCACGGCCCGGCCCGCCTCGAAGAAGGCCTGCCCTCGCGACTCGATGCGGCGCTCGACCCCGTCATCGAGCCCGACCACCCGGTACCGCGCCGCGTACCGGCCGTCGCCGGCCGGGTCGAGCGCCGCGCGGTTCGCCTCCGCCACGGCGGCCCGGTCGTCGGGGTGAATCCCGGCCTCGAAGACGGCGTGGTCGACCGGCGCCCCGGGCGCGAGGCCCCACTGCTGCCGGATCCGGTCGTCCCAGGTCTCCTCGCCCGTGAGGGGGTTCCAGTCGAAGACGCCGACCGCGGCGACGTCGAGGGCGAGGTTCAGCCGGAGATCGCGCTCCCGCAGCGCGGACTCCGCATCCCGCTGCCCAGTGATGTCGTCGAGGACGAGGGCGATTCGTCCGCCCCGGACCGGGAAGGCGGCCACGTGATACCAGCGGTCGAACGCCGGGAAGGGCTCCTCGAAGGCGACGGACGACCCGGAGCGGGCGACCCAGAGGAACCGGTCGAGCCAGGACCGGTCCATGCCCGGGAGGATCGCGGAGACCGTCCGTCCCACGACCCCGTCCTCGGCCAGGGAGAGGTCGTCCATGAAGGCCGGGTTGACCTCGACCACGCGGATATCGACCGGCTCGCCTGCCGCGTCGGCCACGGGCTCGCAGATGGCGACGGCGTCGATCATGTTGGCCATGAACGACCGGGCGTCCGCCTCGCTCTCGCGCAGGGCCTCCTCGGCCCGGGCCCGCTGGGCGGCCGCCCAGACCCGGTCGCCGGCATGCCGGACGAGCTCGACCTCGGCGTCGGTCCACTCGCGCGGCGTGGCGCTGTGGACCGCGAGCACGGATGCGAGCCGGCCCCCGCGGCAGACCGGGGCCGCGACCAGGGCCCGGATCCCGAGGTCCCGGTAGATCCCGGCCGCGCGCTCGTTCGGCGCGGCCCCGCCGCTCTCGCGGACCTGGCCCCGGCGGAGGAGGTCGCCGATGCCGAGGTCGTCCAGGCAGAACGAGCCCGTGGCGGCCGGCACGGTGCCGTCGGTCCAGCCGGCCCGGACCGTCGCGCACGCTCCATCTTCGTCGACTTCGCAGTAGGCGACGCCGTTCGCGCCGAGATGCCGGCCGAGCATCTCGGAGGCCGCGGCCTCGATCGCGGCGGAGTCGTCGAGCTCGCGGACGCGGTCGCCCAGGGCGAGGAGGAATGCGTGCCGGCGCTCGTCCTCGCGGAGGGACGCTTCGGCCTCCTTCCGCGCGGTGACGTCCGAGACGACGACCGCCGCCTTCCCCGGCTCGGGGCTGTAGACGTCGACGCTGAGCCAGCGCCCGAGACCGGCCGCGTACTCCTCGAGGTGCGCCGGTTCGCCTGTCCGCGCCACCCGGGCGTACGTCTGGCCAAAGCGATCCTCGATCCCCGGCGCGGTCTCGCGCGCGTCCCGGCCGACGAGTTCCTCCCTCGTCCGACCCGAGATCCGCGCCTTGGCGGGATTCACCTCGAGCTGGCGGAAGCTGACCGGGACGCCGTGCTCGTCGACGACCGGCTCCACCACCATGAACCCCTCGTTCATGGTCTCGAAGAGAGCCCGGTACCGCGCCTCGCTCGCGGCGAGCGCCAGCTCGGTCTCTTTCCGCTCGGTGATCTCCCTTGACCGCACGCCGACCTGCCCCTCCCGGTACGGAAACACGTGGAGGTCGAACCACTGGCCGGAGACGGCGTTGTAGCTCTCGAAGTGCCTGTCGAGGCCCGATCTCGTGACCTCGGCGAAGTCGGCGGGCCAGGGGGGCTCGACGTCGGGCAGGGCCTCCCGGATCCGCTCCCCTACGAAGTCGGCCGCCCGGAGCCCGGTCTGTCGCTCCCAGGCAGCATTGACCTTCAGCACGCGGTAGTCGTCGGAGCTGCCCGTCCGGTCGACGATCGGCTCGACCAGCGCGAAGCCGTCCTCGGTGTTCTCGAAGAGCCTCCTGAAGAGCTCCTCGCTCTCCCGGAGCGCCTCCTCGGCCCGCTTGCGCTCCGTGACTATCTCCGTGGCGACGGCGATGCCGCCCGGGATCGGAGTCACCGTGGCGCGGAACCAGTCATCCACCCCGTCCGCCTCGTAGCGCTCTTCGAACTTCGCCACCTGCCCGGTTTCCACCACCGACCGGTAGATTGCGAAGAAGCGAGTCTGGGGAAAGGTGGGCCAGATCTCGGTCATGCGACGACCGGCCAGTTCTCCCGGACAGTATCCTGCGGTCCGGGCCGCCCGGGCATTCTGATAGATGTAGGTGAAGTCGACGATCTCGCCCCGGTCGTTGTAGCAGGGCCTGAGGATCGTGAAACGGTCGAGAGAGTTCTCCTGAATTGCCCGGAAACGCTCTTCACTCTCCCGCAGTGCCGCTTCGGCCTTCCTGCGCTCGGTGACGTCACGATTGAGGGAGACGAACTCGCCCGGCCCCGGCGAGTAGACGTTCACGTGGTACCAGCGGTCGAGGGGCGAACTGTACACATCCGTCTGGATGGAGGTGCCGCTCACGGCGACCTCGTTGTGGAGGTCGATGAGATCGCGCTCCATGTCGGGGACGATCTCGGTGATTCTCCTGCCGACGATATCGGAGAAGCCGGTCATCGCGAGGTACGCCTCGTTGACCTCGACGAACTCGAAGTCGTTCGGCACCCCGTCAGCATCGAAGAGGGTCCTGCAGCGCGCAAACGCCAGCAGGCTGTGGTCGAGAAGGGCCAGGTAGTCGTGCTGGATGTGGCGCAGGGTCTGCTTGCTCTCGACCTGGTCGGTCACGTCCTGCCAGACGGAGAGGGCGCCGGCGACCGTGTCGCCGTCCCGGATCGGCGAGGCCGTCGCGAGGACGTGGATCGTCCGGCCGTCGTCCGTGGTGACAGTGAGCGGGACGTTCACCATCTCCTCGCCCTGGAGCGCCCGGGCTGCGGGCAGGTCGGACGGCGGGAGCGGTGTTCCGTCGCGGCGGCGGACGGAGAGGCAGGCGATCACGTCGGCCGGCGTCATGCCCGCGAGCGGCCGGCCGGCCAGCGCCTCTGCAAGGTCGTTCGCGGCCTCGAGGCTCCCCTCCTGCCGGTAGACGAAGGCCGGCTGGCGGATCGCGGCGAGGACGTGCGGGGGGACGATCATGGCGCGGGAGCTCCTTCGTTCCCCTTTTTTTTACGGGAGGTTAAAAGGATTGACTTTTCGCTCGGTCATGCGGCCGACAGGGGGAAGAAGAACGCCGAGCCCTCGCCCGGCGTCCGCCCGGCCGGTGGCGCGGGTCTCTCTGCCTCCCGTCGAAGGAGAGGGCTAGCCCGCCTCCGCGATCGCCAGCACCCGCCACTCGGTCCCGTGCAGGGAGACCGTCTCCCAGAAGGTCTCTTTTCGCACGACCTCCGTGCTGCCCTCCCCGTAGAACGAGAACGTCGCGTACCCGGTGCGTTCGGCGCCGTACCACCGGGCGAGGTCGAGGACCCCGGGGAAGGGCTGGAAGACCGGTTCGTCATAGGTCGACATCCCCGACAACGTGGCGTTGGCGTGATAGAGGAGGACGCCGTCCGGCTGGGCGACGATGAACGAGACGGGCGCCTGCGCCTTCGACGCATTCGCCCGGGAAGCGATCAGAGCCTGCGGGGAGAACGTCAGGCTGACGGCACCGACGAACTCGCCGCCCGGGGAGGAGACCGGCCCGACGATCGCCACGCCCGCTCCGCCCTGCCGGAGGGGGAAGTAAGTCCCCATCACCGGTTCCCTGGTCGACAGCACCCGGGCGATCGCGTCCTGGTTCGCGATCGTCTGGCCGAGCACGGCTCGTGCGCTCTCCGGCGCCGTGGCGAGCACGGTGCCGTTCGGATCGACGGTGATCGCGCTGAGGATCGCCGGGTGGCCCGCGGCGAGCCCCGCGAGGACGCGGTCGGCTGACCCACCGGAGAGCCCGGCCGACCCCAGGACGGATGCATTCGCGCCGAGCGATGCGTCGAGCGCGTCGAGGTCGCTCTGGATCGAGCCGGTCATGGTCGAGAGCTGCTGCTGCATCAGCGCATGGCGGGCGTCGGAGGTCGTGTTCGTCGCGGCGGGGGTCTGCCCCTGCAGGCAGCCGGCGCCGAGGACGAGGGGGAGCACGATCGCGAGGAGAACGAGCGCGTCGAGGCGGGTCATCGAAGAGGTGGTTGGTTGAACTGTCTGATGTGCTTTTTGAACGGGGCGTCGGGGTTCCTTCTCTCCCGCTCGCCGCGGGGCAGGGAAGGAGTGACGCGTTCTTCGTCCTCGCCCCCCAGCACCTTCGTCGTTTCGTCTCCGGGAGCGGCATTCGTCGCACCGGTGCTCCCCGGTCGTCCCCGAACCGTGGAGGATCTCCGCCCCGAGATCGAGGAGCGGCTCGGGGAGGTGGTCGGCGGGATGTACGGTCGTACTCCCTGGGAACCGACGGCAGACTCCCCGCCAGGCGCCTCAACGAATCGTCATCCGCCGAGGAGACGTCCCTGTGACGGCTCGGCACCGAGAACGGGGAAACCCTATCGCGACCCTCCGGACCCTCTGTTAATCAGAAGTGTTTAAATTCATTGACACGATGTCTGTGTATGAAGACGGGCCTCCTCACTGAGCGGCAGATCGAGGTACTGCGCTGCCGGAGGCAGGGACTGACCCAGCAGGAGATCGGCGACACCATGGGATGCTCCAAGGCGAATGTCTGCACCCTCGAAAAGTCCGCGATGGAGAATGTTCGTCGCGCCCACGAGACGCTTCAATTCATGCACACGCTCGACGGGCAGTTACTCTGCGTCATCCCGATCGGGGCCGACCTCCTCGCCGTCCCGGAGCGGATCTTTCGGGAGGCGAACGAGCGGGGCGTGAAAGTCCGCCACGACACAATCGATCTGATCAACCGGCTCCAGGAGACCGCCCCCCAGCACGTCCAGGCGCGGTACGTGAGGGACGAGATCCAGGTCTACCTGAGCGACGACGGCGAGATCTTCTTCGAGTAGCCGGTCCGGCGGCGCGGAGGGGGCTGCACCTCGACCAGGTCCTCGGGGGTGTCGGTCACGCGGTAGCCCCGAGCGCGGTACCGTGCGAGGTTTGCCGTGTCCACGAACACGAGCCGCTCCCTGATGCCGAGCAGTAGCGACCGGCCCGCCCCTCTCCCCATCACGTCCGCATCCATGCTCCGGCCCGCTCAACGAGGTGCCAGACCTCAGCCGAGACCAACCGCGCCCGGTCGATCGACAGGGCGCCGGCGACGATCATAGCCCCCGACGTGAAGATGAGCGCCACGCCCCCGGCCCTGGACCGGTAGACGAGCCCGGGGAAGACCTCGGGCTCGTACTCGATGTTCTCGAGGTCGAGGGCGAAGGCGAGCTTGAGAAGAGACACCCCGGTGCCGAGGTTCCCGGCCGCCACGAGGTTGACGACCCGGGGCTGCGGGTCGGGGACGAGGTCGACACCGGCCGTCCGAAGGACCGCCAGGAGCGAGGCGAGCGCGGGCGCGACCGCGTCGGGGTGCTGCACGCCGACCAGGTTGACTTTTCCCGACGTGAAGACGAGGGCCGCGAACTTCGGCGAGCTACTGCGATAGACGAGCCCGGAAAACCGCTGCTTATTATAATCCGCGCCCGGTATCACGCGGGCGAGGTCGTCCAGGTCCAGCACGCCGGCAACCGTGACCGAGGCCACGATGTTCGTAACGGTCAGGGGCAGGTGCGGCGCAGGGTGGGCCGGCCCGGGGGGCGCGGGAAGAGCGTTCACAGGCTCCTTCCGCCGGATGGATGTCCAGTTCGTTGCATGACAGGTACCTAATCTGGGCGAGTTCGTCGATCAGGATCGATGCGCAGGTCGGCGACGCCCGGGGCGCACGACGGGGCCGATCGCATCAGCCTGGAGTCCACGCGCCGGCCTGGTCGATCGCGTTCCGGACCTCCACCACGACCCGGGCGGTCTCGGCCTCCGTCCGCGTCCCCGTGACCACGAACGAACCGCTCCCGAAGACCAGGGCCACGCCCCTGGGCCCGGCAACCCGGTAGACCAGCCCGGGGAATATCTCCGGTTCGTACTCAATCCGCTCCAGGTTCATGGCGATGGCGAACCGCTGAAGCGAGATCCCATCGTCGAAGCTGCCGCTCGTGACGATATTGACGACGCGAGGCGGGCCGAACGGCTCGAGCTCGACGCCGGCGGCCCGGAGGACCTCGAGCACGCCCGAGAAGGCGGACGGGAGAACGTCCGGGTGCTGCATGCCCGTGAGCACCATCTTCCCGGGGGTATAGATCAGGACGGCCACTTTCGGCGAGGACCGGTGGAGGACGAGCCCCGGGAACTTCTTCTTATCGTATCTCGCCCCGGGTATCCGCTCGGCGAGCTCGTCGAGGTCGAGCACGGTCGCAACCCTCCCGGTCGCAACCACGTTCTGTATCCTCAGGGCCGAGACTGTCGCGTCGATCATGGGTCCGACAGTATATATTGTTCGGATCTGATCGATGCTACTTGCGGTGGTTCCCGTCCCGGGCCGGTTCGGCTGTCGCTCTCCTTTTGCGGTTGGTTCCGGTACCTTCGGCCGGACGCGGACGGCGTGCCGGCAAGAATACTCGACCGTGACGCCGGCCATGTTCAACCTGTTACCAGACGGTGGAGGCACCTCGACCGTCTCCAGGGGCCGATCCGTGCCGACCGCGATCCGGTTCCCTTCCTCGCGACGCCACGCGCCCGGTACCGGGCCAGGTCGGTAAGATGGCCGGGTGCGTCGACGAACTCGTGCCGCTCGGTAATCCCGAGCAGCACGGGTCGGCCCGTGCCGGCAAACCCGCGAATCATGCTCCCGGCCTCCGCCTCGGTACGGACCATCGACAGTGCCCGGCGGACCGCGTCGGTCGAGGCACAGCCCTGGACCTCTCACAGGTGTCTCCGTACTCAGGAACGAGTCGTGTGGGCAGAACCCCTCCCTGAACGTCATTCATCAGACTCCCGCCATTCCTTCAACGGTAGCGGGACCCGGGCTGTCGATCCCATTATCCTCTCCCGGGCTACACGATGGTGTATGGCAGTGGAAGCGACCATCAAGGTCTCAGCCGGTGTCAAGGGGCGGCTCGACGCCCTGAAGATCCATCCGCGCGAGACGTACAACGACGTGATCGAGCGGTTGACCTCCATGGCCATCGACCCCGAACCCCTGACCGACGACGAGCTCCGCAGACTCGAGGAGGCACGAAAGGACCGCCGCGACGGCCGGACCTACACGCACGACCAGGTGCTGGCCGAACTCGGGCTCGAATGACCTTTGCGCTTGAGTATACCGCCCGTGCCCTGAGGGACCTGAAGGCACTCGACCGCCAGGATGCTCGCCGCGTCACTGTCGGGCTGAAGGGGCTGGAGGCGCAGGAGATGCCGTGGCTCCATGTCAAGAAGCTCAGAACGTCGCCCTCCCACGAACCGGTCTACTCGTTTCGCGTCGGTTCCCACCGGGTACTGATCGAGTTCGACTTCGAGCACCGGCGGATCGTCGTGGACGAGGTGAGCCCGCGGAGGACTTCGTACCGCGATCTCTGGGAGCCGGTGGTGCACGATCATCCCCGGCGCAATTCGATCGACCGTCAGCCCGCCCAGGTCCACGGAGCCATGCGAGGGCGGGTGCAATGCGACCATGTCCTCGGTGTGGTCGGTCACGACCGCGATCCGGTTGCCGGCCATCTGGTGACCCCGCGCCGATTCGTTCCAGGGCCACCGCGTGCCCCGGCGCGCCGACGAACTCCAGCCATTCCGTCATGCCGAGCAACACGGGCTGGTCAATGGGCTTGAGAAGAGGAGGCGAAATCTGTTCTCAACGGAGGGCGAAGAGCCAGACAGCATCGGTGAAGTCGATCCACCCGTGGCCGTATCGGCGAAAAGCCGTTGCGCCGATTCCAGTCCCCAAGGTTAAATCGTGTTTTTTTCCTCATGGTCGATGTCATCATATCATGCACGCATCGATGGCTATCGGGCTGTTCTTCCTCCTCTGTGTGACTGGTGCTGTACCCTGTCTCGCGGCCGCTGACTATCCCGGAGGGGATGCTGCCGGCGAACTGGTGCTCGCCCTCGCTGACCACGGCGATGCCGCAGCACTCCCGGCCGTTCAGGCCTTTCCGGTCGGAAAACGATACGTCATCGGGAACGTACCGCTTGGGTTCAACCGAAGCCAGTCCTTCTCCTCCCCGTCCCCGACCCGCGTGAGCATGCGGAGCGGCAGGACGAACCCTCCGATCGGTACGAAACGATGGTATCCCCCGTCGAGCCGGACGCGGATAACTCCTATGCCAACCCTGACGATGACGCCGACGACACCGACTCCAACACCCACTCCGATCACGGTGCCGACGCCGTACGCCGGGCCTTACCTCTCGCCAAGTGTGGAGATAGCACCTGGGCTGTACGGATTCTCAGCCGCCGAGGTCGAGGCGATCCGGGATGCCACGCCGCATGAATGGTCCGAAGCCATAGGAAGAGATAGTACCGGCGTCTGGAAGAGCGCGGTTGATCCGATGCGAATCCTCGAAGCGTTTCCCACCCTCCACCTGAGTGAGGGATACGTCCTACGCGCGTACGTGTTCAAGGACCATTTGGGCGGCAATAGCCAGGTCTTCGTGATGCCGGCAGAGAGTCCGTTCCCGGAGCCCGTGGCGACGGTCGACTACTGGGGGTCTCCCAATGGCAGCGGATTGCCCCTAGGGGCCGACAAGGCGATCATGAACTACATCGAATCGGACGGAAGCCCGCTCTCGTACCTCGAGGCCTCGATCTTCGATATCGAGGTCAACTCCTTCGCCGAGTGGTGGCATCTCGCCTCATGGTCGACCACGACGATCCTCGATGCGAAACCGGACGAAGACTACGTCTACAGCGAGGCCGAACCGGCTATCTGGTCGCCGACGGTCAGAATCCTTGCAGACGGGGCGGAGGTAACCCTCCACACGTATGGGTACACTTCAGCTTCCAACGGCCTCTACCGAAGGGTCGTCACATATCCAACAGCCTCATACAACGGAACCGTGTCAGGCGTACGGCTTGCCGAGGTACCGGTCTTCATCCAGTTCTGATAGGACAGGGAACCATCCCGCTCTCCATCCTCGGCTGGCCCCTCCACTCCATTGAATTGCTGATGATCGCCGCAGCTTGTCGCCGCTGTCCTGCAGCCGCTTGACGACGGCTTGGCTCGGGTGGCCGTACGCGTTCGGGCCGACCTGAGACCACGGCGATCGCCGGGTCGACGGCCGCGACGAACCCGGCCGAGGTCGCCGTCGCCCCACCGTGGTGCCCGACCTTGAGGACCCGGGAGGCGAGCGGCCGACCCGAGGTAATCAACCAGCCTTCGGCGATCTGCTCGGCGTCGCCGGCGAGCAGGAACGACTACGAGCCGTAGACGAGGTGGAGGACGACCGAGGCCTCGTTATCGTCGGAGCCGGGGTCAGCCGGCGGGTTCAGCACGGTCACGGTGACGTTCGCCGGGTCGAGCGCCAGGGTGTCACCCGTCTCCACCGCTCTCGGTGTGATCCCGCGGCTGGCGAGGTAGGTCCGGAGGAAGAGCGTCGTGTCGCTCGGGTCGGGGTCATCGACACCGTTGTTCACGTACTCGCCGAGCTCCATGTACGACAGGACCGGGACCATGCCGCCGATGTGGTCGGCGTCCTCGTGAGTTCCGACGACGTAGTCCAGCCTCGTGATGCCCTCCGCGGCGTGGGCGTCCGAGACGGTCACGGCGTTTCCCTGCCGGCCGGCGTCGACGAGCATCGCGTGGCCGTTCGGGGCCCGGACGATCGCCGAGGCGGCCTCGCCGACGTCGAGAAAGGTGACGGTCAGGGTGTCGGATGTGCAGGCCGTGACGGGAGCGGTGATGGCGACGGCAAGCACCAGGAGGGGAGCAGTCGCCGCACCGGATCATCGCCGTATTGGTGATTGTCGGGGCGGAGCGAAAGGGTTTTCGCGAAAAATTCCTCCTCTTCGCTCTCAATCGAGGCTCACGCCGCCGGCAGGGTGAAGGGAGAAGGTCGTGCCGTCACCCGGCGCCGGTCCGATCCGGACGCGCCCGACGGGGAGAAACCGTCTTCACGGTACAACACAACCCCTGTCTGCATGGAGATCTTCGAGCAGGCCTACCGCGACGGGCCGCCCCCTTGGGAGATCGGGCGGGCGCAGCGCGAGTTCGTCGCCCTGGAAGAGGCCGGGGAGATCGCCGGCGACGTGCTGGACGTCGGCTGCGGCACGGGCGAGAACGCCCTGTTCCTCGCCGGCCGCGGGCATATGGTCCGGGGAGTCGACGCGGTGCCGGCGGCGATCGAGCGGGCCCGGCAGAAGGCGGAGGAGCGGGGGATCGCCGCGACGTTCCAGGTCGCGGATGCCCTGGATCTAACCGCGCTCGGCCGCACCTTCGAGACCATCATCGACTCCGGCCTCTTCCACGCCCTCTCCGACGACGACCGCCCCCGGTTTGTCCGGAGCCTGGCCGCGGTACTCTCACCCGGCGGGACCTATTTCATGCTCGCCATCAGCGATCTCGATACCGGGGGGCCCGCGGTCCTCCGCGTGACGCAGCCGGAGATCCGGGCGGCCTTCGCCGAAGGATGGCATGTCAACTGGATCCGTCCCGCCGCCTTCGAGAGCCGTGTCCGCCCGGGGGCTCCGTCCCGTGCGTGGCTCTCGTCGATCACGCTCCGCCAATTCTGACAGGGGGGAGAAATGCCATCTGCCATGGGGCACGCCACGATGATGACGCCGAACGAGATCGCGCTCGCCCGCCTCCGGAACCAGCAGATCGCGTCGACGCGGTTCACAGAACCCGAGCAGGTCGTCCGCTGGCTGGGCGCCGTCCAGGCGCAGGACTACGCCGGTGCCCGGTGGTCGATCGGCCTGCGCCTGCCGGGAAGCAGGGCGGAGGACATCGACCAAGCGATCGCCGGGCGGAGGATCGTCCTCACGTGGGCGCTCCGGGGCACCCTGCACCTTGTCGCCGCCGCGGACGTCCGCTGGCTGCTCGCCCTCCTCGCTCCCCGCGTGATCGCAGGCCGCGCCTCCCGGTACCGCCAGCTCGGCCTGGACGACGGGGATTTCTCCGCGTGCGAACGGGTCCTCGAACGCGCGCTGGAGGGAGGGCGGCGCCTGTCCCGCCGGGCCGTGCTCTCGTCCCTCGAGGCGGCGGGGATCGCCACCGACGGCCAGCGCGGGTACCACCTCCTCGGCCGGGCCGCGCTCGACGGGGTGATCTGCTTCGGGCCCAGGGAGGGCCGGCAGCAGATCTTCGTGCTCCTCGACGAGTGGGTCCCCCCGTCCGAACCGGTCGCGCGGGAGGCGGCGCTGGGAGAGCTCGCCCTGCGGTACTTCGCGAGTCACGGCCCCGCCACGCTGCAGGACTTCGCCTGGTGGTCGGGCCTAACGGCCGCCGACGCCCGGTCGGGCGTCGCTGCCGCCGGCCCCGAGCTCCACCGCGAGACCGCGGGCGGCCTCGTCTCCTCCCGGGCGGACGCGGTCCCGGGCCGCCCCCCTGCGTCGCCGTTCGCCGCCCTCCTGCCGGCGTACGACGAGTACATCCTCGGGTACCGGGACCGGACCCACGCGATCGATTCCCGGGACCTCGGGCGGGTGGGCCTGGTCAACGGCCTGGCCCTGCCCATCCTGGTCGACGGCCGGGTGCGAGGGACCTGGAGACGCACGTTCACGAAGGATGCGGTCCGGGTCTCGCTCCACTTCCTCGACCCCCCCGACGAAGACGAGCGGCTCGCCACCGTCGCCGCCGCAGAGCGGTACGGCCGTTTCGTCGGGCGACCGGTCGAGATCGCCTGATCCCGTGCCGGCGACCACGACCGCACCGCCGCCGACAATGAGCCCCACCCCTTCATTCCCGGCTCTCGCGCCAGAGGTCTCCGTACCGGGTCACGACTCCGCGTTCGTCCGTCTCGAGAATGGCCGTGATGCCGCCAGTAGGCCGGGCGAGGTCGGCGAGCGGTCGCCCACCGGCCGGAGACGGCCCGGGGGAGGCCGCCGGCGGGGGAGCAGAGCAGGGTCGCCGGTGGGCGGGGGCGGGCGTTCGGTGCAATCGGGCGAGCGGCTCGAGCGGCCGTCACGACGGGACCGGCCCGTCGCCATCGCAGACGGAGCGGCGGAATGGTCACCGCCCGCCGCGCTCGCCGGAAACCGGGGCGGACGTTCCCGCGCGCCGGTGGAGACGGGGCTGCCATCTCCGTGGCGACCCGACCGAAACCGCTAACGTATACGGCAGCACACCGTTGTGAATGGCCGCAGGCGTCAACGTCCGGATCGATCCCGCCACCAAGTCCCTGCTCGACGACCTCAAGGTTCACCCGCGCGAGACCTATGCCGATGTGATCGACCGGCTCGCGCGTCAGGCCATCGACGACGAGCCGCTCACGGACGACGAGGCGGCCGATATCGCCGAGGCCGTCGAGGACATCCGGGCAGGGCGGATCCTCTCCACGGCGCAGCTTCGGCGCGAGCTCGGGCTCTGATGGCCCCGGCGTATGCAGTTGTCTGGACCAGGAAGGCGGCGCGCATGCTCGAGCGCCTTCCCCGCGAGATGCAGGCGAGTATCGTGGACAGCGTCGAGGCGATCGCCTTCGAGCCCTTCGCGCATGTCCGTAAGGTCGAGGGCTCCCCCTATCACCGTCTCCGGGTCGGTCAGTGCCGGGTGGTGCTCCAGATCACCGCCTCGCACCTGGCCATCCACGTCGTCCGGGGCGCGCCGCGGGAGACGGCGTACCGGAACCTGTAGCCACCGATCGTGAAAATTTTTACCTTTCCTCGTCCGGCCGCATAATCGTTATAACGGGCTCGCCAGCAGGGCCGAGCCCGATCACGGCCTCGAGCGAACATCGACGGCCAGTCGTCGTCGTGCCAGACGACAGGTGGGCGGGCTCCCGGGCGCCGGGAACCCTGTTTTACCTGTGGCGCCCGGAGCGGCACCGCCGACTAGCGCCACGACGACGATCACCTCGCGATCCTCCCCCTCAGGTGTGAAGGAGATTTCGTCGAAGTAATCCACGACGAAGATCACGAGCCGACAACTGGGTATCCGCATGACGACCCGGAAATCTCCGACGCGGAGAGAGGATCTAGAGGAACCTGGCATTCGAGCTGGCTCACGCTTCTCAGGGGGTGTGGCCTGGAAATCAGCATCTCTGTTACCCTCCTTACTAATGGCCAGAGTAAGCTACTTAAAAAGCCAATCGAAAAAAGTACAGGGTTTATGCCCTTCTCCCTGCCACCCGGCATCACCCCGACGAACCGGATCATCGCCATCGCGATCATCGTCGGGGTGATCTCCGGGGTGGGGGCGCTTCTCTTCTTCGAAGGCATCAGGTGGGGAACCGCGTTTTTCATGGGATACCTCCTGGGGTTCAATTATCCTCAGGAAGGGCAATCCGTTGCCGAGATCAGCCAGTGGGCCGCGCCCGGTTCGCTCGCGCTGCTGCTTCCCATCATGATCTTCGGGAGCCTCATGACCGGGATCCTGGTCACACGGTATGCTCCCGAGGCCGAAGGGCACGGCACCGACGCGGCGATCAGGGCATTTCATGGCGACGGCAGGATCCGGAGACGGGTCCCGCTCCTCAAGGCGATCACCGCGATCCTCACTATCTCGACAGGGGGAAGCGCGGGCCGCGAGGGCCCGTCAGCCCAGATCTCGGCCGGATTCGGTTCCATGGTCGCGGACATGCTCGGCCTCTCTCCCCGTGAGCGGCGGATCGCCATGACGACGGGAATTGGAGCCGGCATCGGCACGATATTCAAGGCGCCCCTGGGGGGAGCCGTTCTCGCCGCCGAGGTGCTCTACACGCGGGACTTCGAATCCGACGCGATCGTCCCGGCATTCCTCGCGTCGGTCATCGGCTACGTCATCTTCGGGTACTTCGAAGGATACGAGCCTATCTTCGCGCTCGGCCCGATCGTCTGGAACGCCACGCAGATCCCCCTCTTTCTCCTGCTCGGCGTCCTGTGCGCGGCCTTCAGCATGCTCTATATCCTCACGTTCTATACCTGCCGCGACCGGTTCGCGGCGTTCTTCAAGCGGTATAACCTCCCCCCGTTCCTGAAGCCCGTCTCGGGTGCGGTTCTCCTGGGGATCCTGGTCATCGCACTCTCCATGATATCCCCGGAAGGAGAGATGCTCGGCCTCGCCTGCCTGGGCTCGAGCTACGGGTTCGACCAGTTGATGATATACGCGATGGTGCCGCTATCGGTACTCCTGTTCCTGCCGTTTCTCAAGATCCTCGCCACGTCCCTGACGCTCGGATCCGGTGGGAGTGGAGGTGTTTTCGCACCGGGCCTCACCATCGGCGCCGCCATCGGCGGCGCGCTCGGCATGGCCATGCATGGACTCGCCCCCGGCTATGTCCCGATCGAGACGGTGCCCGTCTTTGTCATCGTCGGCATGATCTCTCTCTTCGGTGCGGTGGCGAACGCCCCCATCGCGGTGCTGATCATGGTGATCGAGATGGTCGGGAGCATCTCGATCATGGTGCCGGCGATGGCCGCGGTCGGCGTCTCGAGCCTGTTGAAGGGGGAGGAGACGATCTTCAGGGCCCAGGTTCCGACAAAAGCACAGTCCGATGCCCATCGTGGAGAATATAACCAGCAAATCTTGAGACGGATCCCGGTCCAGAATGCGATGACGTCGGGTGCGGCGCTGCTCACGCTCTCCCCCTCGGACGATTCGAAAACGGTTCGGGATCTCGTACGGGCAACGGGACACACCGGGTTTCCCGTCGTCGATCACGGTCGTCTCGTGGGTATCGTGACGAACCGCGACACCCACGCCGGCGATGCGGGGGAGGAGATCCACCTGTCCATACGTGATATCATGACGCCGGTCCCGGTTGTGATTTATCCGGACGATTCCCTCGAGGCAGCGCTGGAGATCATGGTCGAGCGGGATTTCAATCATCTCCCCGTGGTCGATCGTGCGGCGCCGGACCGACTCATCGGTTTTCTGACACGTACCGACATCCTGAAGACGTACTCACAATCGCTCCCGCAGAGTTCATCGATCACGTGACGGGGGTGGTAGGTGCGGGGCTGAGTATCACTCCTCTTGTCGCGGCTCGGGGAGCGAAAACGGGGATGGATGGAAGAACGACGAGCTATCCACCGTGACAAGAATTACCTCGCCGAACCCCTGAACGGTATATCTGGAGACGTCGCCGCCCGCGGCCTGGCTCTCGGTTGACACCTGTTCGCCGGGTTGTTCACGCCGGTTCGAGGACACCGGGATGGTCCCCTGTCACCTGGTGCATCGGTCCATCCCCGCCGTCCAGGAGGAGTGAGTCCGTGCCTGTGGCGGGAGCACACCGATCGGCACAACCTTCCTGGACCTGCATGGTGCCGTCCGCTATTACTCTCTCGGGGTCCAGTCCGTTGGATGGCCGAGTGCCCGTCCCCGTGGGCCCGAGCGCGACCGACCCGAAGGCTATCACGTAATCGTGCAGTGTGTTTCGCCGGAAGGACACGGTATGTGCGTTCGTCCCGGACTCGAGTGCGTTCAACCCGGCATGGAGGTCCCACTGCCATCCCGGCGATCGGCTACGGGACGAATAGCCGTCAGTTATTGAGATCGTACCGGGTCTTGTTGACGCGGTGCTGCCGAATGAGCTGCGTCGCCTGCCACTCGAGGAATTAGACCTCGAGGATCGGAAACACGATCGTGGCTCTGATGTTTTGTTGAGAAAATCCCGGTTGGATCCAGTGCCGCTTCTGCATCTCCAGAACTTATCCTGCACCCCCAGATCGGGGAGATTCTGGAACCGAAATTCAGCTGACTTATCCATGGATGGAAAAACCGCGTCAAGCCCGCGCTTCATGCGTAACGATCAGAAAGACCCTTGGTAAGGAAATTTTCAATTACTATTAACAATGAATCGAGGACTGGATGAGAGGTTTTTCGAAAAGGAACCCAAACTATGCCACTTTAAGCCGTTGGAGAGACCTAGCGAAAAGAGTTCAAGTCCATGATGAAACAGGGTCGAATTCTGCCTGGTTCGGCGCCGGCGTCACCACGGACACGACAGATCCGGTCTGGTCAGAACAGCCGGCCACGAGGACGGCACCGAGCGCGATCAGGGCCAGGGCGGCATTCGTGCGGAGCGTTGTAGGTGAGCATCGCGGGGAGATCATTGGCATCTCAGTGATAGAGGGCGGATTCGGGGTCGCAGGTGCAGAGCGGATCGGCGCGGCGGAGGTGCGGCCGCTCCCGATCGCGGCAGACGTCACAGCGGTACACGACGCTGTTGCGGGGGTGCACGGCCTTCGTGAAGGTTGTTCCGGGTTCGCCGCAGATGGTGCACTGCATCGATGATCGCTCCGCCGGCTCCTTTCGTCCGATCACCTCTGGTATTCAAGTAATGTTAAAATCTTCGGGGTCCGCTCCACCGGACGCCATGTCCGGAAAAAGGGGTCGGGATCCGGGGCCCCGGTCAGTTCGGTTTTGTTCCGGTGAGCTTGACGCTGGCGATGAACTCGCCGATCCGCTCCACCGTCTCGGGCGAAAGCTGCATCTCCTCCATGATCGCCGTTGCGGCGGGATCGTTGAGCATGCAGTCGATCGAGACCGGGCTCTCCTCGAGGATCTGCACGTCCGCGAACCCGGCAGCCTTCACCAGGTCGATGTAGGTCTGCTTCTCGATCGCGCCGGCCAGGCAGCCGACGTACGCGCCCGCGGATCGCCGGACCGGCTCCGGAAGCGGCTTCAGCATGACCGTGTCGGAGATCATCAGCCGCCCGCCGGGTTTGAGCACGCGGTAGGCCTCGCGAAAGACCTGCGCCTTGTCCGGCGCGAGGTTGATGACGCAGTTCGAGATGATGGCGTCGACCGAGGCGTCGGCCACGGGCAGGTGCTCGATCTCACCGAGCCGGAACTCGACGTTGCTATAGCCGCCGGCCTTTGCGTTCTCGCGGGCCCGCGCGAGCATCTCGGCCGTCATGTCCACGCCGATCACCTTCCCTTCGGGGCCGACGCGGCCGGCTGCGAGGAAGCAGTCGAACCCCGGCCCCGAGCCGAGGTCGAGCACGGTCTCGCCGGGCTGTAGCGAGGCGAGCGCGATCGGGTTGCCGCACCCGAGCCCGAGGTTCGCCCCTGCGGGAACAGCCTTCAGGTCCTCGTCCGCGTAGCCGAGCTTCCGGCTGATCTCGTCGTGGACGGGGGCGGTCTGGCAGGACGGCCCGCACCCGCACCCAGACGGGCAGCAGCAGGAGCTTCCGCTCCGGGCGATCTGTCCGTAGTTCTTTCTCACCATTCGTTTCAGCTCATCGTCGGTCATGTCGACACCTCGTCGGACAGGGCATCCTTCACCATCGGTCCCACCACGTTCTTCACCGGGTCGTTCAGCCGGTCAGCCCGGATCAGCGTCAGGCAGCAGGTCTCGCCCTCCCGCTCCCAGCCGATCACCGCGAGCTTGCATCCGGGGCGGATCCCGGCCCGTGCCCGCAGGTCTTTCGGGAGCACCATCTGGCCGCGTTCGTCCACGGTCACGATCGCCTCGAGCGAGCAGCGGCCGGTCGGCCCGGGCGCCGAACAGCAGGGTTCGTCGGTAGAGTCCATGTCCTATCACCTGTACTCAACGTGGAGCGAGATGATAAATTTTCTCATAATGCGTAATTTTCAGAAAATTCAGCTAAACGTTTATGATGTGCACGCCCCCGGGCGGTTTTGAGCACAGGCCACGGTCCCGGGGAGAGAGACTGCGATCCGGACACCCATCCATCATGCCTCGTGGCCCGCGGGGTCCGGGAAGGAGTGGGCGGCAGGGGGACGGACGACTACTCCGCGGGACCCCCCTCGTCTTGGAGATCGTCCAGGATCCTGAACGACCGCGCCTGGACGCTTGCCTGCCGGATTACTGACGCGATGATCAGGCAGTCCCGGATCTCCGGGCAGGTCGCCCCTTTTTTCTGGGCCGCGAGCATTTGGAGCCTGAGGCAGTCGGGGGCGTTGGCCGCGGCGACCGCGGTCATGGCGATCAGTTCGGTGGTCTTCGGGTCCAGGCTCACGGGGCGGAGGGCGAGATAGGCGGCGAGGGCCGAGAGCACGAAGAGGTCGGGCCTCTCTTTGAGGGTCGTGAACCGATACGGGATACCCCCGTACATCGCGGCGGCATCCTGCTCGATCTCGCCGGCAAGGATCAGGGACCGACCGAATAGACTTGCCAGAATGGTCTCGGACTCCGGTTTCATCGTGGTTCCATCGGAGCAAGGGGAGATAATGGTATAGAGCAGTGGGTCGGGAATTTCTCAAAGAAAACGATGTGCCGATTTTTTTCGGTTAGAGATGGTGCATCCGGGACTGAATATCTGATGAAACGATCAGAAACGGGACGTGCCCCTCTGCACGCGATACACTTTGCTGGGGAAATTTGTGAAAACAAGGTTTAAATTTACAACAATATAAAACATTAATAATTAAGCCGTTGGAGGGAATAGGGATGGCCATGGTTCGATTCCTTCATAGTTGCTCTTAAACCGAAGATCGAATAATCACCCGTTCGGGCATATCGGCCAGGGAGGTGTCACTGCCGCTTCTCGGCAGCCGGCAGGGAAATATGATGTCGACCCGTCGCCCGGGGCAGACTCGACCCTGATCGTGCCGCCGTGCGGCCTATGGCCGTCGCCTGCGCCGCGTTGCCGGGGATCGCAGTCACGCTCGCGCCGATGACTGTCCCGCCGCGCCACCGCCGGTGATCGGCAGCGCATCGGTGAGACATGGCGTCCCGTGGACTGCCGGAACGTCCTTCCCCCCGGGAAGGCGTTACCGGACGGCGGACATCAAGGCCCCCGGGCAGACCCGCCTCGTATTCCCCTGCGACCCGTCTGCCATGTCTATAGGGCGAAATCCAGCCCGGAGGCCGATGGCAGTGGTCCCGTCACCCGTATACGCGGGTGCCGGTGGCGACATTGCCGGGTCACCTTCCCCCGGGCCGTTGCGGTCTGCGCCTGGTTACTGCGCACACCAGCCGGCGTCGGCTGTTACCGTCGCGCCGTTGATCAGACTCGACTCGTCCGAAGCCAGGAAGAGCGCCAGCTCGGCGATCTCCTCGGGTGCTCCGGTCCGCGGGTTGCATTCGGCATTGCCCGAGGTGCAGATGCCCACCCCTTCCGGGTCCCAGCCCGTCATGGCGGCAGCCATCTCGGTGGCGACGCCACCCGGGGCAATGATGTTGGACCGGATGCCCTTCTTGGCGTACATGAAGGCGACGTTCTTGGCCAGGCCGACCACGCCGTGCTTCGACGCCGTGTAGACCGGACCGGAGATCGCCCCGCGCAGGCCGCCCACCGACGCCACGGTCACGAAGGCCCCCTTTCCGAAACCTGCCGGGTACTTGGGGTTGTCGGGGTTCTTCAGCATGGCCGGGATCGCGGCCCGGAACATCCGGAACGGCCCTTTCAGGTTGACGTCGATGACGTTGTCGAACATCTCGTCCGGGATCCGCTCCACGGGGGCCATGTTATCCATCAGGCCGGCGTTGTTCACGACGATATCGAGCTTGCCGAACCGCTCCACGGCGGTGTTGACCGCGTTGCGGACGTCCTCTTCCCTGGTGACGTCGCCGGAGACGGCGATGGCCGTTCCCCCCTTCGCCGTGACCTCGTCGATCACGCCCTGGAGCTTCTCCTTCCTCCTCGCGATCGCGATCACGGTGGCGCCCTCCTTCGCAAAGAGCTTCGTGATCGCCTCGCCCATCCCGGAGCTGGCTCCGGTCACGATGGCTACCTTTCCATCAAGTCTTCCCATGGTTGATTCCTCCTCTGATGTTCGTGGTCAAACGACGGTACTAGCAGACCCTGCCCTTGTCCAGGCCGGTGATCCGGATGCCGCCGAACTGGCACTTGTTCCGGATGTTCAGCCCGATCAGCAGGGGCGTGATCTTCTCGATGATAGACGCGCGCTCAAGCGCGCCGCAGTCGATCACCCGGATGCCCGGGATCATTTCGATCAGCGGTGTCACTGTCGCCTTGGCGTCCTTATCGTCGCCGCAGATCAGGCAGTCGCAGTCGATCGGCTCCTCGAGCTGCATGAACCAGGTCTGGCTGATGTTGTTGAACGCGCAGATCACCTTCGCCTCGGGCAGGATCTCCTGCGCCCGCTCGGCGGCCGATCCCTCGGGCAGATACAGGCACTTCGTGGCCGAGCCGCCGATGGCCGACTCGAGCGGCCCCGTCGCGTCGAGCAGGGGCTTGCCCTTGGCTCCCTCCTTGATCGAGAGGAGCGTGTCCTTCTGTGCCGCGAGCGGCACGGTCAGCACCAGCACGTCGGCCTCTGTGGCCGCGTCGGGGTTCGTCATGGCCCGGACGTTCATCGCGCCCGGGAGCAGTTCCTTGACCTTCGCCACGGCCGCTTCGGCCTTATCGACCGTGCGCGACCCGATGATCACGTCCTGGCCCGCCTGCACGAACCGGGCCGCGATGCCGAGGCCCTGTCCGCCGGTCCCACCAATAACTGCTACCTTCATTTCGTTCCTCGCTTCTGGCTATTGGTTAAATGAAAAACAGATTAGCCCAAATAGGCACGGTTTATTGCTGAGCAATAGTCGGGCCCATATAAATACGCGGCCCTCGGCACGAAGTCTGCCCCGGCATCCGGGAGCTGGGGATTCGGGCTTTCGGTCCCGCCGGCAGGCACCGCGCGCGATCCACGCAGACGCGGCAAAGGCGGCGCGCACCATTCGTCTGGTTGCGTCCACTGAGCGGCGATTCACCATGAAAACGTCTTGGGGCTCCGGAGCCCGGCCACTCCAGGGCCTCGTCGGTGCCAATTCCGGCGCCGGTCGACGCGCCCGCGCCGTTGGAACGAGGGGGGTAGACCCTGTATCCCGCATATCCCATCGAGGTTACAGGGTCAGTCCACCGTCCACGGTCAGGGCCTGCCCGGTGATGTACGAGGCATCGTCCGAGACCAGGAAGAGCGCGGCTTTCGCTATATCCGCCGGATCGGCCAGTCTTCCCATCGGGATGACTTTGATAAGAGCAGCTATCGCATTCTGAGTCCGTTCGTCTCCTCCTTTCAGGATCGGCGTCTCGGTCACGCCTGGACAGAGTGCATTCGCACGGATGCCGTCTGCTGCGAAATCCTTGGCGAGGACACGGGTCATCATGATCAGCGCGGCCTTCGACGTGTTGTACGCATACCCGCTTGGATCCGGCCGCAGACCCGAGATCGAGGCCGTGTTGAGTATGGTTCCCCTGGTCCTTCTCAGATACGGGATCGCTTTTTTGCTCATCAGGAACGGGGCTCGCAGGTTGGTCCGCATCACGAAGTCCCAGTCCTCCTCCTTGAAGGACTCCAGCGGGTACGACTGCGCGATCCCCGCGTTGTTGAAGAGGATGTCAAGTCGTCCGTACATCTCGATGGTGGTCCTCAGCAGTCGATCCAGGTCGTCCGGTTCGAGCATATCGACGGCGACGAAGATCGCGTCTCCGCCGTGTTCTCTGATCCCGTCGACGATGGTCGTGCCGCGCTCCCGATTTCGCCCGGCAACCACGACCTTTGCGCCTTCAGCGGCGAACAGTTCCGCAGAGGCCTGTCCGATACCGGATGTCGCGCCGGTGACGATGGCTACTTTTCCGTCCAATTTTTTCCCGCACGGTTCCGTGCTGTCGCGATCTGTCATGATGGTACCTCGTAGTTGCGCGTTCGAATGGCGATACTCGCGGGCCCCGCCCCTCCCCCGCGGCGCCGATCCGGGCACCGCCGAACAAAGGAAGTCCCACGCTCTCCGATCGTGATCCTGCCGATACCGGTCGCGTCCCTGTGTTTACCGCGGATGCGGTGTGCCCGCCTGTCGTTACGAATCCCACGACGATGCAAGATGAGCCGCCGATCCTCCGACTCGTTTCGGCAGAGAGAATGGAGATCGGTCACCGCAAATAGGCACGGTTTGTTGCTGAGCAACGATGGCGCGCATTTATATGGCGGCGGTGCCCGCGTGGCTCTCCGCGAACGCGGCCGTGCCGCCGTTCAGGCGATGGGGTCGGGGCCCGGTGCGGAAAGGAGCCCGGGCGGGTGGGGGAGATCGGCCGCCGCGAACGGGTGTGCGCCGCTCCGCACCTCCCGCGATATGTCGATCATGAACGAGGCGAGCTCGCCCGACGGGAGGGCGAAGAGATAATGCCAGACCCAGAGATCCTCGTCCTCCCGGTAGCGGAGCGGGGGGATGAACGCCGGCGTTCCCGTCTTCACGACTTGCTGTGCGGTCGCATTTGCGGCAGGAACGTCGAGATCGGGGAAGACGTCGAGAACAGGCCTGCCAACGAGATCCTCCTTTCTGACCCTCAGGAACGCTTCGGCCGCCCGGTTCAGGTCCTTGAAAATATACGTGTCTGTACCGGTCCGTTCGAGGATGAGGACGCCGTTGCAGGTGTCCTCAAAGAATCCGTGGTACCGTGTCTCCCGGAATGTCAGGTCCTTCCGCTCCTCTCGATCGCGGGTGATGTCCTTGAAGAGCATCGCGAACTCGTCCGGCCGGTCGCCCCCCTCCCGGGGGATCGGCGTGAAGACGACGTTGAAGTAGGCCACCCCCGACCTCGATGTCAGCACCCGTTTCTCGCGCATACGATCGAAGTCGAAGGCGAGCTCGATCTCGGCCGTGCGCCCCCGCGCGATCAGCTCCTCGAGCGTGGCCGGCACGCAGGGGAGAGCGAATACGTTCACGGTCGAGAGCTGCTCGAATCTCGTGAGCCCGAGGATCGCGAGCGACGCGGGGTTCGCGTTGAGGATGGTGCCGTCAGCAGCGAAGATAATGATCCCGGAAGGGACCGTCTCGAAGAGGGTCGCGACCTTCCGCTCCGCGTTCCTGAGTGCCGTATCGGCCTTCCGGGTCGCCGTAAGATCCCGGAGGCTGACCATGATCCCCGGCCCGGCCACCGGCGAGACCACGGACGCGAACTCGACCTCATAGATCCTGCCCGTCATCTCGTCGGTCAGCTCCATGGTGTCGAGGTGCTGGCCGCCATCGCGGATCCCCTCGATGTTCCGCCGCACCTCTGCCTCGGCGAAGACCGGGAGCTCGAGGTTGAGGAGCGAAGCGCCGATCAGGGAGCGGCCATGGCGGATGCCGAGCGTGGTGAGAAAGCTCGCATTCGCCATCAGGACCTTCAGGTCGCCGTCCAGGATCACGATCGCATTCGGCAGGCGGTCGAAGAGATCCGTGAACGGGATATGGGAGGACGGGTGATAGAGCTTCGAGCGCCCGAACCGCTCGAGCCGCACGGACCCGCTTGCGGCGAGGATGTCCAGGTACTTCGCCGCGGAGTTCCTGCTCATCTTCAGCGTCCGGGCGATCTCTGAGACCGACTGACCCCGCGGCGCACGAGTATCGAGCAGGTCGAGGATCCTGCCGAACTGTTCCTGGGGTCTGTCCGCCGTGTCCGCGCGCATCATCCGTATCCTTCCCCGCGATGGAGGATCTCGATCGGTAGGGTTGACCGCCTCCAACATCATCCTTTCCGAGGGGCAGCGATCATGGTCCGCGGCGGACAGGGTGCGCTATGGACACGATCTCTGCAGCTCCTTCCGGCGGTTGTCAGTGTACCCGATACTTACACATCGCCTGTGATCAGCAGAAAGGGGATTTGATTCCGGATGATGGAAAACTCGGGCTGAAGAATCGATGACAGTATTAAGTGGTAGATTCGCACTTCCGCGTGCAGCGACCTACGAGGGTGAAGGATTGATAGAAATTATTAACAGTTGTAGATAGTTTAATAATTAATCATAGAGCCGTTGGAGAGACCTAGCGAAAAGAGTTCAAGTCCATGCAGAATCGGAGCCGGATCGACGAGTGCCTCGGAGACGGCGACATCGTCCTGTTGGAGTACGTCAATGGCCGATCGAGGTAAAATAAAGGAGCCGGGTTCCGAGAACCGGGACTCACGTCTGCTTCCGGTAAAGCCCGATCTCGAGCGGGCCGTCCCAGAGCGGCCCCGCGTTGGCCATGCAGCCCTGGAAATGAGGGCTCGCCATGTGGGAGTCGATGGCGGCCTGATCCTGCCAGACCTCGACGAATGCGAACTTCGCGGGGTCCGCGAGGTCCTGGTAGAAGTCGTAGGAGACGTTTCCGGCCTCAGCCCTGGACCTGCTCACGAGATCCATGACGAGTCCTCTGAGGGCGTCGATGCCTTCCGGCTTCACACGGCCCGTGGCGATAATGGTGATCATTTTCTCTTCCTCCGGGTGCCGTACGGCTGTTGTGAGGTTCGTTTCTGACGCGATAAGCCTGTGCCGCGGGAGCGCCGGACGACGGACCTGCCCCAGTCGTTATGGGCGAAGACGAGGACATCCTTCAGGGCCTCTCCCGGCTTCATCAGGGTGGCATCAATCGCTTCGACCATGGCGCGGTCGACCCTTCCGGGGTTTATGCCGTGATACGACATGTGGGCGATCAGGGTCTTCGCGATCTTCCCTCGGGCATGTCGAGGAGATCAAAATACCCTGCGCGGCAGCGCGTTGTCGCTCCTCCGGCAAGCCGGAACCCCGCACGCTGGAGATGGACGTCCTTCCGGATTACAGATCTCGCGCGACGCGGCGCCGTTCGGCCCGTGTCCGTGCGATGTTGAAGACGACGACCGCGATCAGGATAAGGAGCCGTACGTATACCGGCAGGGGCGCGATGAAAAGCACCAGCAGCAGGACCACGCCGACGATGGCGTGGACGAGCAGGTTCTTCCAATCTGTCAGGTAGGCGAAGATTGCGCTGGAGATCTTTCTCATCGGTATCCTGTGTTCCTGCTGACGACCCGCAACCGGCCTCAGGCGGTGCATCAGTATTGGAAACGCTCCCCCTTAAACCAACGTCGCCGTATCTGCGCCCGGCCGCTCGAGGAGGATGAGGGCGGGGTGTACCAGCCCGTGCGAGGTTAGAGGGGTCGTCCGGACGGGGACGGTGTCACCAATCGCCGCCGGGAGGGTCGTCGGGATGTGAGCTATCGCGCCAGATTGAGAGTGCCCCGACGATCTTTCCATCTTCGCGGACCAGTGAGGAGGAGACCAGGATAACCGTCCGCCGCCCGTTCGCTGCGGAGATCGAGACCGGCAAGTCGACGACCTCCTCGCCGGCGAGGGCGCGGATTGCGGGCATCTCAGGGAGGACGACATACGAACAGTCGGTCCGCCGGACATGGAGGAGGCCAGTCAAGGTGGCGACGTACGCGCCTGCGAGCGCACGCCCGGCGAGGGCCTCGGCCAATCCATTCGCGGCGATGATGCGGCGGTTCGGGCCGTAGAGGAGTGCCGGCCAAAGGATCCCCTCAAGTGAGAAGAGGGCGGAGGGCGAAGATGGACGATCGGCAGGCACGTTCTCGGCACGCCTCGGTGTTATCGGCGTATATAGCTGTGGGATGGAAATGCTCGGAGACCCCGGACGCAACGTCCACTCCGCCAGACAGGAGAGGTAACGTCCGCGCCGGACATTTCGGTCTATGTCTCCGTCATCGCGGGGGCGGCGGGAGACCGGCGCATCACAGGTGGACAAAGAGCCAGACGACGTGGGCGAAGTTGATCCTAAGCCGCCGGCAGGGTGAAGAGGAAGGTCGTCCCCTCACCGGGCGTCGACTCGACCCGGATCGTGCCGCCGTGGCGGTCGACGATCCGTTTGACAATGGCAAGCCCGATCCCCGTGCCGGGATAGGCGTCCTTCGTGTGGAGGCGCTGGAAGATCACGAAGATCTTCTCGAAGTACTCGGGCTCGATCCCGATCCCGTTGTCGGAGACCGAGAACTCCCAGAACCCGTCGAGCCGGCAGGCGCCGACATGAACGCGGAGCGGTTCGTCCGGTTTGCGGAATTTGATCGCGTTCGAGACCAGGTTCGAGAAGACCTGCGCGAGCTGGATCGGGTCGGCCATCACCACCGGCAGCGGGTCGTGGGTCAGGGTCGCCTCCGCCTCGCGGAGCTGGGCGTCCAGGCTCCGCTCCGCCTCGGCCAGCACGTCCTCGGCGTCCGTCGTCGCGATCTGCTGCCGGGTCGTGTTCACGCGCGAGAACGCGAGCAGGTCCAGGATCAGCCGCTGCATCCGGTTGCCGCCCTCGACGATGAAGTCGATGAACTCGTCGGCCTCCGTGTCGAGCTTGCCGTGATACCGCCGGTCCAGGAGCTGCGTGAAGCTCACGATGCTCCGAAGCGGCTCCTGCAGGTCGTGGCTCGCCACGTACGCAAAGCGCTCCAGGTCCTCGTTCGACCGGCGCAGGTTCTCCGAGTACTGCCGGAGCGCCGCCTCGGCCCGGGCGCGCTCGACCGCGGCCCACGTCCGCTCGGCCGTCTCCTCGACGAGGGAGACCTCCGCCGGCGTCCACGTCCGCGGCGTCGTCTGGTGGACTGTGAGGTATGCGGCGGGGCGGCCCTGCTTGACGAGCGGCACGGCGATGTACGCCCCGATGGATAAGGCGCAATACGCCGCGCGGTCCGCCTCCGTGAAGACCGGGTCGGTCTGGGTATCGGCGATCGCGAGCGTCTCGCCCGCTTTCGCCCGGGCATACGCCGCCTGGCTGACCGAAGTGAACGGATGCCGTCCGGCGTAGCTCGCCATGCCCGGCAGATGGTAATCGGTCCTGACGATGAAGAGATCGGCGTCCCCCTCGTCCTCGACCTCTGTGTAATACACGCGGTCCGCCTGGAGATGCTCGCCGAGTGCGCGGACCGCCGCTTCCTGCACCGCCACTGGGTCGTCGAGCGGGCGCAGGGCGTCGCTGAGCTCCAGCAGGAACGCCTGCCGCTCATCGCTCTCCCGGAGGGCTTCTTCGGCCTCTATGCGTTCGGTGATGTCCTGGCCCTGCGCGATGGTCGCGAGCAGCGCCGTTCCGTCCGGAGTAGAGATGGTGGCCGAGTTCCAGAGCGCGATCCGGACCTCGCCGTCGGGCCGCTGGATCGGAATCTCGACCGACTCCCACTGCTCGGTGCTGGTCCGCTCGATCTCCGCGAGCGCCGCCTCGCGGCTCTCCTCCGGGAAGAGCATGGCGAGATCCCGGCCGATCACCTCGTTCGCGGCATATCCCGCCATGTGCTCGAAGGCCGCGTTAAACCGGGTGATCCGGAGATCCGGGTCCCAGACGATGATCGGGGCGTTCGCATGGTCGATGAGGCTGTCCAGGTAGTCCCGCGTCTCCCGCAGTACCGCTTCGGTCCGCTGCTGCTCGCGGATGTCTCGCAGGACGACCTGGACCGCCAGTCGCCCGCCGAACGGAATCCGTGCACCGCGGCCCTGCACGGGCACGGTCGTGCCATCATCGCGGAGAAGGTCGAGGGTGATGGAGGGGCTCTCCTTGCCCTGCAGGTCAATCCCGATGTTCGACGCGACGCGCTCATGCGCGCCGGGATGGACGATATCGAGGACGGGCCGGCCGACGAGGTCTTCCGGCCGCGCCGCCCCGACGAGTGCGGCGGCGGCGGGGTTCGCGAAGACGATCGCTTCGTCCGCGTGGATCAGGATCGCGTCCGGCGATCGCTCGACCAAGTCCCGGTACTTGGCCTCGCTCTCACGTCGCGCTTCTTCGGCCCGCTGCTGCGCCGTGGTATCAATACCGATACCTCCGACGTACCGCTTGCCCTGCGCATCCGTGAACGGGAACTTGTAGTTGAGCCAGACGTGCCTCGTCCCCTTCAGGTCCGTCGAGTCCTTGACGAACTGGTGGGTCTATCCGGACTCTAGGACCTCGCGATCGTTTGCGCGGAAGAGCTCGGCGCTCTCCTTCGGCCAGATATCGTAGTCCGTCTGGCCGTACCAGTCCTTGGTCAGCGCGAACTGCCGTTCGTAGGTCTCGTTGAGATACACGTACCGGCCTGACTCGTCCTTCAGGAAGACGAGGCACGGGTTGTGGTCCATGAGCGCCTGCAACCGTGCCTGCCCCTCCTCGGCCCGTTTCCGCTCGGTGGTGTCCTGCACGGTGCCCTCCATCCGTACCGGAGCCCCGTTCGCGAAGGTGACGGCGGCCTGGCTGTGGGCGTACCCTTCCCCGCCGCCCTTCCGGACGAAGCGGAACTCGACGTCGTAGTCCCCCCGGACGAGCGCGTCCTGCATGACCCTCGTCACCCGGGGCCGGTCGTCGGGGTGGATGAAGGCGAAAAAGTCCTCGGTGCCGGGTGTCGGGATCTCGCCCGGCTGCAGCCCCAGGATCCGGTACGCTTCGTCGGACCAGGAGAGCCGGTCCCCGGGAATGTCCCAGGCCCAGCTCCCGACGTGCGCGATCTTCTGCGCCCGGGCGAGGTGCGCCTCGCTCTCCCGGAGCCCTGCCTCGGCCGCTTTCCGTTCGGTAATGTCGTGGGCGATCACGAAGGCGCTGGATGCCATCCCGTCCGTGTGCGTCAGCGTGACGCTGAGTTCGGCCCAGATCGCGCGCCCGTCCTTCGCGAAGAGCCGGTACGCGATACCCGGATCAATCGACTCCCCGGCAGAGGCCTTCCTGACCCGTTCGGCAAAGCGAGCCCGGCTCTCGTCGTCGAGGAGAGCGGCCGGGTCCATGGCCATGAGCTCCTCGCGCGTATACCCGAGGACCTCGCACATCGCGTCGTTGACCCGCCGGAACCGGGAAGTGGCGATATCGATCTCGTAGAAGGCCGACGGGGCGTGCTGGACGAGGAGCCGGTACTCCTCTTTGCTTTGACCCAGGGCCGTCTCAGCCGCCACCAGGCCGGTGACGTCCTGCCAGACGACGAGCGCACCGGTGACGGCATCGCCGTCGCGGATCGGGGAGGCCGTGGCCAGGACGTGCTGCGTCTGGCCGTCCGACGCCGTGATCTCGAGCGGCACGTCGACCGCCTCCTCGCCCGCGAGCGCCTGCGAAACCGGCAGTTCGGCCAGAGGATAGGGTGCGCCGCCGCGCGGGCGCATCCTGAAGACGGCCTCCACGTCGGCGATGGAACAGCCTGCGAGCGGTCTCCCAGCAAGGGACTCGATCAGGTCGTTCGCCTCGACGACCCGGCCGCCGGCGTCGTACAGGAACGCTGGCTGGCGGATGGCGGCGAGCGGGACGGACGAGGCGGGCATGAGGGGGGTCTCGGCGGAGAACCGTATCGATCACCTTACCCGAAAAAACGATAAAGATTGGCATCGCCGCTGCGGGGCGTTCTGCCGTGACGCCGAGGGGCCGTCGAGCCGCAGGCAGGGTGAAGTGGAGGTCCCGGCAGAGGCCGTTCTCCGGGGGTCAGCCCTCGCGGATCAATTCCCTGAGCAGCGCTCGCCCGCGTCATACTATTCCGGCAAGGTGTCTCCTGCGAACAGCATGCACGGATTTGAACCAGGATGATGTAAAATCCGGGCTGAGGAACCGACGACAGTATTTATCGAAGGACTTACATTTCCGCTTGCAGCAACCTGCGCTGGAGAAATAATTAAAGAAAAATGTTTAATTTTTTAAAGATAATTGAACAATTATTCATAGAGCCGTTGGAGGGAATCGAACCCCCGACCTGCTGATTACGAATCAGCCGCTATACCGCTAAGCCACAACGGCGCGTGCGACCTCAATACATCTTCCCCGGAACGTGATAAAAGTAATGACCCGGCCCCGTCACCAGCCCCGTGCCATCTCACGGATCCGCGCCGCCAGCGCCGCGATCGCGACGCGTGCCGGGCTGTCCTCCGGGATCGTCACGATCGGCCGCCCATCCAGGTCTGCCTCCTCGACAGCCGGGTCGGCCGGGATCTCCGCGATCAGGGGCACGGGCTCGCCTCCGACGTCGGCCGACCCGGCCCGGACGCGGTTGACCACGAGGTGCATCCGCTCCTTCGGCAGGCCGAGCGAGAGGGCGATGTCCCGGATCCGCGCCGCGGTCCGCATCCCCCGCGCACCCGGGTCCGAGACGATCAGCAGCAGGTCGGGGGCCCCGATCGTGCCGCGCGAGATATGCTCCATCCCCGCCTCGGCGTCGATTACGATGAACCGGTACTCGGCCTGGAGGTCGGCCAGGCACTCGGAGAGGAGGTCGTTCGAGAAGCAGTAGCAGCCCGTCCCCTCGGGCCGGCCCATCGCGATCAGGTCCACCCCCGTCCCCTCGACCAGCACCTGGCGGAAGCGGAGCCGGACGTAGTCGTGGCGGGACATCCCGGCCGGGATCGCCTTCGTGAACGCCTCCTCGCGCATCGCCCCGAGGGACTCCTCGACCTCCATGCCGAGGGCCTCGTGGAGGTTCGCGTTCGGGTCCGCGTCGACTGCAAGAAGGGGGGTCTCGCCCATCCGCTTCAGGGCGTCGATCAGGAGCGCCGCCGTCGTGGTCTTGCCCGTGCCCCCCTTGCCCGACAGCGCGATCCGGAACGGCGCCATCAGGCCCCCTCGCGCCAGGCGGCGGCGACCGCCGCGGCCGTCTGCTGGATCCGGTCGGCCTCCGGCCCGGTCGCGAACCGGATCCCGCAGCTCGGGGTAATAAGCGACTGCCGGACGAGGAGCGCCGGGTCGACGTACTCGGCCATCGCAGCCCGGATCGCGGCCATGCGCGAGATGAGCGAGGTCTCGCTCTCCTCCGCGAAGAGGCGCGCGTCGGCCGGCACCACGCCCCAGGCCACGATGCCGCCCCGCTCGAGGTACGCCGCGGCCTGCTCGGCGTAGAGCAGGAACTCCGCCGACGTCTGGTATGCGTCGAGGGAGATCACGGCCGGGTCGAGGTCCATCACGAAGGTCCAGTCCGTGTTCGAGCAGCAGTGGACCCCGAGACCCCCCTCGACGAGCGAGGCGATGTCCTCGAACGCGAGCCGGACCGTCTCCTCCGCGACCGGCACCACAGTCGAGCCGAGGCTCGCCCAGTACGGCTCGTTCAGGACCACGAGCGTCTCGCCCACGCCCGTCGCGGCGAGACGCTCCTCGACCGCCTTCGCCCGGAGCGCGAGCATCTTGGCGAGCAGGTCCGCGTAGACCTCGTCGTAGAGGACCGGCCGCTTCTCCGTGTCGACCACCTGCATCCCGAACGTGACCGGGCCCGTCACCTGGCCCTTGACCAGGACCGCCGACGACAGGTCGCGCGAGGCCAGCTCGAGGAGGCCCGAGTAGGTCTCCGGCGACGGGCCGTACGCGGCCGCGTTCCCCTCGACGAAGTCCAGGTAGACCTGCTCCATCGCCGCGGCGTGGTCCGCGGCGCGGTCCACGATCAGCCGGCCCTCGACCACCTCGAGGCCGGGCAGCGTCGTCGCGTCGTTCCAGACGATCTGTTCGAACGGGCCGCGGTTCGGCAGGCCCGGCGCGTACGGGACCTCGGGGAAGGCCGCGAGGACGCCGTCGACGGCCCCGGCCGGGTCCTCGTGCGGCAGGCCGCCGACACCGGTCGCGCGGCCGTGGGTGGATGAGATGAATCGTGCCATGGGATCAGGCCTCCGTGTGGCGGACGCCGTTCTCGTGCGCGCGGACCCGGCAGCGGTCGAGCATGGCCGAGACGCCCGGGTAGAGCGCGGCGTCCGTGTGCGGCAGGAACGACGAGGAGGTGTACTCCTCCATGAACGAGGGCTCCGCGTTCAGCTCGATGTAGGCGATCCGCTCCGCGATAAGGCTGAGCGTCCGCCGCTCGTCGCGGTTGATCAGCGCGATGTTCGCGCCGTTGATGGCGCCGTTGCCGATATTCTTGATCCGGTCGAGCGGGACCTCGGGGATCAGGCCGATGGTGATCGCGTTCTGCTTGTTGATGTAGTTGCCGAAGCCGCCCGCGAAGTAGATCGTCCCGATCTCCTCATGCGTGATCCCGGCGACGTTCATCAGCACCGCGCACGCCGCGAGGACCGAGGCCTTGGACATGATCAGGGACTTGATGTCGTTCTCGGTCACGACCAGGTCCTTGCCGAGCCCGGTCCGGTCCGCGAACGCGAGGACGTACTCGGCCGTGTGATTCCCACGCCGGACCCGGGGGGAGTCGATGGTCGTGTCGATCAGACCGTTCCGGTCGATCACGCAGGCCGTCAGGAGCTCGGCGAGCAGGTCGATCAACCCCGACCCGCAGATGCCCATGGGCTTGACGTCGTTGATCGTCCTGTATCGCGGCTCGAGGGTCGCCGGGTCGACGGTCACCCGCTCGATCGCCCCCGGGTTGGCACGCATGCCGAAGAGGACCTCGCCGCCCTCGAGCGCGGGCCCCGCCGCGCCGGCGCACGAGAACATCCACTCGCTGTTGCCGAGAACCACCTCGAAGTTCGTGCCGATATCGAGCATGAGCGAGACCTCGTCGCGATCGCCCATGCCGCTCGCCAGGACGTCCGCGACGATATCGCCGCCGATGAAGTCCGAGACGGCGGGGAACGCGAAGACGCCGGCGGTGGGGGCGACCTGGAGCCCGAGGTTCGAGGCCGACGTGTTGATCGACCGCCGAACCACCGGTACGTACGGCTCGGAGATGATGTACGCGGGGTCGATTCCCAGGAGCATGTGGGTCATCACGGTGTTGCCAGCGACCATCACCTCGTAGATGTCCTCGCGGTCGATCCCCGCCTGGTCCGCAGCGCTGGTGACGGCCGCGTTGATGGACTCGGCGGCGAGGGCCTGGAGCTTCGGGAGACCCGACTTGCGCCCGAAGTTGACCCGCGAGAGGATGTCCTCGCCGCAGGAGATCTGGCGGTTGTAGTTCGAGGCGATCCCGGCGACCGTCCCCGAGACGAGGTCCCAGATGTAGGCCACGACCGTGGTCGTGCCGAGATCGATCGAGGCGCCGTAGAGCCGATCCGAGGTGTCGCCGGCCTCGACGTTCAGGAGCAGGTACTTCCCCGGCGGCTGGAGCCCGACCGTCGCGGTCACGTCCCAGTCAGCCGCGCGGAGGATCTCGGGGATCCGGCGCAGGACGTCGAGGGGCGCGAAGATCTTGGTCGGCGAGGGACCGTGGTGCTGCCGGTGGATCGCGTCGAGGAGCCGGGTGAGATCAGGCGACGGGTCCTCGAGAGTCGGGGCCGAGAGCGTGACGTGGTACTTGAAGACCGACGGCAGGAACGCGGTCGTGATGTCGAGCCCCTCGATCAGGATCTTCTGCTCCTGGATCAGCGAGGTCTCGGGCACGGAGACGTCGAGGTCCGAGTGGACCTCGGTGGTGCAGGCCAGGCAGGCACCGCGCTCGAGCTCCGCCGGCGTGAAGTACCGCCCGTACTTCTGCCGGTCGAACGCGGCCTTGCCCGACCGGACGTAGACGATGCACTTGCCGCACTTGCCCACGCCGCCGCAGACGACGTTCATCTGGAGGCCGGCCCGGCGCGCGGCGTCGAGGATGGTGGAGCCCTTCCCGACCTCGACCTTCCGGTAACTCGGGAGGAAGGTGACGACCGGCATCTATCCCTTCCACTCCGTCTCGAGGAACGCGCCGATGTCGGCGGCGTCGCGCGGCCCGACCATCACCGTCCAGCCGGTCGCGTCCTCGATGGCGCCCGAGAGCGGCGCCGCGTATCCCGGGATGATCAGCTTCCGGTGCGCGACCGCCTGCTCCACCTCGAACTTCTTGATCGCGTCCGCGACCACGCTCTCGGAGAGCTTGCCGCCGGCCACCGCGGTCAGCACGGACTGCCCCTCGGTGTCGACGATCAGCATGTAGCACGGGATCCGGGTCGACTCGAGGTAGCCCTGGAGGGTGAAAAAGGTGAGCGAGAAGTTCACGGTCATCAGCACGGGCGACTCGGGCCCGGGCGCCCCGATCGAGTAGAGGCCCGGCGTCATCTGGATCGGTTTCTGGGGGTCCGTGTAGATGTTCTGCCGGAGGGTGAGCGCCGCTACGGTCTCGGGCCGCGAGAGCGGGCCGGTCACCAGGACCGAGCCGAACTTGAGGACCCCGAGGCCGATCGCGGCGGGGGCGAGCTCGCCGGCCCGCGAGCAGTCGTAGTAGACGGGGTACCCGAGCTCGGGGACCGCCCGCGCGATCGCGAGCTGCCGAACGGCCGAGGAGCGCTCGATGAACCCGGCGAGCGTCGGGGCGTCGAGGTCGAGGACGAGATCGGCGACGCCCAGCCCGGTGCAGCGCTGCACAAGCGCGACGAGCGGCTCGAGGTCGGGCGCGCGCACCACGAGCGGCGCGCCGTGCTTCTTCGCGAGCGCGCAGACGGCCTCGGCGTTCTCGTCGGTCGCGCCGTCGAGGAGCGGATGGAAGCCGCCGCAGTGGGCCAGGCCCGCCTCGAGCGCGGCCGGGTCGTCCGCGATCAGCACCTCCGGGAGGTCCGCGTTCGCCTCGACGACCGCGACAGCGCGGCCGAACGCAGCGGGGTCGCCCGAGTCGTTCGCGATCGCGACCCCGTTGAGCGAGAGGTCCTGGCCGACCCGGGTCAGGGTGTAGTCGCGGACCTCGTGGACCACGCCGGCGATCGTGGCCTCGTCCCAGGTATCCGAGACGCGGAAGAGGATTGCCGGCTCGTGGTAGAAGGTCTTCTCGTGCCGGTAGAAGACGAACTCGTCGCCGACCCTGAACGCCCGCTCACCGACACCGACCTTCACGAGCCGGATCGGCGGGCGGGTCGACGCCCCGAGCACGTTCTTGGCCTCATCGTCGAGGTATGGGCAGAGCTCGACGTCGGCCTTGCCCGAGGCGAGCTTCATGGCGAACGTCAGGCAGGTCGGGACACCGCACTCCTTGCAGTTCTTCTTCGGCAGGAGCTTATAGATGTCCAGGGCCTTGAGCGCCATCAGGCCACCCCCCATGTCGCCTCGATCGCGGCCTTCAGAGGCGCCACCGAGTCGGGGTGGCGGACGCAGACGATCGCGGCCCCGGCGACGGCGGCCGAGAGGCCGGTGGCGACCTCCCAGGCGACGGCCGTCCGGTGCGCCTCGCCCTGCGGGGCGTCGCGGACCTCCTTGATCGTGAGCGAGTCCGTCGCCGACGAGATCATGGGCACGGCGAGGTCCGCGTCTCCCTTGAGGGCCGCGTACCGGATCCGCTCCATGGCCGAGTACGAGTACTCGAAGCCGTACCCGAGCGCGCCCGTGTACGGGTCGATCACGATCTGCTCGTGGGGCACACCGATCTCGCGCAGCAGGATGTTGAGCTGCTTGGCGAGGTTCACGTCGATCGGGGACTGCGCGATGACGCCGTGGTGGTACGCGAGGGCCGCGGCCGCGACGGAGCGGTACCGCGTGGCCTCGGCCGTGCCGAGGAGGAGGCGCTCTCCCTCGCCGGCCTCGCCGATCCGGCGGAAGGCCTCGGACTCGATCGCGGGCTCGTTGGGGCCCTCGACGATCAGCGGCCGGTCGGTCGCCTCGAGCACGGCCCCGACGGCGGCGCCGATGGCGTCGAAGTCGTCGAAGCCGCGCTGCTTGGTCGAGGTCAGGTAGAGCCGGACGAGGTCGGCGCCGAGTTCACACCCGGCCGCCCGCGCCCAGGCGGCGGGATCCCCGGTCGTCGAGCCGAGCCGCTCGATGACGAGCGGCGACCAGTACGACGGGTCGTCGCAGAGCTCGTACGCGACAAGCGGCCGCGTTAGCCCGTCGTTCGGTTCGACGAACGGGAGCCCGCCGTTGCCACCGATCCGGTAGGAGGTCGAGCGAGTCCCTCCTTCCTCCTCCGTCGCGCCGATCTGGACTTGTCCGATGGCGCCGCTCCAGTCCGCGGGTGCGTCGTATGCCATGGAGCCACCACCTAGAAGAGCTCCGGCATGGCGAGCGCCGGGTGGCCGACGGACTCGAGGTAGGCCATCAGTTCCTCGATCGTGGTCGCGTCCTCCTCGGTCGCGATCCGGTCGAACAGGTCCCCGAGGCCGCGCTCGTCGAGCTTGGCCCTGAGCCGGGGGCCGAGCTCCTCTTTCAGCGCCGACGGGAGCCAGACGAGCCGTTCGATCCCGCCCTCGGCCTGGAGGAAGCGGTCGGAGAGGAGGTACCCCTTCGAGATCCCGGCGAAGCCCGGCGTCTGCATCCCGCCGCCGATGGTGCCGGCGAGCGTCGAGAAGGTCATTCCCGAGGGCGTCTCGCCCTTGTACTCCCGGTTCACGACCATAATCCCGTTCACCTCGGGCAGGACGAGCGCGATCGCCTCGAAGCAGCCGCAGGCGGTCATGGGGTACTCGACCACCGCGTAGAGGTGGCACCGGTCGACCGCGCCGTGGGAGGCCTTCTTGATGAACCGGTTGACCCCCTCGAACTCGCCCCCGTTCCGGTCGATCACCCCCTCCTTCTTCACCGGCTGGTTCGCGCCGGCGGGCGAGATCTCGTGGGCGATCCGGCCGTCGAGCCAGGAGATGGCGCCGCAGAGCGCGGGCCGCTCGGGGGTGATGACGCAGACATGATCAGGGGCGAAGGTCTGGCAGAGGGTGCAGGAGTAGAAGACGTCCACGTCCTCGTCCTTCATCCCGCGCAGCCGGGCGTCGCGCTCCTCGTAGACCGCCTCCGCCTCCTGCTTGAGGCGCTCGACCTCGGCCCGGTCCGTGACGAGCGTCACCTGGACCGCGTCGATCAGGTCGGGGAAGTCGATCCGAAACTTCGCGGCGAGGAGTTTGCCGAGGTGCTCGATCCGAAGGCCGTTCTTTACCGCCTCCTTCGAGACGCGGACCCAGATCAGGTCGCGCTGGGCCGTGTGCCACGAGCCCTCGCCGTAGTTGACGAAGTTGTGGATCCGCCGTTCGAGCACGGGCTCGTAGTCCTTGCGGAAGTTTTTCCCGGCGACGTCGACGAGGATGGCGAGCGGGACGGCCGACCCCTCGACGAGGTCCTCGATCTCGGGGCCGATCACGGTCACCGTCCCGTCCTCGACCTCCGCCGGGTCCTTCATCCGCAGGAGCTCGAACGCGGGCGACCGGCCGCCTCCGAACTCGACGTACATCTCCTCCTTGCGGATCGACTTGCCCTCGAAGGCCGGCGAGCAGCCCATCGGGATCGGGATGGCTGTGACCGTGACCCGGATGCCGAGCAGGTCCATGCCGGCCCTGACCGCGTCCGTCCCCCCGGTCGCGATCCAGTCGCCGCCTTCGTACCCGCCGGCCTGCAGGATCGGGATCCCGAGCATGCGCAGCGCGTCGACAGACGCGGTCTCCTCGTCCGAGAGACCGGGAAACGCGATCACCATCGCCTTCGCCCGCTCAGCGGCGTACGCGAGCAGCCGGGCCGCGTCGCCGGGCGTCACCCCGCCGAACATCATCGCGACCCGGGCGAGGATGTCGGCGAAGTGGACGCCGTGCGACGGCGTCGGGCCGAGCGGCGCGAGGCGATACTCGAGGCCGACGCGGACCTGCGCCTCCTGGAGTCGCTGCACGACTGGGCCCGCGAGGAAGGTCAGCATGTACTTCTCCTGGAGCTCGCGGCAGAGCGCGGCGGCTACGTCGGTGCTGTCGGGGGTGCCGACGATCAGGCAGAGCCCGAGGATCGAGCCGTCGACGAGCGAGTACCCGAGCTTCCGGATCTCGGCGTCGGGGATGAAGCCTGTGTAGGGATGGCCCGCGGGCCCGGACCGCGCGGCCCGGTGGGCCTGGATGCATTCCCAGGCGACGAGGGGGTTGCTGCCGGAGGCGGCGTACGCGGCCCGGGCGGTCTCCGCGTCGGTCACCGGGATGCCGGTCACCGCGAACGAGATCGGCATGTGGTAGGCAGTCTCCTCGTAGGCGAGGGGACCGTCGAGCCCGGCCATCGCCGCGTCGAGCGATGCCCGTCCGGCCTCGACGGCCCGAGGAATATCGATCATTTATGAGGTTCTCCCGAGTATCTCTCTTGGGCACGCGCCTATATCATGCCATCGAACCCGGTACCTGCGTCCCCTGCAGCGCTCGATGCATCGGGTTTATGGCACGCGGCGGACCTACTTCCTGTACCGATGACCCTCGAGAAGCGGCGCATGCGCGACCGGGTCCGGGCCGCCCGGGCCTCCATCAATCCCGCCGACCTGGCCGAACGGAGTCGCCGGATCGTGGTCCACGTCCTCTCCCTGCTGAACGGCCAGCGGACCGTGATGGTCTACGCCTCGAAGCCGGGCGAGGTCGACACCTCGACCCTGATCGAGGCGCTGCTCGACCGGGGCGTCCGGGTCGTGGTCCCGATCATCGAGCGCGAGACCGTCGGTCTTCGCCTCTCCTACCTCGACGACCCGTCGGTGCTGGTCCCGTCCACGTTCGGCGTGCCCGAGCCTATCGCCCACGAGAAGCCGGCGAAGCCGGAGGCGATCGAGGCTATCCTGGTGCCGCTGCTCGGGTTCGACCGGGCCGGGAACCGGCTCGGGTACGGGGCGGGATACTACGACCGGTTCCTGGACGCGCACCCGATCGCGCTGACGATCGGGATCGGGCTCGCCTGCCAGGAGTGCTCCCGCATCCCGGCCGGGCCCCGCGACGTCCCGCTCGACTGGATCGTGACCGAGGACGGCCCGATCCGGTGCTCCTAGGACCGATACCTTTTTCCCGGCTCGCTCGATAGAGACGGCTCGCCGGTAGCGTGCCACTGTCGGCGGGGCAGGATGGTACTTTGTCAAGATTTATATAATTTATATCACTAACCTTAGGTAAATCTTATCGATTCACCGGAGATTCACATGGCAGAAAACAACGGTATCAACGTCACCGTCAAGGAAGCGGCCCGCGAGGACGCGGGCCGCGGCATCGCCCGCGTGAGCATGGACGCGATGCGTGCGCTCGGCCTCGTCTCGGGCGACGTGATCGAGATCCAGGGGAAGCGGAAGGCGAACGCGATCGTCTGGCCGGGCTTCGCCGAGGACACCGGCCGCTCGATCGTCCGGATCGACGGCAGCACCCGCGGCAACGCCGGCACCGGCGTCGACGAGCAGGTCCAGATCCGGAAGGTCCAGGCCGGCGTCGCAAAAAGGGTCGTGATCCAGCCGACGCAGCCGATCCGGCTCGTCGGCGGCGAACAGTACCTCAAGCGCCTGCTCCACGGCCGCTCGGTCATGGAGGGCCAGGCGATGCGGATCGACGTCATCGGCAACCCGCTCACGTTCGTGATCGCGAAGGTCAACCCGAAGGGGATCGCCATCGTCTCGGACGAGACCGTGGTCGAGCTCAAGGAGACGCCTTACGAGCCCAAGGGCGACGAGGAGAAGGGCGAACGGACCGACGTCCACTACGAGGACATCGGCGGGCTCGGGCGCGAGCTCGAGCAGGTCCGCGAGATGATCGAGCTGCCGCTCCGCCACCCCGAGATCTTCGAGCGGCTCGGGATCACGCCGCCGAAGGGCGTCCTCCTCTACGGTCCGCCCGGCACGGGCAAGACCCTCATCGCCAAGGCTGTCGCGAACGAGGTCGACGCCCACTTCCTGACGATCTCGGGCCCCGAGATCATGTCGAAGTACTACGGCGAGTCCGAGGGGAACCTCCGGCAGGTCTTCGAAGAGGCCACCGAGAACGCGCCCGCGATCATCTTCATCGACGAGCTCGACGCGATCGCGCCCCGGCGCGAGGACACCAAGGGCGAGGTCGAGCGGCGCGTGGTCGCGCAGCTCCTGGCCCTGATGGACGGGCTCAAGGGTCGCGGCCAGGTCGTCGTGATCGGCGCGACCAACATCCCCGACTCGATCGACCCCGCGCTCCGGCGCGGCGGACGGTTCGACCGCGAGATCGAGATCGGCATCCCCGACACCAAGGGGCGCGAGGAGATCTTCAAGATCCACACCCGCGGCGTGCCGCTCTCTAAGGACATCGCCGAGAACGACCGCATCCGCGACTACGCCGAGACCACGCACGGGTTCGTCGGCGCGGACATCGCGCTCCTGGTGAAGGAGGCCGCGATGCACGCGCTCCGGCGGGTCCTCCCCTCGGTCAAGGCCGACGAGGAGATCCCGGCCGAGGTCCTCGACCGGCTCGAGGTCACGGACGAGGACTTCACGGACGCGCGCCGGTACGTCGACCCCTCCGGCATGCGCGAGGTGCTCGTCGAGGTCCCGGACGTGACGTGGGCCGACGTCGGTGGGCTCGAGGAGGTCAAGGCCGAGCTCCAGGAGACGGTCGAATGGCCGCTCAAGTACGCCGACGTCTTCGAGCGGCTCCAGACCGAGGCTCCCAAGGGGATCCTGCTCTTCGGTCCGCCCGGGACGGGCAAGACCCTGCTCGCCAAGGCCGTCGCGAACGAGTCGGACTCGAACTTCATCTCGATCAAGGGCCCCGAGCTCCTCTCGAAGTGGGTCGGCGAGTCCGAGAAGGGCGTCCGCGACGTCTTCCGGCGCGCGCGCCAGGCGGCGCCCGCGATCATCTTCTTCGACGAGGTGGACGCGCTGGTGCCGGTCCGCGGGTCGTACCAGGGCTCGAGCCACGTGACCGAGTCCGTGGTCTCCCAGATCCTGACCGAGCTCGACGGGCTCGAGGAGCTCAAGAATGTGGTCGTGCTGGCCGCGACCAACCGGCCGGACATGATCGATACGGCGCTCCTGCGCCCCGGTCGCCTCGATCGGCACGTCTACGTGCCGCCGCCGGACGAGGTGGGCCGGCGGAAGATCTTCGACGTCTACCTCGGCCGGGCCGGAGATCTGCTCGCCGAGGGGATCAGCGTCGACGACCTGGTCGCCCGGACCGAGGGGTTCGTCGGCGCGGACATCGAGGCCCTGGTCCGCGAGGCGAAACTCGCCGCGATGCGCGAGTTTATCACGGTCATGAAAGAAAAGACAGATCAGGAGCGGGCCGACGCGGCCGCGAACATCCGCCTCACGAAGGCGCACTTTGACGCCGCGCTGGAGAAGGTCAGAGGCTCGCTCGACCGCGACGCGGTCGAGGCGTCGGAACGCCAGGCCTGGGAGATGATCTTCAACCAGGAGCAGCGGTCCGCCCTCGAGGAGGCGGCGGCCGTGGTCCGCCGGGCCGAGCTCGCGACCATGGGCGTCGGCCCGGAGAACGAACTCCGGCAGCAGGCCGACGCCCTGCGGCGGGCGGTCTTCGCCCCGAAGAAGGACTTCGCCGCCCTCCGTGACCAGACCGCGGCCCTGAGAGAACGTCTGGATACACCGAGCTGACCGAGACAGAGAGAATGAGCACCCACGCGCACGACAGGGACGAACAGGAGCTCGAGGACCTGGTCAGAGAACTGATCGGGCGCCTCATGCAGAACCGCCAGGCGGGGGGGCAGGGACGGATGCCGATCGCGATCGGGTTCAAGATCTTCTACGGCCCGGACGACGGGGACGAGGCGCCCGAGGTGATCGAGCAGGTCCCCGAGGTCTCGACGATCGAGGACAAGGTTGTCGTGGTGACCGAGGTCCCCGGGATCGCGCCCGAGAACATCCGGATGGGCATGACGGGCCGGACCCTCCAGATCTTCGCCGAGGAGGACGGCCGGCGGTACCACACGGCGGCACCGCTCCCGCCGTGCGACCCGGGCTCGGTCCGGACGCGGCTCAAGCACGGGATCCTCGAGGTCGTGCTCGATACGGCGGAGACGCCCGCGCAGGGCTGAACCGGAGCGGGACCCGCTCACCCACCCTTTTTCCAGGAGACGTCCGGCCCGGCCCGGGCGACGGCCCCCGCGGCGGGGATATCTCTAATGTCTTCGACGACCACATTCTGACGCCGATACCGGCGAGGTATGACGATGACGAAGAGGACGGTCGAGGACCTGGACGTTGCAGGAAAGCGGGTGTTCGTGCGGGTCGACTTCAACGTGCGGCTCAAAGACGGGATCATCGCCGACGACTCCAAGATGAAAGGGGCGCTCCCGACCCTTCGGTACCTGGTCGAACACGGTGCGAAGGTGATCGTCGCCTCGCACCTGGGTCGGCCGAAGGGCGAGGTCGTCGAGTCGCTCCGAATGGCTCCCGTGGCCGAGCGGCTCTCCGCCATGCTGGGCCGGCCGGTGGCCGCGCTCCGGGACTGCGTCGGTCCGGAGGTCGAGGCGGCCGTCGCCCGGATGCGGGACGGCGACGTGGTCATGCTCGAGAACCTCCGTTTCCACCGCGGGGAGGAGAAGAACGACCCGGCCTTCGCGCAGGGGCTCGCGTCGCTCGCGGACCTCTACGTCAACGACGCCTTCGGGTCGAGCCACCGTGCCCACGCCTCCGTCGTGGGCGTGCCCGCCCTCGTCCCCGGCGCCGCGGGCTTCCTGATGCAGCGCGAGCTCGAGATGCTCGGCGGCCTCCTCGAGAACCCCGAGCGGCCCTTCGCGGCGGTGATCGGCGGCGCGAAGCTCGGCAGCAAGCTCGGCGTCCTGCAGAACATCCTGCCCCGGGTCGACCTCCTGCTCATCGGCGGGGGGATGGTGGCCACCGCGTACCGGAGCAGGGGCTACGGAGTCGGAAACTCGCTGGTCGAGGAGGGGCTCTTCGACTACGTCCGCGAGCTCACCGAGCAGGCTGACGCCCGCGGCGTCCGGCTCCTTCTTCCGCCGGACGTGGTGGTCTCGGAGAACCTCGAGGGCACCGGCAGCGTGAAGGCCGTGCCGGCCGACGCGATCCCCGACGGCTGGGTGATCGTCGACATCGGGCCGGCGACGATCGAGGAGTTCTCCCGGGTCCTCCGGACCTGCCGGACCGTGGTCTGGAGCAGGCCGATGGGGATCTTCGAGATCCCGGCCTTCGCGGAGGGGACGCGCGCCATCGCCGGCGTGATGGCCGAGCTCGACGCCGTCACCGTCGTCGGCGGCGGCTCGACCGTGGAGGCCGTCACCCGGTCCGGCGCGGCCGACCGGATGACCCACGTCTCCACGGGGGGAGGGGCCTCGCTTGAGTTCCTCTCGGGCGACGTCCTGCCGGGCGTCGCCGCGCTCCCGGACCGCTGACCGGATAGTATATCAGCTCCCGCCGGAAGGGGGGAGGTATGATCGGAACCGAACCGCGGCCGGTCAGGACCATCGGGATCCTGACCGGCGGCGGAGACTGCCCCGGCCTGAACGCGGTCATCCGGGCCGTCGTCAAGACTGCCCACCGGCACGACTACTCCGTGATCGGGATCCGGAACGGCTGGAAGGGGCTCGTCGAGGGCAAGGTCGAGCCCCTGACCGACTGCTCGGTCACGGGGATCCTGCCAAAGGGCGGGACGATCCTGGGCACCTCCCGGACCAACCCGTTCAAGAACGAGGACGACGTCCAGCGGATGCTGCTTCATCTCCGGCGGTTCGGGATCGACGCCCTGATCGCGGTCGGCGGGGACGACACCCTGGGCGTCGCCAACCAGCTGCACGAGATGGGCGTCCGGGTGATCGGGATCCCGAAGACGATCGACAACGACCTCTCCTGCACGGACTACACCTTCGGCTTCGACACGGCCGTCGCGATCGTGACGGACGCCATCGACCGGCTCCACACGACGGCCGAGTCCCACCAGCGGATCATGGTCCTCGAGGTGATGGGCCGGCACGCGGGCTGGATCGCGACCTTCGCCGGGATCGCCGGCGGGGCCGACGAGATCCTGATCCCCGAGGTCCCGTTCGAGATCGAGGACGTCTGCGACACCCTCCGCGCCCGGTTCAACCGTGGCAAGACCTTCTCGATCGTGGTCGTCTCCGAGGGGGCGCGGCCGAAGGAGATGGAACGGGCGGTCACCGCGTCCGAGCGCGTCGACGAGTTCGGCCACGGGCAGCTCGGGGGGATCGGCCAGCTCCTCGGCAGGGAGATCGAGGCCCGGCTCGGGGTCGAGACGCGGGTGACGGTTCTCGGGCACGTCCAGCGCGGCGGCTCGCCCACGGCGCACGACCGGGTGCTCGCCACCCGGTTCGGCGTGAGGGCGATCGAGGAGGTAGTCGCTGGCAACTTCGGCGTCATGGTCGGCCAGCAGGGATACCGCATCGTCCCGATGCCGCTCGGCGACGTCTGCCGGATGAAGACCGTCGACATGGACCTCTACGAGATGGCGAAGATCTTCTTCTGATCCCCCCCCTTCTCCGCCGCACCGGGCCGGCGGCCCCCCGGGCGGGTACACGGAGCGGCACATTCTTCTATTTCGCCGTTGATGGAATCGCTGAGTGCCCCCGGGTACACCTGTGTGTCCAAGAGCACTTTTCATCGAGGAGATGGTTATCGTGAAGGATAAGAACCAGGTTTTCGTTCCGTGCGACGTCCCGGAGAAGGCGCGCGAGACGTACATCGAGAACTACCGGCTGGTCACCCACGACAGCGGACGGCTGATGCTCTTCGCGGGCGACCAGAAGGTCGAGCACCTCAACGACGACTTCTACGGCGAGGGGATCCACGAGGACGACGCCGATCCCGAGCACCTCTTCCGGATCGCGGACCAGGGGAAGATCGGGGTCTTCGCGACCCAGCTCGGCCTCATCGCCCGGTACGGCATGGACTACCCGAATGTGCCGTACCTGGTCAAGCTCAACTCCAAGACGCACCTGGTCAAGACGGCCCAGCAGGACCCGCTCTCGGGCGCGCTCTGGTCGGTCAAGCAGGTCGCAAAGTTCCGCGATCAGACGGGACTGAAGATATCGGCCGTCGGGTATACCATCTATCTCGGCTCGACCTTCGAGCCGCAGATGCTCCGCGAGGCGGCCGAGGCGATCGTCGAGGCCCACCGGGAGGGGCTGCTCGTCGTCCTCTGGATCTATCCGCGCGGCACCGCCGTCAAGGACGAGAAGGACCCGCACCTGATCGCGGGGGCCGCCGGCGTGGCGGCCGCCCTGGGCGCGGACTTCGTCAAGGTGAACGCGCCCAAGAAGGAGGGCGAGAACCCGGCCCTGCTCCTCTGCGAGGCGACGAAGGCCGCGGGCCGGACCAAAGTGGTCTGCGCCGGCGGCTCGTCCACGGATGAGCGGAAGTTCCTCCAGGGCCTCTACGACCAGATCCACGTCGGGTGCGCCGCGGGCAACGCGACCGGCCGGAACATCCACCAGAAGTCGCTCCCGGCGGCGGTGGCCATGTGCAACGCGATCTTTGCGATCACGGTCGAGGGGAAGTCCATCGAGGAGGCCTGCACGCTCCTCGAGGCGCCCTCCGCGTGAGGCGAGCATGGTCACGCTCCACGAGTATCTCGAGGGCACGGCCGCAGACAGCGATATCAGGGACCTGATCGAGCTGATCGCGGACCAGGCGCCGGCGATCCGGTCCGCGTTCATCTCGAACCAGGCCTACGCCGGGACCGAGAACGACTCGGGCGACGACCAGGTGGCCATGGACATCTGGGCCGACCGCCACCTGACCCGGGTCATCGGGGAGTCCGGCCTCGTGGCCGAACTCGCCTCGGAGGAGCAGAAAGACCTCGTCCGGTACCCGAACGCCCGGACCACGCTCGGGCTCGTCATGGACCCGCTCGACGGCTCCTCGAACGTCAAGGTCAACCTGGCAGTCGGCTCCATCGTGGGGATCTACGACGGGCCCGTCCTGCAGCCGGGCAACCGGCTGAAGGCCGCGTTCTACCTGCTCTACGGCCCGCTGACCACGCTGACGCTCTCCGTCGGCGAGGGTGTCCAGATCTTCGCGCTCGCCGAGGACGGCCAGTACCGCATGCTGCACGAGAACGTCCGGATGCCCGAGGGGAAGCTCTACGGCTCGGGGGGAGGGTGGCCGACCTGGACCGACGCCCACTGCCGGTTCATCGAGAGTATCGAGCAGGACGGGGGCAAGCTCCGGTACTCGGGCGCGTTCGTCGCCGACTTCCACCAGATCCTCACCTACGGCGGGGTCTACTGCTACCCGTGCGTGCCGGGCCAGCAGGGCAAGCTCCGCCTCCTCTTCGAGGCGAACCCGATGGGCTTCATCGCGCACGACGCGGGCGGCGTCTGCACGGACGGCGAGCGGCTGCTGCTCGACGTCCAGCCCGAACACATCCACCAGAAGGTTCCGATCTACATCGGCAGCCGCTCGATCATCAGCCGGGTCACGGCCTGCTGCCGGTAACGCGGCCGTCGCTATATCCTTTTTTTCCGCGATCGGGACGAGGGACGAGGAGTTCGTCCGAATTTCATGGAAAAGATGAAATGGTGGAACGAGGATACCTCTGGCCGGTGAGGGGGATGAAGACGACCGTATCCATCATCAAGGCCGACATCGGTTCGTTCCCGGGGCACTCCCGGACGCACCCGCGCCTGCTGGAGGAGGCCGCGCGCTGCCTCAAGGAGCGGGAGGGAGACCTGCTGATCGACTCGTTCGTCACCCACTGCGGTGACGACCTCGAGCTGATCATGACCCACACGAGGGGCGTGGACGACGAGGAGATCCACCGCCTGGCCTACGACATCTTCCTGCGATGCGCCGGGATCGCGAAGGAGATGAAGCTCTACGGCGCGGGCCAGGACCTCCTCTCGGACTCGTTCTGCGGCAACGTCCGGGGCATGGGGCCCGGCGTGGCCGAGATGGAGTTCGAGGAGCGGGCATCGGACCCGGTGCTGCTCTTCATGGCCGACAAGACCGAGCCCGGGGCCTGGAACTTCTACCTCTACAAGACCTTCGCCGACCCGTTCAACACGCCGGGCCTGGTGATCGACCCGTCCATGCACGAGGGGTTCGTCTTCGAAGTCCACGACCTCTTCGAGCACCGCAAGGTCTTCTTCCGGACACCGGAGGAGTCGTACGACCTGCTGGCGTACATCGGTGCGCCGTCGCGGTTCGTGGTCAAGCACGTCTTCTCGAAGAAGGGCGTGATCGCGGCCTCGACCTCGACCCAGCGACTGAACCTCCTCGCGGGACGGTACGTGGGCAAGGACGACCCGGTCATGATCATCCGTTCGCAGTCGGGATTTCCGGCCGTGGGCGAGATCCTGGACGCGTTCACAACGCCGTTCATCGTCGCGGGCTGGATGCGTGGCTCGCACCACGGCCCGTTCATGCCGGTCGGCGTCTGCGACGCGAACTGCACGGTCTTCGACGGCCCGCCGCGCATGATCTGCCTGGGGTTCCAGGTCACCGAGGGGAGGCTGATCGGGCCCGCGGACATGTTCGACGACCCCGCGTTCGACCTGGTCAGGCGCAGGGCCCTCGAGCTGGCCGAGATGCTCCGCGACCACGGGCCCTTCGAGCCCCACCGGCTCTCGCTCTCGGAGATGGAGTACACCACGCTGCCGACGGTCGAGAAGGAGCTGCAGGGACGGTGGGAGCCGCTCGAGTAGCCCTCCCCTTTTTACCGAAGATATTATCGTCCCCGGCGGTCTCCCCTGTCCCGTGACCGGCTATGACGGGAGGAACGCAGTACAGCGCACCGAACCTGATCGCTGACGCGAGGGTCGATCCGGAACGTTGGAGCCGGGTCCCGGACGAGGCGACGGTCGAGCGGACGGCCCGGGCGATCGAGGCCCGGAACGTGAAGGTGATCCGAGTCGCGACAGCGGAGGCGGCCCGCCAGGCCGTGCTCGACCTAGTCCCCGACGGGGCGGAGGTGATGAACGGCTCGTCGACGACGCTGATCGAGATCGGATACGAGCGCCTCCTGGAGGAGAACCCGAAGGGCTGGCACGACTATCACGGCGTCATCACGGCCGAGAACGACGACGCGAAACGCGATGCGTTGCGCCGGAAGGGGGTCACGGCCGACTGGTTCCTCTCCGGGGTCCAGGCGATCGCGGCGACGGGCGAGCTCGTCGGGTGCGACAAGACCGGGAGCCGGGTCGGTGCCTGGCCGTACGGCGCGGGTCGCCTGCTCCTGGTCTCGGGCGTCAACAAGATCGTGCCGACCCGCGACGACGCCCTGGCGCGATGCTGGGAGTATGCCCTGCCCCTGGAGCAGCAGCGTGCCCGGCGGGTCTACGGCACCTCGAGCGAGATCGGGAACATCGTGATCATCGAGAAGGAGATGGACCCGGACCGGGTCACGCTGATCCTGGTGGGAGAGGCGCTCGGGTACTGACCCGGTCGACGAACTCGTCGATGAGCCGACGGGAGATCGAGCCGTACGGCGGAAGCGGCGGGAGCGCCTCGACCCCGAACCAGCCCGCGTCCTCGATCTCGACGCCGTCCACGCGGACCTCGCCGCCCGCGTACGCCGCGATGAACCCGAGCATCAGCGAGTGGGGAAACGGCCAAGGCTGCGAGCCCGCGTACCGGATGTCCGTCACGGTCACGCCGCACTCCTCGGCGAGCTCGCGCTCGACCGCGTGCTCCGCCGTCTCGCCGGGCTCCACGAAACCCGCGATCAGCGCGTACCTGCCCGGGGGGAACCTCGGCGAACGCGCCAGCAGGCACTCGTCCCCCCGCTCGACGAGGACGATCACGGCCGGCGAGAGACGCGGGTACACGGTCGCGCCGCACGTGGTGCAGAGGCGGGCGTGCTCGACCGGGCTCGGCGCCGCCGGGTGTCCGCAGCGGCCGCAGAACCGGTGGTCCCGTTCGAAGCCACCGAGCTGGACCGCGCGCGAGGCCCAGCCGAGCTCCTCGTCGTCGATCATCCCGAGGAGGTCGTACAGCCCGACCGGCTCGAGCCCCTCCGGGGGCTCGTCGCCGGGGCCCAGCAGCACCGCGGCGACCGCCGCGTCCCCCGACCGCCCGAGCGGGACGATCCGGGCACCGGCCGCCGGCGGCGTCCCGGTGAGCACGCTTTCCGGCCCGCGGTCGAGGAGCACCCGGTCGTCCAGCAGGTAGACGTAGCGGGTGCCCGGGCCCGGCGGGCCGGGACGGAAGGCGAGGTCGTCCGCCTCGAGCGCGAACGGCGTCCTAGATCTCGACGACGTCGTCGGCGCCCCTCCCGATACTCCGCCGCTCGGGGAAGAGATCGTCGATCGCGTCCAGCACGCTCGCGACCTTGGGGTTCTCGAAGAGCCTGCGGAACGCCTCGAGCTCGTGACCGCTCATGATCATGAGCCCCTTGCGCTTGATCGGCAGGCCGCTCTCTCCGATGGGGTTCAGTTCGAGGGCGAGCGAGGCGGGCCGGTTCCGGGTCTTGGGGAGCTTGATCAGGTACACGCCGGGCACGGAGGTGTTCTTTCGCTCCCAGTCCTCTCCGTTCTCGAGGAAGGCTCTCAGGGTCTCACTGATCTCCATGGCCGTGAGATAGTCCCTCATCCTACATGGCCTTTTGCGCACGCGCCCGCCGCGTGCTGCGATACAGACTTATCGGCGGAGCGTTATTGTACAGAGACAATGGATACGCGTCTCCTGGACCTCCTGATCGGGGTCATCGCCCTGCTCGTGATGATCGCGCTCTTCGTCGGCCTGCCGTTCGTGCTGGCCCCCGGCGCCGCCTACCTGCTGGCCATCGTGATCTTCCTCGTCTTGATGACCGGCGCCGGCTACGTCATCAACGAGAAGACTCTCTAAGCGCCCCCGCAGCGGGGCGCGGGGCTCCTTTTCTCTTCCGGTAGTACCCGAGGGGGCCGCCGATCCGTTCGCAGAACGCGTCGCGGCGCACGCAGAGCCCGTTCGTCTCCATGGTCGCGCAGGACGGGGGGGTGTACTCGGTCCCCGAGCGGCCCGAGATGTGCTCGACCTGGTAGAGGGTCTTCTCGATGTCGAAGTCGGGGGCGCGCTGGTAGACCTCGACGATCTGGGTGGTCGAGAGCCCGATGGTGTGGAGGAAGGCCGTCAGCGCGAACCGGCCCATGTGCGTCAGGTTCCCGCCCGAGGCAAGGGCCGTGATCATCGCGGCCATGCAGGGCGGGTACCGCGACTCGTCGATCGGCCCGAGGTCCCGGAGCATCTGCGACTGGTGGACCGCGGTCAGCCGCTCGATCGCCGGCGCGAGGAGGGCGCAGACCTCCGCCGGGACCTTCGGCAGGCCGCGGGCGCGGATCACGACCCGAATCCGCTCGCGCAGCAGCACCTCGACCTCGGTCGCGTGCACCCGGACGAGCCCGCCGACCACCTCGCGATTGACCAGGCGCCAGCCGGGCTCGCGGAGGCCCGAGACCATCTCGACGTAGGCAGGGACTGGGATCGTGCCGTCGCGGAGCTCGAGCCCGAGCCGCCGCGCCACCTCCTCCCGCTTCGTCTCCTCCCCCTCGTCCGGGTCGTCGCCCGCGAGGTAGAACGCGGACCGGCGGGCCTCGTAGGCGATCAGCCGCTCGATCACGTTCCGGTCGTTGATGCAGGAGGCGATGATCCGCGCCATCCCGTAGGTATAGAGCGACGTGAGCGCGTTCGGGATCTGGGCGTGGAACTCGCGGAAGTGCGATGCGAGGCGCTGCGGCGGGATCGTGATGGCGGACTCGATCCGCCCGGCCGCCTGGTCGATGATCCGCTGCCCGGACTCGCTCGCGAGAAACGACTCGAGCCGGTTCAGCTCCGACCCGGCGATCTTCGCCTGGGCCTCCTGCAAAAACGGGTACCGGGCCAGGTCCTTCTCGTCGAACACCGGCCCCATGCGGCCCCCGGGATCAGTCGGCCTCGATCCGGGGTGCGAGCAGGTAGACCACGCGCCCCTTGCCGCCCGCGATCTCGAAGGTGAACCGGACCGGGTGGTCGAGCCCGAGCCCGATCTCGACCGTGGCCGCCCGGCTCATGGTCTTGGCCATGTCCTTGAGGTAATCGAGGCTGAAGAGCGAGCGGGCGCGGACCTCCGAGAGCGACTCCACGTCGTCCGGGCCGAGCTCGAGCCGGATGTTGTCCGTGTCCCCCTCGGCCTCCATGAAGAAGACCTTCGCCTCGGGGTCGATCCCGAGGGCGATCTTGTCCGAGACGACGGCCGCGGCCTTGATCGCGTTCGTCAGCCTGGTCCCCTCGAGGACGACTGTGCCGGGCAGCTCCAGCGTCGGCGCGTTCGGGTCCTTCCGGATGGTGTTCGGGTCCAGGAGGGTCAGCGAGTACTGGTAGCTCTGGAACGCCAGGTTCAGGCGCTGCGATCCCTCGGGGATCGCGAGCGTGAGCGTGTCGCCGCGGTTCACCATCCCGATGATGTTCTTCAGCTTGGTCACGTCGATCCCGAGCGGCGACGGCGATGCCTCGAAGGCCTCGAAGGCATCCGGCCCGAGCTCGAGCGAGACCATCGCGACGTTCGCGGTATCGACCGCTCTCGTCCTCATCCCCTCGTTGTCGACATGAAGGCGGCACTCACTCACGAGGGCGGCGATGGCGTCGACTGCCTCCCGGAAGACATCTGCGTCGATGGTCGCGCGTAACATGGAAACCCCTGACACTCTCCTCTTCTGAACTCACTAGTGTATGGACACGCTCTAAATTATTAGTATGCGCCCATGGAACGATCTGTCTCTATTATAAACTGACCAGTCTTAGTTTTAATGATATCGCACCGGGAGCCGCGACCGGAAGGTTGATACGCTTCGGTTTCCGTGAACGCGTCACGCACTAGGCAGCATTCGGAGCAGGCGGGGATCATGGGTTCGCAGTGGGGACAGGACCGGGAGTATCGGAGGGCGGTGCGCGAGGGGTATCGCTCGCGGGCCGCGTACAAGCTGCTCGAGGTCCAGCAGCATGCTGGCATCATCCGGCAGGACGACAACGTGATCGATCTCGGGGCCGCCCCGGGCTCGTGGCTCCAGGTGCTCCGCACGCTGACCGGGGGACACGTGCTCGGCATCGACCTCAACCCGATCGCGCCGATCGAGGGGGTGGAGACGATCGTGGGGGACCTCGCGGACTCCTCGCTTCCGGGGCGCGTGAAGGAGGCGCTCGGGGTCGTGAACGTGGTCGTCGCGGACGCCGCGCCCAAGCTCTCGGGCCAGCGCTCGTACGACCAGGCCCGCGCGATCGAGCTCAACGAGCAGTCGCTGGCGTTCGCGTGTGCGACCCTCAAGCCGGGCGGCAACTTCGTGGTCAAGTCGTTCCAGGGCGAGGACTTCTCCGAGTTCCTGGCAACGGTCCGGGAGGCCTTCCGCTCGGCGCGCACGTACCAGGCGAAGGCGAGCCGGAAGGGCTCTCGCGAGATCTACGTCATCGGTAAGAACTTCACGGGGTGTGATGACGGTGCTGACTGACCCGTCCGGCCGGACGGTCACGAACATCCGGATCAGCCTGACCCAGCGGTGCAACCTCGGGTGCATCTACTGCCACGCCGAGGGGGAGAAGGACCCCGAACAGGAGCTCTCAGCCGAACAGATCGCGGAGATCCTCCGCGTGGCGCAGACGTTCGGGGTCCGCTCGGTCAAGTTCACGGGAGGCGAGCCCCTGATGCGGTCCGACCTCGCCGAGATCATCCGATCCGTCCCGCCCGGGATGGAGGTCTCGCTGACCACGAACGCGACCCTGCTCGCGGACCGGGCGCAGGAGCTCAAGGACGCGGGGCTGAACCGGGTCAACGTCTCGCTCGACACGATGGACCCGAAGCGGTACGAGGAGATCGCGGGAAAGCCCATGCTCGCCGAGGCGCTCGCGGGGATCGAGGCAGCCCTGGAGGCCGGCCTGACCCCGGTCAAGATCAACATGGTCGTGCTCTCGGGGATCAACGAGGACGAGGTCGATGCGTTCATCGACTACGTCCGGAACAACCCCGACCTGGTGCTGCAGCTGATCGAGCTGATGGACTTCCGCGACTGCCCGCACCACGGCGACGTCAAGGGGATCGAGGACCGGATCGCCGCGATGGCGGACCGGGTCGAGACCCGGCGGATGCACCACCGGAAGAAGTACTACGTCCGGGGGGCGGAGGTCGAGGTCGTCCGGCCGCTCCACAACACCGAGTTCTGCGCCTACTGCAACCGTCTCCGCCTCACCTCGGACGGAAAGCTGAAGCCCTGCCTGCTCCGTTCGGACAACCTGGTCGACGTCCGCGGGCTCCACGGCACCGCGCTCGAGGAGGCCTTTCGCGAGGCCGTGAGGCGGCGATCGCCGTACTTCGCCTGAGATGTGCGGGATAGCGGGGGTCGTCGAGCCCGGCGGCGGTGCCGTGGACGCGGCCCTCCTCGACCGGATGAGCGCGCTCCTCGCGCACCGCGGGCCCGACGGGAGCGGGACGCTCGTCGAGGGGCCGGTCGGCCTGGCCCACCGCCGTCTGGCGATCCTGGACCTCTCGGAGGAGGGTCACCAGCCGATGACGAGCGGGGACGGCGCCTTCACGATCGTCTTCAACGGCGAGGTCTTCAACTACCTCGAGCTCCGCGACGAGCTCTCGTCCGCGGGCCACGCGTTTCGCACCGGCACGGACACCGAGGTGGTGCTCGCGGCCTACGCCGCGTGGGGGCGCGACTGCCTGGCCCGCCTCAACGGGATGTTCGCGTTCGCGGTCCTCGACCGGCGGCGGGGCGAGGTCTTTCTCGCGCGGGACCGGCTCGGGGTCAAGCCGTTCTACTACGCCCGCGCCGGCGGGCGGTTCCTCTTCGCCTCGGAGTGCAAGGCCTTGCTCGCGGACCCCGCCATCGGGCGCGCTCCGTGCGAGGACGCGCTCGCGACGTTCCTCGCGTGGGGGGTCCAGGACCACTCGCACCTCACCATGTTCGAGGGGGTGCTCCAGCTCCCGCCCGGCCACTGGATGGCCGTTGGGCCGGGGGGCGTCGAGGGACCGGTCCGCTGGTGGGACCTCGCCGTGGACCCCGCGATCGCGTCGCCGCCCGCCCTCGAGGCCGACGCGCCGGCGCGCCTGCTCGAGCTCATGACCGACGCGGTCCGCCTGCGCCTGCGCTCGGACGTCCCGGTCGGGACCTGCCTCTCGGGCGGGATCGACTCTTCGACGATCGTCGCCCTGATCGCGCGCCTGCTCGAGACGGAGCACCCCGGGTCCGTCGGCGAGCGGCAGCGGACCTTCTCGGCGGTCTACGCCGACCCCCGGTTCGACGAGCGGTGCTTCATGGAGGTGGCGGCGGAGTCCGCGGGGGTGGCCGGCGCGTATGTCGAGCCGACTCCCGGGGCACTTAGCGATGACCTCCTCGATCTCGTCTGGGCCCAGGACGAGCCGTTCGGCTCGCTCTCGATCTACGCGCAGTACTGCGTGATGCGGCTCGCGGCCGGGTCGGTCACGGTGGTGCTCGACGGGCAGGGCGCGGACGAGCAACTCGCGGGGTACATCGCGTACCAGGGGACCTACCTGTCGACGCTCGCCCGCCGCGGCAGGCTCGGCAGGCTGGCCGGGGAGGCGCTCGGCACCCTCCGGCACCACCGGGGCTTCTTCGCAAATGCGGCGCGGCAGCTCGTGGTCCGGCGGGGCCGGCGCGGGCTCCTCCGGGTCGAGGCGCCGCCCGTCCACCGCTACGCCGGGGACCTCGACGACGTGCTCCGCCGCGAGACGACTGCGACCAACCTGCCCGCGCTCCTGCACTACGAGGACCGGAACTCGATGCACTTCTCGATCGAGGCCCGCGTGCCCTTCCTCGACTACCGCGTGGTCGAGTACCTCGCGTCCCTCCCCCTCGACCAGAAGCTCCGCGGCGGGGTCACGAAGCGGGTGCTCCGGCGCGCCATCAAGGGAGTGGTGCCCGAGACCATCCGCTGCCGCATGGACAAGATGGGCTTCGTCACGCCCGAGGAGGTCTGGATGGGCCGCGAGCTCGCCCCATTCGTGGAGGAGATCTTCGCCTCGAAGTCGTTCCGCTCGCGGCCGTACTGGGACGCGGACGCCGTCGCCGAGGACTTCGCGCGGTTCCGCACGGGGAAGGCCGACTACTCCTGGGAGGTCTTCCGCATCCTCGTGACCGAGCTCTGGCTCAGGCTCTTCTTCGACGAGCGGGAGGCGACGCTCGCGGCGAGGACGGCGGCCCCCCCGGGATAACCGTGCGGTCAGGTCGCGGAGAGTGCCGTCCGACGACTACCCGTTCTGCCGCTGGCCCAGCACGGCGTACCCGCCGTCCGATGTCTGCACGACCTTCAGGACCCGGCTGATCAGGCCGGTCGGCAGCTCGCGGTCATAGGCGAGCGTTCCTGCGGAATCGAACCGCCGGGCGTGGAAGGTACTCGCGGCAGTCCGCTCGTGGGCCACGACGTCGTACCCGGCTTCGTCTCCCCCGGACGGGATGCCGACCGAGAAGTACCCGCCGTCCGCCGTCCAGGTGACGGCGATGCTCGCGTCGATGGGCTGCCGCCCGATCACGCGCCCGTCGCGGTCGAGCGTCGCGTCGACGACGCCCGGGGGAGCGGCGATCCCCGCTCTCAGAGTGGTATTCTGATAGAGCACCCGGTATCCGGCCGGGTCCGCGCGGACCCAGACCGGATCGGCGAAGGACACCGTGCCGAGCTGAGTCACCGTGCCGGGCGTGCCGGCCGTATCGAGGGAGAGTGCGAGGAGCGGGGTGCCGGCGCTGGCGTTCGGCGGCGTGCCGTCCCCGACGAGCAGGAGCCCGGAACGGTCGGAGCTCTCGGCGAGCGCGAGAACCCCGTTCAGACCGCTCTCGCCGTACCGGCGCTCCCAGACGATGACGCCATCGGCGGAGAGCCGCGACGCCATCCCCTCTCTGCCCGCGGAGGCGCTGGCCGTGACGGGCACGGCCGATGCGCCGGGCACGGGCGGGGGCGTGATGTTCGTGGCGGTGTGGTACGTCACCCGGCCGCCCGCGACGTAGCCGCCGTCCGCGAGCTGCCGGAGCGCCTGCGCCTCCGGGATCCCCGTCGACCTCGCCCAGAGCGTCCGACCGGCCGTATCGAACCGGACGACCTTTCCGTTCCCGGTGAGCACCGCGGTGCCGCCGTCGCCGGCCGGGACGACCGCCTTCGCGGCGTCGAGCCCGTCGGTGACGAACCGGTCCCAGACGACTTCACCGTCGGGCGAGAGACGTACGAGCCGGGGGCGCGCCGGGCCCCGCGCGTCGCTCCCGTTCTGAGCGGCGATCGCGAACCCCCCGTCCGGGAGCTCGACCAGGTCGTCGGCGCCGTCGTCCTCGCCGGTGTCGATGGTCCTCGTCCACTCCGTCGCGCCGTCGGGGGCCAGCTTGACGACCACGACGTCCCGGTCCGCGACCGTGTCGGGGCCGCCGATGCATCCGGCCGATATGGCGAGCAGCACCGCCAGCGTCGCCAGGACGGCTGTGCAAAATCCACGCAATCCTTCCATCACGTCCTCACGTCCTCAACCGATTCCGACATCCCCGTCCAGGGCTGTGGCCGGGGACCGTCAAATGAATCAGTAGTGGTAATTCGGATCCGTCCTCGAAGAACCTGCCGATCGGCTTTTTATTTTGGAATCCAATCCGGACGGGAGAAGAGCGGAACGTGGGTTGCGGTCTTCCGCAGGGGAGAGGGGTCAGCGGCCCCCGGCGCCGCCGCCGCCGAAGCCGCCCCCGCCTCCGAAACCGCCCCCGCCGAAGCCCCCGCCCCCGAACCCGCCCGCGCCGCTCGCCTGGACGGGCGGGGCGAAGAGGAGGATCGGCACGAACGCCGTGTTCAGGTGCGTCGGCATCGCGATCTCCTCGGGGAGCTGGATGTTCAGCTCGCGCATGGCCCGGGCGACCCTGTCGCCGACCCCGAGGGCCGTGCCGTAGACCAGCCACTCGCCCCACATCGAGAGGTCGGCCGGCGAGTACTTCCGGAGCATGGCCAGGTCCGAGAGGAAGTGCGCGAACGCCTCCCACTCGAGCCGCTCGCGGTAGCCCTCCCTCTTCCAGGTGCCGAAGAGCGTGGACGGAAACGAGAGCGCGATGCCGCCCTGGGCGGCCCCCAGGGCGAAGAGGAGGATCGGGCCGATGAACCGGCCGCTCACGCCCGGGAAGATGAAGACGAAGAAGAGCGAGAGCACCGCCAGCCCAACCCCGACCAGGACCAGGGGGATGATCCGCCCGCGGCCAGGTACGATGTACGCGTTCGTCACGGCCGGGTCCGTGTGCGAGGCAATCGCGCGGTAGGTCCCGAGGTTCCGGATCATCTCGGACTGCAGGGCCGTGTCCTGCTTCGCCCGTTCCTTCTGCAGCTCGAGCTCCGCGGTGTCCACCACGCCGTCGGTCGCGATCGCCGCGAGGAAGTCGAGGACCCGCTGCTCGTACGGGTCGCTCGCGGTGCCGCCGCCGAGACGGATCCGGACGTCCTCGCCGCCCGCGATCTCCTCGACCCGGAGCAGCCCGCGCCGGTGCAGGTCGAGGACGGTCGCGTAGAACCCGTCGGCGTCCGAGGCCGCCGCGTCGCCCTTGAAGAGGTGGTTGACGACCCACGGCTTCTTGGAGGGGTCGGGGACCGTGCTCAGGTATTCGGGCACGGTGAACGCCCGCTCCCGCCCGTGCCGCCGGTAGAGGAGAAGGAGGGCCGCAGGCACGATCAGGACGAACGCGATCCCCGCGTAGTAGAGCACGGTCGAGATCCAGTACGGGATGCTCGCCCAGAGGTACGCGGACCGCGCCTGCCCGCCGACATCGTCGATCGGGCGGGGAAAGCCCGCGACGGTCTCGAGGGCCGAGCGCTCGAGCAGGACCTCGATCGCGACGTCCTCGCCCTCGCCCGCCGAGCCCGTGATCACGATCCGGTCGCCCTCGCGCGACTGCCGGAGGGTCGGGGGATAGGCGAAGACCTCACTCACCCGGTCGGCCGGGAGCGTGATCCGGATGAACGAGTAGGGGACGTGCTGCCCCTCGCGGGCGAGCCGCAGGTTGACGTGGACGTACGAGTCGTCGTACTCGACCGGCGGGCGGACCGTGAACGCGTACCGGGCGTCGTACGTCCCCCGTGCGAAGTAGCCGGTGTCGACGATGCCGACCTCGTTCTGCTCGGCGAGCGACGCGACGAACGACGCCGTGGACTCGTCGGCGGCGCCGAAGAGCCGGACCGTGCCGGCGCCGTCGCGGGCGTACCCCGTCACGCCCGCCGGGGGCTCGACGCCGACGAGCTCGAAGTGCGGGGACCCGGTCGCGTTGAAGACGAGCGGGACGTCGAAGTTCCGGAAGAGCATCCGGTAGGTCCCCGGCGCCTCCACGTCGTAGACGTACCGCTCGCCGAGGCTCCCCCCGGGCTCCCAGTCGGCCTCGTACGTCGCCACCGAGAGGCCGCTCGAGAGCGTGAGCGTGGGCAGCCAGAGCGCGAGGACCGCGGCCACCAGCCCGAGGGCGAGCGTGACCGCGACGAGGGCCGCGAGCGAGCGTTCTTCACCCATGTCGGATCAGAACTCGATCGTCGGAGGCCGCTCGATCGCCTCCTCGAACTGGAGGTACTCGAGCTTCTGCATCCCGATGACGCCGGCGACGATGTTCGAGGGGACCACATCGACCATCGTGTTGAGCTGCTGGGCCACGTTGTTGTAGGTGTACCGCTGCCGCCCGATCTCGTCCTCGACGCCGCGGACGGCACCGGTCAGCTCCTGCACCACGGTCGAGGTCTTCAGGTCGGGGTAGGCCTCGGCCACGGCGAAGAGCCGTCCGAAGATCGACCGGCTCTCGGCCTCGGCCGCGTCCAGCTCGGCCGGCCCGCCTTTCGCGACGGACGCGCGGAGCTCGGTCACCCGGGCGAGGGTCTCTTTTTCGAACTCCGCGTAACTCCTCACCGCGCCGAGCAGCTGCTCGATCATGTCGAGCCGCTTCTTCATCGCGACCCGTATCTGTCCGAGGGTCGCTTCGGCCGAGTTCTTCAGGTTGAAGAACCGGTTGTAGATCGAGAAGAACCAGCCGACGAGCCCGAGCAGGACGAGCACCACGACGGCGATGAGTACGATCGTGATCAGGTCAACCACAGTGTCACCGTCACATAGAAGGTACGATGCCTATTTATGCATTCTCTGCCGCGGCGGAGCCCGGGGCGGGAGTTACTCGCCCCGGATCACGGGATAGCCGGCGTCCTTCCACCGGGCGATCCCGCCCCGCATGTTGTAGACCTTCCCGAACCCGAGCTCGCCCATGATCTGCGCCGCCCGGGCCGAGCGCGTCCCGCTCTGGCAGTAGAGGAGGTAGGTCGCCTCGCGGTCGAGCCGCGCCGCCCGGTCCCGGAAGACGCCGGCATTCACGTCGTGGTTGATCGCGCCGCGCAGCCGCTCCCGGTTGTACTCGGTCTCGGTCCGCACGTCGATGATCACGGTCTTCCCGGCACCGCCCGTCTCGTCGATCTTGGCCCGGAACTCCTCGACGGAGAGGTCGGTGTACGATTTGGCCGGGCTCGCGGCGGAGGTCTCGGTACCGGTGCACCCGGCACAGGCGGCGAGTGCGACAAGGAGGATAGCGAGGGGCACGAGCCGGAGGAGGCGGGGGATCATCCGATCAGATCTCGGCCCGAACGGTTATACCCCTTTTGCTATGGGAAGAGAGAGGGGGCAGGGGTGTCAGACCGTGCCGCCCGAGAGGACTGCGTCCTCGGTGACCTCGACCGTGCGCCCGCCGGAGAGGACGTACGGCCCGGTCGCGTGGACGCCGTCGGCGGCCCCGCCCGTGGAGTAGGGAAGCACGAACTCCCCGTTCACGGCCGTCGCGCGCCAGGTGAAGGCCCGCCCCGTGTTGGTGACGACGGGGACCTCGATCGTTCCCTCGCCACGGAGTCGGGCGCCCTCGACGTACTCGAAGACCTTGACGTACTTGAGGGAGTCGCTCGTGCCCGTGGGCGACTCGTGGACGAGCCGGTAGTGCCCGAGGGCCGCCACGGTCTCGACCGGCAGGTAGGGCTGGACCCCGGCGGCCATCGCGCCCAGTCCCTCGCCGGCCTGGGCGTTGTAGGCCGCGGCCCGCGAGACCGCCTCGGTGGCGTTCATGGACTCGGCGCGGGTGACCAGCGGGTACGCGGTGTTGGCCTTCGCCGGCTCCTGGTACTCGAGGTAGTACGCCGTGGTGGCCGCCTTCTCGGAGCCGTCGAAGAGATGGAGGCGGGCGACCGTCGTCTCGTAGTAGGGCTGGCGGTAGACCGTGGCCGGCTCGAGGGTGTTCGAGTTCTGCTGGTTGCGCACGTACATGGTCGCCTGGAACGGCGCGGTCTGGGCCGTGGTGTTGTACCAGGTCGCCATCGCCCAGAACTTCGAGATGGCCATCTCGATGTCCGTGACCACGTAACGCGTCTGCTTCACGTCGAGGATCCGGTTCGACTCGGTCTCGTTGGTCGAGACGAAGTACGCGGCCGCGCCGTCCGGCCCGGCGACGCCCTGCTGGAAGGGGTTCGCGTTCGGGATCCGCTCGGCGATGTACGTGATCATGTGGCCGTAGTCCCACCACGACATGACGCCGTACGCCTCGTCCGGGTAGGTGAAGCCCTCCTTCTCGTAGACCGTCGTCATGTTCATCCCGGTCTCGGGCGTGCCGTCCTTCATCCACTCCAGCGACTCCTTCCAGTTCGAGTTCATCCGGTTGACCTGCGCGCTCGCGGTGGAGTACGACGTCGAGAAGTCGGCCCCCCCGTCGCCGTTGAGGTCGACCGGGAGGACCGAGAGGTAGGTGAAGAGGAGGGCGACCAGCACCGTGCCGATCACCAGCGCCGCGCCCGCGGCGCTGTAGGACGGTCCCCTGTGGACGCGCTGCTTGCCGGTCGGGGGCTTCGGCGACGGCGCCTTCTTGCCGCCTTTCCTGGTCTTCTTCTCGGGCGCGGGCTCGGGCGCGGTGGTGGGCGCGGGCGCCGGCTTCGGCCGTGACTGGCCGAGCCCGAGCAGGCCCCGCAGGTCGCGCCCCCCGAGCTCGAACGCGAACGAGACGACGAGCCCGGCGAGGAGCGCGATGTTGACCGCGAGGTAATACTCGTACCGGACGTGCTGGACTGTGGAGAGGAGGATGATCGCGGACCAGACGAAGACGAAGAGGTGGTCCGAACGGTGCTCGCGCCAGAACCGGTACGCGAGCACGCCGAACCCGGCGGCCATCAGCAGAAGGCCGAGCTGGAACGTCGACCAGGCCGACGACCACGACCACCCGCGAGCCTCCTGGACCGTGTTCGTGATATCGTACTGGCCGAAGAACGCGCCGAAGCTGCCGATCAGGACGTTGTAGATGTCGGGCAGCGCGACGAAGAGGACGACGCCGATCAGGACGCCGAGCCCCGCGAGCGCGGCCGGGTAATGGTACCACGGGCGGCCGCGGAGGTACCGCGCCAGCCCCCAGAGGATCGCCGTCCCGGCGATCACGCCGAGGTACGCGATCACGTGGCCGACGGTATAGGCCGAGAGGTCGATCCCGGGGTTCTTGATGCCGAAGAGCAGGTAGAGGACCAGCACCACCGCGAAGAGGACGACGTTGATGACGAGCAGCCCGTCACTGGAGCGCCCGCGATAGACGTCGTACAGGAACTGGGCCAGCGTGTAGATCGCGACGATCATCGCGAAGAGGATCATCGTCGGCATGGCCACGAGGCCGACGAAGTAGGCGACGCCCGCCGCGGCCGCGAGGAGGACGGGCCACTTCAGGCGCTCCCACGTCAGGCTCTCCCGACCCTCCAGCGCGACCTCGTGGTCCAGCGTGTACCGCAGCGCCACGACGTAGACCAGGGCGAAGACGGTCGAGAAGAGGGTCTCGGCCATGTGGTGGTCGAAGTACCCGAAGAGGGAGCGGTAGAAGTACTGGCCCGCGATGATCGCGATCAGGCCGGCCGCAACGAGGCCGCCCTTCCAGTCGGAGAGGCGCCGGCCCAGGAGGTAGACCACCGGCACCATCGCCGCTGCCATCAGCGGCGGCACCGAGAGGGACGCGAAGATGACCTCGGGGCGCGTGGCGGCGCCCGTGACGAGGCTGAGGGTCGCGGCGATATAGGTGGTCAGCGGCCCCCAGTAAAGGTCCGTGCCGTACGGGAAGAGGGTCATCGGCTCCCACCAGGCGTAGACGGGGAAGTTGGCGAGCATCAGCTCGACCTGGCGGAGGTTGTAGAGCGGGTCGTCGGAGCCGACGAACGAGAGGATGTCCTGGCTCCCGATCTGCGTGGCCGGGATCATCCGGATCCAGAGCGCGAGGACGGCGAAGAGCGCGATCAGCGCGATGATGATATAGGTGCGGTACTTGGTCAGAACGGGCGGCGTCATCCCTCCCTCCGGTGTACAGGTGCATTGCAGGACCGTTAATAAATTTGGATGGACCGCGGGGGGGCGAGGGTCAGGCCGTGCGTCGCTGGTAGTACCCATGGGCGATGTGGAAGAGGATGTAGAGGATCGAGCCGGCGGTCAGCGCCATCACGGCGTAGATCAGCAGGTTCAGGTTCTCGTTGACCACGGGCACCGTGCCGAGGAAGTACCCCGCGACGACGAGGACCACGGACCAGGCCACGGCCCCGAGCACGTTGTAGAGCAGGAACCGGCGGTAGCACATGGATCCGATCCCGGCGAGGAACGGCGCGAAGGTCCGGACCAGCGGGACGAACCGCGCGATGAAGATCGCGAGCCCCCCGTACCGGTCGAAGAAGTCGTAGGTGCGGTCGATGTACTCCTGCCGGATGATCTCGGGAAAGCGGCGCTGGAAGACGCAGAGGCCGAGATAATTGCCGATCCAGTAGTTCACCGTATCCCCGAGGATCGCACCGGCGATGAAGACGGCGAGCAGGAGGAACGGGTCCAGGTGCCCGGCGGCCGCCACCACGCCGGAGACGAAGAGGAGGGAGTCGCCGGGGAGGAACGGCGTCACCACGAGCCCCGTCTCGAGGAAGATGATCGCGAAGAGGATGGCGTACGTGGCCAGGCCGTACTGCTCGATGACGACCAGCAGGTTCTGGTCGATGTGCAGGAGGAGGTCGATCAGTCCGGGGAGCATGGATGTCGGTGAGACGGGAGCCGTTCGGCAGGGCCGGCCAGGGGCCGCGCCACTGGCGGGACCCTATCAGAGGAGGGTGTTCAGCACGAGCACGACCGCGCCGATTACCGCGGCTGCCCCGATCACGTAGTAGGGGTTGATGTGGACGGCGCGCCGGTCCTCGCTCTCGTAATAGTTGACGAGCCCGGCCGACGAGATCAGCCGCCCGCCCCGCTTCTTCGCCATATCAACCTATATCTGGAGCCGATGATTTAAATAATCAAGGTATGGCGCAGCAGGTCTACTCGGGCCTCGTCCTGGCCGGCACCGAACTCGAGTGCCTGCCGGCCGATCTCGTGGTCGAGCGCGGACGGATCGTCGCGATCGAGGAGCGAACGCGCGCGCCCGCGCGGTGGATCTGCCCCTCGTTCTTCAACGCCCACACCCACGTCGGCGACACCATCGCGATGGACGCGGCGGCCCGGGGCAAGATCGCGTCGCTCGTCGCGCCCCCGGACGGGCTCAAGCACCGCCTCCTCCGTGCCGCGCCCGATGCCGACTGCGTCGCGGGCATGCGGGCGAGCATCGAGCTGATGGTCCGCCGCGGGACGGCCGGTTTCGCCGACTTCCGCGAGGGCGGTCGGCGCGGGGTCGGACTGCTGCGCGCCGCCACGGCGGGGTCCGCCTGCCGGGCCGTGGTCCTCGGGCGCGATGGCGGTGAGGCGGAGGCCGACGGCATCGGGGTGGCGAGCACCCGGGACGTCCCCGGGTACCGCGACGCGGTCGAGCGCACCCGGCAGGCGGGCGGGTTCGTGGCGCTGCATGCCGGGGAGCGGGACGCCGGGGACGTGGACGATGCCCTCGACTGCCGTCCGGACCTCGTCGTCCACATGACCCACGCGACCGACACTCAGCTCCGGCGGTGCGGGGACGAGGGGATCGCCATCGCCGTCTGCCCGCGCTCGAACTGGCGCCTCGGCGTGGCGCGCGACGGTGCCCATCCGCCGATCGCACGGATGATCGAGCTCGGCTGTCGCGTCCTCCTCGGCACGGACAACGCCATGTTCGTTCCGCCCGACATGGCGGGCGAGCTCGCGTTCGCCTCGCTCGTCTACCGGCTCGACCCGCTCGTCCTGCTCCGCGCCGCGATCGAGGGGGCAGCTGCCACCGGGAACCCGACCTGGCTGGCCCCCGGCGCGGTCGCCTCGTTCTTCGTCGTGGACGAGAGGCGCTCGGGGCTCTCCTTCAGCCGCGATCCGGTGAATTCCCTGGTCAGGCGACTGGAAACGGCTGTCATTGTAAGTAATGTTTTTAATCGGTAGGACAAATCCATTAAGAACTATTTTCTGAGGGTGTGAATGTTCCGAAAGGTACTGGTGGCGATAGACGGTTCCGACCAGAGTCTGAGAGCCCTGGCAACGGCGATCGACGAGGCGAAAGTATGGGGTGCAGAGGTACACGCCGCCTACGTGATCGAGATAGGCCTCTTCTCGTCGCTTCCTGTCGACAATACCTGGGAGGTCATGTACAGCCTCCTCGACAAGGAGGGGCGCGACATCCTTGACGGCGCTACCGCGGCGGGAACCGAGGCCGGCGTTCCGCTCGCGACCCACCTCCGGCAGGGCCATGCAGGGCAGGAGCTCCTGAACCTCGCCGACGAGATCGGCGCCGACCTCATCGTGGTCGGATCGCTTGGCAAGAGCGGGATCGAGCGGCTGTTGCTCGGCTCGATCAGCTCCTTCGTGGTGACGAACAGCCCCGTGACAACGATGGTGGTGAGATAATAAATCCCCAGGTCGTGCGCGACTACATGACCCAGGACGTGGTCTCGGTCGAGATTCCCGGCAACCGCGACGACGTATTGAAGATCCTGAAGCGCACCGGGATCAGCGGCGTGCCCGTGATCAAGGACGGGCGTCTCGTGGGGATCATCACCCGGAAGGACCTCCTCCGCAAGCCGGACGAGACCCAGCTGGGTCTCCTCATGACGCCCGACCCGGTCACGATCGGCCCCGACGCGACCATCGCCGAGGCGGCACGGCTCATGGTGAAGTACGACATCCGCCGCCTGCCCGTGATCGAGGACGGGCGCCTGGTCGGGCTCCTCTCGGTCTCGGACCTGATCCTGGCCATCGCGCAGATGAAGTGCACGGTCCCGATCCGGGACATTTACACGAGCCAGACCTTCGCCATCTGGGAGGAGACGCCGCTCACGGTCGTCGGCCGGGTCATGGAGATCTCGGGCTTCGACGCGATCCCGATCCTGGACGCGGACACGACGCTGCGCGGCATCATCTCCGAGCGGGACCTGATCCGGAACTCCGTGATCGAGGACTCGGTCGGGATCTCGGACTTCTCGAACGGGACCGACGACGACGAGTGGACGTGGGAGAGCATCCGCGACAACCACACGCTCTCGTACTCCATCTCGAAGGTCCAGATTCCCAGGAAGCCGGTCAAGACCGCGATGGTCAAGAACGTGATCGCCGTGCCGCTGAACGCGGAGGTCAGCGAGTGCGCACTCAAGATGAAGCGGGCCCGGGTCGACCAGCTCCCTGTGATCAACGGGGACAAGCGCCTGGTCGCCATGCTCTTCGACCGGGACCTGATTCGTGTCCTCTGCGGACCGGCGCCCCCATAACAACTTATATGACGGATCGCGATGTTGTATATCCAGGACAGCACTTTTATAGTGATTCTATCCATTCACAGACTTTTTGAGGTACTCTGATGGCAGAGCCGGAGATAATGACAGGGACCACGACGATCGGTATCGTCTTCAAGGACGGCGTGGTCCTGGCAACCGAGAAGCGCGCGACCATGGGGTACATGATCGCGTCGAAGCGTGCGAAGAAGGTCTACCAGATCGCGGACCGGATCGGTATGACGACGGCGGGCGGCGTCGGCGACGCGCAGCAGCTGGCCCGGATCATGACGGTCGAGTGCCGGCTCTTCCAGATGCGCCGCGCCAAGCCGATCACGGTCGGCGCGGCATCGACCCTCCTCTCGAACTACCTGAACCAGAACCGGTACTACCCGTACTACGTCCAGCTCCTCGTCGGCGGCGTTGACAGGACCGGACCGTCGGTCTACTCGGTGGACGCCATGGGCGGCGCCACCCGCGAGGACGACATCGTCGCGACGGGCTCGGGCTCGCCGATGGCCTACGGCGTGCTTGAGGACCGGTACCGCAAGGACATGGGCGAGGAGGAGGCGATCGAACTCGCCGTGCGCGCGCTCAAGGCAGCGATGCGCCGCGACTCGGGCTCGGGCGAGGGCTTCCACGTGGTCGTCATCACGGCGGACCGCTACGAGGAACTGGCCGAGGAGCGCGCGAACGCGATCGCCGCCGAGGCCAAGGCGGCCTAAAACTCTCTTTTTTGGACTTATAACATGGGAATTGAAGAGCGGCTCAGAGATCTCAAGGAAAAGATCAATGGCAAAGTGCCCCGCGGCATCTCCGTCTCGGAGGTCGAGTTCGAGGGGCCCGAGCTTGTCATCTACACCGATGACCCGAAGCGTTTCGCCGACGAACCCGACCTGATCAAGACGCTGGCCCGGGACCTGCGAAAAAGGATCGTCGTCCGGCCGACCGTCCTCGAGGACCCCGAGCGCGCCGCGTCCGAGATACGGAGTGTCGTCACCGAGAACGCGGGGATCACCGACCTCTTCTTCGATCCCGACACCGGCGAGGTGCTGATCGAGGCGGAGAAGCCCGGCGTGGTGATCGGGAAGAACGGGGCGACGCTGCGCGAGATCACCAAGCAGATCGGGTGGACGCCGAAGGTCGTGCGCACGCCGCCGATCGAGAGCCAGACGATCAAGCAGGTCCGGCAGTACCTGCGCTCGGTCAACGAGGAGCGCAAGGACTTCCTGCGAACCATCGGTCGGCGGATCCACCGGGAGGTCACGAACAAGGACCAGTGGGTCCGCGTCACCACCCTGGGGTGCTGCCGCGAGGTGGGGCGCGCCGCGTTCCTGCTCACGACGCCGGAGTCCAAGGTCCTGATCGACTGCGGCGAGAAGCCCGACAACACCAACGGGACGCCGTACCTCTACGTCCCCGAGATCCAGCCGCTCTCCCAGCTCGACGCGGTGGTGCTGACCCACGCCCATCTCGATCACTGCGCGCTCGTGCCGCTCCTCTTCAAGTACGGGTACGAGGGACCGGTCTACAGCACGCCCGCGACGCGGGACCTCGCATCCCTGCTCCAGCTCGACTACCTCGACGTGATCCGGAAAGAGGACCGGAAGATCCCCTACAGCTCCGCCGACGTCCGGAACTACCTCAAGCACTCGATCGTGCTGAACTACGGGTCGGTCACGGACATCGCGCCGGACATCAAGCTGACGTTCCACAACGCCGGCCACATCCTCGGGTCGGCCATCGCGCACTTCCACCTCGGGGACGGGCTCTACAATATCGCGTTCACGGGCGACTTCAACTACGCGAAGAGCCGTCTCTTCAACCCGGCCGTCGCGCAGTTCCCGCGCCTCGAGGCGCTCGTGATGGAGTCGACCTACGGCGGGTCGAACGACTTCCAGCCCGCCCGGCGCGACGCCGAGGAGAAGCTCTACGCGACGATCCGGTCCGTCGTCGACCGGGGCGGCAAGATCATCATCCCGGCCTTCGCGGTCGGCCGGTCGCAGGAGGTCATGCTCGCGATCGAGGAGGGGATGCGCCTCGAGAAGATCCCGAAGGTCACGGTCTACCTCGACGGGATGATCAAGGAGGCGACCGCGATCCACACGGCCTACCCGGAGTACCTCAACAGCGACCTGCGGAACCAGATCTTCAAGGAGGGGCTCAACCCGTTCCTGGCCGAGTGCTTCCAACAGGTGGACTCGCAGGAGATGCGGGCGAAGGTCATGGCGTCCGACGAGCCCTGCGTCATCATCACCACGAGCGGGATGCTGAACGGCGGGCCGGTCTTCGACTACCTGAACAACCTGGCCGCGGACGAGCGGAACGCGCTCGTCTTCGTCGGGTACCAGGCGGACGGGACGCTCGGGCGGCGGATCCAGAAGGGGTGGCGCGAGGTCCCGCTCGGGCGGCGGGACTCGATCGTAATCAACCTCGAGGTGATCACCGTCGACGGGTTCTCGGGCCATTCGGACCGGCGGCAGCTGATGAACTATGTTAACCACGTCTCGCCGCATCCCGAGAAGATCTTCACGATCCACGGCGACGAGAAGTCCACCCTCGACCTGGCGTCGTCCATCTACAAACGCTACCGGATCGAGACGCATGCACCGATGAACCTCGAGACCTACCGGATGGTCTGAGCCGCACTCCAGGTCCATGAGCGCCCGCCTCGCGTGCTGCGCCGCGGTCTTCGCGCTCATGGCGCTCTCGAACGCCGTCGTGCCCGTGCTCGACGGGTTCGCCGGGGGGGCAGCCCTGCAGGGCCTCATCTTTTCGGGCTACTTCTTCGGAGCGATGCTGACCGTGCTGCCGGCGGGCCTCGCGTCGGAGCGGTACGGCCGGATGCGGCTGATGCGGATCGGCATCGCGGGCTCCTGCGCGGCAGGGCTCGCGATCGCCCTCGTGCCGTCCGCCCCCGTCGTTGTCGCGGGCGCCCGCGTGGTAGAGGGGGTGATGACGGGGCTCTTCGTCTCGTCGTCGCTCGCGTACGTCAACAGCCGGCAGGACCAGGGACGGCTCTCGGGCCTGTTCATGGCGTCCCTGAACGGCGGGCTGCTCGTCGGGCTCGTCGCGACGGGCGCGCTGGCGGAGGTGACCGGTTCACAGACGGCGGGGGTTGTCGCCTTCACCGTTCTGGCCGCCGCGTCCCTCGCCCTGGTGCGGGGGGGCCGCGCCGGGGACGGGTCCACCGTCGTCAATCCCCTCCCGCGCCTGGCCCCGGTGCTCCGGAACTATCGCTGGCTCTTCTACGCGACGGTGGTGATGTTCGGCGCCGGCGGGGCGGTGACGGGGCTGTACCCGGGGTTCTCGAACGAGGACGCGGCCGTCCTGGGCGGCCAGATCGCGCTCCAGAACATCGCGACGATCGTCGCGATCCTGGTGGTCTCGCGCCTCCCGGCGGACCCGCTGAGGACCATCCGGGTCTCCGCGCTGGCGATGGCGGGTGCCGTGGCGATCTCGTTCTCCACGCCGTACGGCTTCGCCGCGATCGGGGCCGCGGCGGGCGTGGTCCAGATCAGCCAGCTCGCGTACCTCGCACAGACTGGCGAGCCGCAGGGAGTGGTGGTGGGTGTCTTCAACACGGCCGCGTACGCGGGGATGGCCCTGCTGCCCGTGATCGCGTCCCTCACGGCGGACTCTCTCGGGTACGCGGCGGCCTTCGGCCTAGTGGGCCTCTTCTCGATCAGCGTCGCTCTCACGATTGATCGGTGCACGCAGAGCGCACTGCCGCCGGGATTGGTACACAATACTTGAGAGTGCACTCCCGGCGCTGTGAGCACGAGACGTGTAGCTCCCACCCCCGGTTCGCCGCAGGGGATCGAGGTACGGCGAATTCGCGGGCCGCCATCCCCACGCCCGGGTGGCCGTTAACATTCCCGAAGATCTCGCTCCCCTTCACGATCGTGGAGGTGCTCCTCACCATTGTAACCGGGTGACGGAACGCTTCCCCTCGTTCTAACACCTGTCTCGTGGCAGAAGAGTCTGGAGACAGGTGCCTGCTCCCCCCTCGAGATGAGAGGTATCACTGGCGACGGATGGTCCAGCTGAAATACGGATAGGCACCGGGATGCAGAGACTGCGATGGTCACGTCCCGGTGTGGATGCTTGTGATGGGCGATCTCCGGGAACCGTCCCTGCTGCTCGAAGCTGCATGGAATCGTTCTCCTGCCTTTAGGGTGAGCTGGTGCTCGCATGGGAGTGAAATGGGGGGAATAATCGTGATAGTGTTCGACCCCCACGTGCCTGTGGCGCGAGTCATACTCGCATGGCCTCCATTATCGAACCAGGTACGTTACTGGAGGCTGCCTCTGCGTTATCTTACGTCGAAATAGACCGGGCCATAGACCCAGTCATGGTAGTTCCGGTACGGGCATCGAACCCGGGTTTGTCCTCAACAACCGGATGATAGCGTACGCTGATAGGAGAGTGTCAGCAAGAACAGTTCGATGATGATAATGAAGAAGGATAATAGCAGCGCACCATAGTTCCCGAGGACTCGCGTACCTCAGTACCGTATGGTACGTTATCCGGCTTAACTTCTGGGTTCGGAATGAGTCCAGGTGTTTCCCGAATGCTATGGCCGCTATTACCCAAGCCAAGGTCCGGACTTGAACCGGAGTGTAGTTGATCTGCAGTCAACCGCGTAGCCGCTCCGCCACCTTGGCATGGCCGTGTGCCGATATACGTCTCCGTATACCGGCATAAAGGTTAGCACTCTGGATTTCGTCTGGGTTCAACAGTGATAAGCACTGGAATTTGAGCGTTAGTGCTTGCGGACTGAACACGTCGTTGCCTTCGTGCGTACATCCCAAGTCTATCAAACGGATCTTCTATCCGTGCTCTCAACGGGGTCTCGTTTTAGGTCGGGTTTCAAGCTTAGATGCTTTCAGCTTTTATCCCTTATCGCGTAGCTGCTCGGCACTGCCCTGTCGGACAACCGATCGACCAGTGGCGACGATCGAAAGTTCCTCTCGTACTATTTCGATCTTACCTTCAGACCCCGAACACTCCTAATAGATAGTAACCGACCTGTCTCACGACGGTCTAAACCCAGCTCACGATCCCCTTTAATAGGCGAACAACCTCACCCTTGGCTGCTGCTGCACAGCCAGGATGGAAAGAACCGACATCGAGGTAGCAAGCCGCCGGGTCGATATGTGCTCTTGCCGGCGACGACTCTGTTATCCCCGGGGTAGCTTTTCTGTCGTCGATAGCCCTCACCAAAAGGGCGTATCGGTTCGTTAGACCCGAGTTTCCTCTCGCGATCACTTGCTGTGCGTGATCGCGTCAGGCCAACTTTTGCTCTTGACACTCTTCTGTGAGTTTCTGACTCACATGAGTTGACCATAGGGCACCCTTGATATTTTTTCGAGGGTGTGGCGCCCCACCCAAACTGCCTATCTATCGATGTCCCCTCGACGGGTTAGAGTTACAGTAAACCAAGGATGGTGTCTCATTGTTGACTCCCCAGCCCCCGGAAGGACTGGATCGACATCTCCCATCTACACTGCGCAAGGAATACCGTAACCCAACGACAGACTGCAGTAAAGCTCCACGGGGTCTTCACTTCCCATTAGGAGTCCCTAGTCTCTGCACTAGGACAAAAAGTTCAACGGACTTGTGTTAGGGACAGTAGAGCTCTCATTAATCCATTCATGCAAGTCGCCAATTAAGCGACAAGGTACTACGCTACCTTAAGAGGGTCATAGTTACCCCCGCCGTTTACAAGTCCTTCGTCCCGTTGAACCGAGTTTTCAGATACTTGCACTGGGCAGGAATCAGAGACTATACTAGTCCTTTCGGAGTTGCAGTCTCCTGTGTTGTTATTAGACAGTTAGGGCTCCCTGGTCACTGCGACCTGCCTGATCTCCAGGCAGGCACCCCTTCTACCGAAGGTACGGGGCCAATTTGCCGAGTTCCCTTAACACAATTAATCCGACACGCCTTCGCCTCTTCAGCGAGGGGCACCTGTGTCAGTTCTCGGTACGGACATATGACTCCCTTTTCACGGGCTCCAGGAATTTGCCGAATTTCTCCGTCACACATTCATCCGCTTCTCACCATTACGGTACTCCACGGACTTCGGTGCTTAGACAGAGCGACAACTCTGCTCGGCATATCCCGAAGCGTCAGGGCGAAAACGCTACAGTCATATGGTACAGGAATATTAACCTGTTTCCCTTTCGATGTACTCGAGTTACGGTACACCTTAGGACCGACTAACCCTTGGCTGACGAACATTGCCAAGGAACCCTAGCCCCTGCGGCGGTTGGGATTCTCACCCAACTATGCTTCTACTATTGCCGGAATTCTCAATACTGCACGGTCCACTGGAACTTACGCCCCAGCTTCCGCCCATGCAGAACGCCCCCCTACGAGATCACCTTTCGGTGCTCCGTGGTCTCTGTAGTAGGCTTTAGCCCCGTCCATTTTCTGTGCCCTAAACCTTGACTGGTAAGCTGTTACGCACTTTTTAAAGGATAGCTGCTTCTGAGCTCACCTTCCAGTTGTCTTTGGCCTAGGACCCCATTCAGTGTTGACACTTAGCCTACATTGAGGGACATTAACCACGGTCTGGGTTGTCTCCCTTACGGACTACAAGCTTACCCCGTAGCCCGGACTACCGGCCTTCTACGATGACAGGGAGTTTGGAGTTTGACAGGGAGGTAAGGGCTTTCGCCCCCAGCTCTCCCAATCAGTGCTCTACCTCACCATCGATCTCCAGCCAGGTCATGCTGCGACATGTTTCGGGGGGAACCAGCGGATGCCGGGTTCGATGAATCTTTCACTCCTATACGCAGGTCACGGGAATGATTTGCATATCAAAACCCCCTGCGGTCCTCCACGCAACTTTCGTCACGCTTCAACCTGCCCACGCATAGATCACCCGGCTTCGGGTCTTACCCTGCTGACTTCGCGCACTTTTAATACGCCGTCCCACGCTCACGCTACGGACTTGTTGGTTTCCCTTCGGCTCCCCTTGCGGTTAACCTTCGCCAACAGAATAAACTCTCCGGCCCGTTCTTCAAAACGTACGTTACGACATTGGCAATCATGCCCGTACTACCGTCTCGCGACGGGTTTCTTCGCATGAAAGATCCTTTAACGCCGTAACCCACCGTCACCTATCAATTTCAGGCTCTTTTAACCACCTTTCTGGGGTTACTTTTCAGCCTTCGCTCACGCTACTAGTGCGCTATCGGTTTCGAGGAGTATTTAGTCTTGGAGGTTGATGACCCCCGGATTCCCGCGAGAATTCCAACCCACGGTACTCAAGACACTGCCAGATGCTTCGGCGTACACCTACGGGACTGTCACCCTCTTCGGTACCCTTTTCCAGGGGATTTCGGTTTGGCCTAGGCATCGGAACGGCAGGCTTACAACACCACATCTCCCTTGCGGGATTCGGTTTGAACTCCGTCGCCTTCGATCGCCTCTACTGACGACATCTCGGTTGATTTCTTCTCCTGCCCCTACTAAGATGTTTCAATTCGGGGCGTTCCCGATCCGAACGGATCGACACAAAAGTGTCAGGATGTCCTATTAGGGTATCTGCGGATCACAGGCTCCCTGCGCCTTCCCGCAGCTTATCGCAGCTTGGCACGCCCTTCATCGGCTCTCGAACCGAGCCATCCACTGATAGGCTGAAGCTCCGGTGCTTTTGTTGAACCCATTTAACGTCCAGAGTGCTAACCCTGTACACGGCGTCGTCAGGTCGTTGACCTTCCGCCCTTCCCTGGAGATTCGCATTTCCAGGTGCATTGAGCGCACCGAGAGGTGCGCCCCGCAGGAGTTTCCTCCTGCGGGAGTGGACTCAATGGGAGTTGAACCCATGGCCTCCGCCTCGCAAAGGCGGCGCTCTTCCAACTGAGCTATGAGCCCTCTGCCTTGGTGGTACTGGCAACTTTACGGTCTGCAGAGCAACTGCCGTCTCCATCGTTAGGAGGTGATCCAGCCGCAGATTCCCCTACGGCTACCTTGTTACGACTTAACCCCCCTTGCGGAACCTAGATTCGACCACGGCATGAACCGCAGCCTCATCAAGACCCCACTCGGGTGGTTTGACGGGCGGTGTGTGCAAGGAGCAGGGACATATTCACCGCGCCATTTTGAGACGCGATTACTACAGATTCCAGCTTCATGCGGGCGAGTTGCAACCCGCAATCCGAACTACGAGCAGGTTTAAGAGATTGCCTTCACCTTTCGGTGTCGAAACCCATTGTCCTGCCCATTGTAGCCCGCGTGTAGCCCGGATAATTCGGGGCATGCTGACCTACCGTTGCCCATTCCTTCCTCCTCTTTAACAGAGGCGGTCCCAACAGTGTCCCCATCATCCCAGAGGACATGCTGGCAACTGTTGGCGTGGGTCTCGCTCGTTGCCTGACTTAACAGGATGCTTCACAGTACGAACTGACGACGGCCATGCACCTCCTCTCAGCTAGTCAAGCAGAGTCTTCAGCCCGGCTATCATCCAGCTGTCTTATCCGGTGAGCTTCCCGGCGTTGAGTCCAATTAAACCGCAGGCTCCACCCGTTGTGGTGCTCCCCCGCCAATTCCTTTAAGTTTCAGCCTTGCGACCGTACTTCCCAGGCGGCACG